>ENA-UPTJ01000022-UPTJ01000022.1-marine-metagenome-genome-assembly--contig:-NODE-22-length-105000-cov-7.931602_pt1 | contig 105000 bp, 79 predicted proteins | sample MGYA00238168_ERZ767080 | MGnify/ENA primary metagenome ERZ767080 (study PRJEB28935, sample SAMN06266237) | marine metagenome | isolation source: Columbia River Estuary | place: USA:Columbia River... | reverse complement strand
ACATATAAAACGCCAATGTACATGGGAAATAATATCCAATAAACGGTGTGATGGACATTTGGAAAAGCATGAGGTAAAAACGTAATGGGGCCCACGGACACCAATAAAGTTGTGAGTATTATGGGTAACTGATAAGGAATGGGGTAGTATTTCTGACCAAACCAATAGCCCAGAGTAACCAATGTAGCGTAAGCGGCGAGTGTGGTATAGGCCGAGGCAACAAATCCGTACTGTGGGATAAAAATGTAGTTTCCAAAAATGGTGACAATGGCACCAAACAATGCAATGAGGCCGCCCATTTGTGTTTTTCCGGATAGCTTGTACCAAATACTGAGGTTGTAGTAAATCCCTAAACAAAGGTTGGCACCCAACAAAACGGGGACAATACTCAGGCCTCTTGCGTTTTCGTAATACAATGGTTTTTGCAATAACAAAGGCGCTAACCAAGGCATACAAATCATCGTGACTAAAAAAATCCCACCGCTCACGTAAACAAAATAACGCATCACCAACGCATAGGTCTCAGGCGCATCTTTATCGCCCGCTTTTCCAAAAAAGAAGGGTTCGGCCGCAAATCGAAATGCTTGCACAAACAGGGTTAAAACCAGACTCAATTTATAGAAGGCACTGTACATACCGGCTTCGGTATCGCCCGCATCGGCTGGAAGCATTTCCTTGAGTAAAACACGATCTAAGGTTTCGTTGATCATGCCCGCCAACCCAACAACTACTAGGGGTAGGGAATAGCGAAGCATCGACTTGAGCAAGCCTAAGTCTAACCCCCATTTGAGGTTTTGCCATGTTTTTGATAATAACGGTACCGTAATGAGTGAGGCCAATAAGTTGCTCAGGAAAATATTGGAAATCATATTGGCCGGTTGAGCCTGGTCCAAACACCAAACACCAAATGCCAACGCTTGTGAGCTGCTGCCGCTTTCGGGGGAAGTGAGATAATCTCCTAGCCAAGGACAAGCAACCAAAAAGAAGAGGTTGGCGCCAATGTTAACTCCAATATTTGTGAGTCGGATCCAAGCAAATGACCAAGGTTTTTCTTGCTGACGTAGCCAGGCAAATCCCAATGCGGTGATGGCATCAGCGGCTAATATTAAAGTAAAGTACGATGCGAATTGAGGAAACTGAGGATACCCAATCCATTGCATGATTTCAAAGCCAAAAAGACGCGAAATGAGCACGGCCGTTAACCCAGTAATGATTAATGTATTCGCTGCGGTGGCAAGGACTTTGGCGGGCTGACCGGTTTTTTTGGAGAAATGGAAGAAGGCTGTTTCCAGACCCATGGCAAAAACGATGGCCAAAAAACTCGCATAAGTAAACATCACACTCACGATACCATAATCGGCGGCACCAGATAGTTTGCTGAGATAAAGGGGTACGAGGAGAAAGTTCAAAAAACGACCTAGCATCGTGCTAAGACCATAAACGGCGGTTTGGGAAGCCAGTTTTTTGATTACACTCATGATGCGAATATAGTATTTGTAGGCAGGTATTGACTCAGGTATTCCTTGGCGAGCGGACCTTGGTTAAACAGCAAATCGATACCGGAAACTTCGCTGCGAAAGCCAAATTTGAGGTCAAACACTTGGGGGTAGGATTTTATTTGGATGATGTTTTGTTGGATTTCTGTAGATGTTGATGCGAATGGAATCAATCCAAGTTGCGCAAATAACAATTGATTCCAGGGATAAATTAAATCGGCTAGCATGACCGGCTGGGCATCAAGAATCGACCAAAAACGGTAGTCGTAGTATTCGAAAAAAGGCGATTTTCCGTAAGCCGTTTGCCAAGCGTGCTTGTGGTCCCTAATCCAGTTTTCGTTATAGTTGATGCGTACCTGGGTGATAGGATTGTGCTTGTCGTCCTGTGTAATTGGAACCGTTAACGTCTGAATATTGTTAGGCCCCGCGATGTTATATCGATTGGGTTTATTCAGCGCCGAAAAGGGTGGAAGGTTGTTAATGGGTTCACGGCCCGCTGAATTTGATGGGTAATCTATTTGTTCAACGGAGCTTGGAGAATTTTTTGTGAAAGGAATTCCCGCATTCCCACAAATGCCATCAACAATTGTGAGGATAGAAGGCAACAGTGGCGAAGTCTCTTTTTTCACAGCGAAAGATCAATTGGATTGAACAAGGGTTTCACGGTGAGTGTATCGGGACAGATTTGTAATAAATACTTGAAAGTTTTTTGCAGGATGGGGTGCTTTTTTTGCGGAATAATTTCTGCGATCGGCGCAAGTACGAAACGACGTTCATGCATCATCGGATGAGGAACAGAAAGGTTTTTGTCACGAATAATTTGATTGTTATATAGCAATATGTCTATATCAATTGTCCTTGGACCCCACTTCATCGTTCTATGTCGTCCCATCTGCTTTTCAATCCTCAAACAGCGCTCTAGAGTTTGTAAGGGAGTGAACGGAGTGGTAATACAAATGGCGATATTCAAAAAAGCGGGTTGATCTTCATTGCCCCAGGCGGCGGTTTCGTAAACACTTGATACCCGGGTTATCAGACCTATTTGTTGGATAATTTGAACCATAGCCAAAGCCAAATGCTGGGTTCTATTTCCCATATTTCCACCTAAACCTAGGACCACTTGATTTTCGATGTTCATCGCGGTTGCGAAGATAAACAGAAGCACGGGGTTGCAAGAGAAAACCTATTTTTGTAGTCAATGAAAAAGTACATTATCGTTTTGATTTGCCTTTTTTGGGCTAAAATTGGACAGTCGCAGTCCATTATTCGGGGATTCAATACCCAGCAAACACCGCTTTGGGAAATGCGTTCATTCAGCAACGACCCCTTGAAAGTGAGGTATTATACGTTTCCAAATGGCCTTACCCTAATCACATCAAACCAAAAAATATCGCCAAGGGTTTATACGATGATTGCGGTGCGGACGGGTTCAAAGAACGACCCATCAACCAATACGGGTCTTGCGCACTATTTGGAGCACATGTTGTTTAAGGGAACCGATAAATATGGTAGTTTGGATTGGTCCAAGGAAGAGCCACTGCTGAAACAGATCGATGGCCTTTATGAATTGTACAATCACACAACAGACCCCAAAACGCGTAAGAATATTTATCGCGCGATTGACAGTATAAGTCAGGCCGCGGCCAAGTTTGCCATCGCCAATGAATACGATAAAATGTGTCAAGCTTTGGGCGCAGAGGGTACCAACGCATTTACTAGCAACGATGAAACGGTCTACATTAATGATATCCCATCAAACATGGTCAGTAATTGGCTGAGTTTGGAGGCGGAAAGATTCCGCAAGCCCATTTTGCGATTGTTTCATACGGAATTGGAAGCGGTGTATGAAGAGAAGAATATCTCATTGGATCGCGACGGTGATAAAGTCTATGAGAAGTTATTCGCCGAGTTGTTTAAAGGTCACAATTACGGCTTGCAAACTACCATTGGAACGGTGGAACATTTGAAAAACCCCAGTTTGGAGGCCATTCGCAACTATTACAACGAGTATTATGTCCCCAACAATATGGCGATCATTATGAGTGGCGACTTTGACCCTGATGCTGTGGCGGCGGAAGTGGCGGCGAAGTTTTCCTACATGCAGAAAACGGATATCATGTCGTATGTTTTCAAGGAAGAAATATCAATCAATAAAGAGAGAGGCTTTGATGTTGTTGGACCTGATGCGGAAAGTGTAACTATCGGATTCCGAATCCCTAACGCAGGAACTGAGGAAGCTCGGGCTGCGAAGTTGGTCGATTTGCTTTTAAATAATTCTGTAGCTGGCTTTATCGATCTCAATTTGGTTAAGGAGCAAAAATTGCTTTCTGCAAACAGTGGTGCTGAGCAAATGATGGATTATGGGGTGTTTATGCTCACAGGCAAACCGAAAACAGGTCAGACCTTGGAGGAAGTCAAAGATTTATTATTGGGTCAGTTGGAAAAAGTTCGCAAAGGCGAGTTCGACAAATCGATGTTGGATGCAATTTTACTGAACGAGGAGATTTCAAATATTACCAAGTATAAAGACAATGAAAGTCGTTGCTTCTTTTTGAAAGACGCCTATGTTCAAGGGATCGATTACCGTGATGCTTACAATGATTTGGCTGCGATGCGAGAGATGAACAAGGATTTCATTGTGGACTTTGCAAATTTGTTTTTGAATCAGGATCGCATCGTGATTTATAAGCGCAAGGGCGAAAGCGCTGTGGCGGAGAAAATCGAAAAACCTGAGATTCATGCGGTGGAACTGAATCGCGACAAACAAAGTCAGTTTGTAAAGCAGTGGTTGGCGATGCCATCTCAGACCATTCAGCCGCTAGCCGTTAATTTAAAAGAGGTTGTAAAGCGCGAATATGTGGGGCCTGCGGTTCTAAATTATGTTCAAAACGCCGACAACAAATTGTTCAGTCTCAGTTATCGATATGATTATGGGAAGTGGCACAACAAGTCGCTTTCACTGGTCGCCCCTTACATGAAATTGGTGGGTACCAAGGGTTATTCTGCGGCGGATGTGAGCAAGGCATTTTATCGTTGGGGTTGCAAATTTGCCTTTATGGAGGGCAATGACCATTACAATATTTCCATTGACGGTCCGGAGGAATATTTTGATTCTGCGGTTTGGTTATTGGATCGATTGATGAATGAGCCTGCCGTGGATGAGGTGGTTTGCAAGCAGTTGTTGCAGGACGTTTTGAAAAACAGGGCAGATGCAAAGCTCAATCCGTCAGCAGTTCGCCGTGCTCTATCTCAATATGCGATATATGGCCCTCAGAATCCTTCTACTTGGACTTTATCGAATCAAGAATTGGAGAAAATGAAAGCGGAAGACATCGTGAAACTGTTGAAAGGATTTAAAAATATTAAGCATTCGGTGGATTATTATGGACCTAGGGAACAGGCGGCATTGGCAAAAACAATTTTAACGTTACATGCACTTCCTGCGGATCAAACGAAGCATGAATTGGCGTTTGATTTGAGTAAATCTAAGTCGGTAGATCAGTTATTCAAAGAGCAAACACAAATGGCGCGCTCGGTCTATTTTGTCCATTATTCTCAAGTACAGGCCAGCATCAACTGGTTTTATAAGAGTTCGGTTGTGAATGAATCAGAAGCGGCAATCACTACGGCATTCAATCAATATTTTGGAGGTGATATGAGTAGTGTGGTATTTCAGAATATTCGCGAAGCCAAGGCATTGGCATATAGTACCTATGCGGTTTACAATTCGGCTAGTATGAGAAATAAGCCAAATATTATGATGGGTTATGTTGGAACGCAAGCGGATAAATTTCATGATGCAATTGGTGCGATGAATGAGTTGCTAACGGGTTTACCGAAAAACGACGATATATTTTCTTTGGCCAAGCAGAGTTTAATCAATCGAATGGAAACGAATCGTATCAAGCCAGAAGAATACATTGGTGCCCTGCATTCGCAGGAGGAAATGGGATTTTCTACTACTGTTCCTGACATGAAAATGTATGCGGCATTGCCGAATTTACAGATGGGAGATATCGTGAAGTTCCACCAAGAAAGAGTTAGCGGCAAGCCTTATACGTTAGCAATTGTAGCTGATCGCAATCGTGTTACAAATGCAGATTTGAGTCGATACGGCAAAGTAACAGAGCTGACCTTAGAACAGATTTTTGCTTATTGATGTCATTTTTTTGCGATTTTCGTCGAAAGTATTTAGTGAATGGCAAAAATTACAATTGAAAAGTTGTTAATTTTGTTATTGGTTGATTTAGTCGATCCTATTGATTATGAAAACAAAACAATTGAAATGGGGATTTTTTGGTTTGATGTTGGCTATGGGAACATGGGCAATGACATCTTGTGAAACGGGTTCTACCGTATCAACTGCCAAATTGGGTAAGCCATCGTTACAATCATTTGATTTTTCTCAAGTGAACACACCTTATGGCAAACTGAATATTGCTGATTTAATGCTGTCGAAGTCATTTAAAGCTGTAACGTTTAATGGGGGTTTTGGATTTCCAGGTGGAGGAACTGTTGATGAGGATATGAAATCGGCTGCAACTGCCTATTCTAATGCTGGTGCACAATTGGGTCGTGTTTTATTTTATGACAAGCGTATGAGTTTGAATAATACGGTGGCATGTGGTAGTTGTCACCATCAAGAATTGGCTTTCAGTGATATGGCATCGTTGAGTGCGGGTTTTGGTGGTCGGAAGACGCATAGAAATAGTATTGCCATTACTAACCCGGTTGTTTTCAGTAACTTATTTTGGGATTCAAGGGCAAATTCTCCTATGGATTTGAGTTTGCGTCCAGTATTTGATCACATCGAAATGGGAATGGAATCAGACGAGATGTTGGAAACCAAATTGGCTGCCACAGATTTCTACCCTGCACTTTTTCAAGCGGCTTTCGGTTCTACGGAGGTAACGCGGAAGAAAGTATCTTTAGCAATAACACAATTCCTCAGTTCAATGATCACTAAAAATTCAAGATTTGATGTGGCAGTTGCAAGAGAGTTGACATCACGCGGAATGAATAACGGAGGATTTAACAACTTTAATACGCATTTTGATTTTGACATTGCTGCTGCACAATTTTCAAATTTCAACGCCCTTGAGCAAATGGGTAAGGATTTATTCTTCAGCGATCGCGCTCGTTGTAGTCGTTGTCATACCGGTGAAAACCTTTCTGCCCCTGAAGATCCAGGTAGCGGATATTCTGGCCCAACCATTGCAGGGACGGCAAATATTGGCTTGGATAGAACTTACGCGGACAATGGAAAGAATAACGGTAAATTCAGAATTCCTAGTTTGAGGAATGTTGAAATCACAGGACCTTATATGCATGACGGTCGTTTTGCCAATTTGGATCAGGTGATTGACCATTACAATCGTGGAATTCAGCCCCACCCTCACTTGGATAAGAATTTGATGGTTACAGGTGGTAGTGCACCAGTAAGATTGAATTTAACACAAGAGGAAAAGGATGCTTTGGTTGCATTTTTACGCACCCTAACGGATGTATCCTTCATTACTGACAAGAAGTTCAGCGATCCTTTTGCCAATTAATTTGGCATTAATTACATTGGATTTTAACGGGTGCTGAAATGACAGAAATTTCTAGCAACGCAATCACAATTTTTATTCCTTCGGGGGCAGGAGCACCGGGATTTGCGGGGATCCTCCGATGCTTGCAATCCGAGCCCAATTGGCGAATTATATCAGGCGACTGTCGGCCAAATCCTTATGGTAAGGCTCTAGCGGATGAGTTTTTTTTAATGCCTCCATCTAGCGATGAGGGGAAGTACATGGAAGCGCTACTATCGATTTGTTCCACGGAATCAGTGGATGTCGTTTTGCCAATAACCACCCGAGAATTGGATGTTTTGGCCAAACATGCAGACTTAATCGAAACGGCTGGGATGAAATTAATTTTGTCTACTTTGATGGCGCTCAACACAGCGAACAACAAAGGAATATTGGCTGAATTTGCAAAGAAATTAATGTTGCCCGTGCCTGCATTTGAAGTGGTTCAGGATAAACTTTCCTTTGTAGCGGCGGTCAAAAGACTTTCACCCAATGGAGAAAAGCTTTGCTTTAAACCGGTAACAGGAAATGGGAGTAGGGGTTTTGGAATCATTGTAAAAGACCACAGTGAATCGGAAAGTGATTTAGAGAATAAGGCGGGCATTATGCCATTAACGCTAACGGAGTGGCTCTTTAGAATTCCGGAGAAATTTGAAACGGAGTGGCTCATTTCCGCTTTTTTGCCAGGAAAAGAATATTCTGTTGATATGCTTTGTGATCATGGCAAGACATTGTTTTGTGTACCGCGAAGTAGGGATAAAATGATTGGCGGAATCAGTGTGGAGGGGGTAATAGACAGAAATTTTGGGCTTATCGCATTTTGTATACAGCTGGCTCAAGCATTGGAATTACACGGACCTATTGGGATGCAGTGGAAAGAAGATGAGCAAGGGGTTCCACATCTATTGGAAATCAATCCAAGACTTCAAGGAACCACGTCGGTATTGGCTTTGGCAGGTTTGAATATTCCAGTACAAGCGGTAAAAATGGCAATGGGCGAAACGCTTTCACAGCAATCGGCCGACATTGAATGGGGCAAGAGATTTGTTCGATTTTGGGATGAAAGAATTACAGAATAAAATTCCTTTTGCCTAGTTTTAGGAATCTAAGTATCTTCGCAACATCATGAATACTAAAAACCGTAACACCACAGGCTATTGGGCACTTTGCATCGTTAGCGGATTGGCACTTACTTACTTCACGATTTTCCAGCCCGAAGCATTCTGGTTGGGATTGCCTACATTCTTCGGTGGCTTGGCCATGGCGATGGATTGGGTTTAATCTTATTTCATTAATTTTCTTTCATTTAGGGAGTAGTTTACTTCCACAATTGATTAATTTGCAACAATGGCAAATCAAAACTGGTTCGATTTCGAAAAAGATATTGTTGAGTTGATGGATCAACTCGAAAAAGCCAAGGATACCCACGAAAAGGGTAAATTGGACATGACGGATACGGTTTCTACCTTGGAGTCAAAGGTGGAAGAAGCTAAAAAAGCGATCTATACCAATTTATCGGGTTGGCAAAAAGTACAAATCAGCCGCCATCCAGAAAGACCATATACATTAGATTACATTGAGAATATTGCTACCGATTTTATTGAATTGCATGGCGATAGACACATTAAGGATGATAAGGCGATTGTAGGTGGATTTGCCAACATTGACGGTAAGCCATTTATGATTATCGGTCAGCAGAAAGGCAGAAATACCAAACAACGTCAGCTCCGTAATTTTGGAATGCCCAATCCCGAGGGATATCGCAAAGCTTTGCGTTTGATGAAGATGGCGGAGAAATTCAATGTTCCGGTATTGACATTGATCGACACGCCAGGGGCATCGCCAGGATTGGAAGCAGAGGAACGCGGTCAGGGCGAAGCGATTGCGCGTAACCTATTAGAGATGAGTGTTTTGAAAGTGCCAATAATTTGCATCGTGATTGGTGAAGGTGCAAGCGGTGGTGCATTGGGAATCGGTGTTGGTGACCGTGTATTGATGATGGAATATACTTGGTACAGTGTAATTAGTCCTGAAAGTTGTTCTAGTATCCTTTGGCGTACATGGGAGATGAAGGAGCGCGCTGCTGAGGCATTGAAATTGTCAGCGACCGATATGCTCTCAAATGGTTTGGTTGATGGTATTGTCCCTGAGCCATTGGGTGGAGCGCATCATCAGCCTGAAGTCGCATTTGCCAATGTCAAAGCTGCCATATTGGAGAATTTTGCACAGTTGGAGCATATGGATCCAGAAGAGAGAATACAGCAGAGAATTGCGAAGTTTTCTCAAATGGGTGTCGTTGTAAATGGTTGATTTTCCTCTAAGGGGAAACGATTTATAAACTAAGAAATCGCCATGAGCAATCGCATAACATCCCTTTTTAATATCGACTACCCAATTATTCAGGGTGGAATGATTTGGTGCAGCGGTTGGGAATTGGCGAGTGCCGTTTCCAACGCGGGTGGTTTGGGTTTAATAGGCAGCGGAAGCATGTATCCGGAGGTTTTAAGGGCCCACATTCAAAAATGTAAGGCAGCTACATCGAAGTCATTTGGGGTGAATGTGCCATTGTTATATCCAGATATCGACAAACATTTAGAGATTATAGTGGAGGAAGGGGTAAAAATCGTTTTTACCAGTGCGGGGAATCCAGCAAAATATACAAGTTGGTTAAAGGAGCGAGGCATTACGGTAGTTCACGTGATTGCGAATTCTAAGTTTGCAAAGAAGTGTGAAGATGCGGGTGTTGACGCTATTGTAGCGGAGGGTTTTGAAGCGGGTGGACACAATGGCCGTGAGGAGACAACCACAATGTGTTTGGTTCCGATGATTGCGGACTGTGTAAAGGTTCCGGTAATTGCGGCGGGAGGCATTGGATGTGGCAGAACGATGGCGGCGGCGATGTGTTTGGGCGCTTCGGGTGTTCAGGTTGGAAGTCGTTTCGCGGCATCCGTCGAGAGCAGTGCACATATAGGATTTAAGGAGCAAATCATTTCGGCAAAGGAGGGTTCTACGGAGCTTACTTTAAAGGAAATCACGCCGGTTAGACTTTTGAAAAATCCATTTTTTGAAGCGGTGGATGCGGCTTATGCTGCGGGTGCTTCGGTGGAAGAATTGAAAACATTGTTGGGTAGAGGTCGGGCAAAAAAAGGCATGTTTGAGGGTGATTTGGAATCAGGGGAGTTGGAAATCGGACAGATTAGTGCTCGATTGGATCGCATCGAAACGGCCGCAGAAATCGTTTCACAGATGATAACAGAGTACCGAATAATTGCAGGAAATAATCCATTTTTTGGGTTTTAAATTTGAATAGGATGGAATTGAAGCAAGAAACATGGAAGGTAATTTACTGCTCGAGTAGGCAGGAGAAAAAAGTAAAAATCTACTTGGAGCAGCGTGGCGTGATTCATTATTTGCCATTGATTAATAAGTTGCGCATTTGGAGTGATCGCAAAAAATGGGTGGAGATGCCATTGTTTAATTCCTATGTTTTTGTGAAACCCACCGAAATACAACGGGATTTGGTTTTGCAGATTCCTGGTGTTGTGAAATATCTGCGATATAATGGTAAAGATGCCGAGGTTCCTGAAAAGGACGTTGAACTGATTCAGCGGTTGATTGAAAAAGGATATCAGATTCAACAGCATGATATGAGTGCTCGATTGGAAGCGGGTGATTTGGCGGAAGTGTTGGATGGTCCTTTTAAAGGTCAGGAAGTGGTAGTTCATTACACAGAAGACGAGATCTTTGTTATCGTATCAATTGAAGGACTATCTAGCAGTATAAAGGTGAATTTACCGCGAGAAGTATTAAAATTGAATAAAAAACGCACTGAACGCGACAAAGCACTATGGTAGGAAATACGATTTTATTGCTTTCACCACATACGGATGATGCAGAATTGGGCTGTGGCGCCACCATTAGCAAATTGGTCCGCGAGGGTAAAACCGTTTATTATGCCGCTTTTAGTGCCTGTGAACAGAGTGTATTGGATGATTTTCCTAAGGATATCCTCATTCATGAGGTTAAAGAGGCTACAGCAGCGCTGGGCATCAAACCAGAAAATTTGTTTTTGTTTCGATATGAGGTTCGCACGTTCAATTATCGACGTCAGGAAATATTGGACGATTTGATCAAATTGCGGGAGACACTGAAGCCGGATACGATTTATATGCCTTGTTTGCACGACATCCATCAAGATCACAAAACGATGGCGGAAGAGGCGTTGAGGGCTTTCAAGTTTTGTAATATTTTCTGTTATGAGTTGCCGTGGAACAATTTGAATTTCAATACCGCGGCTTTTGAAGTGGTGAGTGAAGACGATGCTCAATGCAAGGTGAATGCTTTGTCGAAGTATAAAAGCCAGGCACACAGACCTTATGCCAACGAAGAGTTTTTGCGGAGTCAGTTGCGTATGAGAGGCGTTCAAGTATCACGGAGGTACGCCGAGGTTTTCGAGGTGGTTCGATTGATTTCTGAATGATGCGATAATGGCGAACAATCTCGAATCGGGTGGGCGTCTAAAGGGAGCCGCAGCTTGGTTTGCGGGATTGGTTATTTTGGTAGTGGCGGTTGCCGCCGGGTTGCGATTTTATGATTTGTTTGCGTTGCCTTTAACGAACGATGAAACGTCGGCGTTGATGCGTTTGAATGCAAAATCGGTTTCTGAGTTGTTGGGAACGGTAGTTTGGAACGACGGACATCCGATGTTGGTTCAGGTATTTCTCTGGTACTGGACAAAATGGTTTGGCACGGCGGTCTGGGTGGTTAAGTTGCCATTTTTGTTGTGTGGTTTGGGTTCGGTGATTTTAATGATTCGCATTGGAATTCGTTTGGGCGCGGCTTGGGCTGGGTTATTGGCAGCTGCGATGCTGGCTACTTTGCAGTTCCCGCTGATGTACAGTGAAATTGCTCGTCCTTATGCACCGGGTTTGTTGCTTTCATTGTGGGCATTTTATGTTTGGTTGCGATGGTTGGAGGTATGTAAAACGGAGGTGGCAGGCGTCAATTTATGGGCAAAGCCATTGATATTGTTGTCGATCGCGGGGTATTTGGGCGCTTCAAATCACTATTTCAATGGGTTAATATTGGCCTTGTTATTTGTTTCGGGGTTGATGACTTTGCCTCGCAACCGATGGATTCGATATCTATGGCCTTGGTTGTTGGGTGCAGCGTTGTATATGCATCAAATAGGGATTTTTATGCATCACTTGCAGGTGGGAAGTCCGGGTTGGTTGCAGGCCCCCAGTTTGAATTCTCTATTCAAGCATTTTATGTATTGTTTTGGCTATTCTCTGTGGCCTATCCATGTGTGGTTGCTGGGTGTTTTATTGGGCGAGTTGATTCAAAAGCGGAAGATAAAATGGTTGGGATTTGACCAAACATGGGCGGGATTGAAAGGCAGTTCCTCTGTCGCTGATGGATCGGATTTGAGTGAAAAGCATCAGAAAAGGGCAATCAATCGCGTAATCTGGCTATTGTATTTGGCGCCGCTTGTCATCGCTTATTTTTACTCTATTTATAGGGCTCCTGTGTTTCAGGATTCTGTATTGTTGTTCTCGTTTGCCTTTGGGATACTAGGTTTTGCCTTGTGGGTGGATAGAAGAGCGTTGAGTTTGCGTCTGAAGGCGGGGTTGGTCGTGCTCACGTTGTTGGTCAATTTGTATGTGTTGCTTGTGGATCGCAATCATCGGGAGTTGTTTAACAATCAGTCTTATGATGCCGCTGTGAAAACCCTTAAGCGTTGGAAAGTAGTAGACGATGTTTCGCGGGGTGATGCGATGTGGGTTTATGGATTTGAGTCGTTTTTTATGGAATATCATACCCAGAAGTTGGGTTTGGCGTTGGGTAAATGGCAAAAGAACGGGGGCGATTTGCAATATTTTAGGGATGAAACGGTGGATTATGCATCGTTCAGAAAAAAGTTGGCAGCGGTTAAAGGCGACGATTTTTACTATTTGAATATGGTGGGGATGGATCCTATGTTGCGGGTTTGGATTCAACGTGCGTTTCCTGTTTTGCGCAGTGAGTCGATGGGTCCGGGGTATCATATCATGCATTTTTCCAAGGTCGTTGAGGGCAATTCAGGTTCCGGTTATCTGGGCGATGGTGTTTCGCCTGTTTGGAGCGGACAGCTTGCGTTGAGGGGCGACATCGATTCGAGTCAATATCGTCAGGTATTGGCTGTGTCAACGGATTCATTGGGCGAGCAGCGATATAGTGCAGAGTTTGTGGCTGTTGCCGTTGTTGAGTTGGATACGTTGTTGCTGAGGAGTAAGGATTTGCGGCTGGTTGTTGTAATTAAAAATGGGGCTGGTGAAAACATTAGATATTTGGACCAATGCATCGGAAATATGAGTTATAGAATGGGCGAGGTAGAGGTTTTGGACGGTGGAAGATGCAGAGTGAATCTTTATTTGGCAGGCAGGTTGGTGGATGTGGAATGGGGAGGCGATGGAATTGAAGGGCAAGGAGTGTTGAGAGGGATCGGAACGGGTCTTGCATCGAACATAAATCATTTTGCTACGAGGGGATACGACATGCAGATTTTCATCGACAATGCGGGAAGAAAGCCGGTTGCGGTGAAGACGTTGCGAATTGATTTTTGGCCTGGCAATGGATCGGTTTATGGATTGGTGAATCCTGTGATTCCGTAAAAGTGGACATTTGAGTGCGTTAATGGAAGTGGGGATGGGTAGAATGCGGTTATTTGATTAATTTCGCAACCAATGGGAATCCTATCACAAGTGATTTTTGCCCTGATTTTGGGCGTTGGAAGTTGGATATTCGCGGGTCGGGTAAAATTCATCCGCCGGAATATTTTTTTGGGAAAGAAACAGGATTTATCGGACAATCCGGCGGCGCGATGGAAGCAGATGGCGTGGGTTGCGATGGGTCAGAGCAAGATGGTTCGCAGGCCAATTGCGGGCTTCTTTCATATCTTGATTTATGTTGGCTTTGTATTGATCAACATTGAGGTTTTAGAAATTTTGATTGATGGATTGTTGGGCACACACCGATTTTTTGCCCATTATTTTGGTTCGATTTATGATGTGGCAATAGGATTTTTTGAGATTTTGGCATTGGGCGTTTTGGTTGCTTGTGTGGTCTTTTTAGCACGTCGTTTCGTGACCAAGGTGCCTCGATTGCAGATGCCGGAGTTGAAGGGTTGGCCGGTGAAGGACGCTACAATTATTTTGGTGGTTGAGGTTGTGTTGATGGGGGCTTTGTTAATGATGAATGCGGCGGAGCAGATGTTAGTGAATAGGGATTTGATGGAGGGACATGGCAGTTTTCCTGTGAGTCAGTATTTGGTGGGATTTTTTGATGGATTCAGCGATGGGTCGGTTCATATGATTGAGCGATTGTGTTGGTGGTTCCATTTTGTGGGCATCGTAGTGTTTTTGAATTATGTGCCATACAGCAAGCATTGGCATATCATCATGAGTTTTCCTAATGTGTATTACACGCCATTGAAGCCGAAGGGTGAATTTGAGAATTTGGGTTATGTAACCACGGAGGTTAAATTGATGATGGACCCGGCGGCGCAGCCGCCGGACGGGTATGAACCGCCTGCCGGTTTTGGGGCGAAAGACGTGCAAGATTTGACTTGGAAAAACTTGATGGATGCATACACTTGTACCGAATGTGGAAGGTGTAGTAGTGTTTGTCCGGCCAATCAAACAGGGAAGTTGTTATCGCCGAGAAAGGTGATGATGGACACAAGAGATCGTTTGGAGGAAGTGGGTCGAGGCATTGATGCGGCGAAGAAGTTGGCCCAACAGAATGGCGAGACTGTAACCATTGCGGCTGACAAAAATGCTGCAGAGGTAGCCCGTTTCGAGGATGGCAAGGATTTGCATAGCTATATCAGTACGGAGGAATTGTGGGCGTGTACAACGTGCAACGCATGTGTTGAAGCTTGTCCGGTGAATATCAACCCGGTTGACATTATCGTTCAGATGCGTCAGTATCAAGTGATGGAAAAGAGCGCTGCTCCGAGCGAATTAAATAACATGTTTACCAATTTGGAAAACAATGGTGCCCCTTGGCAGTTCAACCAGATGGATAAGGGGAATTGGGTTGAAGGGTAAGCATGTTTTAGGTTGAACGGGGTGCATTTTTCGGGCCTGAATAAAGGAATCGCTATTGGGTCCTTGGTATTCTGAAAAAAGGGAAGGAACCCTCGCAGTTTTATTGTATTTTTGAAGGGTAATGAACACATTTCATTTATTATCTTTTCTGGGTGGCCAAGAAATGATCATTCTTTTGGTTCTCGTTTTGTTGCTTTTTGGTGGCAAGAAAATTCCTGAATTAATGCGCGGTGTAGGCCGTGGTATTAGAGAGTTTCAAGATGCTAAGAATAACGTTAGCACCGAGATTCGCAAGGGAATGAACGAAGATCCAAAAGAAAACAAAGAGTAATCTTGGAACACTACAGCCGGATTTCAGCAATTCGGGAAGACCTGAACTCAGGCCGTGTCACTTGCGCGGCGCTGGTAGATTATTACCTAAAAAATATTGCGGATAATCAGCATTTGAATGCCTTTTTGGAGGTTTGGGATGATGAAGCAAAGGCAAGGGCAATAGAAATCGACAGTAAAGTTAAAGCAGGCACCGCAGGTCGTTTGGCCGGTGTTGTGATTGCTTTGAAAGATGTTTTGTCGTTTCGAGGCCATAAAGTGAGTTCGTCCTCAAAAATTTTACAAGGATTTGAATCGATTTATTCGGCTACAGTAGTTCAGCGACTGTTGGACGAGGATGCCATCTTCATTGGTCGTACCAATTGTGATGAATTTGCAATGGGTGCGAGTAACGAGAACAGCGCTTTTGGACCGGTATTGAATGCGGCGGACCCATCGCGTGTGCCAGGAGGTTCTTCTGGGGGAAGTGCGGTAGCAGTTCAAGCGAATATGGCTCACGCTGCCTTGGGAAGCGATACTGGCGGTTCTATTCGTCAGCCCGCGTCTTTTACAGGGATTGTTGGATTAAAACCTACTTACGGATTGATTTCTCGTTGGGGGTTATTGGCTTACGCATCGAGCTTTGACCAGATTGGTCCGATGACTAAGAGTATTGAAGATTCGGCCTTGTTAACGGAAATCATGGCGGGTCCAGACGGACAAGACGCTTCGATGTTTCAGCAGGCAGTACCCAAATATTCAACACCTACAGCACCGAAAAAGGCAAAATTTGCTGTGATGCGCGAAGCAATCGATGGGGAAGGGATCGACCCTGAAGTTAAATCGATGATGACGGGTTTGATTGCGAAATTGGAAGCAGCAGGCCATGAGGTGACTTATTTTGATTTCCCCTTATTGGATCATATGGTTCCGGTTTATTACGTGATCACAACAGCAGAAGCATCGAGCAATTTGTCGAGGTATTCGGGTATGATGTACGGCAATAGAAGCGAAAATGCCCACGACTTGGAATCAACGTATGTGCTTTCTCGTACCGAAGGTTTTGGCGAGGAAGTGAAGCGCAGAATCATGTTGGGTACGTTTGTTTTGAGCAGTGATCAGTACGATGCGTATTACGAAAAGGCGCAAAAAGTAAGGCAGATCATTCGCACCGAAACGGATAAAATATTGGTTGATGCGGATGCGATTTTACTCCCAACCACCAGTACACCGGCGTTTAAATTGGGTGAAAAAGCTGCAAATCCTGTCGCAATGTATATGGCGGATTTATTGACGGTTCAAGCGAATTTGGCAGGAAATCCTGCGATATCTATCCCCGGAGGCAAAACAGTGAATGGCTTGCCAATGGGTGTTCAGTTGATGACAGGGATTTTAGAGGAACAAGAATTATTTGATTTATCAAAATTGGTGGAAGAAACCCTGGGATGAGCTTGAAATTGCGAATTTTTATATTGGTAGTAATGGTGTGCGGTTTGGCCGTAGGTCAGAATGATGTGCAGTTGCGTTTGAAAACGATGGAATCCAACGGGGTTCCTTATTTTTATAACAACGACATAGAGATTACGGTGCAGGATTGGTTGAAGAATGAGAACGAGAGCACGTCCATTTTCTATGGTCGTTTGCAGTATTATGAAGCATCTATTGATCGTATTGCACAGAAATATGGTCTGCCTTGGTTTGTGAAATTTATTCCAGCGGGCACATCGGGTTTTGAGCCAAGGTATCGCGATGAGAGTGGAGCGGCGGGGATGTGGCCATTGGCATATACGATTGGTAAGAAGTACGATTTGAGGGAAACCGCTCTGTTTGACGAAAGGAGAGATCCCCTAAAGTCGTCTGAGGCGGCATGTCAATATTTGCACGATTTGTATCACATTTACGGCGATTGGCTCAAGGTAATTACCGCTTTTAGAATTGGCCCCATTCGTTTGAACCAAGTGATTCATGGCTTGAACGGTGATTTGGATTTCAATCATATTTACGATGCATTGGAACCTGAAGAGCGTTTGCCGGTAATTCAGTTTTATGCCGCGTTGATTGTGTTGCATCATGCCAAACAATATGGGATCAAGCCGTTTAAGGTTGAGATGCAGGATGCGGTAGTTGTAGAGTCGGTACCAACGGTTTTACCATTTAAGGTATTGAACGAAAACGTGGGTGTTGGTCTTTCAGACTTGCGCAGCTTAAATCCAGAGTTTAGGGCCGATATGGTACCCTATTTTGGCACACCATGTAACTTCCGATTGCCTGCTGTTTATGCTAGCATCTATCAATCAAAGAAAGACTCGTTGATATACTGGATAGGCAATAAGCAAGGATTTATTCCCATTATTAAAACCGATACAATTGCTGTTGTTGAAGGGGATTCTTCGATTAATCTTGTGGTGGCTAAGGGCGACCAATCCGTTACCGATTCTGCAGGCGTTACGCCACCCGTTCCCAAGACGATTTTAACCACACCAGCGGATAAGAAAATTTGGGTATATTACCGAGTTAAGTCGGGCGATGCGGTATATACTTTGAGTGATATTTTTGATTGTACTCCGGAGCAATTGAAATCGTGGAATCGCGTTTCAGGCAATAATTTACAAGTGGGCGCGTCGTTGAAATTTTATGTTTTGGCGAGCAAAAAAGGATATTATTTGAAGCTGAATTCGTTAACTACTGCCCAAAAAAGAAATATAGCTGGCGTTGACTGATGAAATGTTTCCTTGCCCATTGGTTTCTATTTCTATTTACAGCATTCACTGTCAGTGATACTAGGGCTCAGGTAACCACAAAAATTATTAAGTCGTCAGAAGCCATTTTGGTTGATGGCAAAGCGTCGGAGGCGATTTGGAAAAAGTCTGCGGGCTTGGGTGTTTTGAAAGACGAGGGCGACGATGCTTTTGTCGATTTTGAGGGCCAGAATCCAGGCCAATTTATCCAGTATTATCCATACGACACTTCGTTGGCAGAGACGCAAACGCGGTTTGCTTTGGCTTACGATGAGAAGTTTTTATATGCTTTTTTTGTTTGCGAAAATCGCAACAACGAAAAACCTTATGTGATTCAGAGCTTGAAGCGAGATTTTAGCGTCACAAATACGGATGCCGTAGTGTTAACAATCAGTCCTTTCAACGATGGTCAAAATGGATTTTCATTTGGCGTTACGCCGTTCAATTCTCAGCGAGAGGGTTCGGTAGAAAACGGCGGTGGATTTGGTGTGTCAACGGCTTGGGATCAGGTGTGGTTTTCGGCAACGCGCCGTTACAAAAATTGTTGGGTGGCGGAAATGGCAATACCCCTCAACAGCATTCGTTTTAATCCCGGTGAGACTCATTGGGGATTTAATGTGGCTCGATTTGATTTCAAGAACAATGAGGTTTCTTGCTGTGCGCGGGTGCCGAGGAACTTCAATGTGAGTTCATTGGTTTTTTGTGATTCGATGGAGTTTGACGGTGGATTGGTGGCGAAAAAGGCCAAAAATTTCGCTTTCATTCCATATGTGAGTGGAATTGGATCTCAAGGCGCACAGTGTAAGCAAACTTCTTTAACGGATCCCGTGACCTCCAACCCGAAAGTGGGCTTCGACGCCAAATTGGCTTTGAGTAGGAGTTTGAATTTGGACATCACCATGAATCCTGATTTTGCGCAAGTGGATGTGGATGTTCAGCAGGTGAATTTAACGCGTTATAGTTTGTTTTTTCCGGAGCGAAGGCAGTTCTTCATTGAGAACAGTGATTTGTTTGCCAATTTTGGATTTCGGCAAATTCGTCCATTTTTCTCTCGCAGAATTGGATTAGGCCCTAATGGTCCGGTACCGATTTTGGGCGGTGTTCGGATGTCGGGCAAGCTGGGTAGTAATTTGCGTATAGGTGCAATGAATATAACCACTCAATCCCAGGATTTGGGCACTTTGGGGGTATTGCCAGGTGTAAATTACACGGTATTATCTGCGCAGAAGAAGGTGTTTTCTGCTAGCAACATGGCGATGATTTTGGTTCACGATCAAAAGATTGGGGAATTGGTTGAATTCAGAGATAGAAACGGGAATTGGTCGAAAATGGGTGATTACAATACAGTGGCAGGGACAGAGTTTAACTTATTGACCAAAAACAATTTATGGGCAGGAAAAGGATTTATTCAAAAATCATTTTATCCCGGCTTGGGCGTAAAAGAGGGTTTTGCGCATGCCACATGGTTAAGGTATCGATCTTTGAATTGGACGGGCATATGGAACCACGAATATGCGAGCAAGGAGTTCAGTGCACGCACGGGTTTTGTACCTAGAACCGACAACTTTGATCCCATATCGGGGAAAATCATCAAATACGATTATTGGCGTTTAGAGCCCATGATAACTTACAATTATTACCCCAAACAAAATGCTGTGGTGAATCACTTTGGGTTGGTTGCGAGCAATAGTAGCTATTACGACAGTAGTTTTCATGGAACTGAATCAGAGTCGGAGGTGGGTTTGGATGTGAACTTTCAAAACAGTTCGATGTTCCATTTGAGTTTAGACCACTCTTATTACGATTTGTTTTTGCCATTCGACCCTTTGGATGAGGGGAAATATTTTTTTGGTAAATATGATTGGATGGCTGTTCACACGGAGTTTACGAGCAACAATCGCAAACCATTGAGTGGGTTTATTGAGGCTTCTTACGGTGGCTATTTCATAGGTAAGAAGTATGAATTTGGCGGAAATCTATCGTACCGGGTGAAGGGCTTGGGCAAGCGTAAATTGCCGTTGTTGTTGTTCAATGCAAACTGGAATCACATCAATGTGGTGATGAGCGACAGTCAAGCTTCGGCCATCAATCTGATTGGCTTTAAAACGGAGTACAGCATCAATACAAATACGTATTTGACAGGGTTTTTGCAGTACAACACGCAATCTGAGAAGATGAATGTGAACGTAAGATTCCAGTGGAGATACCGTCCGATGAGTGATTTTTTCTTGGTGTATAGTCAGAACTACGACCAATTTCAATCGGTATTGCCCAATCGCAACGCGTATTTGGGTGCATCGTATAGAACCCTTGCCGCGAAATGGGTGTATTGGTTTAACTAGAAACCGTCGCCGTATGTTGAATTAGTACCCGTCGCCGTCTAAGATATTGCCGAGTCCGCCTAGGATTCCCCCTTCTTCACGCCGTCCGCCAGGGCTACCATAGCTTAAGATTTTGGATGCTAAACGAGAAACTGGCAAACTCTGTAACCAAACTGTTCCCGGGCCGCTCAAGACAGCGAAGAACAATCCTTCTCCGCCGAAAATTGCATTTTTTACCCCCCTCACCATCTGAATATCGTAATTGATTCCCGCCGTAAATGCCACAATACAACCGGTATCTATTTTTAGTGTTTCCCCAGCAGACAAATCTTTTTTCAGCACATGTCCGCCTGCATGCACAAACGCCAAGCCATCGCCTTCCAACTTTTGCATGATAAATCCTTCACCCCCGAAAAGTCCGGTGCCGAGCTTTCTTTGGAATTCGATGCCAACGCTTACGCCTTTTGCAGCGCAGAGGTAACTATCTTTCTGACAAATCACCTTACCGCCCAATTGCATGAGGTCGAGAGGCATGATTTTACCCGCATAAGGTCCAGCGAAAGTCACACGTGCTTTGTTGTAACCCATATTGGTAAAGGCTGTCATGAATAAGGATTCACCCGTTAGCAGACGCTTTCCAGCCCCCATTAGTTTTCCAAGAATACCGTTGCCTTGGTTGCTACTGCCATCGCCAAAGATGGTTTCCATTTCGATGCCGTTATCCATGAACATAAAACTGCCACTTTCGGCCATTACGGTTTCTTGGGGATCGAGTTCTATTTCCACACACTGCATTTCTTCACCAAAAATGCGATAGTCGATTTCGTGATTGCGTCTCATTGGGATTTCTTCGGTATTTATTTTACTTGGTTTTGGCGCGATGGGTAACTGTTATTAAGGCATTTTCTTTAATGCGAGGATGCTAAAATCACTCTCCTCTTTTACGATGGTGTTGCTCAGATGTCCGAGTCCCGCGATTTCCATCGCTACAATATCACCCGCTTGAAGCCATTGCTCTTTATATTCAGGGTTATTGAGTTTTCCGGTTCCGTTAAGTTCAAGGAAACAGCCCGTTCCCACTGTGCCACTGCCTATCACATCGCCAGGGAAAATGTCGGCGCCGTACGAGCATCGCTCAATGATTTCGGCAAAGGTCCAATCCATATCGCCCACACTGCCTTCGCTCACTTGGATGCCGTTGACCCAACACTTCATCGAAAGGTTATAGCTATTGCCTACATGACCGGGTTTTGCATCAATCTTAAAAGGCTCAAGTTCATCGGGTGTAACTAGCCAAGGACCTATTACGGTGCTAAAGTCTTTTCCTTTTGCGGGTCCAAGGTTTAACAACATTTCTTCCATCTGAAGACGGCGAGCACTCATATCATTCATGATCATGTAACCCGCGATGTACTGATCTGCATCGGCGGCTTTCACATTTCTGCCTCTTTTGCCCAAAACAACGGCTGCTTCCAATTCAAAATCCAATTTTTGAAAGTGATCGGGCATGCAAGGAATTTCACCTGGACCTTGGATGGCGTTGTGGTTGGTAAAATAGAAAATGGGGTATTGGTCGAATTCGGGAATCATTGGAACACCGCGGTTTCTTCTGGCCGCAGCTACGTGTTGTCTGAAGGCATAGCCATCTCTACAGGAGGTGGGTTGAGGAACGGGTGCTTCTAAAACATCATCGGTGCATGGGGTGGCGAGGTGATTGTGCTTCCCATTAAGGATTTCGGCTTCCACGGCGCGTGCCATTTCACATTGATTATCCCAATCATTCAGCATATCGCGCATATTGTTTGCGATGTTTTGGTTGATGGCGTTTAGGGGGTAAATCTGTTGGTTGACCAGTATGCCGGTTTGGGCAAGGCCATTGGTTTTGTAGGTGACCAATTTCATACTACAAAAATACGTCTATTTTGGAAGTTTCTGTGGGTAATCGCATTTGGAGGTTGGCGAGTGATATCGGAAATTTGTTGCATGGAATCATCGGAAAAATCAAAGTCCAAAGTTTTAGTTACTGGTAGTAATGGTTTGTTAGGTCAGAAGCTTACAGATCTGTTTATTGGGTTGGAAGATTGGGATTTGGTTGCCACCGGCGCCGGCGATAATCGTCATCCCGCCAAAGAAGGATATCGTTACGAGTCGATGGACATTACCGATACTTCGGCAATGATGTTAATCTTGGAGCGCGAATTACCTGATGTTGTGATTCACACTGCAGCCATGACACAAGTGGATGATTGCGAATTTAAACGCGATGAATGTGTGGCATTAAACGTAACGGCGGTGGAGGAATTGGCAAAATTGAGCAGTTCTTTGGGGTTCCACATGGTTCACGTGAGCACCGATTTCATTTTTGATGGCACTAAGTCGATGTATGTAGAATCGGACGAGGCGAATCCATTGAGTTATTATGGTTGGAGCAAGTTGGAGGGTGAAAAAAGGGTAATCGAATATGCCAACAGTTACAGCATTTTGAGGACGGTTTTAGTGTTTGGTCAGGTTGCTGATATGAGCAGAACGAACATCGTACTTTGGGCTCATGGCACATTGAAGAATCAGAAATCAGCGAATGTGGTTACGGACCAATTTAGGACACCTACGCTAGCGGAAGATTTGGCGATGGGTTGTTATTTGGCAGCATCGCAAAGAGCTAGAGGCATTTTCAACATAGCTGGAAAAGACTATATGAGTGTGATCGAATTGGTTGAAAGGGTGGCGGCATTTTATGGTTTTTCGATGGACTGCATCAACCGAGTGGATAGCAGCACGTTGAATCAACCGGCGAAACGACCTCCGATTACGGGATTGGACATCAGTAAAGCGGTAAGAGAATTGGGTTACGCGCCGCACTCTTTTGAAGAGGGGTTGGCATTGCTCAATTTGAGTTAAGGTTTCTGCATCACTTCACCGCACTGCTTGCAAGTTCTGAGTTCTTCAGAAGCGTAGTAGTGATTGAAGTGATTTAGGAAATCGGTTTCGATGTTATTCAACTCAAAATACGCTTCGTGCAGTTTGTGATTGCAATTGTCACAAAACCAAAGTAAGCCATCGGTAAAACCTTTTCCAACGCGAACTCTTTCGATCACTAAGCCAATACTACCTGCTGTTCTTCCTGGGCTGTGTGGCACTTTGGGTGGTAGAAGGAACATATCTCCGGGGCCCATTTTTACATCCACTCGTTCGCCATTCTGCTGGGTTTTAACAGTGATTTCACCTTCTAATTGATAGAAAAGCTCCTCGGTTTCATTGTAGTGATAATCTTTTCGCGCATTGGGTCCGCCCACAACCATCACAATATAATCGCTGCCCTCGGGGTAAAGATTCTTGTTTGCAACGGGTGGCTTGAGGAGGTGTCGGTTTTCTGCGATCCAAGCTTGTAGATTAAACGGTTTACGGATTTCCATGGCGATGTTTTATGCTTGTTAAGATATCCCGATGAGATTATCGGTATGACAAAAGTAAATGATAGTTCACGCATTTTTTAGGTCATTTGTCATCTCGCAAACTTTTTGCAACTTTTGCTAAAAGTTCATCGCACCGAACACTTAACTTTGTCGCACAACTTCCATGAGTGACGCGATAAAACATGAGTGCGGTGTTGCTTTCATTCGGTTGAGAAAACCGTTGGAGTACTACCGAGAAAAATATGGCACATATTGGTATGGCTTAGCCAAGCTACAATATCTCATGACCAAGCAGCTAAACCGAGGTCAAGACGGTGCGGGGATGGGGGTTGTGAAATTGCATCCTGAGTATGGGGCTCGCTATTTGGCAAGAAAGCGGAGCGCGAGCAAAACGGCCATAATCGACATTTTTGAAGAGGTGGGTGAGGCGTTAAACGAGATTCCTTTGGAGTTTCGCAACGATGCGGATTACTTACGTCAGCATTATCCTTATGCCGGTGAGATGTTGTTAGGTCATTTGCGTTATGGCACTTACGGCGGCAACAGCATCGAAAACATCCATCCATTTTTACGTCAGAACAATTGGATGGCGAGGAATTTGATGTTAGCGGGCAACTACAACATCACCAATACAGACGAGTTATTTAATGCATTGATTGATTTGGGTCAGCAGCCTAAGGAGAAGAGCGATAACGTGTTGATGTTGGAGAAGATTGGCCATTTCATCGACGAGGAGAATCAGCGTTTGTTTGGCATTTTTAAGGCCCAGGGCTACTCCAATTTGGAGATTACTGAGAAGATTAAGCAGGAGTTGTCGTTAACGAATATTTTGAAGCGAAGCTTTAAAAACGTGGATGGCGGCTATAATATGATTGGCATGTTGGGTCACGGCGATGCTTTTATTATTCGCGATCCGGCGGGTATTCGTCCTTCCCATTATTACATCGACGATGAGGTTGTGGTGGTTGCAAGTGAAAGGGCAGCAATTCAAACAGCATTTAATATTTATCCGGAGCAGGTTCAAGAATTGGGCCCGGGCAATGCACTGATTGTGAAGCGCGATGGCGATGTAGAAGAGGTAAATATCGTGGATCCTGTTGAGCGTAAGAGTTGCAGTTTTGAGCGCATTTATTTCAGCAGAGGAAATGATCAGGCGATTTATCACGAGCGAAAGGAATTGGGTAGATTGTTGGCAAGGCCGGTGATGGATTTGTTGGATAACGACTTGGTTAACACTGTGTTTAGCTATGTCCCAAATACTGCGGCGACGAGTTTTTACGGTTTGATTGATGGCATTCATGAGATTCGTAGGGATTTGCAGGCCGATGCACTTTCTAAGATTGACGTGAAGAATGAGCCTGAGAAGGTGAGGGAGATTTTGAGTTGGCGCCCTCGAAGAGAGAAGATTTTGGTGAAGGACGTTAAGATGCGCACTTTTATCACCAACGATACGGACCGTGATGATTTGGTAGGGCATGTTTACGATATCACTTATGGGGTTGTGAAGAGTTGGAATGACACTTTGGTGATCATGGACGACAGTGTAGTGAGGGGAACCACGTTGAAGAAGAGTATTTTGCGGATTTTGGATCGTTTGGAGCCGAAGCGAATTATTTTGGTGAGTTCTGCGCCACAGATTAGATATCCAGATTGTTACGGCATTGACATGAGTAGAATGGGCGATTTTGCTGCTTTCGCGGCGGCGGTTGCTTTGTTGAAGGATAAGGGATTGGGGGAGATTTTGCGCGATACGTATGCGGCGGCGAAGTTGGAATTGGAAAAGCCAGCGGAGGAACAGCGTTGTGTGGTGAAGGACATTTATGCCCCATTAACGGATGCGGAAGTGAGTAAAAAGATTGCTGAAATGCTAAGACCTGCTGATTTAAAGGCGGAGTTCGACATGTTGTTTCAATCGGTTGATAACCTTCATGAGGCTTGTCCGAACGATGCGGGAGATTGGTATTTTACGGGCGATTATCCTACGCCGGGTGGCAATCAAGTGGCAAACAGGGCTTACGTTTATTATATTGAAGGAAAAAAAGATCGGGCGTATTGAGTTTGTGTAGGTTTTGAAAAAGGATTGAATAATTGTTAAATTCGTTGAATAATTGATATGAGCACATTGAATGAAGTTATCGATCAACTGAATGATCAGTTGGAAAAGAACCTCCAGCACACGGCTACTGAATTTTCTCGCATTCGCGCGGGCAAGGCAAGTCCAGCGATGTTGGAAAGTGTGATGGTTGAATATTACGGTGCGTTAACGCCGTTGGCCCAGGTGGCGAACGTGAATACACCAGATTCTCGCACTTTGGCGATTCAGCCTTGGGATAAATCATTGATTCGTCCGATTGAAACGGCAATCATCAATTCAAATTTGGGTTTTGCACCTCAGAACGATGGCGAATTTATTCGTATCAGTATTCCACCGGTAACTGAGGATCGCAGGAAAGAGTTGGTAAAACGCGCCAAGTCGGAGTCGGAGAATTCAAAGATTGGCATTCGCAATTTGCGCAAGGATGCAAACGAGCGAATCAAGAAACTGGAAAAGGATGGGTTGAGCGAGGACGATGCAAAGGTGGGTGAGGACAGAGTTCAAAAGGTAGTTGACAGCTACATCAAAAAGACTGATGACTTGTTGGAAAACAAGGAAAAGGAAATCATGACTGTTTAAGGTCGGGATTTATTAATCTGCAATAATTTGTAATTGACTGCGCAGTGCTTCTGCTTTGGGCAGGAGTTCTTCTAGCGTTTCTGCGATGACGGTTGCGTGTCCAAGTTTTCTATGCGGACGTGTTTCTGACTTTCTATACATATGAATGAAGACATCGCCATCGGCGGTGAGTTCATTTTCATTGTTTAGGTGGTAGGGTCCGGAAATATTTTCGGGGCCAACGATATTGATCATGGCGGCGGGTTGGATGAGTGAGGTATCACCGAGTGGAGCGCCAGAAAGGATGCGCAGGAACTGTTCAAATTGTGAGCAGTAACAGCCTTCGATGGTATGGTGTCCACTGTTGTGTGGTCGCGGAGCGATTTCGTTTACGAGAATTTGGTTATCGGAAGTAAGGAACAATTCCACGGCAAATAGGCCAGGTGAATTGAGTTTTTGAATGCATTTTAAGCTAATTTCTTGTGCTTTGGCTTCAATTTCTGGGCTGATGCGAGCGGGCGAAAATAGGAATTCAACTAAGTTACTTTTGGGGTTGAAATACATTTCGATGGCTGGATAAACGGCGTGTTCACCGTCTTGGCCTATGGCAACGATGATGGCAATTTCGAGGGCATTTGGGATAAACGACTCGATGAGTACGTCACCTTGGAATGGGGATTCGTGGGGGAGTTGAGATTTTGAAACGATGCTCACGCCTTTCCCGTCGTATCCGCCAGTTCGGGTTTTCAGAACCACCTTTTCGCCTGGGAATTGATCTAACTGTTGCGGGGTGATTTGGTTGATATTGGATAGGACGTATGGCGCTGTGGGTATGTTGTGATGGGTAAAAAACTGTTTTTGGATTCCTTTGTCTTGGATAGTTTTCAGCACAGAGGGTTTGGGGATGATGGTTTTTCCTTCTTTTTCTAATGCAATGAGGGCATCGACATTGATGTGTTCAATTTCCCACGTTAGGACATCGCTTTGGCTCGCCAATGTTTGGATATCGTTGGCATTTTGAAGGCTACCGGCAACAAAATTGTTGGCTACTGCGGCTGCTGGGCAGTCAATGGATTGCTCTAAAACTGTAAATTCAACGGGAAGGGATTGGTATTTGGCTTCGATGCTCATCAAACCCAATTGGCCTCCTCCAATGATACCAATACGAATCATAGGGCAAAGATAGGCGCCGAATACAACACGAAATTTGCTTCTTGCGTTTTTTGCCATATTTTCGATGGTATCTTTGTATAATATGATAGACCCTCCTTCGGTATTGAGTGTAATGATGGTGGATGCCAACGCTTGGTTGGTTGTGGTATTTTCATTGGTGGTTATCTCTTTTTTTTCCGGCATGGAGATCGCGTTTTTATCGGCCTCTCGTTTACGCATTGAATTAAGGTCTAAGGAAAATAGTACCAGTGGAAAGTGGTTATCTAAATATGTAAAGAATCCGAGTGACTTTATAAGTACTGTCTTGGTAGGCAACAACCTTGGCTTGGTAATTTACGGCATTTATATGGGTGAAATTTTGGATACATCATTTCACGGTGTGGCTTGGATGAATTCTGAATTGCTGCGGTTTTTTATGGTTACCCTTTGCAGTACATTGATTGTTCTGGTGATTGCTGAATATCTGCCAAAGACATTTTTTAAATTATATGCAGACAAGTTGATCTTTGGACTAATTGGCATTTTTAAGGTTGCTCACACTTTGATGTGGCCCTTGATTAAAGTCGTTAAAGGCATTTCTGCATTTTTATTAAAAATATTCACAAATACTGAAATCACTGAAAATACGCAGGTATTTTCTAAGGTGGATTTGGACAATTACATTGCTTCTTTGGAAAATGCCGGGAATGTGGATTCCGTTGAAATTGATACAGAGGTTTTCCGCAATGCCCTCGATTTTAGCGATGCAAAAGTGAAAGATTTCATGGTGCATCGAACAGAATTAATAGGTGTGGATGTGAGTGATTCTGTTGATGTATTACGAGCGAGATTTGTTGATTCGGCCCATTCGAAAATTTTGGTATACAGGGGAAACATTGACCATGTAATTGGGTTTGTGCATCACAGTGATTTGTTTCACGATCCCAAATCAGTTCAAAGCGTAATTAGGCCAGTCATATTTGTCAATGAAAGTTTGCAAGCACACGACATGTTGCGAAATTTCATTCAAGAAAAAAAGAGTATTGCTTTGGTTGTGGATGAGTTTGGTGGTACGGCGGGTATGGTTTCAGTTGAGGATATTCTGGAAGAAATTGTAGGAGAGATAGAGGACGAGTTTGACGTTGAGGATAGGGTTGAAACTAAGTTGGGCGACCAGCATTTTTTGTTTAGTGCTCGGTTGGAAGTGGATTATTTAAATGAAACATATGCTTTAGAAATTCCAGAAGGGGAGTACCATACTTTGGGGGGGTATATTATTTTTTGCTCCGAGAGAATTCCGTCTGTTGGTGAGGTGATTCATCACGGAGCATTTGAATTTGTAATAAAAACGCTGATTGGAGCAAGAATAGAAGAGGTTGAGCTAAGAATCTTGCCAGAAGAAAACTAATTTAGTATTGTATTATGAGAAATATGAACAAGGGAAATTTCAGACAGATTATTTTCATTTTTTGTCTTCTGATAAACGCAATGGAATTAGTTGCCCAGAGTACCTCTTCCAATGATGCGGCTGTTGATGGTTCACAGAAAATAAACAGTGATACGGTACATGATCAGAGTCGTCCGGTTTCATTACTGAAGATGAAAACCAAGTGGGAATTCTCAACAAATGTTACGTTGGCATTGTCGAGATTCACGGGGAATGTGAGTAGAAATCTAAACGACGACCCCTATTTAATTATGGTCCGTAAAGTGGATGCCGATCAAGGTGCGGCATGGCGGATGGGTTTGAATGGATTTCGCACAAGTTCTCAATCGAACTTTCCAGATAGGGTGAGTTCAGAGAACTGGGCTTCCTTGGTTTTAGGTCGTGAATGGCGGACAGAATTGCAGCAAGGCGCTTTTATTTATGGCGGTATCGATTCCCGCGGAATATTTCGCCAATCACATAGTGAGGCGACCCAATTCAATGACTTAGGCAACCCAATCACTTCAATTACCGATGCCACGGAGTACGGAGGAAGTGTTGGAGGGATTTGTGGGTTTGGGTGGAGATTTCAAGATAGAATCGCAATCTATACGGAAGCGTTATTGAATGCGCAGTACTCCCGAACTGACCGAACTTTTTCTGTGAATGGATCTATTACCACGTTAGAGAATAAGAACAATTTAAAAATTGTACCAATGGTTCCCATTGCTTTATTTTTGACAATTAAATTTTAATTCAATGGCAATCAGAAAATACATAATAATAGTATTTATCGGGTCGTTGAATGTTCTCAGTGCGCAATATGAGGGAATGTCTGCAACGCCAAAAGACACGGTAAAACCGGCTGTGAGCCCAACACCGGCTGCTGTCCCAACGGTAAGGGTAATAACGCCAAGTCCCAGCCCACGGAAAAATGCGTATGAGAGTTTTAACAATTCAAGTCTAAGTAGGCCTGCCACAAAGCAAACATATTTAGGCTTTAATACGAGTTTTTTATTGGGTCAGATTTTACCATTCAATGCCATCCCACTGCAACAAAACATGTATGCGGTGAGCTATCGTTCCTATCGAAGAAATTCTGGATATCGAGTGAATGTGGGTTTTGATGTTGATGGAGGCGATGATTTTAATTGGTTCGGCGGTAGATTGGATTATGATACGCGAAGGAGATTGAATGGGAAATGGCATTACTTTTATGGTGGTGGAGTAGGATTGGAAATATTCGATGATCCTAGCAGTGTGAATTTTTTCGGTAGCACCGAAGTGAATTTATTGGGTCAATTGCATTGGGGATTTGAATACCGATGTGGGGAATTGGTCTCCTTAAGTATGGAAACCCAGGCGATGTTGTTGCTTGGTACGAATTCGGCTTTGAGATTGCGACCACCCACAGTGATTACGGCACATTTCCGTTTGTAATTTAGGGTTTGATGGGTTATTGATATTTAATCACCCAGTTACAACTTGTAAAGGCACCGATTACGCCATATCCATTGGGAATATTACCAGTTAGTGGTCCAGGCAATTGGGTAATGGATTTTTGCGACCAAAGGTGGGCGGCTCTAGTATTGTAATAATCGTACACGGGCTTACTGAGATTTTCCAACGTGATACTTACGCGGATGGTTTTTTCAAGGTTGTTATTTGGGTTCGGCCGTAAATTGTAGAAATGGAAAGTTGTCAAAACGCCGTTAAATGTCTCATCGCGGAAGAGAATCTCTTGTTCTGTATAATTGTTATAATTGTTCCTAACAAAGGGTAAATCATTTCCATCGATACGCATAGTTTCCCAATACTCCGTGCTATCAATAACGTTGTTGTTTTTGTCGCGACTGTATTTACGTATTAATCGTTTGGCTTGAATGCGATAATAATTTTGATCGATCGCGCTGTCTTGAAATTGAATTTTAAACCCTTGTGTAATTCCTATGCCGGCAATGGGCTCCGTGAGTGTGTCGGTTTTGGTAAATACAATATTTGAAGGGATAATTTGCTCTAATGTAAATGAATCTGTTGTTGATTGATATTTGATGACGGCTGTATCCCGTGCTTTGAGTTTCGGAATGGGGTTAGAGTATATTCCGGCACTGTTCATATTTAGAGCGACGGGCAGGTTTGAGTTGATTCCAATGGTAATAGAGGCGTTGGTTTCAGGTTCAAATGGATTTAAAATCCCTACTACTTTGCTACAACTGGCAACAATCGATGAATCGGGTTGCAGGAACATATGAATCACGGGGCCGTTTGCGATTTCGGCAGATTTGGGCAGTGGAATTTCGCGACTACAACCCAGAATTAGAATAAGGGGAGCGACAATAAGCCAAGACTTTTTGAAGCGATAATTATCAAGGTTTTCGATATGTTTCTGTCCAATCAAAACGTAATCTGATAATTTAAGTGTGGAATAATTGGCAGTAAACTCAGCTGAAAAAGGCTTCTATTTCCTTGGGGGTTATACGCCACGGTGATAAAAAAAGGATTCTGGCGGTTATAGCAATTATAGATGCCGAATGACCAAGTTTGTAAGTATGTTTTATTCTTTATAATGTACTGTGCAGAAAGGTCCAATCTATGATTGGCCCTAGCCCTGGCATTGTTGCGGTCCCCGTAAATGTAAATCTCGGCATAGGGATCCGTGGCCGTTGGTGAAGGATAAATCCCCTGCGGCAATGTATATGCAAATCCTGTGTTAAAAGTCCATGTACCACTGAGGGTGAACTTCTTTGAAAATTGATAAATCCCAACCAGGTTAAAATTATGTCGTCTATCGTATCGAGATGGAAAGACCCTTCCTTGGTTGATTTGGGCAAATTGTCGGGTATTATACATCAAGGTATAGCTCGCCCAACCTGTAAGTTTGCCAGAGGTTTTTTCGATCAGCAATTCCATCCCTTTTGCTTCTCCGTTGCCTTGTGTAACCATTTGCTCCCAATTCACGGCGGATGTGGCATAAACGGCGTTCTCCTTATATTCGAGTAGGTTGTAGAATTTTCTGTAGAAAATCTCCGAACTCAATTGGTAATTTTTGCCAGCACGCGTCATTCCAATGGCGGACTGACGTGCTTTTGAGGGTTCAAGACCGGCCACCGAGGGCACCCATAAATCGCTAGGAAGTCCCATTGCCAGATTATTCAATTGGTGAAAGAATTGAATATTTTGCGAGGCGGATGCTTTCATCCAAGTCCTCTGATTGATTTTGTAGCGATAATTAAATCTTGGCTCGGGCCTTAGATAGAACTGTTTCTCACCCAAACCAAAATAGGTGACTCGAACACCTAGGTCAAGATAGCCGAATTTGGGATGGTGGTATTCGATTTGACCGTGGCTATAAATTTCTGGCGTAACTACCTTTTTGTCGTTGTATTGATAGGACCTTTTCACACTATCAACTTGGGTGTAAAGAGTTCTATCGCCTGGCGTAAAAGTATGTTGCGTGTAGCCACCACCCAACTTTACTCCAAGGAATTTATTGATTTGAATATCGACTTTTGCACTTGCATCGATGTCCTTTAAGCCGTTGGTTAAATTGTACGAAGTGTAGTCATCCACCTTTTTTACGGTGTCGCTTCGATAGTTAACTTTGAGATGAAAGTCGTTATGCTGGTTAAAATCGTATTGGCTAATATGTGTTTTTGCGGTGAATCGGGTTTTTTTATTGGGCATATATTGCCAACGTAAACTTGCAATCTGATTGCCCCAACCATTGCTTTGTTCTCTCTTTTGTGAGTAGTCCTTTTCTGAATTAACTACCCGATTTCTTTCGATAAAAGAGGCTTTGTCGCCACCCGCGTAATAGGTAAATGAAAGACTGCTTTTTTCACTAAAGCGATGGTTTAGCTTTGCATTGATATCGTAAAAATTATAAAGATTAATGTTGTTGCTGTCCTTGAAAATCGCCTGAACTATGGGTTGTGTGAGATAATCAAAATTGGACCGTCGAACCGCAAGGGCAATCGTAGTCCTGTTTTTCCAGATGGGCCCTTGGAACAAGATTTTATTTGTAAGCAAACCGAGGGATACATTTCCTTGCCATTGATTTTCGTTTCCATCGATGCTTTGTACGTTGATTATGCTGCTTAATCTGCCGCCATATTCAGCATTAAAGCTACCGCGGTTCATTTGTGCACTTTTTACAATGTCGCTATTGAAAGTACTGAACATACCATACAAATGGTAAGCGTTAAACACAGGAACCTCATCTAGCATCACCAAGTTTTGGTCGGCCGCACCACCTCTCACATACATGCCAAGCATGCCTTCCGACCCTGTCACAACGCCGGGATTTAGGCTAAGAGATCGCAAAACATCAGCCTCGCCAAGCAAAGAGGGCATCTTATTTAATTTGGCGGCGGAAATATAAAATTGGTCCGACATTCCCATCTTCACACCGGGTCTTGATATGTCGTTTTTTGCTGAAATAAACGTAGTTTCAATCCGTTCCAATTGGGGCAGTAATTGAATATTCAAGAAATAATCACGCTGGTAAAACAGTGTGTCGAAATAGGTTTGAAAACCGGGGTAGGTTACAATGAGTAAGAGTGAGTCTGCATTGGATTTTGGTAATGCAAGATTGAATTTTCTTCGGCTTGGTCGGATGGGAATTTTGAAAACCCCAAATTCATCAGTCTGTTGAAAGGTGTTGAGTTGGGGAAGGTAAACGGAGGCTTTCACGAGGCGTTCGCCGGTGCCAGATTGTGTGATTCTTCCGGCGATGATATTAGCATTGAGCGTATCGGACGATGGGTGACCGGAATGCGACCATTTTGTAATCACCAAGATATTTCCAGGATTGATGGTATAATCGAGTCCTTGGTGATGCAAAATATCGCGGATGGCTTTTTTTGCTTGGGTATTAGTGATGTGTACGGAAAAGGATTTTTTCTTGGGTAGAATGTTTGATTGATAGGCAAAACGGATTTCGGTCTGTTGGGAAATTTGGTTAAGGATGTCCAAAAAATCAGCCCCATCATAATTAACAGTGATTCGCTTGGTTAGTGATTCGGACTGCGCACGCAAGTGTATCGGCAACGAGGCCAATAGGAATAAGCACCATATCCAAATGCGACGAATCAAGGCGAAATTTAATTTTGGTCGGCGTACTTAAGGCCTAATTGAGTGGCAGTATTGGTTTGGAGGTATTGGGTTACAGCAATGGGTTTTAATGAATGCATTCTTCAAAGATAACGTGTAGAAGGGATTATCTTTTCTAGTTTTCGGCGAGTGAAATAAAGAATTCGATGTTGAATTTTGGTGTAAGGAACACATCTTTGTATTATGGAAAAGATTTATCGGAGTGGGTTGATATTTTTGATGGTTGCTTTGTTTTCTTGTGGAACGGGTGAGGCTCAGAAATCGGTGTCGTTGGGACCTCAAGAATTCGAGAAACAGTTGGCTACGGAGGGTGAAAGGATTTTATTGGATGTGAGAACGCCGGGGGAGTTTGGGGAGCGACATTTGACGGGCGCTTTGAATATTGATTATAACGGAGCGGATTTCAACAGTAGGATTGGCAATTTGGATAAGACGCAGCCGGTATATGTGTATTGTTTGAGCGGCGGCCGCAGCGCGGCCGCCGCTCAAACGCTAACCGACATAGGCTTCACTAAGGTCTATGAAATGAAGGGAGGTATTAGTCGTTGGATTGCTGAAAATCATCCCGTAGAGGCTGAAAATTATAACCCCAACAAGGGGATGTCGTTGCAAGAATTGCAAGCTATGATAAACGCGGCGCAAGATTCCATTGTCCTTGTGGATTTCAATGCCGCGTGGTGTGCACCTTGCAAAAAAATGAAAGCATTTATGCCAGCTTTGATTAAAGAATGTAGCGGGAAACTGAAGGTGATTTATGTAGATTACGACAACAATCCCCAGTTGGTTTCGGCAATGAAAGTGGCTTCGATACCGGCCTTAATGCTATTTCAAAATGGAATCGAAATGAAACGATATGCTGGCTTTGTGCCACAGGAGGATTTAAAAGTGGCGATTTCAACCCTATTGAAACCTTAAATTTGGTTGTAAAGCACCATCTTTGAAACTTAGAATTAAATAATCCATCATGTACGAATTTCACGGGAACAAACAGCGCTATTTTGACATGACTCATCAAGTAACGGTGGGGCATATTATACCTTTTTTACAGAGTAATTGGACTTTCCCGGCCGACATGGCTGTTTTGGAAATTGGATGCGGAGAGGCAGGTGTTTTAAAGGCTTTTACCGACATGGGTTATAAGTGTACTGGTATCGAATTAGAAGAAAATCGATTGGAATTTGCCAGGGAATTCATGAAATCTGAGTTAGAAACTGGGGCTGTACAATTTTTAAATAAGGACATTTACGATGTAATTCCTGAAACAGATTTGGGGACGCGTTTTGATTTGATCATTCTCAAAGATGTGATTGAGCATATCCCCGATCAGGCTAGGTTTATGCCACAATTGGAGAGATTTTTAAAGCCGGGAGGGAAGGTGTTTTTTGCATTTCCACCTTGGCAGATGCCTTATGGTGGTCACCAGCAGGTTTTGCCTCAAAAATGGGCTTCTAAATTGCCGTATTACCATTTGTTACCGGGGAAATTGTATCGGTGGATGCTGAGAATGTTGGGTGTAAAGCCAAATGGAATCAAAACTATGGAGGAAATTAGAAGTACAGGGATTTCAATAGAGCGTTTTTTGAAAATTTGTAAGTCTTGCGAATTGTTGGTTTGCGGCAAGAAATTCTATTTATTCAACCCCATTTATCAATACAAATTTGGCATCAAGCCAAGGACGCAAAACGTTGTATTTGCTAGCATTCCATGGTTGAGGAATTATATTACCATGGGCGTTTATTACATGGTTGAGAAGGCGAAATAACTTTAAACAACAAGGTTTTTTTGATTTTTCAACCCGAGCAAGTAGGCTAATTTTAGGAAAACCAATGTTTAGGGCTTAAATTTGCTAGTAAACTGCATACATGAAACGCTTTAAAACAACTTTGGTTATCTTGATTGCGATGGGAACTTTTGCTAATGCATCAGCCCAAGCAAAAAAAAGATTTAAAGGAAAACCCATTGAAGCGGGTATCACCTTTGGTGGCTCCAATTACATGGGCGATTTGTCCACAGGTGTTGCAACGAACGAAACACACTTGATGGGTGGCCTTATTTGTAGGTTCAATTACAATGATTTTATTACACTGCGAGGAAATGCAGTATTTGGTCAAATCAGTGGTAATGATCAAAATTTTAAGAGCGAAATTGCTTTTCAGCATTTGGACCAAGCTGGCAATCCGTTGGATATCACACGCGGTCAGCGCAATTTGAACTTTAAGAGCAATCTGGTTGAATTTTCTGCTATCGGCGAATGGAATATTTTGGGATTCGGAGAAACTACGCGGGCAACGCCAGCCACACCGTTTTTATTCGCTGGAATTGGTGTATTCAAGTTCAATCCTCGCACACAGTTTAATTACATGCCAGGCATGGTTGATGCACAGGGGCAGGCTTTACACAACGTGCAGTTGGAGCAGTACGATAAAGAATGGATTGAATTACAAACCTTAGGCACAGAAGGTCAGGGAACTACAAAATACAATGATCGCAAGCGTTATAATCTTACCCAAGTTTCAATTCCTTTGGGTATAGGGTACAAGCAGCAAGTAGACGAATTTTGGGCTTGGGGTATTGAACTTGGAGTTAGAAAAACCTTCACTGATTATTTAGATGACGTTAGTGTAGATTATGTTGATGATCAAATTGTGGGAGGTGCCAATGGCTTTTTGTCGGCGGCATTGAAAGATAGAAGTTCCGAGCAAATAGATCCATCAACGGGTTTACCATACGAAAGATTTTACATGGGTAATCCGAGGGGTTCAACCAAGGGCGCCGATTGGTATATGTTTTTGAACGTCACCATTACCCGCAAAATCGTAGGTGGCAAAACCCTTTGTTTCACCTTTTAACTTTGAAAAAACTCGTAGGGGTTATTATTTCCATTGCGATGGCTTTTTTGCCGTCTCTACTGCATGCTCAGAAGTATTTTTCTGGACATAACGAATGGGGATTTTCCACTGGGTTAAGCAATTACTACGGTGATTTTAGCAAGGGGTTAAATACAAAGCACTTTAAACCATCGGGTGCAATTTACCAGAAGTATAATTTTACTAGTTATTTTGCCCTGAGAAATCAGATTTCCTATTTGGAAATTGAGGGAACTTCAGCTGATGTCAAGGGACTTGCTTTCCAAAATTTGAATTTCCAATCAAAAATTTATGAAGCAAGTAGTATGGTGGAATTCAATTTTCATCCCTTCGGCATGAACATTAACGATGGGGTTGCAACGCCTTATTTTTTGTTGGGCCTATCGGGGTTTTGGTTTGATCCATATCGACTTGACAAAGAGGAAGTCAATTTGCGAAATATGCGCACTGAACAGCAAAAACGTTCATATAGTCGGCTGCAACCGAGTATTCCTATCGGTTTTGGTGTAAAGTCAAGGGCGAGCAATCGCAAAAATTCGGGGGGATGGATAGTGGGCGCGGAGGTGATATTTAGAAAAACGTTTACGGATTATTTGGATGATACCCGGAAATCGTATGGTGATTTCAAGACAATTTCTGAACAACAAGGAATTGGTAGCGCTGAATATTCCCAGGCTCAGGTGCTAACTGGAGGGGGAAAATTGCCTCAAGGTACGATGCGCGGCGATACGCATTTGAAGGATTGGTATTATTTTATGGGTTTAACCTTTGCTTATAGGTTTACTCCACAAGTTTGTAGGTAAATTTGCAGTTCTGTGAGTGATCTTTTAACCCAATATCAAATAAACCCAGATCGTGTCCCTCAGCACGTTGCTATCATCATGGATGGGAACGGCAGATGGGCAAAGCAGAGAGGCCATTTGCGTATTTTTGGTCATAAGCAAGGTGTTAAAGCTGTCCGTGCAGCCATTGAATCTGCCGCTGAAGTAGGGGTTAAGTATCTCACTCTGTACGCGTTTTCTACCGAAAATTGGACAAGACCAGAACAAGAAGTGAACGCACTTATGGAATTGTTGGTAGACACAATAGAGTCTGAGTTGCCAACCCTAATGAAGAATAATATAAAATTGGCTACCATTGGAGATTTGGGGAAATTGCCAAAGAAATGTCAAGCACAATTGAAAAAAACCAAAGTTAAAACAGCTGAAAACAAAGGTCTTACATTGGTTTTGGCATTGAGTTATAGTGGAAGATGGGATATTATTGAGGCAGTAAAGAGAATTGCTACTGATGTGAAAGAGGGGGAATTGTCGCCGGAGAATATCAATGACGGAATATTGGATAAGGCATTGAGCACATCTTGCTTTCCCAACCCAGATTTATTGGTTCGCACCAGTGGTGAGCAAAGAATCAGTAATTTTTTGTTGTGGGAGTTAGCGTACAGTGAATTGTATTTTACTCCGGTTTTGTGGCCTGACTTTACGAAAGACGACTTTTATAAGGCAATCGTCGAATATCAAGGCAGAGAACGCCGTTTTGGAAAAACTAGTGAGCAAATTGCGTAACAATTGAAAAAGGTATTTATCATAACATTGGCCTATTGGCTTGCGAATGGCTTATTGGGTCAAACAGCGGATAGTTTCTATCGCAATGCACCGGTGATTGGTTATGATTTTATTGAGCCAACTATCTATAAAATTCGAAACGTAGTCGCATACGAAGTCAATAATAAGCCGTTTTCAAGATCCAATACAATTTTTGCAACAGGTCTAGCGGTGGGTCAAGAAATTAGAATACCCGGTCCTGAAATCAGAAACGCCATTCAGAAAATTTGGGAACTTGAGTATTTTAGTGATGTTCAGGTGTTTTTTCAAACAGCAGACGACGGTACGGTTGTGGTTCAATTTAGGGTAGAGGAACAGCCACGTTTGGCAGGTCACCGTTTTATTAACTTGAGCAACGCAAATGCAAAGACTTTAAAGGATGAAGCGGGATTGAAACAGGGGATGTACATTACCCCTGATCTAATAAATCAAAGCAAAGCAAAAATTATCTCTTATTACAAAGACAAAGGTTTTTATAACGCAAAGGTTGATATTCTAAGAAGACAAGGATTTAAGAGAGGTGTAAACGACAGTATTATCGTTCTGCCGGGATACGAGAACTTTGATTTTGATGTGAAACCAGGCTTAAAAGTAAAGGTTGAAAGGATTGAATTCACAGGCAATGAGAAGATGAAAGATGAAGAATTGATCTATCAACTTAAAGATCTCAAACCATTGTATCGCAAGTTTAAATTCTGGGCATCATCCAAATACATTGATTCTAAGTTTGAAGAGGAGAGGGCTCGTATTATCAAGTATTATTTGGCAAAGGGCTACAGAGATGCTAGGATTATTTACGACAGTGTTCAATTGATTTCGGAGAATCGTCTCGTTCTTCACATACATCTGTATGAAGGAAATCAGTATCGATTTGGAAAAATTTCGTGGAAGGGCAATTTAAAGTATCGCACAGGCTTGTTGGATACGATGTTGTCGATCAAAAAAGGCGATTTATTTAATCAGACTTTACTAAATGAGAAGCTGAGTGCCAATTTAAATGGATACGATATTTCAAGTCTTTATATGGATGATGGATATCTATCGTTTCAAATCCAACCGATGGAAGTGGGCGTGAACGGAGACAGCATCGACATTGATATCATCATAAGTGAAGGGGTAAGGGCCACGATTGGTAGGGTGTATTGGAAGGGGAACACCAAGACATCAGATCGCGTAATTCAGCGTGAGGTGAGAACTAAGCCGGGCGATGTTTTTTCTAGAAGTGATATTCAACGAACGATGAGAGATTTGGGTGCTTTGGGACTTTTTGATCCTGCCCAAATGAATGTGAATCCCAAGACAAATCCTGCTGATGGCACCGTTGACATAGAATATATTTTGGCAGAAAAGCCCTCGGATCAGATAGAGTTGAGTGGTGGATATGGTGGAAACGGTTACAGTAGAACTCCAACGTTGATTGGAACGGCAGGTATCATGTTGAACAATTTTAGTCGCCGGAAATTAATGAGTCCGGAGACTTGGAGTCCAGTTCCAACGGGGGATGGACAAAAATTGAGTTTACGTGCTCAAAGTAACGGGGCGAATTATCAAGGGTATACATTTTCGTTCTCTGAGCCTTGGTTTGGTGGGAAGAAGCCGAACAATTTGAGTGTGATGGTGAATCATACGGTGAACAGTTTTGATTATCGATTGAAAACAGATCCATTGCATCAATCTTTAACGTCAACCACCTATATGGTGAACTTTGGAAAACGGTTGAAATGGCCGGATGATTTCTTCAATATTTCATTGTCTATGAGTTTCCAGAAGTACAGTATGAAAAACATGGATGGTGGCTTTTATGGATTCCCTAAGGGCTTTAATGGAATATCGTACAACCCTTCAACCGCATTTGAAATTACCCGGAACTCTTTGAGCGATTTCACCTATCCTATGTCGGGCAGTAAGTTCATGTTCTCTACTCAGGCCACACCTCCACTGTCGTTAATGAATGGCAAGGACTACAGCAAAATGAGTTTGAATGAGCGCTACAAATGGGCGGAATTCTATAAGTGCAAATTGGATGTAGAATGGTATACACCGGTTTATAAGAAATTGGTTGTTATGGCCAAGGCGAGAATGGGATTTTTGGGTGCTTACAATCCTAAATTGGGACTGACATTCTTTGAGCGTTTTCAGGTGGGTGGCGCTGGAGTTTTTGGTTTTAACATTGCTGCCACAGAGATTATTTCTCAGCGTGGATACGACAACTATACGATTTCTCAAACGGCGATGGGTGCCCAGGCGGGTGCTCCGATTTTCAATAAATTCACTGTTGAATTGAGGCAGGCAATTACGAACAGTCAAACGGCTACTGTGTATGTATTGGCCTTTGCTGAAGCGGGCGATGCTTGGTCGAGTATGAGTAAATACAACCCGTTCCAACTAAAGCGTGCGGCAGGTGTTGGCGTTCGATTGTTTATGCCAATGTTTGGTTTGATAGGCTTAGATTGGGCCTATGGATTTGATTACAAGCAAGTTCCAGCGAGTGGAAAGTCCGCTCAGGTGCACTTCTTTATCGGTCAGCAATTTTAATCTGCGCAGAATTACAGATCAAATTTGATTCCCTGAGCTAGGGGCAGTGTTTTGCCGTAATTGATTGTGTTTGTTTGACGGCGCATGTAGGCTTTCCAGGCATCGGATCCACTTTCGCGACCGCCGCCGGTTTCTTTTTCTCCACCAAATGCACCACCGATTTCGGCGCCAGAAGTTCCAATATTGACATTGGCAATTCCGCAATCGGATCCCCAAGCGCTTAGGAACTGTTCCGCATCTTGCAAGTTATTGGTGAATATGGCACTTGATAGTCCTTGTCGTACCCCATTTTGCAACGCAATTGCCTCGTCTAAGGTATCGTACTGCATCAAATAAAGAATGGGAGCGAAGGTTTCGTGTTGAACGATTTCGAAGTGATTTTGGGCTTCGCAAAGGGTTGGTTTTACGTAGCAACCGCTTGCATATTGGTCGCCCGATAATACTTCAGCACCGTAAAGGACTTTACCACCTTCGGATTTTAGCTTTCCGATGGATTCTAAATATGCGTTTACCGCGTCTTGGTCGATGAGTGGCCCAACGTGATTGTTTTCATCGAGGGGGTCTCCAATTCTTAGTTGTCCGTAAGCGCGAATCAATTTTTCTTTGACGTCTTGATAGATGCTGCTATGGATGATGAGTCGTCTTGTGGTTGTGCAACGCTGTCCGGCTGTACCAACGGCGCCAAACACGATGGCAACCATGGCCATTTCTAGGTTGGCTTCGGGAGTTAGGACGATGGCGTTGTTTCCACCGAGTTCGAGGATGGATTTTCCGAGGCGTTTTCCAACGACTTCAGCTACGCGTTTTCCCATTCTTGTGCTTCCGGTGGCACTGATGAGGGGGATGCGTTCGTCGTGACTCATAGCTTCACCAATTTCTTTATCGCCTTGTACGAGGCAGAAAATCCCTTCGGAGAGGTCGTTTGCTTTGAGTACGGACTGAAGAATATTTTGCACTGCTGCACCGCTGGCTGGAGTTTTTTCTGAGGGTTTCCAGATGCAAACGTTACCGCAGATGGCGGCAAGCATGGCATTCCAAGACCACACGGCCACGGGGAAGTTGAAAGCACTTACGATGCCTACAATGCCCAAGGGATGCCACTGCTCGTACATTCTGTGATTGGGTCGTTCCGAGTGCATGGTAAGTCCGTGAAGCTGACGGCTGAGTCCAACGGCAAAATCGCATATATCGATCATTTCTTGGACTTCGCCGAGGCCTTCTTGGAGGCTTTTACCCATTTCATAACTTACAAGTGCACCGAGATTTGCTTTATTTGCACGGAGGGCGTCGCCGATTTGGCGGACGATTTCCCCGCGCTTGGGCGCGGGGAAATGACGCCAAACGGCGAACGCCGCTTGAGCGGTTTCCACCACCTCATTGTATGCCTTGGTATCTGAGAACTCAACTGTTGTGATGGGTTTTGCATCAACAGGAGAGAAAATATTTCTTGTGCGTGGCTGGTTGATATGGATTGAATTTAAACCAGTACTTGCGGGCGACAATGTGCTGCCAATGCCCAAATCAGATAGTATTTGTTGGATATTCATGAAATCAGTATTACAAATGTAATGGGGAATCAACTTTCTTTTTTCATCACCAAATAAACTCCAACTAGCGAAAGTAGCAATCCTACAATCATATTCCAGTGTATGGGTTCTTGGTCAAATAAACCCCAAGCTACGGCCACAATTGGAATCACGAAGGTATTGGTAGATGCAACAACGGCGGTGGTGTGTTCAATGAGGTAGTTAAACATGATCATCGACAATGCGGAGCCTATTATACCTAAAATACAAATGCATAAAAGTGCAAACTGATTGTCGGGCAGAAAATTGCCAGGTGTTACAGCTGTATGCATCTGGTAACTTTCAACCGCACCGGTATTCCAAAGCACAAACGCATACATGATCCCCATGAAGAAAAAGGGAAAAGCGGTTTTTGCCATGGGTGGAATGTTTGCAAGTCTAATTTTGATCAAATTGATGTTATAGCCATAAAGAACGGCGGCACTCAATGCCATTACCGCGCCTGATAAATTGATTTCCATTCCTTCTTGACCTAGGATGGATGGTCCCAATAGGAAAACGGCACCAATCAGACCGACCAAAACGCCTAAAAATCCATTTTTTGATAGTGCACTTTTGTACAGCAGCGCACCCACTATTAAAGTAAACATTGGGGTGAAAGCGTTCAAAATCCCGCTGAGTCCGCTTGGAATCAACTTGCCCGCAGTACTGAATAAAAAGGCGGGAATGGCATTGCCCAAGAGGCCTGTCATGAAGAGGTAGTAATAATCTTTGGGCTGCAATAATTTTACTTTTTTGCCCGTAGTTTCATCCAAAATCATCGATTTTGATCCCCAAGTGTATCGATAAACCCAAGGGGTTAAAAACATCCCAGCGAGGAAAAGCCTGAGTCCGGCGACCTGAATCGGGGAGAAAACGGCCAATCCGCGTTTAATCAACATAAACGAACTACCCCAAATGCATCCCAACAAAATAATCAAGAACAGGGGCAGCCATTTAAACTTCATAAAACAAAGGTAGGCGAGATAAACTGTGTAACTTTCTATTGTGCATCACTTGTGTATTTTCCATTTTGTTGGTTTCTATTTGGAAAGCCATCGCCGATGGTGGAACTTTGTGATATGCGTGCTTTTTTCATTTGTTTCCTTTTAACGATTTGCATATTCCCTGCCTTTGGTCAGTCGCTACCAGAGGACTGGATTTGTAAAGAGCATGGTCGCATCGAACATCAACTGCAACGCCGATCCAATTCCGGGGTAAAGCACGGCTATTTAATTGATTATAATCGATGTAAGTGGTGGGTAAACCCCAGGCGGAATGCCTATTTGAAGGGCGATGTAATGGCGCATTTTACTATCGTTAACAATACGGATTCAGTAGGTTTTGATATCACAGCAAACCTAACTATTGACGATGTATATGGAAAAAATGGGTCGTTGAAATATCGATGGGCGGGCAACTATTTATATGCTTATAAGCCTGGTGGATGGAAAGCGGGCGAGAGAGATTCGGTGGGTATTCGATACCAAGGCAACCCAACCAATGGGGGCGGATTTGGCTATTTCACAATTGACAATCACATGAAGGGGCCCATCATACATACGTTGAGTGAACCCTATGGAGCCCAATACTGGTGGCCCTGCAAGCAAAGTCTCCACGATAAAATTGATAGTTTGGATGTTTGGGTGTATACTGATACGGGGTTGCTGGCAGCGTCGAACGGTGTTGTGATAAGGGACCAGGTGATAAACGACACTACCCATTTGATGGTTTGGAAACATCGCTATCCCATCGCGACGTATTTGGTGGCGTTTGCGGTGACGAACTATGCGCAGTATACCCAATATGCTCCGTTGGTTGGAAGAGTGAAACCCTTGCCCGTATTGAATTATGTGTTTCCGCAGTTTTTAGCAACAGCACAGCAAGAAACCAAGCAGGTCTTACCCATGATTCGTTTATTCGATAGTTTGTTTGGTCGATATCCTTTTGTGGAAGAGAAATATGGTCACGCCCAATTTACATGGGGTGGAGGTATGGAGCATCAGACCATGAGTTTTATGGTGAATTTTTCATTCGATTTGATGGCGCATGAATTGGCACATCAGTGGTTTGGCGATAAAGTGACTTGCGCTACTTGGCAAGATTTGTGGTTGAATGAGGGGTTTGCGACGTATTTAACGGCGGTTAGTTTTGAATATCTTCGACCCAAATCAGAATGGTTGCAGCGATTGCGTGGCATGCGTGGCGATGTAACAGGGAAAGATGATGGATGTATTTTCCCCAGAGATACGCTCAACGTGGGAAGTCTATTTAATGGCAGGCTAACCTACAATAAGGGGGCTTGGGTGTTGCATATGCTCAGAGATAAAATTGGCGATTCGGCTTTCTTTAAGGGTTGCAGGATTTATCTTACCGGTACCGGTAGGAGTTATGGCTTTGGCACAACAACGTCGTTGGAGCAGTGCATGGAACAAGCCAGCGGCCGTAATCTCGATACGTTTTTTAAGCAATGGTATTTTGGGGAAGGATTTCCCTATTTAAAGATCAATTGGAAGCAAAAAGGAGATCAACTTACTATTCAATGTGATCAAACTCCATCGCACAGCAGCGTCCCGTTTTGGCATATCAAAGTGCCTGTATTGGTTCGGGGCGAAGGACGGGATTCCTTAATTATTTGGGAGCCCAAAACCTTAAGTGAATCCATAAAAATACGGATGCCTTTTCAAGTTGATACGATGATTTTTGATCCAAATGTTCGGGTTCTTGCCAAGGCTAGCGTGGGGGGTATGAATTTGAATAAAGTACAACAGAAGGCGTTTGTGATTTTCCCCAATCCTGCGCAGAATGTATTTCAGATTTTCGCTCGAAATCCATCAATTATAGATTTTGAATTGTATAATGCGTTGGGTCAAAAAATGATGACGGGTGGAACCTCCGGTAGAGCAACAAGCGTATTCACTGTGAGCCTCGAGAACATGTCGTCTGGACCTTATTTCCTTAGAATTAACGATGGTAATTTTGTATATTCGCACAAACTAATAAAACAATAATGGTAAAATTAAATAAATGGTTTTTGGGCGTCATGGCCGTTTCGATGGTTATGATAATGGGAATTCAGTCATGTGCTGAAAAACCCATCGATCCACCGCCGGCCCCCGTTAAAACAGGTGTACAACTGAACTTTGCCGCCTTGTGGGAAGGTCAGCCACTCACTTTTTTGTCGGGGTATTTTAAAAACAATGTAACTCAACCGGAATACATACAATTCCTCAATTTTGGAATGATCATCTCTAAACTATCTTTGGTAAAAGAAGACGGAACCGAGGTGTTATTGGGCGATGGTTATCAGTGGATTGATTTTAAGAAGGGTCGCACCCAATTTGATTACGAAGTACCTGAAGGTTCATATAAGGCCGTGAAGTTTACTTTCGGTTTAGATTCTGCAGTGAACCATGGAGATCCAAATCAATGGGGACCTGAGCATCCATTAAATGGCAATTTGACCGGTATGCACTGGGGCTGGGCCGGAGGATATATCTTCCAAGCGATCGACGGTAATTACAAAGATAGTTTAACGGGCATATACGGCAAAGGGATGAGTTTTCATGCGGCAACCGATGTGATGAAGCGTGATTTTATCGTAGCTGTAGGAGCGATAGGTGGCTCTAATGGTTTGATAGGTGTGGCTGCTGGAAAGCTGACCAAGGTAAATTTTAATTATCATGTCAATAAATTGCTCCAAGGTGTTGAATTGAAAAAAAGTGCAGTTTCTCATTCTGAAGGCACAAAAGAGGCTGCCCTGATGGCTCGTTTGTTGTCAAATATGACAGATTTTAAAGCGTTTGAAGTACCTACTCCTTAATCAGGATGAAAAATAGAATTTGGCTTGGTTTCGTTTTGGTATTGGTTTTTTCTGCTTGTAGGAAAGACCCCAAAGATCCTTTGGTCAATCAAGGGGGAGCAAAATATGTCCCTACAGTCATTGATCCCACTACCATATTCCCTGTAAGTAAATTTGGTTTGCCCAATCTGCCATCTGACAACCCTTTCACTGAAGAAGGTGTTTACTTGGGGCGGATGTTGTTTTATGATCCAATTTTGTCGTTTGATAGTTCGGTGAGTTGCGGAAGTTGCCATCGACAACAAAACGCATTTGCGGATCCAGTGAGTTTTAGCAATGGCATTTATGGTCTAAAAACGGGACGTAATTCATCGGGTCTAATTAATTTAGCCTACAGTAAGAAGTTCTTCTGGGATGCACGCCAAAATACCCTTAGGGATTTGGTTTTTGAACCCATTCAAGCGCATAACGAGATGGCAATGACCTTACCCATGCTATCGAAGCGATTGGGAAAGGCGAAGCGATATGTTGAGTATTTCGATAAAGCGTTTGGTAGCGAGCCCAATGTATTTGACATGTCAAAGGCACTAGAGCAGTTTCTATTGTCGATCGTAAGCCAAAACAGTTTATTCAATGATTTTTTTCCAGGGAGATTCTCATTACTCAACGCTGAGCAAAAGCGTGGTGCTTTGCTATTTAATGGATTGGTAGACTTTGATGCCACTACGGGCCTAACCACCGGCGCCGATTGTTTTCACTGTCATGGCGGTGGACTGGCACAACAAAATAACCCGGACATGGGTGGAATTGCCAACAATGGTTTGGATGGAAGTTTCAGCGATAAGGGTTATGGTGCAATCACCAATAATCCATTGGATCGAGGATTGTTTAAGACGCCTACATTGTTAAATATTGCTTTGACGGGCCCTTACATGCACGATGGAAGATTTACGACATTGGATCAGGTAATTGACCACTACAGTGATAATATGAACTTTCAATCGCCTACAATTAGCCCGATGTTAACGGCGCATAGCAATAAGCAGTTGCTACTCTCCAAGCAGCAGAAAGCTGATTTGAAGGCATTTTTATTGACGATGACCGATAACGAATTTATCAAGAATCCGGCGTATTCAGATCCGTTCAAAAAGTAACAGATAAGTTAATAGGCAAGGACGGGGCTGAGCCAGCGTTCCGCGGTTTCCAAATCCATTCCTTTACTTTCTGCGTATAACACCACTTGGTCTTTGTTGATTTTACCCAGTCCGAAGTATTTACTTTGGGGGTGGGCAAAATACCAGCCGCTGACGGAGGCAGCGGGTAGCATGGCCATCGATTCGGTTAAGATGATACCAGCTGATTCTGGTGCACCGAGTAGGTTAAACAACGTAGATTTTTCGGTGTGATCTGGGCAGGCTGGGTAGCCGGGCGCAGGACGTATACCCTGGTATTTTTCGCGGATTAGATCTTCGTTACTCAACTTGGCCTCGTCGGCGTATCCCCAGAATTCGGTTCTTACTTTTTGATGCAATACTTCCGCAAAGCTCTCAGCCAATCGATCGGCAAGGGCTTTGGCCATGATGGATTGATAATCGTCGTACTGGGCTTCAAATGCCGCTACAATGGGCTCTAATCCGATTCCAGTTGTTACTGCGAATCCTCCAAAGTAATCCACTTGATCGTCGGCAATAAAATCTACCAGAGAATAGTTTGGTAAGCCGCCTGCCATTTTACGTTGCTGACGCAAGAAGTGGAAGTTCTCCAATCCCGCTGATCCATCCACATCATTTGTGGCATCTTCCGCTGAATTATATACCGCTACATTTTCTCCAAATTTCTTGGCGGGCAGAATGTACCAAACGCCTTTGGCAGTTAATTTTTTGTTTTCAACCAAATCGTTCAGCATCGTTTTTGCATCGTGAAGCAGCTTTTTCGCTTCAGATCCTACGATTTCGTCTTCCAGGATTGCGGGGTACTGACCGGCCAACTCCCATGTTTGGAAGAAGGGTGTCCAGTCGATGGTATCCACCAATTCAGACAAGTTCAATTCGATGGCATGAATCCCAATTTTCTTGGGTTCAATCACTACGCCATCATGTTTCCAACGATTGGCGATTGCATCTTCGATGGTAATTAAATCTTTGGTAGACTGACGTTTGGCATGATTTTCAGCCAAGGCTACATATTCGTCTTTGATTTTTTTGGCGAAATCGGTTTTGGTTTCATCGCTCAATAAACTTCCAGCAACGGGTACTGAACGCGACGCATCCAAAACATGGACAATGGGGTGTGCGTAAACCGGTGAAATTTTTACGGCTGTATGAATTCTAGAGGTTGTGGCACCACCAATCAACAAAGGGGTTGTCATTCCGCGCCTTGTCATTTCCTTGGCCACATGCACCATTTCATCCAAACTGGGCGTAATCAAACCAGATAAACCGATGATGTCAGCACCCCAAGCTTGGGCTTCGTCCAATATTTTATCGGCGGGAACCATCACACCGATGTCTTTGATTTCGTAATTGTTACAAGCCAAAACCACACCTACGATGTTCTTGCCAATATCGTGTACATCCCCTTTTACTGTGGCCATCAAGATTTTTCCTTGCGCTTTGGCATTGGGGTTCAGGGCTTTTTGCGCTTCTAGGTAGGGTTGCAGGTAGGCCACCGATTTTTTCATAACCCTGGCACTTTTCACCACTTGGGGAAGGAACATTTTTCCAGCGCCGAACAAGTCGCCCACGTGGTTCATGCCATCCATCAAAGGCCCTTCAATAACGTGTAGGGCTTCTTTGTATTTGAGGAATGCTTCTTCGGTGTCTTCGTCGATGAATTCGGTAATCCCTTTAATCAAACTATGACTTAGGCGCTCTTCCACACTATTCAATCGCCAAGCTTGTGTTTCTTCAACCTTTTCCTCTTTTTTGCCTTTGAATTGATCCGCCAATGTCACCAATCGTTCGGTAGCATCGTCTCTGCGATTCATCAAAACATCCTCAACGTGTTCAAGGAGATCTTTTGGAATTTCATCATAGACTTCAACCATACCGGCATTCACGATCCCCATATCAAGGCCCGCTTGGATGGCGTGATATAAAAATGCAGAGTGCATAGCCTCTCTCACGCGATCGTTGCCACGGAAAGAAAAACTGATATTAGAAACACCCCCAGAAACTTTGGCTCCCGGAAGGTTTTGTTTGATCCAACGGGTGGCATTGATAAAGTCAACTGCGTAGTTGTTGTGTTCATCAATTCCCGTTGCAACGGTTAAAATATTGGGGTCAAAAATGATATCGTTTACAGGGAATCCGATACTTTTTAAGACATCGTAACTGCGTTTACAAACATCAATTTTACGCTGAAAGCTATCGGCCTGTCCGGTTTCATCGAATGCCATTACCACTACTGCAGCACCATAGCGATGCACCAATTTTGCTTTTTGAATAAAGGCGTCTTCACCATCTTTCAGTGAAATTGAATTCACTATGCCTTTGCCTTGGAGACATTTCAAACCGGCTTCGATCACTTCCCATTTGCTTGAATCGACCATCAATGGAACGCGAGAAATATCTGGTTCTGCGGCAATCAAATTCAGGAATGTAACCATGGCTTCTTTGCCATCGAGCATCCCTTCATCCATGTTGACATCAATCACTTGGGCGCCGTTTTCCACCTGTTGCCTGGCCACGTCCAAACCGCGATTGTAATCTCCGGCTAGGATCATTTTGGCGAACTGACGGCTTCCGGTTACATTGGTACGTTCACCGATGTTCACGAAGTTGGTTTCACGGGTCAGTGTGAAAGGCTCAAGGCCCGAAAGTTTGAATAAAGAAGGAAAGGTAGTATTCACTGTTCGGCAAATTTCGTTAAAAACTACGTAACTGCTACAATGGATAAGAAATTCACATGGCTTTACACCAAGAAAAAGGGGTTTTTACAACAAACTAGGCCATTTGGATGGATTACTCTCGTGCATCATCTGGTAAATAGTGCTGAAAACAGTATCAACCGAAGGCTTGCTGAAGTAATCGCCATCGCTACCATAGGCAGGACGGTGTTCGTTGGCAGAGATTGTAATTGGAGTGCTATCTAGATGCTTGTAACCCCCTTGAATTTCAAGCACTTGCTGCATCATGTAAGATGTCGCTCCACCCGGAACGTCTTCGTCGAGGAATACAATTCTGTTGGTAGATTTTAGACTTTCCACGATGCTATGGTTGATGTCAAATGGCAACAAAGTTTGTACGTCGATCAGCTCCACACGAATGCCGTAATCCGACAAAAGCTCACAGGCCTCTTGTGCAATTCTGCAGCAGGAGCCATAGGTAACAAGTGAAATATCTTCACCAAATCTTAGGATATCGGGACGACCAAACGGTACGGTAAATTCGCCAATATTGCTCGGTAATTTCTCTTTGATGCGATAGCCGTTCAGACATTCGATGACCAATGCAGGTTCATCAGAGCGGAGCAGTGTGTTATACATTCCAGCGGCTTGGGTCATGTTTCTTGGTACACAAACATGCATTCCCCTGATAGCATGGATAATCATTCCCATTGGGCTGCCGGAGTGCCAAATACCTTCCAAACGATGTCCTCTGGTACGAATGATTATCGGTGCTTTTTGTCCGCCTTTTGTCCGATACTGCATCGTAGCAATATCATCACTCATGGGTTCCAAAGCGTATAAAAGGTAATCTAAATATTGAATTTCTGCGATGGGTCTGAGTCCTCTCATTGCCGCGCCGATTCCTTCACCAATGATGCTCCATTCTCTGATTCCTTTGTCGGTCACACGCAATTCGCCATATTTTTCTTGCATGCCCGAGAAACCTTGGTTTACATCGCCAATTTTTCCAACGTCTTCACCAAAGGCAAATACACGGGGATTGCGTTCCAGATTTGCATCAAAACACGCCCTTACAACCTGGTAACCATCCACAATTTCATCGGATAATTGGGCTGGAACTTCGGGTACATTCAGGACACTATTTTCACTCTCACTATATACGTGACTGCTGTATCGTTGACCATTGATGGCTTCAAATTTCTTCAAATAATCCAACAAGGGCTGACGGGCGGTTGCAGTTGCATTGACGGTGATTCTTAAGGCTTTATGAATTGCTACACCCATATCCCTGCGAATAGGGTCTTTGGCATCGCTGAGTTCCTTGGCGATGGCGGCGAGTTCAGGAGAAAGGCTTTGTGCCAATTGATTTAGCAAAGCAATCAACTCACCCACTTCCGATTTTATGGGTTCAAGGAAATCGGCCCACGCTTGTTTTTGCGCATCTTTTACCGACTGGGTGGCTGAATTTTCAATATTCGCAATTTCCTTTTCCGTTGCCAAATCTTGGCTGATAATCCACTGACGCATTTGAACGATGCCATCGAATTCGATTTCCCAATCTAGGCGTTCTTTGTTCTTGTATCGTTCATGGCTTCCGGAAGTAGAGTGGCCTTGGGGCTGAGTTACTTCGGTTACGTGAACCAAAACGGGGGTATGTTTTTCACGACAGATGTCGGCGGCTTGTTTGTAAACACGACATAATTCGGGGTAATTCCACCCGCGTGCTGTTAACAATTCAAGACCTTTGCCTTCTTCGTTGCTCTGGAAACCGCGCATCAACGCAGCGATGTTTTCTTTTGCTGTTTGATATTTTGCATGGACGGAAATGCCGTAACCATCATCCCAAAGGCTCATCAACAAAGGGACTTGCATTACACAAGCGGCATTCATCACTTCCCAGAAAATCCCTTCAGACGACGATGCGTTGCCGATGGTTCCAAAAGCGATTTCATTTCCTTTGTTAGAAAACTGGTCAAATGGATGTAGATCAGGATTCTCGCGATACAACTTAGAAGCCACAGCCAAACCCAATAAGCGGGGCATTTGACCTGCTGTGGGAGAAATATCGGCACTACTGTTATATCGATCACTCTGCGACAACCAGTTGCCTTTATCGTCTAGAAGGCGAGTTGCGAAGTGACCATTCATTGAACGACCGCCACTTGCGGGTTCTTTTTCAGTATCTGGGATTGCGTAAAGCTGAGCAAAAAAGGCGTGAACGCTGCTCATTCCTTTGGCAAACATGAAGGTTTGGTCGCGGTAATAACCACTGCGCCAATCTCCAGGTTGGAATACTTTAGCCATTGCGATTTGGGCAATTTCTTTACCATCACCAAAAATGCCAAATTTGGCTTTACCTGTAAGTACTTCTTTTCTGCCAATCAAACTCGCTTGTCGACTTTCAAAAGCGATGCGATAATCATTAAGGACTTCTTGTACAAAGGCTTCTTTGCTGATTTCCGCGGGTTTTTGAGCTACCTCTTGCATGCGACTGCAAAGATAGGGAAATTTGATTTGGCCGTATTCATCTCGTTTGGGTGTTTGATGCCTTGTCTTTGCTAACTTTGCTTTTCATGCCACTTTTTGAACTTGTTGCCCCTTTTACACCTACCGGAGATCAGCCCGAAGCAATTCGACAGTTGGTGGAAGGACTCAATTCAGGGGTACGCGCTCAAACTTTGTTGGGTGTTACGGGTTCGGGTAAAACCTTTACCATGGCCAATGTAATTGCACAAGTACAACGCCCGATTTTGGTGTTAAGCCACAATAAAACGTTGGTTTCTCAGCTTTATGGGGAGTTTAAGCAGTTTTTCCCCAACAATGCGGTGGAGTATTTTGTGAGTTATTACGATTATTACCAGCCAGAGGCATATATCCCATCGTCCAATACCTACATCGAAAAAGACTTAAATATCAACGATGAGATTGAGAAATTGCGTTTAAAAACGGTTTCCAGTTTGCTCAGCGGTCGGCGCGATGTGATTGTGGTTGCGAGTGTGAGTTGTATTTACGGCGCGGGAAACCCCGCAGATTTTGAAAGTACAATTATTCGATTGGCTAAGGGCGATATTATTGCGCGCAATGCTTTGTTATTCAAGTTAGTAGAGTGTTTATATAGTAGAACCACTGCCGATTTTAATCGCGGAACTTTCCGGGTTAAAGGGGACACGGTGGATGTGCATTTGGCCTACAACGACTTTGCCTATCGGATTTCTTTTTTTGGCGATGAGATCGAGGAAATCATCAGTTTTGATCCGGTGAGCGGTAGAAAAATTGAATCAAATGACGATGTCGCAATTTATCCGGCCAATTTGTATGTGAGTCCGCGGGAGAGAATGAAAGATATCATTTATCAGATTCAGGACGATTTGGTTTTGCAGTTGGAATATTTCCGTGAACAAGGCAGATTTTTAGAAGCAAAGCGGTTAGAGGAAAGGGTGAATTTTGATTTAGAGATGATTCGGGAGTTGGGCTATTGTAACGGAATTGAGAATTATTCTCGGTATTTTGACCGTCGTGAAGTGGGCGACAGACCGTTTTGTTTGATGGATTATTTCCCCAAAGATTTCTTGTTGGTGGTGGATGAAAGTCACGTATCCATCCCCCAAATCCGTGCAATGTATGGAGGTGATAGGTCTCGGAAAGTCAATTTGGTGGATTATGGATTCCGTTTGCCCGCTGCGATGGACAATCGGCCCTTAAAGTTCGATGAATTTTATCAGGTAGTTAAGCAAGCAGTTTATGTGAGTGCGACCCCTGCAGATTTTGAGGTGCAGGAGAGTGAGGGCATTTTAGTGGAACAGTTGATTAGGCCGACAGGGTTGTTGGATCCGCAAATTATTATACGTCCGCTAGCCAATCAGGTGGATGATTTGATTGAGGAAATCGATAATCGCATCAAGATGGGCGACAGGGTTTTAGTGACAACGCTTACCAAAAGAATGGCGGAGGAGCTAACCAAATATTTAGGTCGTTTGGGCGTAAAAGTCGACTATATTCACAGTGAAGTAAAGACGTTAGATCGGGTTGAAATATTGCGTAATCTGCGTTTGGGCATTATTGATGTGTTGATTGGGGTGAATTTGTTGCGTGAGGGATTGGATTTACCGGAGGTGAGTTTAGTGGCAATTATGGATGCTGATAAAGAGGGTTTTTTGAGAAGCCAGACGGCATTGGTTCAAACGATTGGACGTGCGGCGCGGAACGACAGAGGCTTAGTAATTATGTATGCCGATAAAATTACGGAGAGCATGCGGAAGACGATTGAGGAAACGGATCGGAGGCGCGAGAAACAGGTGATTTATAATACGAAACACGGCATCACGCCGAAAACGGTATTAAAGAGTACGGATGAGATTTTCCGTTCTACATCTGTGGCTGATGCCAAACGCGGTGATTTGGATCCGGGTGCGGCGGGGACTCAGTATTCGATGCCCGATAGCAGAATCAATATGGTGGCTGATCCCGTGGTGGCTTATATGGACAAAGGTGGCATCGAAAAGATGATTGTGCGGACTGAGAAAGACATGATGCGTGCAGCCAAGGAAATGGAATTCATGGAAGCGGCGAGATTGCGCGACGAGCTGGATATGCTCAGGAATCGACTTAAGGAATTGTAACCGAGGCGCTACAAACGGCACTCATACAAAAACAACCTCCCACAGGTACCTTTTTATTGGGGTTGAATGAGAATACGTTGGAAAAAATATTTGCCGGCGGTGTTGCGAATAAACCACCATTCCGATTTTCATTGATTACCAAATTAAACCAACCAAAAACCACTGCATTGATGGAATGGATTTCCAATCTTACGGTTTCTCCAGTTTTGTAGGATCTGGAAAAATCATTGACCTGGTTGTATCGCACAGGGTAAATAAATAGTTTTCCGTCCTGCCCGTTTGAAGTATTTCCCATGTCGGCTGAAATGTTTAATTGGTTAATGCTGTTCGAGAAACTATCGTTTCTAAACGTTTTGATCCAATAAAAATCGCCTTGACCAACCCTGTCGTTTGCGTATAATTCTACGTATTTTCCTGTTGTATTGTTCGGCGGTCCATTTCCTTCTACATCAACTAGATGCAGAGAGTCGATTACGGTAGTTGGGTTTAATCGCGAAAAACTCACCAAGGTATCTTTATCTACAACCACAAGCAGGGCATAGTCATGTCCAACCGAAAAGGTATCGCCGGTAACTGGATTGGGAACGAATTGGTATTTTCCATCGTTGGCATAATTGAAAACAAACAGTTTTGGAATGGCGGTAGATTGGTCAACTACAGCAACCTGCGCGTTGGCGATGGCCGGTTCTTTTCCTGTAGAATCAAAGTATCCTATGCTGCGAGTGAGCCGGATTGTTTGGGTATCGATTTGGTTATTGACGAACGCATCGACAACAATTTTTGGTGAATTATTGATTACATCAACTTGTATAACGTCTTCACAGCCACTGAAAAGTGTAACTGCTAGCACCGCAATCAAGCCATTGAATATTGATTTTTTGGAGGAGAGTTGTTGAATTTTCATGAGTGTAGGTTAGAATTTGAAGTTGTAAGAAACGGCGGGGATGATACTTCCAATTACGCTGTAGCGAATGGCTGCGTTTTGGCCCAAGTCTTTGTAATTGGTTGAGAAATAGATACTAAACGGGTTACGTCGGTTGTAAGCGTTATAGCAAGAAAACACCCAATAGCTTTCGAATTCTTTGGTCTTTTTGCGGGTATAGGTTGCACTGAGGTCGAGACGATGGTAAGTTGGGTTACGAACATTATTTCTAGCATTGGAACCTGCATCTGGGACAACATAACCTTGCACAGAATACTGACCGGTATAAAAAGTTGCCGGTGTGCCTGTACTAAAGACAAAATTGGCGGCAAATTCCCATTTTTGATTCAATTGATATTGACTGACGATGTAGAGATTGTGTTTTCTATCGAAGCGATTGGGGTACCAATTGCCATCGTTGATTCCAGTCACTTGTCGTTCGGATCTAGCCAACGTATAACTTACCCAGCCGGTGAGTTTGCCATTGTTTTTCTTGACGTAAACTTCCATGCCATAGGCACGACCGATACCACTGAGTAGATCTGCTTCTAGCAATTCATTTAGTAGGAGGCTGGCACCATCTACGTAATCGACTTGGTTTTGGAGTTTTTTGTAGTATCCTTCGATGTTGGTTTCGTAATCGTTGGCCTTTCCAAAGTTCTTAAAATATCCAATCGCGATTTGGTCGGCTATTTCGGGTTTTACGTTATTGGTTGTAGGTTGCCAAACATCAAATGGGACAGACGCTGCGGTATTTGAAATTAGGTGTAAGTTCTGCACCATGCGGTTGTATCCACCTTTGATTGCGCTACTTTGATTGAGTTGATATTTGAATCCCAAACGGGGTTCAGGGTTGATATAATTGGCAACAACTTGTCCATTTGTAGTAGAATATACGCTATCCAACACACCTTGTTTGCCAGGCTCTCGGTTAAACAAATACACTTTACCTGGTCCAAGGTAGGCGAACTGACTCACTCGAATCCCCGCACGAATGGAGAATCTGCCGTTGGCATTCCAATCGTCTGAGATATAAACAGCATTTTCTACCGCATATCTGTCGGGCAGGCCGAATTTAAGATCTAACGACGATGATTTTGCTTGTGCCTCACCTGGGATAAATCGGTAGTAAGTAGACTGAGCACCAAAGGCTACGGTATTTTTGGGATTTAGAAAGTAGTTGAAATCAACTTTTGCGCTGTTGTTGACGATGTTGCTTTTCCAATTGAAGGTGACATCGCGGTTGGTGAATTCAAGATTGTATCGGTAGCGGGAATAATAATAGGTGAAGTTGGAGAACAGCTTTTTGTTGAAGACGTGATTCCATCGAGCTGTTGCGGTAGAATTTCCCCACTTAACGCCAAAAAGACCTGCGGCTTTAAAAACATCATCACCGATGTAGGTAGAGATATAAATATTGTCGCGCTTGTAACTGTAATTGGCTTTTGCGGTTAAATCGTAGAAATAGAACTGACTTCCTGCCAAATTTTCGGGAAGGAAAGGCTTGGCAAGTAAATCGATATAGGAACGTCTGCCGGAAACGATAAAACTTGACTTCGCAGGTGTTTTTAATGGCTTTTTAAAGTCTTTAAGGCTGGGTTTGGTTAGGGGACCTTCGAGTGTAAATCGGCTAAAAATTGTGCCTATTCCGCCATTGGCTTGATATTTACGTTTGTTGCCGTCTCGCGTTTTTACATCCAGTGTTGAGCTCAATCGTCCGCCATAATTGGCTGGTATACCGCCCTTTACAAGCTCAACATCTTTTACTGCATCGGGATTAAAGATCGAAAAGAAACCAAATAAGTGAGCTGAGTTAAAAACAGGGGCTTCGTCCATCAGGACAAGGTTTTGATCTATGCTTCCACCGCGAACATTAAAGCCAGAGGCACCTTCACCAACGGTGGTTACACCGGGAAGGAGTTGAATGCTTTTGATTACGTCCGCTTCACCCAATAACGCAGGGATTTTTTTGATTGTTTGCCCCGAAATATTTTGGGTTGATATATCAAGGGATTTCACGTTATCGTTTTTCTTCGCTTTAATTGTCACCGTACCTATCTGGTCTGATTCCGGCGCTAGGTAATAATTTCGTTCGATGTTTTGCGTTATATCAAACGATTCGGTGAAAATTTCGTGTGCGGCGGCGGCAACAGTGATTTGAATGGGTCCTGCGGGTAATGTGATGCTAAAAAAACCATAGCTATTGGTACTGCTTCTAAATTCTTTACCGCTGGGTGTTGTACCAACGATTTGTGCTTTGATGAGGGTTTCTCTGTTTAAGCTGTCTTTTACATAGCCCGATAAGGTAAGATTTTGTGCAAAACTGGCATGAATCAGGAAAAATGTAAATAGCGTAAATAAGGTGCGGCGCATTGGGATTGCAAAGGTAATTAGGTAGTTAACAACTGAGACGTTGTTTTGTCGATGAAATTTCGATTTTCAAAAGATATTTCAACCAAAATGGAAATGCAAGGGGATGCCGTACATAAAGAAACAGACATCCATTTGGATGTCTGTTTGCCACTCCTATAGGAACAATAATGATTAAATGCGATCTTTCATCGCCACAAATGGGCGGATGGTTTCACCAGTATAAATTTGGCGAGGGCGGGCGATGGGTTGCTTTTCTTTGCGCATTTCTTGCCATTGGCTAATCCAACCAGGTAGACGGCCCATAGAGAATAACACGGTAAAGAAATCCGTTGGGAAGCCCATTGCACGATATATGATTCCTGAGTAGAAATCTACGTTAGGGAACAATTTACGCTCAATGAAATATGGATCTGTAAGGGCAGCTTCTTCCAATTGCTTTGCGATATCCAATACTGGATCGTTTACGCCCAATTTTTCCAATACATCGTCGCATGCCTTTTTGATGATTTTAGCGCGAGGATCAAAGTTCTTATAAACGCGGTGACCGAATCCCATCAAACGGAAAGAATCGTTTTTGTCTTTCGCCTTGTTGATCCATTTTTGAACATCACCCCCGTCATTTTGGATTTGCTCAAGCATTTCCAGCACTTCTTGGTTGGCGCCGCCATGCAAAGGACCCCAAAGGGCTGAAATACCAGCGGAGATGCTACTATATAGATTTGACTGTGAACTACCCACAACGCGAACCGTACTTGCGCTACAGTTTTGCTCGTGGTCGGCATGTAAAATTAATAATTTGTTCATTGCACTCACTAACACTGGATCTGGCTCGTACTCTGACATGGTCACTTGACCAAATGTCATGTTTAGGTAGTTGGTCACATAATCCAAGCTGTTTTTTGGATATATAGTGGGGTGGCCATTCCTCTTTTTATATATCATCGCACAGATGGTTGGCATTTTTGCCATCAAGCGAATGATTGTGCGACTGATGGCCTCTTCAGAGCGATGGGGATTTAATGATTTGGGATAGTACAAGCCGAGGGCAGCGACCATACTAGATAATTGACCCATTGGGTGAGAGCCTGTGGGAAAAGCATTGAACATTGCTTGGAGTCCTTCATTGGCGAGCGTATGCTCACGGATGGCATTTTCGAATTCCCTATATTCTGTTGCGTTGGGTAACTTTCCATAAAGCAATAAATAGGAAACTTCTAAGAATGATGCGTGTTCCGCAAGGTCTTCAATTGAGTATCCGCGGTGATGCAATATACCTTCCTCACCATCTAAAAAGGTGATAGCACTTTTGGTAGAACCCGTATTTTTAAAACCAATATCTAACGTAATATGTCCCGTTAAATCCCTTAACTTGCTAATATCGATGGCTTTTTCACCTTCGGTTCCAACGATTATTGGGAATTCGTACTCTTTTCCTTCTACGATAATTTTTGCTGTTTCAGACATGGATAAATTTTAAACGGATTTTGGCTTGTGCGAATATAGTTTATCGACGGAAAATCCCCAAGTTGGGTGGACAACTCCTGCGGAATATCATAATTATTTAACCACTAATTTCATCAAAACCCTTCGCGGTAAGTTGAAATCGGGTTTTGCGAATTTTATCAATATCAAAGGAACTTAGCACTTTGTCGTCTTTGCCAATCGCTTTGATATAACGGTAATGATGCAACTGACGAATGATATCGATGGTTACATTAATCTGTATGCCGGTATCCTCCATCACTGTAATGGGAGTTTCTGCGTGAATTAAGCAGAGCAATACTTTTCGTTCATCGTCGCCGATTTCAAACATCAGTCGAACTTTTCAGGACGCATCTGCGGGAAGAACAACACCTCTTGAATGCTCTGTTGATTCGTAAGCATCATCGTTAGGCGGTCAATTCCAACACCCAAACCACTGCTAGGTGGCATCGCATATTCCAGTGCCCTCACAAAATCATGGTCGTATGCCATCGCTTCTTCATCGCCTCGTGCTGCCAATTTCAGCTGGTCTTCGAACCTTTCTCTTTGGTCGATAGGGTCGTTTAATTCTGTATAGGCATTGGCAATTTCCTTCCCGTTGACGAAGAGTTCAAATCGTTCAACCAAACCTGGCTTAGAGCGATGCTTTTTCGTAAGTGGGCTCATTTCGATGGGATAATCGGTGATGAAAGTGGGTTGGATAAGGTGTTTTTCTGCGCAGGCGCCAAAGATTTCATCAATCAATTTAGCGACACCCATTTGCGCGGTGACCTCACAGCCCAAGTTTTTGGCTTCGGCACCGAGTTCCGCCTCTGATTTTCCTTCGATATCGATGTTGCCATATTTTTTAATCGCTTCTGCCATCGTTAAACGAGCATAGGGCTTGGCAAAAGAAATTTCGTTTTCACCTACCATTACGGTGGTTGAACCGGCGACATCCATTGCGCATGTATCGAGCATTTCTTCTACGAAGTCCATCATCCAATAGTAGTCTTTGTAGGCGACGTAGATTTCCAATCCGGTGAATTCTGGGTTGTGGGTACGATCGATTCCTTCATTGCGGAAGTTTTTTGCAAACTCATACACGCCATCGAATCCACCAACGATCAAACGTTTTAGGAACAACTCATTGGCGATACGCAAATACAATGGAATATCTAAAGCATTGTGGTGGGTCATAAACGGCCTCGCTGCTGCACCCCCATGAATGGTTTGAAGAATTGGGGTTTCTACTTCGAGGTAGCCCTTACTATTAAAGGTGTTTCTCAAACTTTGAATCACTTTGGTTCGTTTGATGAAAGTTTCCTTGAATTGTGGATTGACAACCAAATCCACGTAGCGCATGCGGTAACGGGATTCGGGGTCGGTGAAGGCATCAAACACGTTTCCATCGGCGTCTTGTTTAGGCAAGGGCAATGGATTGAGGCATTTTGACAAAAGCATCAGCTCGGTTACATGCACCGAAAGTTCACCTGTTTGTGTGGTAAACACGTGGCCTTTTACTCCAATGATATCGCCGATATCGAGCAATTTTTTGAAGACGGTATTGTATAGATCTTTGTTTTCGTCGGGACAGATTTCATCGCGGTTCACATAGATTTGGATACGTCCGCTAGAGTCTTGCAAATCAGCAAAGGCGGCTTTTCCCATAATACGACGGGTCATTAGGCGACCTGCCAAAACCACTTCTTTCCATTTCTGATCCTCTGTGCTGTTGGCGTATTCTGTGCGAATATCGGTGGCCAAGCAATTTACAGGGTAAAGTGCAGCGGGGTAAGGATCGATGCCAAGGGCTCTTAATTGTTCGAGCGATTGACGGCGAAGTAGTTGTTGTTCGTTAAGGGTAGTTTCCATGCGATTTGGCTTGCAAAATTAGCCAAAATTCGCGATATTATTGGGGAGAATCGCTTGGGTTGTTGTTGGGTGTTTCCTCGGTGCTTTCATTTGGTGTTTCTTCAACATTCGACACTTCAGGTTGAGCAGGCTTGCTGCTTCCAAAGGCCAATTCGATGGAATCTTTGGAGAAAAATGAATTTTGTCCAACAATCATTACGGCAACGCCCACAGTAATACAAGCATCGGCAAAGTTCCAAATGGGAGAAAAGAAGACAAAAAACTGACCACCCCACAGCGGCAACCATTCGGGGAGGTGACCTTCCCAAAGTGGAGCGTAGAACATATCAACGACTTGACCTTCAAACCAACCACCGATATATTGGTTTTCGGCGGCATAGATCACCCCGTAAAATACGGAGTCGATGATATTGCCCAAAGCACCAGCAAGCACGAGCGACAAAGACAGTAGCAATCCCCAGTGGGCATTGTTTTTGATGCTTTTTATTAGGCACCAAAAACCCACAAATGACACAATAATGCGGAACAAGGTGAGTATTAATTTGCCCACTTTGCCACCACCAAAGAGCTTCATTCCATAGGCCATGCCATCGTTTTCGATGAAGTAAATTTTAAACCAATCTCCAAAAATGGGGAGGATTTCGCCCAGCATAAAGTGGGATTTGACATAAATTTTTATGCATTGATCGATGCTCAGGAGCGTCAATATCAGCAATACCGGAATGGTGAATTTCCAGGTTTTAAACGGGGATACAGAAATGTTCGACAAGGGGTATTAACGCTTCAATTTGGCCTCGATGGTTTGCGTAGTATGCGGTACGGCACGCAATCTTTCTTTCGGAATCAACTTTCCAGAAGTTTTACAAATACCATAGGTTTTGTTTTCGATGCGAACTATCGCTGCTTCCAAATTTTTGATGAATTTTAATTGGTGCGCAGCAAGCTGGTTGAGGTTTTCTTTCTCAAATGTATCAGCGCCATCGTCTAAAGTGAGATAGTTGTTGTTTGTACCAACCCCACCGCCTTGATTACCATCTCTAAGATTGTTTTGGATGGTTTTGAACTCATCCTTGGCGATTTCCATTTTTTTCAAGATGATTTCTCTGAACTCTTGCAGTTCGTCATCGTTGTACCTGGTCTTTTCTTTTTCCATAACTAAACTTTCATTAAGGTGATATGAACGGGGTATTCGTACACATCAAGTATGTGCTCACTATCTTCTTCGGTTTCTTGAATCGATAGGGCCAATACTTCGCCACAAATATAAGTGTTAAAATGCTTTACACTTTCTACCAATGCATTATCGGCTTTGTATTTAACATGAATTTTATCTGTAACATCCAATCCGATGTCTTTTCTGAGGTTCTGAATTCGATTCACAAATTCTCTTGCCATGCCTTCCAAATGCAGACTTTCGCTAATTGTGATGTCTAAAGCAACCGTAGTTCCATTCTCCGAAGCCACCAACCAACCCGGCATATCTTGGGTCACGATTTCAACATCCTCCATTTGTAATTCGGTGGGATTTCCGTTCAAATTCACAATAATGTGTTTTTCGTTTTCCATCTCGCGGATCTGCTCTTGCGAAAAACCTTGAACGATAGCCGCCATCGCCTTCATTTCACCACCCAATTTTTTACCTAAGGTCTTGAAATTTGGTTTGATGCTTTTCACCAAGCTCGGGTGATTGGCCGATACGTATTCGATTTCCTTCACATTCACCTCAGAGCAAATGAGTTCCGCCATGTGTTGCACGGCCTCTTTCACCTCAAGTTTATCCGCAGGAAATAGGATTTTCTGCAAGGGCTGTCGCACCTTGATTTTTTCTTTTTTACGCAAACTGAACACCAAGCTACACACTTGTTGCGCCAATTCCATAGAGGTTTCCAACTTTGGATTGATGGCGGCAGCATCGGTCTTTGGCCATTCCGTCAAGTGGACACTCGCTTGGGTTTCATTGCGACTGATGCGGGTTACGTTGAGCGAACGATACAGCCAATCGCTAAAGAACGGTGCGATGGGAGCCGTAAGTTGGGTAACGGTATTCAAACAGCGATAAAGGGTTTCGTAAGCTGCCTTTTTATCGTGGTTTAACTCGCCTTTCCAGAATCTTCTGCGCGACAATCGAACGTACCAATTGGAGAGTTGCTCACCTACGAAATCTTCGATGGCTCGGCCTGCTCGGGTAGGATCGTAATCGTTGAAAGCGGCTTCCACTTCTTGGATCAATGAATTGAGTTTGCTCAAAATCCAACGGTCCATCTCGCTAAAGTGCGAACTATTTACGGGCGAATCGGGATTGAATTCGTATTGGTCGATGTTGGCGTAAATGGCAAAAAAGCTATAAGTATTGTAAAGTGTACCCAAGAACTTTCGCTGTGATTCAACCACACCTTCCATATCAAACTTGAGGTTATCCCAAGGCTGGGCGTTGGTCACCATATACCATCGAACGGCATCGGCGCCATATTTGGCTACTGTTTCAAATGGGTCGATGGCATTGCCGAGGCGTTTGCTCATCTTGTTGCCATTTTTATCGAGTACCAGTCCGTTGGCGATTACGTTTTTGAACGCAACTTCATCGAACAGCAAAGTACCGAGGGCATGCAGGGTAAAGAACCATCCACGGGTTTGATCCACCCCTTCTGCGATGAAATCGGCCGGGAAGTTTTGTTTGAAAACGTCTTGATTTTCGAAAGGATAATGCCATTGGGCATAGGGCATAGCGCCGCTATCAAACCACACATCGATAAGATCGAGTTCGCGAGTCATTGCCTTGCCAGAAGCACTCACCAGGGTAATTCGGTCCACGTAAGGGCGGTGCAAATCTTGGGTGAGATCTTCTGCAGATTGCTGTAAACCAAGGACTTGGTTGGCCTTTTCGATTTCTTTGTTGAGTTCATCGATGCTGCCGATGCAGATTTCTTCGCTGCCGTCTTCTGTGCGCCAAATGGGCAGGGGTGTTCCCCAGAAGCGGGAGCGGGAAAGGTTCCAATCTACAAGGTTTTCTAGCCAATTACCGAATCTGCCTTCACCGGTAGAAGCGGGTTTCCAGTTGATGGTTTTATTGAGTTCTACCAAGCGATCTTTCACGGCTGTGGTGCGCACAAACCAACTTTCCAAGGGGTAATAGAGGATGGGTTTATCGGTACGCCAGCAATGGGGGTAGGTATGCTCGTATTTTTCGACCTTAAAGGCTTTATTTTCTTGTTTGAGTTTGATGGAGATGCGCTCGTCTACACCGAGGTATTTGTCGCGCCCCTGCTTCTGGGTTTCCGCGGCTTTCTCTTCATCGCTGAGATAGGCTTCTTTGACATACTCTCCGGCGAAGTCGGTTACACAATCCAAGAACTTGCCTTTTTTATCTACTAGGGTAAGGGTGCCGATGCCATTTTCTCTCGCTGTTTTAAAATCGTCTGCTCCAAAGCTGGGCGCGATGTGCACGATACCGGTACCATCTTCTGTGGATACGAAGTCGCCGATGATTACTCGGAAGGCGTCGCCTTCCTCGGGTTGGGCATAGGGAAGGAGTTGGATGTAGCAGGCACCTTCAAGGTCGGAGCCTTTTTGGGTATTGAGTTTTCTCCAGGGGAGGATTTTTTGTTGTGGTGTATAGTTTTCCAGGGGGGCTTCAGCGCCTTCGGCGCTGAAGTACTTGCCAACCAGGGCCGACGCCAGCGTGACCTTGATTTTAATTCCCGTGTAAGGATTGAAAGTCTCTATTTGGTCGTAATCGATGTCTTTCCCCACCGCCAAAGCCGTATTGCTCGGCAATGTCCATGGTGTAGTTGTCCATGCAAGGAAATACTCATTTTCTGTCCCTTGCACCTGAAACTGTGCCACGATGGTGGTGTCCTTCACGTTCTGGTACGTACCCGGCTGATTCAATTCATGACTCGAAAGTCCAGTCCCAGCCGCCGGTGAAAACGGTTGAATCGTATAGCCTTTGTATAAATAACCCTTATCGTAAAGCTGCTTTAGCAAGTGCCACAAACTCTCAATGTAGTTGTTTTCATAGGTCACATATGGATGATCTAAATCTACCCAATAGCCAATTTGTCGGGTCAAATCGTCCCAGCGATCTTTGAACATTAGGACATCGGCACGACATTCTTTGTTGTAGTCTTCCATCGAAATTTTGGTTCCGATGTCTTCTTTTTTGATGCCCAAACGCTTTTCAACTTGCAGTTCGATGGGCAAACCATGGGTATCCCAACCGCCTTTTCGAGCAACTTGAAATCCTTGTTGTGTTTTGAATCTACAAAATATATCCTTGATGGCACGGGCCATAACGTGGTGAATACCTGGCATGCCGTTGGCGCTTGGAGGTCCTTCAAAGAAGGTGAAACTCGGCGCACCATTGCGTTGGTCAACACTTTGCTGAAACACCGATTCTTGCTCCCAAAAGGCAAGTATTTCCGCTTCGATTTGCGGCCAATTTAATTGTTTGAGTGTAGGATACATTCGCGGTTGTACTGAAAAAGTACAAATTTACTGAATTCCTAGGGAAAGTGATGAGGGCAAGGCAAAGGCCTGCGATGATTTAGAAACGGTTGGTTCCGATGAAATACTGGAGGGGGCAAAATCGCTATAAAAAAGAGAGGGGCGGCCATTGGCCGCCCCTCTCTTTTTATTTGAAGTTGAATCTCTAAATGTTTGAGAAATCCAAATGATTGAATTGTATGTTTTTGGCGAATTAATCAACCATCAACTTGCTGCTTCCAACACCATCGTTGAATTGCATTCTAACCACGTAGATTCCAGTTGGAACGTTCAACTCGTATACGTTGTGGTTGCCATTGATAGCGAACTCACGAACCACTCTACCATTGATGTCTACCAAGCTAGCACCCAACAATACGCGGTTGTCCCAGTTGTTGTGAATGATCAATTGGTTCTTCGCAGGGTTTGGAGCCAAAGTTACGTTGGTTCCCAAGTTGGTGTTGTCGATACCTACTGTAGCAACTAGACCCAAAGAAACTGCAATACGAGGAGCCATGTAACCCATGATTGAATCAACATATTTCATAGATTTTGCTTTGCTATGCATAGGGTTAGAAGCTTTGATACCAGCCAAAATAACTGCAGGGCTGTATGGAGGGCTTGGCAACATTTTGATTCTTGCAGTATCATACCACTCGTATGGACCAGAAGCATTGGCAAGACCCGCAACTGGGAACAAACCGTCAATGCCCTTGTTCAACACGTTGGCTGCACGGGTGTAATCGTCCATTACTTTTCCTTTGTAAGGAGAAGTGTTGCCTAAACGCTGACAACGCTTCATGGCATCAAAACCACCGCTCACTTCAACAACTTGTAATGTAGTACCAGGTACGTTTACCATACCAGTAGTATATGGAGCAAAAGGATCCATTACAGAATGACTCCAGATCAAAGGGATTTCACCTTTTTCCATCCAAGCAGAATCACCAATCGCACCGCCTACGGCAAAAGCCAAACGGGCGTTTGATGTGTAACCTACGTGGTTTGATTTACAGAACATACCCATTGCTGGATTGTCGATACCAACACCTGTGCGGTCACCCCACATTGTGTCGTTTACCATCACTTTGCCAGTGCTAGCATCACGGAATTTAATGCTTTTGATTTCGCTCTGACGGTCGATAGAAGCATAAGCGCTGGTGATATAACCACCAGTACCGTTACCACCTACAGCAATTTTTGTAGTATCGATCTTGTAAGGGTTTCCACCTTCTTTTACGCCCTTTTTCATGAAACGAACGCAAGTGGCCAAATCTTGAACACCTTTGTAAGCGGCGTTGATGATACCTTGCTTACGCAAATCAACAGTTGCAGCTGCAGGGTTCCAACCCATACGGTAGGTCATAGAAGCAACTACGTAACCGCGTTGAGCCAACGACATACAAAATGCTACTGTAGCACTGTCGTCTTTGTAACCCACGGGGCTGTTGTTAGAATAACGAGGCAAGAAAGAACCCGAGTGACTAAAAATAATCAATGGGCGGTTACTAGCTCCGTCTAGGGGCTCATAGATGTCGGCTGTCATAGCAACGAAGCCATAACCTGGGGCCATAGAGACTTTGCTAGTCAAAGTTGGAGTTCCTGTAAGAACGGTGTAGTTGTCACCGTAAGTCACGTCTTTTGTAACCTTGATCTTGTCAGCAGTCAGCACTTTGTCCACGTATTTGATTTGGGCAAAAGAAGCTGAGGCCAACACAACTGTCAAGGAGGCGAGTAATGTTTTTTTCATATTTATATATTTTGGTTTTTACAAACTTAATGAATTGATTGAATCTTACAATAGCTATTCGATAAACAAATTTATAAATCAAAGTACACAGAGAAATAGGCCATTCTACCAATTCTTGGACCCCCATAGACTTGCATAACCATGTTGTTAGTGATATTGCTGGCGCCCATTTTTATCATGGCCTTAAATTTAGGAATGGTTTTAGAAATCATCGCATCGAGCAACCAATAGGTAGGGACATCGCCAGTAAACTGCGGACTTCCTTCGAACTTGAATCCTTGAATCCACTTGTAATTGATGCTAAATCCAAGATCTTTCATCTTTAGTTTCTTGAAGGCGATGTTTTGACCGCTCAAACTGAGGTTAAACTTATTTTTGGGTGTGTTAAAGGCAGGAATAATAGGATCTAAATTGTTAGTTTTATTCAATTGATTGTATGAATAATTGATTCCTGCGGTGTAATTTTTGGCAAAGAAATAGTTGGTTCCAATGCTGGCACCGGCAGTAGTAACGGCGGTTTCAGCGTTCGTTGCGATTCGATATATCTGTCCGCCACTGATATAATTGATTGAATAATCAATGATTGGGTCAAATCCAATTTTGTATCCAATAAAATCTTGATAATAACTGAAATAGGCACTCGCATCGATGTTTAACTTATTCGAAAACAGAAACGACTTATAGCCCATTTCGATACTTTTTACTTTTTCGGGACGAACGGGGTCTACTCCAAACCACTGAAGTTTTTTCAAGTCTGTGGTAAGACCACTCAGCGCATCGTAGAGAGAAGTCAAAGTAACCATGCTGTCGTAGCCGGTGATGTTACCCAACAAAATAGCCCTACCTACATTGTAATAAAGATATTGGTCGGCCAGTGTGGGGTTTCTCACGCCGGCAGATAAACTCACGCGGTAGTAGGTGATTTTATCGGGGGTGTAAACCATGGATGCGGCGGGTGAGAAGATGTAGTTGAAGTTTTGATTTTTATCAACCCTTGCGGTGGCATTGATTTTTAGTTTGTTGTTACTTGAGCGTTGTTCGATACCCGCATAAGCACCATACTCGTGGTTGCGAATTACCCGGCCGTTTGTATCTGAAAAGATTGTTCCCATGGAGTTGGGGCGATACAATCTGCCTGAAAATCCTGTGGTGAGGTTGGTTTTATCGGCCAATTTGAATTTGTGTTCCCCTTGCAAATTGTAAAGCGCACTCTTATCGAAGAAACCACTGCCGCCTTCCCCAAAGCTCTTCAGCGAGGTGATGGCATTTCTGAGGGAATCGTAACGCGCTGTGCCAGGTTGGAAGCGATCATATGTATTGGGTTGTTCAAAATGCGGTCTGCCTTGCCAATCATTTTTTCTATCGGCAAGTCCAGCACACTCTTGGTGCCATTGGGTGAGCAAATCTGTGTTGTTAGCCATCAGCGCATCGAGTTCAGTGAACCAATTTGGGTTTGAAAGCCAATCACCGGTTGGGTAGCCAGGTAGTTTTTTCAATTTGGGCACGAACTGACTTTTCCAGTGTGAGTAGTAATCACCGCCCCACAAATCGTCTCTTTTGGCGGCTTTTTGCATGAGCAAGGCTGTGAAAACAGCATCGTAAGTTCTACCAGCATCTTCATGGGTAGCGTACACGCGCAGGAATCCATTTTTGTCTTTGTACTCCAAACGGTTTTGTAAGAATTTAATGTCTCTTAGACTATAGCGATTATCGCCTTGATACACTGTGGTGCCCATTCCGTAATTGACTTGGTATTCGAACTGACGTGCACCATCGGGTTTAGGACGGTAGGCGGTCATGAAAGAGGTTTTGAAATTATAAGTATTGTAATCTACGATGTCTTTTTCTTCGTAGCCTTGTCTGTGGAAGCGCATCAAACCGGGGTAGTCGAATTTTTGCGATTTTGCAGTGGCATCGTTTTCGCCGGGTCTGAGAATTTCATCGCCATAGCGATTCACGGCATCGTAGCCGCCGGGGTTAAGAATGTTATTGACATTGTCTAGGGGAGAGCCTGATTTTACGGCATCCATGTTATCGGCTTCCCAATCGTAGGCTTTCATATAAAAAAGGTTGGCTTTCATGGCCCAACGCTCTTGTCCGGGCTTGCCCCCAAAGGCTTTTGCATAGCGGATGGCAGTTTCGGTTAGCCCGCGCTCAGCAACTTTCTGCTTTACTTGTAGTCCTTGGTATTTAAACGGGTCTTTGGTGGTCATAGAAATTACCCCGTTGAACGCCCCGGGTCCATAATATGCGCTGGAGGCACCCACCACAATTTCTTGGTTGATGACATCGAGTTCGCTGGCTCCGAGAAAATTACCGAGGGAGAAATTTAGACCGGGAGATTGGTTGTCGACCCCATCAATCACTTGCAGCGTTCTCACAGGACTGGTGCTATTGAATCCGCGGGTATTCACGATTCTGAAACCCAAGCTGGCACTAGTTACATCCACTCCTTTAAGGTGTCCGAGGGCTTCGTAAAAATCTGAGGCGGGGGTTTCGCGTATACTTTGGGCTCCCATACTTTCTACGGTGAGGGGAGATTCTTTAAGCTTTTCCTTGAGGCGATTCTGTTTGATCACAACTTCTCCAATTCTATCTACCTTTTTGGGTGAAATGGAATCTTGAGTTTGGGCCTGGATTTGAAGGATTGAAAATAAGCCAAAAATAATCAGGAGTATTGGTTGTTTCATGGGCAATAAATTGGATTTAATCGGTGCAATATAGCAAACAAATACAAAATCCGTGGAACTTCTGGTTTCCAAATGAAAATCCTGCCGTGAATTTTCCGTAAACTTGCACCTATTATTATGGTAGGTAAGGAAACACTGCTAAAGGCTTGGGATTTGATTTGTACTGCCCGTGCCATGGCTAGCATTTATGAGGAAAATAGACCGATTGCGAAATACGTTCACAGCACATCAAAAGGGCATGAGGCGATACAAATTGCGACAGCTTTTCACCTAAAAAATATCGATTATGCGTATCCCTATTATCGGGATGAATCCATGTTGTTGGCGGCAGGAATGCAACCTTACGAGTTGATGCTGCAGTTGTTAGCCAAGTGGGACGATCCATTTAGTGGCGGGAGAACTTATTACGCTCACCCCTCGTTGAACCGTCCGGAAATGGTAAAAATGCCACACCAAAGTTCGGCTACGGGGATGCAAACAATTCCAGCTACGGGGGCTGCTCATGGAATTAAATATTTAGAAAGTCAGGGTTTAATTACCAGTGCCGAAAAACCCATCGTACTTTGTTCTTTGGGCGATGGCTCGGTGACAGAAGGCGAAGTGGCTGAGGCTTTTCAGATGGCTGTTTTGCATAAATTGCCTATTTTGTATCTGATTCAGGACAACGATTGGGGGATTTCTGCCAGCGGCGATGAGATGCGGGCGATGGACGCGTTTGACTATGCTTTGGGCTTTAAGGGGATGCGACGTTTACGCATCAACGGAAGTGATTTTGTGCAGTGTTACGACGAGATGGAGAAGGCCATCGAATTTGTGAGAAATGAGCGTGCGCCGATGTTGGTGCATGTGAAAGTGCCTTTGTTGGGGCATCATACTAGTGGCGTGAGAAGTGAGTGGTATAGGGATGATTTGGAGAAGCAAATGCGTCAAGATCCTTTGCCAAGAATGAAAGATTTGTTGCTCACGTTGGGCGAATCTGAGGAAGTGTTGGAATCCATCCGATTGAAGGCGGAGCAGTTGGTCTTTAACGATTTTGAAAAGGCGAAAGCAGCGGAAGATCCAAAGCCAGAAACTTTGATGGATCATATTTTGGCACCCACAGAAGTGATTGCCGAGACAGGTGAAAGGTCGCCAAAAGGTGCTGAGGTTGTGATGATGGTGGATGCGGCGTTGCATGCGGTGGATGAGATTTTAAGAAAGCATCCTGAGGCGCTGTTGTACGGGCAAGATGTAGGACATCGTTTGGGTGGTGTGTTTAGGGAAGCGGCAACTTTGGCCGATAAATACGGAAAAGACAGGGTATTCAATACGCCCATTCAAGAGGCATATATCGTTGGAAGTACTGCAGGAATGAGCGCGGTGGGTGCAAAGCCGATCGTAGAAATTCAATTTGCCGATTATATCTGGCCGGGCGTAAACCAATTGGTGACCGAACTGAGCAAGAGTTCGTATTTGAGTATGGGTAAATTTGCCGTGGCAAGTGTGATTCGCGTTCCAACGGGCGCGTATGGCGGTGGAGGTCCATATCATAGTGGTACGGTGGAGAGTTCGTTGTTGCCCATCAAGGGAATCAAAATTGCTTATCCTAGCAATGCCGCCGATATGAAAGGGTTGATGAAATCTGCCTATTACGACCCCAACCCCGTGGTGATCTTCGAGCACAAAGGTTTATACTGGAGCAAGGTGCCAGGAACGGATGCTGCCAAAACGCTTGAACCCGATGAGGATTATTTGGTTCCTTTTGGAAAAGCGAGGGTGGCGTTAGAAGCGAGTGATGAAGCGGTTGACAGAGGCGAATCTGTGGGTGTTGTGACTTATGGTATGGGTGTGTATTGGGCGATGAATGCCGCAAAAAATCTTCCCGGCCAGGTGGAGGTTTTGGATTTGCGGACATTGGCACCATACGACGAAGAAGCCATCGTATCGATCACAAAAAAGCACGGAAAGGTGTTGATTTTAACGGAGGAAACGTTGCGAAACAGTTTTGCTGAGGCTTTGGCGGGTAGAATTTCCCAACAGTGTTTTCAGTTTTTGGACGCGCCAATTCGGACGATGGGCAGTTTGGATGTACCCGCAGTTCCTTTGAATGTAAGTATGGAGGCAGTCATGTTGCCGAACGCAGATAAAGTGGAAGCGGTGTTGCAAGAAATGCTTGCCGATTAAGCCAATACCTCGATTTTGTATTTTTTCTGATTGAAATTAACAACGTCGCCCTCGGCATGTCCTTTCAATGCAATGGCCAGGGGTGATTGGGCCGAAATGATATGAATGGGCTGACCTTGATAATTCAAACTTCCGAGTGCTGCACCAATGTAAATCATCATTTTGGTGGCTCCCATAGACACGTGTAACAAACTTCCTTCACCTGCCGCAATGGATTTGGCATCGTTTAGGATGAGCAGGGTTGCTTTGGTATTATGAACGCCTGAAATCTGGGTTTTTAATCGTTCGATTTCCCTTTGGAACTGCGTCCGAGAGGTTTCGTATTTGTCGCCCGCGGAACTTTTGGTCTCCTCAAACATTCCTTTTTGAAGTTCGTGGATGCTGCTTTCGTATTCAGCGATCATGGCATCGACGTGGGCAAGGCAAAAATTTCTTATATCGGATTTGTTTAAAAGCGTCATTTTGGCGGCAATATTAATTTAACATAAATCAATATCAATTGTTTTCTACTCAATAAACCGATGTAAATTTGTGGAAGCATGTCAGATTCTCAGGAAAACAACCCAAAAGGACAAGAATTTTCGTTAAACACGATTGAAGAAGCCATTGCCGACATCAAGGCGGGGAAGGTAGTTGTTGTGGTTGACGATGAAAATCGGGAGAATGAGGGCGATTTTTTGACGGCTGCGCGGAACATGACACCCGAGTTGGTGAATTTCATGGCTACCAAAGGTCGGGGATTGATTTGCGTTCCATTGCTCGAGGAAAGATGTCAGGCCTTGGGCATTGAAATGATGGTGAACAACAATACGGCTACACATGAAACGGCATTTACGGTTTCGGTGGATTTGTTGGGTCAGGGATGTACAACGGGCATTAGTGCTTCGGATCGTTCTAAGACAATTAAGGCATTGATCGACCCAAATACCAAACCAGAAGATTTGGGCAAACCAGGTCATATTTTTCCATTGGTGGCCAAGAGTGGTGGGGTATTGCGCAGGGCGGGTCATACCGAAGCAGCGGTGGATTTAGCGGTGATGTCGGGCTTTGAGCCGGTGGGTTGCATCGTAGAGATATTAAAAGAGGATGGTGAGATGGCGCGACTTCCAGATTTGGTTGAGATTGCTACGGAGTTGGATTTAAAGATTATATCGATAGAGGATTTGATTGCCTATAGGTTGAAGCACGAATCGTTGATTCAGAGGGAGATTTCGGTGCAGATGCCTACCAAATGGGGCGATTTTGATTTGGTTGCTTTCCGTCAGAAAGACAGTGGACAGGAGCATTTGGCGTTGGTGAAAGGCCAGTGGACGGAGGACGATTCCGTGATGGTAAGGGTTCACAGCAGTTGTTTAACCGGCGATATTTTTGGCAGTTGCCGATGTGATTGTGGCGAGCAGTTGCAGAAGGCGATGGAGCTTATCCAAGAGGAAGGTCGGGGAGTGATTGTTTACATGAATCAGGAGGGCCGAGGCATCGGATTATTAAATAAGTTGAGGGCGTATAAGTTGCAGGAACAGGGTTTGGATACGGTGGAAGCGAATTTGCAATTGGGCTTTAGCATGGACGAAAGGGATTACGGAGTGGGCGCTCAAATCATCCGCGATTTGGGTATCAAAAAAATGCGTTTGATCAGTAATAATCCCAAAAAGCGGACAGGTTTGGTGGGTTACGGACTGGAGATTGTTGAGAATGTGCCCTTACAGATTGAATCGAACCCACACAACGCCAAGTATTTGGCTACCAAGAAATTGAAAATGGGTCACACGTTGTAAAATTGTGCCACGCGCAGTTTTAGTGTTACTTTGAAAGGATTAATATCATCGAGATGACAAACACCAAATACATAGAAGTAGATCCGGCGAATACGCCATTGCCGCAGTTGCATCAGTTTTTGTTGGGTAGTGTAAGTCCTCGTCCGATTTGTTTTGCCAGTACAATTGATTTGGAGGGCCGACCCAATCTGGCGCCTTTCAGCTTTTTTAATGTGGTGAGTGTAAATCCGCCAGTGATTGTTTTTTCACCCAATAATAGCGGTCGTGATGGCACGCCCAAGCAAACATTTTTAAATGCGAAGGCTGTTCCGGAAGTGGTTGTGAATGTGGTGAGTTATGCGATGGTGGAACAGATGAATATCGCAGCCGCACCCTGGGAACATGGCGTGAGTGAATTTGAAAAGGCGGGATTTACGCCAGTTGCATCGGATTTGGTGAAACCTTTTAGGGTAGCTGAATCGCCCGTGCAAATCGAATGTAAGGTGATTGATATTAAGGAGTTTGGTGATGGCGGCGGATCAGGAAAATTGATCATGGCGCAGGTTATGAAGATGCACGTGAAGGAGGAAGTTTTGGGTGAAGACGGAAAAATCGACCCGTTTAAAATGAATTTGGTGGGCAGAATGGGTGGTTCTTGGTATTGTTTGCCGGAGCGAGATAGCATGTTTGAGCTGTCGCAACCCATGAAAGTGACTTTGGGATATGACCGTTACCCAGCAGAAGTGCGTTTAAGCAAGGTATTGACGGGCAATGATTTAGGTCGTTTGGCTGGAATCCAAGGCGAACCCACGCAGGAAGAACTCGCAGCGGGCATCGAATGGTTAAATGAAAACGGGGAATACCCACTGGATTTCAGTGATTGGCATTCAAGGGAATTGGGGGCGTTGGAATTATTAGGATTTGACCGTATTCGAGAGGCGGCCGCGTTGTTGTTGCTTTAATTCAAGGCAACAAGTTTTGGCATCGCGTATCGCAAAAAATTAAGCCAACAGTTTTTTAACGGCTTCGCTGATGAGTTTTCCATCGGCAGCGCCACCCATGGATTTCATGGCGGCGGGCATCACTTTACCTAGGTCTTTCATACCAGCGGCACCGGTTTCGGCGATGATAGCTTTCACTTGTGCTTCGATTTCTTCGGCGCTCATTTGGGCGGGCAGGAAACTCTCTACCACGGTCAATTCGGAACGTTCGATTACGGCGAGGTCTTCACGACCTTGTTGCTCATAAATATCGAGGCTGTCTTTGCGTTGTTTGGCCATTTTTTGAAGGGCTTTGATGCACATATCGTCGGTAACTTCTGTTACTCCTTCAGCGGTTTTTAACAACAAAAAAGCACTTTTGATACCCCTCAATGCGCGCAAACGATCTTGGTCTTTTGCCTTCATGGCAGTCATGATTCCGGCATTTACTTGTTCTATCAAAGACATACCGCAAAGATAGTTAACTTTGCAGTGATTTTATGAGTACCGAAAGACCTGTCCGCGTTCGTTTTGCCCCTAGTCCTACTGGCCCTCTTCACATTGGTGGGGTACGTACGGCATTGTACAATTATTTGTTGGCCCGCAAGCATGGCGGAACCATGATTCTTCGCATCGAAGACACAGATCAAAATCGTTTTGTGCCCGGTGCCGAGCAATATATCATGGAAAGTTTGAAGTGGGTGGGCATTGAAATTGACGAGGGGATTGAGCAGGGCGGACCCCATGCGCCATACCGTCAGAGCGAGCGCAAGCCGATGTATGCTCAGTATGCCTACGATATGATAGAAAAGGGGTTTGCGTACTACGCGTTTGATACCGAAGAGGATATCGAACAGATGCGTAAGCGTTTGGAAGCCAGCAAGATGCAGCCGGCCTATGATTCTGTGAGTAGGATGAGCATGAAAAACTCAATTACCTTGCCAGCGGATGAGGTGAAAATGCGTTTGGAGCGGGGCGATAACTATGTGATTCGCATCAAACTGCCTCGAAAAGAAGAGGTGAGATTTCACGATGTGATTCGCGGTTGGGTGGTTGTGAATACTTCCACGATGGATGATAAAGTGTTGTTGAAAGGCGACGGTATGCCTACGTATCATTTGGCCAATGTGGTGGATGATTATTTGATGGGCATCAGCCATGTAATTCGCGGTGAAGAGTGGTTGCCGAGTGCGCCATTGCACGTGATGTTATATCGTTATTTGGGTTGGGAAGATGTGATGCCAGAGTTTGCGCATTTGCCGCTTTTGCTGAAGCCGGAAGGCAACGGAAAACTGAGCAAACGCGATGGAGATCGATTGGGATTCCCGGTATTCCCATTGCAGTGGACAGATCCAAAAACGAATGAAGTGAGCAGTGGTTATAAGGAGAGTGGCTATTATCCTGAGGCGGTGACGAATATGTTGGCGTTGTTGGGATGGCACCCGAGTGGAAACCAAGAAATGTTCTCTATGGAGGAATTGATTCAAGAGTTCAGTTTGGAGCGTGTGAGCAAGAGCGGGGCGAAGTTTGATTTGCAAAAGGCTTTGTGGTTTAATCAGCAGTATTTACAGCAGAAGCCATTGAATGAGCAATACGAAATATTGAAGCCTCTGATTGAGGCCAAAGGTTACGATACTTGTCAGGAATACGTGGAACAGGTGGTTGTTTTGATGCGTGAGAAGGTCCAATTTGTCAAGGATGTTGTGGAAGAGGGATATTATTTCTTTGAAGCACCCAAGCAATACGATGAAGAGGTGGTTCGCAAGAAGTGGAAGGCGGAAACGAACGCGCACATTTTGGGATTGGCAGCGGCATTTGAGGGATTGGCAGAAGATGCAAATGCGGAAGCCTATGAAAATGCGTTTAAGTTGTATTGTGAAACTGCGGGTATCAAAACCGGTGAAGTTTTACAGCCTTTGCGGGTGGCAGTTAGTGGTGCGCCGATGGGTCCTCCAATTTGGGAAATGATCGCATTAATTGGTAGAGATTATGTGTTGCCACGTTTGCGCGAAGCTGCCGCGAATATTCAGCCTGTGGTCGCTTAATTTATTGTTTATTATCCCTATTTTCGCCTTTTAATCAAACTGTAACTAAAAAGTCTATTCGATAATGAACTCTTTTGCTCGTTTAAATCGCATCATGGGTTGGGTGATGTTTGCCATCGCTCTTGCCGTGTACACCCTCACCTTGGAACAAAGTGTGAGTCTTTGGGATTGTGGTGAATTCGCCAGTGCCGCCTATCGTTTGCAAGTAGTGCACCCTCCTGGGGCGCCACTGTTTTTGATGGTTGGTAGATTGTTCTCCTTGATGGCATCGTCGCCGGAAATGGTGGGCTTTTGGATTAACATGGTGAGCGCCGCAGCCAGTGCAGGTTGTGTGATGTTTACTTTTTGGATTACGACCTATTTTGCTGAGCGAATGGTTGATGACGATAACAAAAGTAAGTTGTTGTTGGTGTTGGGTGCAGGTACCGTTGCCGCTTTAACCAATACATTTATTGATAGTTTCTGGTTCAGCGCTGTTGAATCTGAGGTATACGCGATGAGTTCTTTCTTTACCGCATTGACCTTCTGGGCCGTGTTGCGTTGGTGGAAAGATGCCGATAATGCAGGTGCTGATCGTTGGTTGGTGTTTATCGCCTTCATGATTGGTTTGGCTTTGGGTACGCACATGTTGAACTTGTTGGTAATTCCAACGGTTTGCTTGGCTTATTACTTCCGCAAATACCCTGTGACACGCAATGGAATCATCCTGGCGTTGGGTGCTTCTGCTTTGGCCTTGGCTTTCGTAATGAAGATCGTTTATCCAGGTATTCCATGGTTGATGGCTACAATGGATCGCATTTTTGTGAATGATTTCGGTCAGTCTTTCTATTCAGGTTCTATCGCTGCCGTTGCTTTGATTTTGGCTTTGTCGGCTTATTTGATGCATTACACCTACAAAACCGGCCGTCGCAACTGGAATGTGATTGTAATGGCTGCCTTTTTTGTTGTTTTTGGATATTCATCCTACGCAATGGTTATCGTTCGTTCAATGGCCAATACTGCGATTGATATGAACAACCCAGAGGATCCTTATAAGTTCTATGGATATATAACTCGTGAGCAATATGGCGATCGTCCTTTGGCTTATGGTCCTTATTTTAATGCACCGGAAAGCGGTTATAAAACCTTAGGCAAACGTCGTTTCAAGGGTAAAGACAAATACGAAGAGGGTGGAGATAATTTCGATTATACTTATCCTGAAGAGTACATGACGATTTTCCCTCGTATGGGTAAGAGTAACAAACCCAATGATGCGCGTGGTTTTAGGGATTATGGAGGAATGACCGACGTTCAGAATCGCCTCGACGAATTGGAAGGGATGTCGCAACAGCGTGCGTTGACGGCCGAAGAATCCGACGAGTTACAGTATTTGAAAATCGAGAAGCCTAGCTTCAGTAACAACCTAAAATACTTCTTTAGTTATCAGTTGAGATATATGTATTTGCGTTATTTCATGTGGAATTTCGTAGGTCGTTTCAATGATCAGCAAGCCGTAATGGGTAACACCCGTTTTGATGGAAACTGGTATAGTGGAATTTCTTTGGTGGATCGTTTTGTGGTGGGCCCAAAAGCGGGAATGCCTGATTATTATGTCAACCAAAAAGCGAAGAATGCCTATTATTTCTTGCCATTGTTACTCGGAATATTGGGCTTATTAACCCATTTGAAAAAGCGTAAATACGATTTTTGGTTGGTGATGACATTGTTCTTGTTTACCGGTGTTTTGATTAACGTTTATATGAATCAACCGCCGTATGAGCCTCGTGAAAGGGATTATGCATTGGTGGGATCATTTCAAACTTTCTGTATTTGGGTAGGTTTGGGTGTATTGGCTTTGGCCGAGATGATTCGCAAATATTTGGGTAGCAAGAGTGCGATGGCGGCTACTGCCGCATCGATTTTGTTGGTACCTGTAAATATGGGATATCAGAATTGGGACGATCACGATCGTAGTGGTAGAAGAATCGGTATCGACATGGCAAGGAACTTCTTGGATCAGTTGGAACCCAATGCAATTTTGTTCTGTAACGGAGATAATGATACGTATCCGTTGTGGTATGCTCAAAACGTGGAAGGGATTCGTACCGACGTGCGGATTATCAACCAAAGTTTGTTGCCTACGGATTGGTATAGCAGTGTTTTGTTGGATAAGGTTTATGATTCTGAGCCTCTGCCATTGACATTAACGAAAGAAGATTTACAGACGGGTAGTTTTGAGGGTGGAATTGAAATTCAAGATATTGAGGGAAAATCTACTTTATTGGATTTTGTGTTGAAGCAGGTGAAGGACGAGAATAGAAATGGCGTTGAAAGAAATTACTTCAAGTCGAAGTCTATTTGGTTCCCTGTGGATCGCAAGTCGGTGATTGCTTCAGGATTTGTTCCTACCAAGGACACTTCAGAGGTGGTGGATCGCATCGAAATCACATTGGGCGGCGGTTATATTTCTAAGGGTGATTTGTTGGTGTTGGATTTGATCAATCAGAATGCAAAATCAGGGTGGAAGCGTCCGATTTATTTCACCAGCGTAAGCGGTTACGATTTCTATGATTTGAACAACTATTTGCAGTTGGAAGGCTTGGTTTACAAGTTTGTGCCTATCAAAGGCGGTGCCAGTTCACGTCAGCCATTGCGCGTAGCCGACTATAAACTGTATAGTAACTTGGTTAAAAAATATAAGTACTGTGGTATGAAGGAGAAGAAAAACTTCTACTTAGACGACAAGGCTGCTTATGTACCGGGTGACATGCAACAGATGTCGATGTTGCTTGCCCGCACCTATTTGAGCAAGATCAAAACATACGATCAGTACAAGACTCAGATCGATAAGGTAGGTATTGCGGGAGCGCCGATTCCTGCGGGTTTCCGTTCCGTTGAGGAGTACATGCAACGTGAGGGAGATTCTTTGTCGGTTTATCGCAAGCGTGCCATTGAGGTTTTGAATCACATATTAATAGAGATTCCAGAGACAGTAATGCCGATGAGAAAGGAATACAAGGCGGATTATGGCGTTACATTATTGGAGTTGGGCGATGCTGTATCGGCGAAGAAAGTGTTGGATTTGGCTATTAAGGACTGCGTTCAATATGGAACTTATTTTGCGAAGTGGGAGGATGAGATGTTTGGTGCGAGGGAAGTACAGATGAGTCGTGACTTGATAAAAAATATTGTCGGCGAGTGTGAACGTCTAGGCAGGAAGGATTGGGCTGAGGCTTATAAGAGGGAAACTGCAGCGGTGGGCGTGAATTATGAGAGTTCGGAGAGTGCTTCGGGCATGTAATTAGAAAAAAATGGGTCCCGCCGCAGGCGGGACCTTTGCTTTTATGGAATTTAGAAAAAAGGAAAAAGACGCATTCGTGTATGGGATACATCCCGTATTAGAGGCGTTGCAATCGGGTAGAACGGTTGATAAAGTTTGGCTGCAAGAAGGTGTTTTGCAAGGTCAATTGAAGGACTTGTTACCGATTTTTCGCTCCAAAAATCTCATTTGGAAACAGGTGCCTTTGGCCAAGTTGAATACGCTTGTAAAGGGCAATCACCAAGGGGTGGTTATTTCTGTGAGCGCGGTTGATTTTGCCGATTTAGACACGGTTGTGGCCGGGGCTTTTGAGGCGGGTGAGGATCCGTTTATCTTGATTTTGGATGGTGTTACCGATGTTAGAAATTTTGGTGCCATCGCTAGAACAGCTGCTTGTGCGGGTGCGCATGGTATTTTGGTGCCGGAGAAAGGTTCTGCTCCGTTGAGCGCCGATGCAGTGAGGACTTCTGCGGGTGCATTGATGAAAATCCCTGTTTGTAGAACTCAGTCTCTCTACGGAAGCATCAAAATGTTAAAAAACAGCGGTGTTAAGATTGTAGGGGCAACCGAGAAAACGTCTGAAGTGTTGTTTGATGCCGATTTAACCGGTCCTATCGCAATTGTACTGGGCGACGAAGAAACGGGTTTGAGCGTTGATACTTGGAAGTTGTGCGATGCGCATGTTAAGATTCCACTGTCGGCCAAAGGCGTTGGCTCATTGAACGTTTCTGTGGCTGCCGGCGTAATCACTTACGAAGTGGTTCGTCAGCGCGCCAAATAATTGATTGACAGGAAATAAATTCCACTAATTTTGCTGGAGTTATGCGTAGCATAAAAATGGTTGACCTCCAGGCGCAGTATGCCCGTTTATCGTCTGAAATTGATCAGGCCATCAAACAGGTGCTTTTGCAAGGGGATTTTATTCAGGGCTCTGCGGTAAAACAGTTGGAATCTGCTTTATCTGAGCGTTACCAAGTCAAAAATGTGATTTCTTGTGCCAATGGTACCGATGCGTTGCAATTGGCATTCATGGCTTTGGATTTGCCCAAGGGTTCCGAAATCATTACCCCTGCTTTTTCCTACGCCGCTTTGGCTGAAGTGCTTTTGTTACTTGAGTTGAAGCCCGTTTTTGTTGAGGTAGACCCAGCCACTTTTTTGATGGATGTTTCTTTGATTGAGGCGATGATTACCGGAAATACAAGGGCGATTGCGCCGGTTCATTTGTATGGGCAAATGGTTTCTATGGAACCTTTGTTGGCCTTAGCGAAGAAACATAATTTGTACGTTGTTGAAGATGCCGCGCAGGCCATTGGTTCGCAGTATTGTACTCCAGGTGAGCATGGATTTGCCGGAACGATGGGACATATTGGCACAACCTCCTTTTTTCCAAGTAAGAATTTGGGATGCTTTGGCGATGGCGGTGCAATTTTTACAAACGATGATGATCTAGCTCAGAGATTGCGCAGCATGGCAAATCACGGCCAGACTGTTAAATATCAGCACGATATACTCGGTTTGAATTCTCGGTTAGATACCTTACAGGCCGCCGTATTGATGGCGAAATTGCCTCATTTGCATGACTTTGAAAAATCTAGGAGAGCGGTTGCTGCACGATACGATGAAGCGTTAGGTAGCTTGGATGGCTTGGAAATTCCAGACAGAACGGTCGACAGTTCTCACGTTTTTCATCAATATACAATGACTTGTAAAACGGCGGCGATGCGCGATGGGCTGAAAATGTATCTTGCCGAACACGAAATACCCTCCATGATTTATTATCCGAGGCCTTTATTTTTGCAGACGGCCTATAAGCAGGTTGTTAGTATGCCCATTTCAGAAGACCTTTGCAATCGTGTTCTGAGTTTGCCTATCTGCCCAGAATTGGACGTTGAGCAACAGAATTACATCATACTTAATATACAAAATTTTATCCAAAAATCCCAATAAATCGAATGAAAGTAGCAGTAGTAGGAACCGGTTATGTAGGTTTGGTGAGCGGAACTTGTTTCGCGGAGACCGGAAACGACGTGATTTGTGTTGACATTGATCAGCGCAAGGTTGACATGTTAAGTGGCGGTCAGATCACCATTTTTGAACCAGGATTGGAGATACTTTTCAAGCGCAACTTGAAGGAAGGCCGTTTAACCTTTACCAACAATTTGGAAGATGCCATCAAGGATGCACAAGTCATCTTTTTGGCGTTGCCAACCCCTCCAGGTGAGGGTGGTGCTGCGGATTTGAAATACGTTTTGGGCGTGGCAGATCAATTGGGTAAAATCATGACGGGCTACAAGGTGATTGTAGACAAGAGCACGGTTCCGGTAGGTACTGCGGATAAGGTTGAAGCAGCCATTCGTGCGAACTACAGCGGTGAGTTTGATGTGGTAAGTAACCCAGAGTTCTTGCGTGAAGGCGTGGCAGTGGATGATTTCATGAAGCCAGATCGCGTGGTGATTGGTGCCAAAAGTGAGCGTGCTTTTGAAGTGATGGATGAATTATATGGTCCTTATGTACGTCAGGGCAACCCGGTGATGCACATGGATACGCGCAGTGCTGAATTGACAAAATATGCAGCCAATAGTTTCTTGGCAACCAAGATTTCTTTCATGAACGAGATTGCTCGCTTGTGTGAGTTGTTGGGTGCGGATGTAGATATGGTGCGCAAGGGTGTGGGCAGTGATGACCGCATCGGAAAGCGCTTTTTGTTCCCGGGCATTGGATATGGTGGAAGTTGTTTCCCAAAGGATGTTCAAGCGTTGGTGCACAGTGCTGCTGAAGTGAATTACGATTTCAAAATTTTGAAGGCGGTTGAGGATGTGAATTACGATCAGAAGAAGGCTTTGTTGCCTAAGATCGATGCGCATTACGGCGATATCAAAGGGAAAACAGTGGCGATGTGGGGATTGGCATTTAAGCCGAATACCGATGACATTCGTGAGGCTCCAGCTTTGGAAATGATCGATGCATTGTTACAAAGAGGCGCTAAGGTGCAGTGTTACGATCCAGAAGCGATGCCAAATGTGCAGCGCATTTTGGGCGATTCTGTTGTATTTGCTGAAAAGATGTATTCTGCTTTGGAAGGCGCAGATTTCTTGGTTATTGCCACGGAATGGCCTGAATTCAGAACCCCCGATTTTGGTCGAATTGATGGGTTGTTGGCAGAAAAAGTTATCTTCGACGGGCGTAATGTTTTCGAAATGGATACCATGCGTAAACACGGATATACTTATTATAGCATCGGTCGTAAAGACATCAAATGAGCAAAGAAAGAGTTTTAATTACAGGCGCTGCCGGCTTTTTGGGAAGTCATTTGTGCGAGCGATTCTTAAAAGAAGGATACCACGTAATCGGGATGGATAATCTCATTACAGGCGACTTGAGAAATATCGAACATTTGTTTCCTTTGGAACATTTCGAGTTCCATAATCATGATGTCAGCAAGTTTGTGCATGTGGCCGGTGATTTGAAATACATCCTCCATTTTGCATCACCTGCATCACCCATTGATTATTTGAAAATCCCTATCCAAACCCTAAAAGTTGGTTCGTTGGGCACGCATAATTTGTTGGGTCTTGCGATGGCAAAAAAGGCTAGAATTCTAGTTGCTAGTACTTCTGAAGTCTATGGCGATCCTACCGTGCATCCACAAACTGAAGAATATTGGGGCAATGTAAATCCGGTTGGACCCAGAGGTGTTTACGATGAAGCCAAGCGTTTTCAAGAGGCTATCACCATGGCGTATCATACTTTTCACGGATTAGAGACCCGCATCGTGCGCATTTTTAATACCTACGGACCGCGAATGCGTCTAAACGACGGTCGTGTGTTGCCAGCATTTATGGGACAAGCCCTACGCGGTGAAGACCTTACTGTATTTGGCGATGGCAGTCAGACTCGTAGCTTCTGTTATGTAGATGATTTGGTGGAAGGAATTTACCGTTTGCTATTAAGCGATTGTTCTGATCCAGTGAACGTTGGGAATCCCCATGAAATCACTATCGGTCAGTTTGCGGAGGAGATTATCAAATTAACTGGCACCGACCAGAAGGTGATTTATAAGCCTTTGCCTACGGATGATCCAAAGCAACGTCAGCCCGACATTACAAAAGCCAAGGCGATTTTGAATTGGGGTCCAAAGGTGGATCGTGCGGAAGGTTTGAGAATTACTTGGGAGTATTTTAGATCTTTGCCTACGGAGCGCTTGTACGAAGAATCACATCACCGTGATTTCGTGAAGAACGTTTAACTCATTGGATTTTTAAGAGAGTCCCGGACTTGTAGATAAGAACGGCGACTTCATAATGCCCCCTGCCGATGATGTAGGGTGTAAAACTTACGCGAGTTGATTGGCAAGCTGACCGCAAGCGGCATCGATGTCTTTACCCCGGCTGCGTCTTACGTGTACGATTAACTTTTGCTTTTCTAGGGCTGCGGCAAATGCGTCTAACCTTTCTGTAGGTTGATAATCGGCCAGGGAAATAGGATTGTATTCGATCAGATTGATTTTTGAAGGGAATTTTCGGGCAAAAATGACGAGTTCCTTTTCTTCTTCTGGGCCATCGTTTACGCCTTCTATGACAGTGTATTCGAGGGTTGGGCGGATGCCAGTTTTATCGTACCAGTAATTGAGGGCATCAGCGAGCATCTCCAAATTGTTGCTATCATTGATAGGCATGATAGCCGATCTTTTCTCGTTGTTGGCGGAGTGTAGACTCAGTGCCAGATTGGTTTTAATGCCATCGTCGGCCAATTTTTGAATCATCTTGGCGATGCCGGCGGTAGAGATGGTTAAACGTTGTGGACTCATTCCTAACCCTTCGGGCGATGTTATTAGTTGAACACTGCGAAGTACATTCACGTAGTTCAACAGCGGCTCGCCCATCCCCATATAAACGATGTTATCTAGGCGTTTTCCGTGGTGCTCTTCGGCCAATTCGTTGATGATCCATACTTGATCAAAGATCTCAGCAGCTGAGAGATTCCTCATGCGTTTGAGGTAGCCCGTGGCGCAGAATTTACAGTCTAAGGAGCAACCCACTTGAGAACTCACGCATGCTGTGGTTCTGCTGCTGGTTGGAATTAATACGCCTTCGATTTTATTGCCATCGTGGAGTTCAAAGGCCACTTTGATGGTTCCGTCTTTTGAATGTTGGGCTGTGTGAATTTTGGCGACATGAAACGTAAAAGCTTCGGCCAGTTTTTCTCTCAACGGCTTGGAGAGATTGGTCATTTCTTCGAAGCTACGCGCTCCTTTTTGCCAAAGCCATTGATAGATTTGTTTGGCACGAAAACTTGGTTCTCCCATGGCTTTTAAGGCCTCGGTGATTTGCAACACATCTAGGTCGCGAATGTCCGTGGTTTTGCTCATGGGAGATAAAAATTATTTCTTACGGTAGAACAAACTGATTGGGACGCCCGTTAATGGGAACTTCTCGCGCATTTTATTTTCCAGGAATCGGGTATAGCTCTCAGCCACGTATTGCGGCAGGTTGCAGAACAAGGCAAAAGCAACACGCTTGCTCGGTAACTGAGTCACATATTTGATTTTAACAAATTTGCCCTTTTTACTTGGTGGGGGAGTGGCTTCCATAATTGGAAGTATGTAATCGTTAAGTGCGCGGGTTGGGATTTTTATACTGAGGTTTTCATAAACCTGCAATACGGTTTCCATACCTTGGAATACGCGTTGTTTGGTAAGGGCTGAAACGTACATAACGGGTACGTCTGTAAATGGTGCGATTTCCTTTCGGATATTCTCGGTATATTCTAAGTGGGTATTCGATTCTTTTTCTACCAAATCCCATTTATTTACTAAAATAACAACCCCTTTTCCTTGTCGGTGAGCCATCCAAAACAATGTCAGATCTTGGCTTTCCATACCTAGTGTTGCATCCAGGACTAAGACAACGATATCGGCATTTTCAAGGGCACGTAAACTGCGCATCACCGAGTAAAATTCGATATTCTCGCTTACTTTGCTCTTACGTCTGATACCTGCGGTATCCACAAGTACAAATTCTTTTCCGTAAGCTTTATAGCGGGTATCAATGGAGTCACGGGTGGTTCCAGCGATGCTTGTAACGATGTTTCTATCTTCACCGATCAGTGCGTTGATCAAACTTGATTTTCCTACGTTAGGACGTCCAACGATGGCGATGCGGGGCAATCCTTCAATATTCTGTTGGTCGGGTTCTTCGTCCTTTAAGAACAAAGCAACTTCATCGAGCAATTCACCAGTTCCTGATCCGTTGGCGGAAGAAACTTCATGAAAGTGGTCGAATCCTAGTTTATAGAACGACGATGTTTCCATGCGAAGGCGGTCGTTATCAACCTTGTTTACGCAAAGGACTACGGGTTTTTTGCTTTTGCGAAGAATATGGGCGAAGTCTTCATCGAGTGGGTTGACATCGGTCTGCACATCAACAACAAATATGAGGACAGCGGCTTCCTGAATTGCAATATGCACTTGGTCGCGGATGGCGGCTTCAAAGGTATCGGAGCTTTCAGGTACAAATCCACCGGTATCAATTACGGTGAAATCTATGCCATTCCAATCGGAAAATCCGTAATGTCTATCGCGGGTAACGCCACTGTAATCATCTACTATGGCTTTGAATTCGCCGGTTAATCGGTTAAAAAGGGTACTCTTGCCTACGTTGGGACGACCTACTATGGCTACAATTCTGCTCATGAACCCGCAAAGATACAACCACGCGCTGTGGATTGTATATTTGTGATATGCTTATTTCTATGATTGCTGCGGTTGGCGAGAACCTAGAATTGGGAGCTGGCAACGCATTGTTGTGGCATTTACCCGATGATTTTTCCTGGTTTATCAAACATACGAAAGGAAAGGCGTTGATTATGGGCAGAAAAACGATGGAAAGTTTGGGTAAACCATTGAAGAATAGGACCAACATCGTACTAACATCAGGGGCTGAGGTATTGCCAGGTTTTGAATTGGCGAGCCATTGGGAGCAGGCTTTGAAAATGGCCGAAAAGGCGTTGGATTTGAAATGGGCTAACGCAATAGAGATGGGTGAATCGCTGCCTGAGGAAAAGGAAATCATGATCATTGGTGGAGGAGAGATTTATAAGCAGGCACTTTCATTTGCGGATCGGATTTACGTTACGCGGGTTCAGGCGAAATTCGATAATGCGGATACGTTTTTCCCTTCATTGGACGATGCGGTTTGGAATGAGACATTTACGGAGACACATGAGGTAGACGAACGACATCAATTTGCCTTTGATTTTAAAATTTTGGAAAAAATGCAAAACCAGAAGTGATAATTGGGTGGGTCTTCAAGGCCTGATTTCAGCACCCCATTGTATATTTGTATTGAATAACATGAAAATAGCAGTTTACGCCAAGTCGGTTAGAGACCCAAAACACCAAGCAGGCTTTGGGGAATTGTTAATGGCCTTATCACAAAGGGGACATGAAATTTGGTTACCACCTTCATTAGAAGATCACGTACACATGAACATTGCGTCTAGCATGCCGGTTAGGGTCTTTGATCATTTTTCTGTGGGCGGTGAAAATGCTGATGTTTTGATTTGTGTGGGGGGTGATGGTACAATTTTGGACACTTTGAGCATCGTTAGGGACTCTGGTGTGCCCGTTTTAGCGTTGAATACAGGTCGTTTGGGATTTTTGGCTGATGTGCAGTTGGAGAACTTGGGCGTTGCCTTAGACGATATCGAAAAGGGAAATTATACAATCGAAACGCGGTCTTTGTTACATCTTGAATCATCGCATCCGTTATTTGATTACACGTTTGCACTCAATGATTTTGTAATACATAAGAAGGAAACCTCAAGCATGATAGTGGTTCACACTTATTTGAATGGCGAGTTTTTGAATAGCTATTGGAGCGATGGTCTGATTATTTCAACACCCACCGGAAGTACAGGTTATTCGTTGAGTTGTGGCGGACCGATTATTTTCCCCAAGAGCGACAGTTTTGTCATTACGCCCATTGCGCCGCACAACTTAAACGTGAGGCCGGTGGTTGTGAGTGATGATGTGGTTATTAGTTTCGAGATTGAAGGCCGCGCAAGTAGTTATTTGGCCAGTTTAGATTCGCGAAGTCAGAGTATTTCTGGAGAAGTAAACATGGCAATCCGCAAGGCCGATCACGGTTTAAATTTAATGCGACTCTCGAATATCCATTTCCTGGATACACTAAGAAGCAAGCTTCATTGGGGCTTTGACAAACGGAATTGATGCGGAGTGAGAACTGTGGATTATTGAGGAGGTTGATTCTTGCGATTCTTATTGCTGTGAGTTCTTTCATAGCGGGTTTTTCTCAAGTACCGAAAATTGGCTCGGATTCCACATTGGATGTTGCTACCTGGAATATTGAATGGTTTGGCGATAGTATAAATGGCCCCAACAATGAGGTCAACCAGTTGAAAAATGTAACGGAAGTGATTACCTCGATGGATATGGACATCATGGCCTTGTGCGAGGTATCTAACACTGGGTATTGGCAAAAATTACAGAACAATCTAACGGAATACGGTGCGGTAATTACGACCTACAATCAGACTCAAAAGACCGCTTTACTATATCGAAAATCGATGTTTAAGTTGTTATATAGCAAGTCGATTCTGCTTGCGTATGATTACGAATTTGCCAGCGGTCGTTTCCCCCTCGAAGTTGCTCTGGAAACACAATTGGGAGCAAAGAAAGATACCGTGTATTGTTGGGTGATTCACTTGAAAGCCAATACGGGAAGTACTTCGGAAAAGTTGGCATCGTACGACCGCAGGGCTAAGGCAGCGGAGGAATTAAAAAAATATTTGGATTCCAAAAAACGTTTGAAAGGCTGGGTTCTCGGTGATTGGAACGATGATTTGGATGTTTCAATTGTCAGTGGAAAAGCAAGTCCATTTTTGGCGTGGCGCAACGATACCAACTATGTTTTTCCAAGTTATAGACTCACACTAGCTAAGCAAAAGAGCACGGCGAATTACTCGGAGATGATTGATCATATGTCGTGTTTGCCCGCTATGAAACCCAATTGGCTCTTGAACCAAAGTGGCGTGATGGTTGGCGATGCCTACATTGGTAGTTATCGATTGAATACTTCGGATCATTATCCCGTGTGGGCTAAGTTTTCGATGGATTTTAAAGCACTGGATTTCCTTGGCACTGATGCGCCAATGATGGCTAGGCCTTTTGTTTATTGGAACGGCGCGAAATGGGAAATCGCCAGAGATTATGCTGCATCACCAATATCTGCGGGTGATACAAAGATTTACGACGTATCGGGCAAGCTCATTTTTGCTGGTCGTATCGAGGATTTTGTTCCGCAATCAGAGGGAGTGAATTATTTGCAAATAGTGCGCAGCAACGGCGAAATATTCCGGCAAATTTTGGTGCGTTTGGGCGCTTAGACAACAGTTTTAGGGTTTTCCTTCGCAAACACCAAAGGATTTGAGTATATTTATAATTGAGGCGGTTTATGCTAACGTAACGACAGTTATCTCCGGGTAAATACCCATTCTACCGGGGTATCCGAGGTATCCGAAACCGCGGTTCACATACAAATGTTGGTCGTTTTCGGTGTAAAGATCCAACCATTCCTTGTACACGTATTTCACTGGACTCCAGCGATAAAATTTGGTGTCGATGCCAAACTGCATGCCGTGTGTATGGCCTGCGAATGTTAGAGCGATATCAGTTTGTTTGCCAGCCACTTGCTCCCGCCAATGTGATGGGTCATGACTCAAAAGCAATTTTACGGAATCCGCAGGCGCATTTGCCAATGCCTTTTCAAGGTTTCCGTATTTCGGGAAGCGCGCTTTTGAGCTCCAGTTTTGAACGCCCACGATGCAAAGTTGTTCGCCGTCCTTTTCAATCACGCGATGTTCGTCCATAAGGATGTCCCATCCCATCGATTTATGATGATCGATGAGGTCGGCTAGATTTTTTTCTTTGGCTTGGGGGGTTGGCCACGGGACATAATCTCCGTAGTCGTGGTTTCCAAGGGTTGAGAAGACGCCTAGCGGTGCAGTGATTTGCCCAAAAAGATCCATCCAAGGGACAATTTCATCGGAGCGGTCGTTAACCAAATCTCCGGTGAAGAAAACCATATCGGCGTTTTGCTCATTCACCAATTTGATTCCCGCGGCAACGGCCTCGCGGTCCCAAAAACTGCCTGAGTGGATATCGGACAGTTGAACAATCTTCAGCCCTTGAAAAGCTTTGGGAAGACCGGCAATTTTAATCGTTTTTCTATGAATGGTATAGTTGTGAGCCCCTTTGAAGATACCCCAAATGGCAGTGCCAATGAACGCCGCGCCGATACCCAAACCGGTGTATTGTAGGAACTTTAAACGATTGATGCCACTGGGTTGATCTGGTGCCGAAGGGATGTCGGTAAAAAAGTACTGATATATCCAACGAAACAAACGAATTAGGTCATCGATAATCAAAAAGAAGACCCAAAAAATCTTGGCAATGACGATGGCAAAAACGACGGCCGAAATAAGTTTGGTGGCCGAGGGTGACAACATAACAAATTGGAATCGAATGAGTACAAAAAAGATAAATACCGCGGATCCATAGCCCCAGTAGCTCCATTTTAGGACGCTTTTGGCCTTGTTGCTCCAATGGGGAGTAATCGTTTTGATGCCTTGCCAAACGTAGGTATCGATTGCTAAGAAAAACAGGGTAAAAAATAGGAATCCGATGATTTGTTGTTTGAACATTTTTGCTTTTTGGCGAATTAGAACGCAAAGATAGATTGAATAACAAAAGATATGGATTAATGTTCGACAAACTAGACTTTGATGCCGTTGAATTGGGCGGAAAATCAGGAGTTTTTTTGTAGGTTTGAAACATGCGTATTTTTGGATTTCAAGTCTTGTCCGCTGTGTCTATGGGCAAAATGGTTAACGGATTGATATGTCTGTCAGTGTGTTGCACTTCTGTGCTATTAAATGCCCAAAAGAAAGGGGCGGCTACGGATCCAATTCCGATGGTGCCTCAGGGCTTAACAGCGGTGATGGACTTTATTCCCCAACGCAATTTGGGTCCCGGTGCAATGAGTGGTCGTGTTACCGCTTTGGCGATGCCTAGAACAGGGGCTTTGGAGTCGGTGAATCGCAATGTGATCTACGCAGGAACTGCCAGCGGTGGCGTTTGGAAAAGCGTGAATGGAGGGATCGCTTGGTCGCCCATTTTTGATGAAATGGATGTGCAGAGCATCGGTGCAGTGGCGGTTGATCCTCAAAATCCGAGTGTGGTTTATGTGGGAACAGGCGAAGGCAATCCAAGGAATAGTCATAATAGCGGCAAAGGAATTTATAAGAGTTTGGATGGAGGAAAAACATGGAAATGTATCGGGTTGGAGGCCACAAAAACGATTTATCGTATCGTAATTAACCCTAAGAATCCAGCTCAATTATGGGTTGCGGCGATGGGTTCTGTTTGGGGTGGAAATAAGGAGCGTGGCGTTTATAAAAGTGACGATGGCGGTAGCACTTGGAAGCAGGTGTTGTATGTCAATTTGACCACCGGATGTGCTGAGTTAGTAATCGACCCGATGAATCCTTTGAAGTTGTACGCGTCGATGTGGGATTATGAGCGCAAGCCTTGGACATTCCGCAGTGGTGGAAAGGGAAGTGGTTTGTATATCAGTTTGGATGGAGGAAATACTTGGCAGCGGTCTACAGAGAAATCGGGGTTGCCAAAGGGGGAATTGGGTAGAATCGGATTGGCAGTGGCGGCTTCAAAACCGGATCGTGTATATGCATTGGTTGAATCGGCGGAGACAGGCGTTTATCGCAGCGATGATGGCGGACTGCATTGGAGCAAAGTGAGTACGGAGGCGAATGCGGGGAACCGACCGTTCTACTATTCAGAGATTTATGTTGATCCGTCTAATGAGAATCGCGTTTACAGCGTTTGGAGTCAGATCACACGCAGCGAAGACGGCGGAAAACACTGGGATGTATTGGCCGATTGGGGGCATATTCACCCGGATCACCATGCCTTTTTTGTGCATCCAGACGACCCAAAATATATTATTAATGGCAACGATGGGGGTTTAAATATCTCTTACGATGGTGGCGAAACGTGGCGTTATGCGGAGAACATTCCTGTGGGACAGTTTTATCACGTGGACGTCGACAACCAAGAGCCTTACAACGTTTACGGCGGTTTGCAGGACAATGGCAGCTGGGTAGGTCCGGCGTATCATTGGATTGATGGCGGGATAAAGAATAGCGAGTGGCAAGAGGTTTTGTTTGGCGATGGTTTTGATGTGGCTCCGATCCCTGGAAAACCGGGTGAGGGCTATGCGATGTACCAAGGGGGCAATGTATATCATTACGATTTGAATAAGCATCGCAACACATTTATCAAGCCGCAGCATCCTGAGGGTTTGCATTTGCGATACAATTGGAATGCGGCGATTGCGATAGATCCTTTTGATGCCAATGCATTGTATTTTGGAAGTCAGTTTGTGCATTACAGCGCAGACCAGGGAATTTCGTGGCGCATCATTTCGCCCGATTTAACAAGTAACGACCCCAAGAAGATGGAGCAAGCGAAGAGCGGTGGACTTACAGTGGATGCTACGGGAGCCGAAGCTCATTGCACGATTTTGGCGATTTCACCTTCTGCTTCAGATCGAAATGTAATTTACGTTACTACGGACGATGGCCGTGTCCATGTGACCAAAGATGGAGGAAAGTCTTGGTTGATGGTGGGTGCAGGAATCACAGGGATAGGTGTTAGTTCTTCTACGTTGGCTTCTTCGGGTGCTTGGGTACCTTATATATGGACAAATCCCAAGAATTCGGCTGAGGCATGGGTGGTGGTGAACAATTATCGTCAGAATGATTGGTTGCCATATGTTTATACGACGAAGGATTTTGGGTCAACTTGGACACGAAAAGTGATGGCGGATGGATTTGGAAATAGCCAGGGCAAGGGGGATAAGATTACGGGGTATGTGCTGAGTGTTTTGCCGGATTTTGAGGCCGAAGGCTTGGTATTTTTGGGTACTGATCATGGGTTATATGTGAGTGTTGATGGGGGTTCGGTATGGAATAAATGGAAGGGTTTTCCGAGTGTGCCAGTGGCGGATTTAAAGATTCAGGCGCGGGAGAGAGATTTGGTTTTGGGCACATTTGGTCGGGGTATTTGGGTATTTGATGACATAGCGGTTTTGAGAAAGTTTGTCAAGGGAGAGATTCAGGGCGCTGCTGCTATTAACATTGATATTTTACATGCCGGCGATGGGGTTTTAGCAAGGTATAAGCAACCGAGCGGAGCGAGGTTTTCTGCCGATGAGGCTTGGAGCGTAGCGAACAAGCCTTATGGTGCGATGTTGGATTTGAAAGTGGTTGCAGAGAAGGATGTCAAATCTGGAGATTGGAAAAAATTGGATTGCGTGGGTAAGGTTTATAATGAAGCCGGAAAGTTGATTCGTACCCATAAGTTTTCTTTTGATAGTTCAGGATATTATCGGGTACCTTACAGAATGGTTGCGGATGGTTTCCGTTGGCCATCGCATTATACACCCAAGCCAGATGATGGAATTCCTTCGGGTAGAAATGTGGCACCAGGCAAATATAAATTGGTTATTTCATCGGGAAAGGTATCTGACTCGGTTTGGCTGACGGTAAGAATGCCGTTGGGTGAGGCGTTTGATGCAGCGGGAAATACTAGGCAGGCTGAGCTGATGGACACGTTGCGGATTTCTGTGGAACGCGCTCGATTGGCATTTGAAGGATTGAAAGAGGCAGAAAAATCGATTGGTGAGGTGTTGGGAAGAAAGTATGTCAACGACAGTTTTGTTGCGCAATTAAAGAAATTGGAAAAGCCATTGCTGGATAGCATTGCTACTTTGAAGCTATTATATATGTTGCCCGAAGACTATAGGCCCTATGAGGAAGCTACGGTGCGTTTGATGGATCATTTGCAAACCGCCAATGGACTCATTGAGGGGAATGAAATGCCTGGCGAGAATTGTTTGGCTGCATTAAAAACCGCACAAAGGGAAACCAATCGTGTTGTGGGTAGGATCAACGCCTTTATGTCGAAGGATTATGCTGCGTTCTTGAAATTGGTTTTGGCTGAGCAAATTGCGCCGCTGAAGCAATACCCCAGTTGGTAATGGATAATTGACCTTTCGTGTTAATAATGAAGGCCCGCACGCGGGCCTTCATTATTACAAGCTTTTATATTCAGAACAGTTGTACTAGCCAATCAATATTCAGCCACAAAAATGTCGCCTTAGACTTAGGACATTGTTTTTGTTTTGATGTCAATGCGCTGATATACCCTGAGTTGAAGATGCCAATTTGTTTTAATTTTGATAAAAAAAAGTTAAACAAAATAGGGTGAGAATGACTTTTATTTGGGTCGATTTGTAACGTTAGCCCTTGATTTTACTGACATTGTGATGATAAAACGATGGATTCAATATTCGTTCGAACATTTATTCATTTGTCGTTTTACACTACAAATTTCCTTTCTTCGTATTCCTTATTAACTAAAGACACTAAAAACATATGATCACACAATTACTAAGCACAGTAGCATCTGGCAGTGAGCTAGAACTACTATCCGGAACATCACTTCCATCTTACATTGCATTTACGTTTTTCGTAGGTACAATGGCTATGATGGCCGCCTCTGTTTTCTTCTTCTTCGAAATGCGCAATGTTGCAGAACGTTGGAGAACTTCTATGTTGGTATCAGGTTTGATTACCTTCATTGCCGCCGTGCACTACTATTACATGCGCGGATTTTTCATGGAACATCAAACGTCTCCTACCTTCTTCCGTTACGTGGATTGGTTGTTGACTGTTCCATTGATGTGTGTTGAGTTTTACTTGATCACCAAGAAAGCTGGTGCTAAATCAGGATTGTTGTGGAAGTTGATCTTCGCTTCAGTTGTGATGTTGGTAACTGGTTACTTCGGAGAAGCAGTTTGGCGTGATAACAGCGTATTGTGGGGTGTAATCTCTGGCGCTGCTTATTTCTATATTGCCTATTTGGTATGGTTCGGCGAAGTGGCTGCTTTGGCAAACACCGCAGGTCCAGCAGTAGCAAAAGCTACCAAGACTTTGGCTTGGTTTGTATTGGTAGGTTGGGCAATTTACCCATTGGGTTACATTTTGGGTACCCCAGGTGGTTTGTTCGGAATCACTTTCGGTGCTGACACTCGTGTAATGGATGTTGTTTACAACATTGGTGACGCGGTTAATAAAATCGGATTCGGTTTGGTAATCTACGCATTGACTCAAGCTGACAAAGATTAATTTCTTTCGTTATATTGATTAGCATAAAAGGCCCGCGAAAGCGGGCCTTTTTTTATTCCTAGTTTTATTAGAAGTGCTTGTATTTCAATTACATCTAACAGAGCAACCGGTGTGTGCAATTTCAACAAGGGATCAATCCATCACAAATCCTTGGGCCTTCTTTACAAAACGCTCCAATGATTCACCTTGCAACTGACCGCGTTGTAGCATCGCCAAGTCCATGCAATATTGCAACAACTCGTTTCTGCCTTCGCCGTCTTTGCCTAATGCTTTTCCGGCCAATGGGTGATTGGTATTCACCACCATCGTTTGCTTGTTTAAGCCCATGTTGCCGTATGGAAAACCGTTACCCATCTTGGCCATATCTTCCATCCTGCGCTCCCATTCGTTTCTATGAACCGAAATGAAATCGTCTTGCGGTGGCAATGACTCCATTTTTACTTCAAAAGCCAATTCGTTCACTACGCCTTTTACGCTTTCTTCCAATGCTTTGCGTTGGTCTTCGCTCAATACAGATTCAATGGTAACTTCCTTTTCGATCAACTGATCCATCGGACCACCATCTACGCAACGGAATTTTACCTTTTCGAACTTGCCTTCTACCCAACCCGCAAAATGTGTATCCAAAGGACCGTTCAAAACAACCACTTCGTAGCCTTTGTCTTTGGCGGCCTTGATGTTCATGTGTTGCACATTGAGATCCGTAGTATACAATACAATCGTTTCTCCGTTTTTGTCGGTTTGATTGATTTTCGCATGATCAATCCACTCTTGAATGGTATTCAATTTCCCATCGGTGGTCTTTAATAAGCAAATGTCTTTGGTACGCTCAGCAAATTTCTCGTCGGCAACCATACCATACTTGACAAACAAATCGAGGTATTCCCACTTACTATCAAAATCGGCTCGATCGGCTTTGAATAATTCGTTTAATTTATCGCTCACCTTTTTGCTGATGTGCTGGGTGATTTTCTTCACATTGGCATCGCTCTGCAAGGAACTACGCGATACGTTCAACGGAATGTCTGGCGAATCGATAACACCCTTCAATAACACCAAATACTCTGGCAAAACATCCTTCACATCCTCGGTAACAAAAACCTGGTTGCAATACAATTGTACGCGGTTCTGACGGTTGTCGATGGCCTCATTCACCTTAGGGAAATACAATACACCCGTTAGGTTGAAAGGATAATCCGTGTTGATGTGGATGCTAAACAAGGGAGCTTCTTGGCCCGGGTACAATTCCTCAAAGAATGTCTTGTAATCCTCAGTTTCTAAATCCGCTGGTTTTTTGGTCCAGATTGGCTGCGTGTTGTTGATGTCTTCGCCATCGAAAGTGATAGGGATGGGGAGGAAACGACAGTATTTACGGAGTAATTCACGCAATTTCCACTTGGATAAATAGGTTTCCGCGTCTTCGTCGGTTAAATGCAAAATCACATCTGTTCCGCGTTTTTTACGCTTTCCTTTACCGATGTTATAGCTGGTAGCGCCGTCACAATCCCAATGAACTGCCTGCGCACCTTTTTGGTAAGATTTTGTTTCGATGGTAACTGTTTTCGATACCATGAAAGCGGAATAGAATCCCAATCCGAAATGACCGATCATTTGATCCGGATCTTTGTCTTTCCATTGCTCTGCAAATTCGCGGGCGCCAGAAAAAGCCAGTTGGGTGATGTATTTTTCCACCTCTTCCTCTGTCATTCCAATTCCAGAATCTGAAATAGTTAGGGTTTTGGCTTTCTCATCATAACTTATTTCTACTTTACAGTGGTCGATGGGGTCTTCAAACTCCCCAATACGGGATAGTGTGCTTAGTTTTTTGGTAGCATCCACTGCGTTGCTTACCAATTCTCGAAGAAAAATTTCCTGGTCAGTGTAAAGGAATTTTTTAATAATCGGGAAAATGTTCTCTGATTGAACTGAAATCTGTCCTGTTCTCATGCCGGTTGATTGTCAATCTGTGTACCAAAGCGACCGAACTGAAATTTTGTCATACTGATGTCGATGAGCGACGGGTTTTCTTTGTGAAGCAACTACTATTTGACAGAATTTGGCAAAAATTCAGAAATTTTTTTGACTATTTAGATTCTTCGCAACGTCGATTGGGCTGGCTCTTGTGAATGTCGAAATTTGCAAAATGATTTTGCAAAATAACATGTACGTAGAAAAATTGTGTAAATTTGTACGTATGAAAAAGAAACTGACTTTGTTGGTAGATGGGGAGTTAATCGACCGGATGAAGGAACATGCTGCTGCGCGTGAGCTTTCGATGTCTTTATTGGTTGAGCAGTTTTTTGCGCAGCAGTTATCACACAAGGAAAGGTTAGAGGGCTCAATTGAACTCAGTGGAGAAGATCGATTTATTTTCAAATTTGGTGGCATTGCCTCTGATTTTGGATCGATGAGTGATGCGGAGATTAAGGAATTGGTATTTTTGGAGCGCTTAAAAAAGCATTCGTAATTTGTAGTTATATGGCCGTTTTGATTGACACCAATGTACTGCTTGATTTTTTTCTAAAGCGCATTGAATTTTATAGCGATGCGAAGGAAATCGTCCGTTTGGCAAGGAAGGGTGAATATGAATTTAAGATAACGCCAATTACCTTGGGCACCACGTATTATTTGATCCGAAAGCAGTTTTCTCATTTAGATGCGATGGCCTTGTTGCAGGAATTTAGCTCGGTTTTTCCCTGTGTAAACTCATCTAATTTGGCATGTCAGGATGCATTGTTTATGGGTTTGGGCGACTTCGAAGACGCAATGCAAGTAGCAATGGCCAAATCGACTTGTGAGATGATTATTACCCGGAATGTGGCTGATTTTAAGCATTGCGGGATGTTGGTGATTTCGCCGAAAGATTTTTTGCGCATGCAAACCAAAAACGATTGATTTTTGCATTGCAGTATGGACCAGGAAGGAATAGGATATCGAAAAACGCTTACCCCCAAGCAGGCTAAACCCAAGATTGAGAAGTATTGCGACTATCAGGAGCGCAGTCATCAGCAGGTAAAAAGAAAACTGCAGGGCTATGGCTTGAGTAGTATGGATGCGGACCTATTGCTGGTGGAAATGATGCAAGCCAACTTCTTGAATGAGGAACGCTTTGCAATGGCCTATGCACGGGGAAAATTCAAAATCAAGGGTTGGGGAAAGGTCAAGATTAAGCAAGGACTAAAACGTGAGGGTGTGGGTGAAAAGTTGATTCAGCAAGCATTGGCATCGTTGGGCATGGATGATTACGTGAAGACATTAGAAACCCTCGCCGAGAAAAAGTGGCCTTTGATAAAAGGCGCATCGCACTTAGAAAAGGTTTTTAAACTAAAGCGATACTTGGTGGGGAAAGGCTATGATTTTGAGGCGATTGATCGAGCGATTGAGGGGGTAACGACCAAGAAATAGTTTACCAAATCTCGGTTGTTGATCACTACTTGAAATGCGATAGCGGCATGTTGAGCCATTCCAAGGCGGAAGAACCTAGCATCATCGACTTAATATCATCGGAATAGTTCGATAATTTGATGAGTTCACCGGGATTGTCCTCGCCCAACGGGAATGGGTAGTCTGTGCCTAAAGTGATTCTGTTAGGGCCTACTAGATCAACGACAACCTCTAACATTTTGGGATCGTGAACCAGGCTGTCGAGCCAGAATTGACCCAGATATTTTTTTGGATTGTGTATGTTATCTACGGCAACCAAATCGGGGCGTGCTTGCCAACCGTGTTCTATCCGGCCTACAGTTGCTGGGAATGCTCCTCCGCCGTGGGCAAAAGCCACGCGTAAGCGGGGCAATCGTTCAAAAATACCCCCAAAGATCATTGAGCAAATGGCCAATGATGTTTCCATGGGCATTCCAACGAGCCAAGGCAGCCAATAATTTTGCATTTTTTTGTTGGCGGAATACCACCACGGATGAACAAAAAGCGCCATATCCAACTCTTGCATCGCCTCAAAAATGGGGAACAGAGAGGGGTCGTTTAGGTTCATGTGGTTCACATGCGAGCCAATTTGAATTCCTTTGAGTCCAATTTCTTTGCATCTGCGCAACTCTTGAATGGCTATATCGGCGTGTTGCATTGGAATGGTGCCAAGTCCTACGAAACGGGTGGGGTAGCGATGACAAACATCTGCGATATGATCGTTTAGATACTTAGAAATTTCCAGACAGTCTTTGGGTTCTGCCCAGTAACTAAACATCACAGGTATTGTACTAATTACCTGAACATCAACATGATGATGTCCGCATTCTTTGAGTCGTTGTTCGGGATCCCAGCAATTGCTTTCGATTTCGCGGAAGAATGCATCGTCCATCATCATTCTAGCGCAGCAGGGTTTGTGGTGCTCGAGTTGAACAAATTCTCCGTAGCCAAATTTCTCTTTCCAGCGGGGGAGGTTTTCTGGGATGATGTGTGTGTGTATGTCGACCGTGAAAAAATTCTGCGAGGAAAGCATGCAACAAAAGTACACAGATTCCGCGAAATGCTTTTTTCATCCGTAATTTCGCTGCTTTAGGGGTTATTCATGAGCAATTACAAGAAAAGAAACGTTGATTTATTTGGGGCCATGAGCATTGTGGTTGCCAATATGATAGGTACGGGGGTCTTTACCAGTTTGGGTTTTCAATTGTTTGATATCCAATCGGGTTTTGGCATTATCATGATTTGGTTGGTTGGCGGAGTATTGGCCCTTTGTGGCGCATTTTGCTATGCCGAGCTCGCCACGCGATTGCCAGAAGACGGTGGCGAATTTTACTTTTTATCCAAGATTTTTCATCCGGCTTTGGGTTTTGTAGCTGGGTTTGTGAGTTCTACGGTGGGGTTTGCCGCGCCAATAGCTGGGGCGGCCATTGCGTTGGGGGCTTATGTACATGGCGTTTGGCCTGGGGTGAACGAAATGGCGTTGGCTGTTGTGATTATTGTTGTTATTAGTGCAATACACTGGTGGAATGCACGGTTGGGTTTAGACTTTCAAAAGGGCTCTACGGTGCTAAAGGTGTCGATGATTCTGTTATTTATTGGGGCAGGTTTTGCATTGGGGACGCAGCCTGTGGATTTTCTTCCAAGTGCACAGAGTTTCCGCGAAATATTCGGATCCGCGTTTTCGGGTTCGGGCGGTGCGGGATCAGCTGCGGCAGATGGGAGTGATTCCGGAGGCGGATTTTTTGGTCTTGGCAATCTCATTACTCCTGCTTTCGCTACCAGCCTTATTTGGGTCAGCTTTGCCTACAGCGGTTGGAATGCGAGTACTTACATCGCTGGATCCATCGAAAATCCCAATCGAAATCTATCGCGCAGTATTTTGATGGGAACCCTTGTTGTCACAGCATTGTACGTGCTATTGAATATGGTCCTTATGAAGTCGACCGCAGTGGCCAATTTGGTGGGTGTTAAGGAAGTGGGTTTGGTTGCGGCCGAAGCCATTTTAGGGACAAAAATCGGACAGTTGATGGGCGGAATTATTAGCCTTTTGTTGGTGTCAACCATTAGTTCGATGGTGTTTACTGGGCCGAGAGTATTGGCCAAGATGTTTGAAAATATTCCGAGTATGGGATTCATTTCAAAACGCGAAGCCGATGGAAATCCACGTACCGCAATTGTGGTTCAGTTGTTGGTGTCGTTGATTTTACTGTTTGCCATGGACTTCCCGCAACTCATTTATTATATTGCTTTTACACTGAGTTTATTTACGATGCTCACCGTTTTGGGGATGATGATTTTGCGATTCCGCGAAGGCAAGCCCGAAGGTTACAGCGCATGGGGTTACCCAGTCACACCCATATTATTTTTGGTTACAACAGGAGCCGTTGCAATTTTCTTTGTACAAGACAAGCCCACTGAAAGTTTATACGGACTGTCAACTGCAGCAGTGGGATATATCTTTTATCTGCTGAGCAAAAAGAAGTTTGGGTGATTTTGTAGAACTTTGTAAAATGGAATTTAAGGATTTGGTATTTCAGGTAGAGAAGGCCATTCACGATGTGGGTGTTGATCCGGTGGCCGCGCGTGGCGATGAAGAAGGTCAGTGGTTGTTGATGCGCAACGATACCCCCATCTATTTGGATGCATGGGCCGCGGAGCAAAGGTCGCCTTGGAACTATTTTATCTTTGAAGAGGACCCTACCACGGTTCAAATGACCATCCCATTTTGTTATGCGCCCACCTTGCAGCGCGAAGCATTTTTGGAGGAGTTACTTACGGTGAACCTAAATTTACTGTACGGTAAGTTTACCTATAACGCCAAAGACAATGTGGTTGCGTTGATTTATCGTTTGCCGGGCTTGAGCTTTCATCCCGCTGATTTACCTCGAGTAATCGATGGTTTGATGTACTACAGCGAAATGGCTTACCACGTCCTCAAGGATGAATTTACCCTTAAGCGGGTCTTAGTAGAGGAGTCCTAAGACCCATCCAATTATTTCTTTTGACCTTGCTGCTGCGCGTAAGCTCTTTGTAAATCAACGATGCTTTGCTTTGCCGCGTAAAAGTCTTTTTCAATTTCTAATGCCGCTTGCAATGCATTTGCACAAGACATAATATCGCCAGTGCTGCGGAGCATGAGTGCTTGCAAATAGATATAGGCTGCTTTGGCATTGACTTCTTCCTTCATTCCGGCTGCGATATGCTCCATGCGCACTTTTTTATCGGTAATTTTAGGATCGGCCAGGGCTTTGCTCACCATCGAATCGCAACCCATCATGTCGCCACGTGCCATCTCAACAAAGCACATATCCCACCAGAAAGTCTGGTCCTTTGTTTCATCCCACAACTCTTTGAATATCACAATGCTCGCCGTGTCTTTGCCTTCTTCAAGTAGCAATTTGGCTTTGATTTCACGCAAAAAGGTGTTTTTTGGTTTGATTTTTAGTCCGCGATCAACAAAAAACATGGCAGTTTTTGGGTTTCTCACGTTCTGATCAGTGGATGCGGTATGGAAGTAATGAAAGTGCGCTAAACTGTCGTAGGCCCAGGTTTGAATGGTAGAGTCTTCGGCCATCCAAAGTTCTAACGTAACGATAGCAGAGCGATAATCGCCGGCCGCTAGGTTCATTTCATAGGCTTTTTTAAAGCTCTTTGAATTGTTTGTGCAACTCGCCACTAAGGAAATAGCGAAGGCGAGAATGAGAAGATTGCGTAATTTCATTAGAACAAAGGTAATTGGAATTTTTGAACCGATGAGGGGATGCTTTTTGTAACTTTGCAAAACCTATGTTTGAGAACCTACAAAACCGGTTAGAGAAGGCGTTTAAATCGCTCAAAGGACAAGGACGCATCAATGAATTGAACGTGGCCGATACCGTTAAGGAAATTCGTCGTGCCTTGATTGCGGCCGACGTAAGCTTTAAGGTTGCTAAGGATTTTACGGATATCATTTTAGAGAAAGCCAAAGGCCAAGATGTAATTAAATCTGTTTCGCCAGGTCAATTGCTTACCAAAATCGTTCACGACGAATTGGTGATTTTATTGGGCGGTGAAAAGATTGATTTGCAGTTGAATGCCAGTCCAACAGTGATTTTGATTGCGGGTTTGCAAGGATCGGGTAAAACTACATTCACTGGAAAATTGGGTAAATACCTGAAGGGTTTGGGTAGAAATCCGATGTTTGTTGCGGGCGACGTATATCGTCCGGCGGCTAGGCAGCAGTTGAAGGTTTTGGGTGAACAGGTTGGCGTTCATGTTTACAGCGAGGACGACAATAACAATCCAGTATCGATTGCGGAAAATGCCATCGAATACGCAAAAAAGAACAATCACAATGTAGTTGTAGTGGATACTGCGGGTCGTATTTCGATCGACGAGCAGATGATGAACGAAATCGCGCAGTTGAAACGCTCGGTGAAGCCACATGAGATTTTGTTTGTGGTAGATTCAATGACAGGTCAGGATGCGGTGCTTACGGCAAAGGCGTTCAACGATGTGTTGGATTTCACGGGTGTGGTACTTACGAAGTTGGATGGTGATACCAGGGGTGGTGCGGCGTTGAGCATCAAATCGGTGGTAAATAAACCGATCAAGTTTGTGAGTATGGGCGAGAAGATGGAGGCATTGGATGTCTTCTATCCAGATCGTATGGCGGGCCGGATTTTGGGTATGGGCGATGTGGTTTCTTTGGTTGAGCGGGCGCAGATGGCCTTCGACGAAGAAGAAGCCGAACGATTGTCGAAGAAAATTGCGAAAAACAAGTTTGATTTCGAGGATTTCTTAGCCCAGTTACAACAAATCAAAAAGATGGGTAACATCAAGGATTTGTTGGGTATGTTGCCGGGGGTAGGAAGTCAGATCAAGGATATGGACATCGACGACAATGCATTTAAAGGCATCGAATCGATGATACAGAGTATGACGCCACAAGAGCGGTCCAAGCCGGAAATTTTGAATGCAAGTCGCAAGCAGCGTATCGTAAGGGGAAGCGGACGGAACATTCAGGATTTGAATAAGTTGCTTGCTCAGTTTGAGCAAATGCGCAAGATGATGAAGATGATGAACAATTCGGGTGGTAAGATGCCGAAGATGCCAAATATGCCTGGCATGCGCAGGTAATTGAGGTATTAAAACGTAAATATCAGAACTCATGAAAAACATCGCTGATCTCCGCAAAGAATACACCAAGGGTGTTTTGGAGCCTCGCGAGATGGGTGCGGACCCACTTTTGGAATTTAGGGCTTGGTTTCAGCAGGCTTTAGAAGCGGAAGTTTTGGAAGCCAATGCAATGATAATCAGTACGGTGAATGCAGAAAATAGGCCATCGTCGAGGGTGGTATTGTTGAAAGAGATCACGGCAGAGGGCATAGTGTTT
>ENA-UPTJ01000016-UPTJ01000016.1-marine-metagenome-genome-assembly--contig:-NODE-16-length-120940-cov-8.880134_pt1 | contig 120940 bp, 98 predicted proteins | sample MGYA00238168_ERZ767080 | MGnify/ENA primary metagenome ERZ767080 (study PRJEB28935, sample SAMN06266237) | marine metagenome | isolation source: Columbia River Estuary | place: USA:Columbia River... | reverse complement strand
CAGAGCATCTGCCTTACAAGCAGAGGGTCGGCGGTTCGAACCCGTCAACCCCCACTACAGAAACCCAGTAGCTTTGGTTACTGGGTTTTTTGTTTCACTATAAGCAAGTTTTCAACATCGCGCCTTTTCTCGGAATTTCTTAATGCAGCTTACAATTACAGGATACTAGTTTAACTTTCATTCTTAAATTGTTTATAAAAAAATAACACAGTTTTGATGCAAGTCTGTCCAATCATTAACATCTTTGTTATAATCAATAAACTACTTTTATGATGAAGAAAAAATTACTTTGGGGTTCTTTGCTCACCTTAGCAGCAAGCCCAAGTTTTGCTCAAGTCGGAATGGATGAAGATACCACCCGCGAGCAAAACGTAAGAGAAGTACGTGTCATTTCCAGTTTTGGAAAAGAACGTAAAACCCCTGTAGCAATGTCTACGGTTAATGCACGTCAAATTTCAGAAGTATACGGAGGTTCGGCAGAATTACCCGAGGTGCTAAAAGTAACACCGGGGGTATACGCCACCAAAACAGGTGGTGGAGTTGGTGACTCGCGAATCAATATTCGTGGTTTTGACCAACGCAACGTAGCTGTTACAATCAATGGTATTCCTGTAAATGATATGGAAAACGGTTGGGTTTACTGGTCTAACTGGGCTGGTTTGGGTGATGCTGTATCAACTATTCAGGTACAACGCGGTTTGGGTGCATCCAAATTGGCGATTAACTCTGTTGGTGGTACCATGAACATCATCACAAAGTCTACAGATGCCAAGCCAGGAGCCTCTGTCATGACATCTTTAACTGACTACGGTCAATACAAAATCATGGGTTACGCCTCAACAGGCTTGATGGACAATGGTTTTGCACTCACCACAGTGTTGTCTAAAACAGCTGGTAATTCTTATATTGATGGCACATGGATCAATGGTTATTCCTATTTTATGACCTTGGCTAAAAAAATCAACGAGCGCCACAAACTGGTGTTGACTGGCATCGGTGCGCCACAATCTCATGGTCAGCGCAGTTCTGGTTTGACACCAGGTCAGTACGATACATTGGATCGTCGTTTTAATGGTGACATTGGTTACTACAACGACGGGACACTTTTTAATGACCGCGTAAACTACTACCACAAACCACAATTCTCATTGAACCACTACTGGAATGTATCAGAGAAAACTTCTGTAAACAGTTCATTGTATTATTCAATTGGCCACGGTGGTGGATCAGGTCGTTTGGGGTCTTCTTATTCAAGAACAGCTGAAGGTTTATTAGACATCCAAGCAGCATATGACTACAATGTCGCCAATCCGGATGTGACTAACGGAGGTGTAAAATATGCACAACGCAACTCTGTAAATAACCACTACTGGACAGGTTTGATCACTACAGTGAACCACAAAATCAATGCAAACATGGACCTTACTTTAGGTCTTGATGCACGCTCTTACCGTGGTGAACACTTCCGAGAAGTACGTGACCTAATAGGTGGTACGGCTCGTTACGATGCAGTAAACGGACTAGTTGGCGTAAATGAATACGCTTCAAACTATGGCAATGTATTGCATGTCACTCCAGTAGACCAACGCGTTTCTTATGACAACGATGGTTTGGTAAAATATGCAGGTTTGTTCGGGCAATTGGAGTATAGCAAAGACAACTTATCTGCCTTTGTGACTGGTGCTATTAACCAAACTTCTAACCAACGCGTAGACCGCATGCTTTACATCAATGATACGACAGGTCGTGGAGAATTGTCTGAGAAAGTAAACATCATGGGCTACTCTTTCAAAGGTGGTGCCAACTACAACATCAACGAAAACCACAACGTTTACTTCAACGCTGGTAAATTCTCTCGTGCGCCGTTCTTCTCTTTTGTATTTGTGAACAACTCTAACGATGTGGTTCAAAACCTACTGAACGAAAAAGCTGAGTCTTTTGAATTAGGTTATGGTTTCCGTGCCAACAAAGTTTCAATCAAAGTAAATGCCTACATGACTAACTGGAGAGACAAATCTTTACTTTCTGGAAACATCACTGGCCCTAACGGAACTATTACGCGTGCACTCATGACAGGTGCAAATGCACAACACAAAGGTATCGAGGTTGAGTTCAATACCCGCCCAATGAAAGGTCTTGAACTAGGAGGTATTGTATCTATCGGTGACTGGCGTTGGATTGGAGATGTTAACGCAACTGTTTACTCTGAAATTGACCCAACCCAATCAGTAACCGTAACATCTTATGTTGATGGTGTTCACGTAGGTGATGCTCCACAATCTCAGTATGGTATCCAAGCACGTTACCAAATTGCAAAAGGATTCTATGTGGGGGCTACATGGGTATACAACGATCGTTTCTACTCAAACTTCGATCCATCAAAGAAAACATCTGAAGCAGACCGCATTGACTCTTACCAAATCCCATCTTACTATAACTTAGACGCACGTTTAGGTTATGAATTAAAATTGGGTGACCGCACACTTAACCTAGGCATCCAAGGCTTCAACCTTACAGATGTAAAATTCTTGTCAGACGCAACGTCAACTGCTGATGGCACTAATTTTGCATATGGTTTCCCTGGTTTTGGCCGCAACTTTAACTTCATGGCTAAATTCACATTCTAGTCATAAGAAGATAACTAAGCTTTAATATCGAAATCCTTGCCGATTCATTTGGCAAGGATTTCTTTGTATAATGAAATTTATAAATCGTGAACTCAGTTGGTTGTCCTTTAATGAGCGCGTATTGCAAGAAGCATTAGACTATTCAGTTCCCATCACCGAGAGAATGCGTTTTTTGGGAATTTACTCAAATAACATGGATGAATTTTTTCGTGTTAGAGTGGCTCATCTTAAAAGAATTATTGCCAATAAAAACAACAAGATACAAGGTTACAAGGGTACAGCAGAAGATTTGTTTACAGAAATAAGAAAAGTGGTATTAAAACAACAAACACTTTTTGAACATGCCTTTGATCTTATTAAATCAGATTTTGAGAAAGAAAGTATTTATTTGATTGACGAAAAACAAATTACTTCTCTTGACATACTATCTCTCGATGCCTTTTTTCATGAAAAACTTAAGCATGTTATTTTCCCAATCATGCTTGATAAAAAACGTCCTCTCCCAAAACTAAGAGATGATGCCATTTATTTAGGAATCAAACTCCATATAGAAAATAAGTCTAAATATGCTTTGATTCAAATTCCGAACGAATATGGTCGTTTTTTCATCCTAGAGAAAAATCTTCAAAAAAAGGTTATCTTGATTGATGATATAATTAGACTTTATTTAAATGAAATATTTTCGGTTGTCAGTACCTATAAAACAGAGGCCTATACCTTCAAATTTACGCGTGATGCTGAATTGGATCTTGATGACGATGTAGCCATTTCCTTTTTTGATAAAATAGAACGAAGTGTTAAGAATAGAAAATTTGGACTGCCTGTACGATTCGTTTACGATCAAAAAATTCCAAAAGATTTACTCGAATTTTTATTAGCTAAATTAGATTTAAAAAAAGGCGAAAACACCATACCAGGAGGGCGTTACCATAATTTTAAGGACTTCATGAAATTCCCTGATTTCAATGTGCCTAAATTTCGTTTTGAAGAATCTAATCCTTCTCCCCATCCCTATTTAAACAACTCGACGAAAATTATCGAAATCGTCGATGAAAAAGATGTATTACTTCACTTTCCTTATCAAAAATTCGATCACGTCATTGATCTTCTAAGAGAGGCAAGTTTGAATAGCCAGGTAAAAGAAATAAAAATTAATATCTATCGCGTTGCTAAAAATTCAAAAGTAATGAATGCCTTACTTGCTTGCCTTTATAATGGAAAAAAAGTAACGGTGATTTTTGAATTACAAGCCCGCTTTGATGAAGAAAATAATTTATGGTGGAGTAATAAACTTAAAGAATTTGGCGCTCGAATAATTTATGGCTTACCAGGCCTTAAAGTCCATTCTAAACTTTTGCAAATTCAACGAAATGTACAAGGAAGGACATGCTATACAACTTATGTAGGCACGGGAAACTTTAATGAGCGTACAGCGAATATTTATACAGACCTTGGATTGCTCACCTCAGATAAAGAAATTTCTCTAGAAGTCATGCGTGTATTCAGCATGCTAGAAAACAACATTGAGCGACATACCTTTCGAAGGCTCATGGTGTCTCCATTCAATACAAGAAGAAAAATATTGAGTTTGATCGACAGAGAAATAAAATTTGCAAAAGCAAAGAAACAGGCTGAAATTAACATTAAGCTCAATAACCTTACTGACATTAAGCTCATTGACAAACTGTATGCCGCAAGTAAGGCTGGCGTTAAAATTAAGTTAATCATCCGTGGTATTTGCGCTCTGATACCAGGACAAAAAGGATTGAGTGAAAATATTGAGGCCATTAGTATTGTAGACCAATTTTTAGAACATGCACGCTTTTTCTCATTTACAAATAACGGACAAAAAGAATACTACCTTTCTAGTGCAGATTGGATGGAGCGAAATTTAGATCAAAGGATTGAAGTAGGCGTTGTTATAAAATCGCTTGAGGTTCAAAAAGAGTTGGATTTGATTTTTGAATATCAATTAAAAGGAAGCGTAAAGGCAAGGAACCTTTCGGCCAACTACAAAAATACGTATGTCAAAAGAAATTTACCTATTTTTCATGCCCAGCAACAACTAAGTGCGCACTACAAGGCGATTTCAAAAGAAATAACGCAATAAACGGAGTTTTTGCGACAAGGTGTCAAAAGATTCTTGGGCCTGGTAAGCAGCTTTTCCATCTCTTTCAAAACGCGTTAGTAATTTGATTAAAACCTCTTCGGTTTGATCAGGGAAATAAACAGGATTTTGATTTTCTTGACTAAGCCAATAATTGATCTGCCTATGATATAATAGGTCGAGCTCCGCAATTGAACTAGCTCCAGCTTGTACTGCACCAAGTGCATTACAGGTTTGTTCGTAGTGTCCTTTCATTGGGATTACCATTGTTTTTTTACCCAAGAAAAGTGCTTCTGATGGCAATTCAAAGCCAGCGCCACAAAATACCCCAGTGGAATGTATCAAACTTTCTTGAAAACGCACCTGGCTTATTGGTTCAATATGTACATTATCAACACGATACTTAAATTGGGCATACTTTGAAAAAACCTCCCATTTGACCGGGAATTGACGCAAGAAATGCATCAGCACATCGTCGTGGTAGCCTGGTAAGTAAACAGTGTAATGGCCATGGTCAGTGGCCTGTGCAATGCGAATTTCTTTTCGGATTACCGGCGTAAATACGCGTTCATCATAGGCCTTGAAATGAAAACCATACTTTTGTTTTGATGGCACATAATGTTGAAGTACATATCGTCCAAAGGCTGCTCTTTTTTCTGGCTTTGGCGCCAAAGGATGTATAACCGCTGCTTGATGGCTCAATTCTATGCAAGGTATACGATTGAGTAGCGCTGACCACGCCGAAACAGGTTCAAAATCTGTGATTACAAGATCATACTCCTTGATTGGAAAAGACCTTATTTCATTTACTAAATCTATTGGGTGCGTATTTTTTAAAGATTTAAAAAAACTAATGTCGCCATTTTTGCCGCTCAAAAAGGTGAGACCTGTGCGTTGGTACTGCAATTCAAAATCTGCTTTGATTTGCGCTTGATTGCCGCTAATTAAGGTTTCTACTTGGGCATATTTTTGCAAGAGTGGCACCACCTCATGCGCCCTACTCAAATGCCCATTGCCTGTTCCTTGTATGGCATAAAGTATTTTCATTTCAATTAGGTTGCAGACCAGAAATCACTTCCTGTAACAATTGCTCATAATTGAGGGCTACTTTATTTTCGGCTTTCAACTCTTCCTGATCTACAACTTTACTTCGGTCATGTCGGTAGAGTGTCCACTTTTCTTCGTGATACTCTAAAGCCGTGGAGTTTTCTACCCAATCCCCTGAATTTAAGTACAGCACCTCGCCCCCATCTTTGCCTCTCATCTTTTTGATTTGAGGCTGATGAATGTGTCCACAAACTACAAACTGATAATCCGAACAAAGCGCAATTTCGGCAGCTGTTTCTTCAAAATTATTGACATACTTCACCACGCCTTTAACGCTATCCTTTACTTTTTGAGATAGCGAAATTCTTCCTCTACCAAGTTTTTCAGAAACCCAGTTCATAAAAGTGTTTAATATAATAAGTAGGTCATAGCCTTTTCCTCCAAGTTTAGCCACCCACTTGGAATGCTTCATAGTTGTATCGAACACATCTCCATGAAAAATCCAGGCTTTACCTGTCGGAAGCTCCAACAAGAGTTTATTTTGAATTTCAAGCCCACCCATTTTAAAACCCTTGAATTTTCGAAGCATTTCATCGTGATTTCCTGTGATATAAACTACTTTTGTACCATTGGTCAGCATCGATGCAATTGTCTTGATGACCTCCATATGGGCTGCCGGAAAATACCTCTTATTGAATTGCCAAATATCAATAATATCTCCATTCATGACTAGAAGCTTCGGGTCTATGCTTTTTAAGTAGGTCACCAATTCGGCTGCTCTGGAGCCATAGGTTCCTAAATGAACATCTGAAATTATTACAAGGTCTAGTTGGCGCTTCATGTTTTTTTATGGTAAAGATCGTTGCACTTTGTAACCATGATTTTAAGTCAAGGTTATCTTTCGACTCATCTTTCAAAACCAAATTGTTCAAAAACAAAAAAAAAGGAGCACCTGGGGTGCTCCTAAAAATCAATATTACAGTACATTTATAAGCTCTTTCGCGCAATAATTTGATCCACAATACCAGGATCCAAAAGCGTACTGGTATCTCCTAAGTTACTTGTATCGCCTTCGGCAATTTTTCTTAAGATACGGCGCATGATTTTGCCACTGCGTGTTTTAGGAAGGCCAGGCACAATCATAAGTTTATCAGGTTTGGCTATTGGGCCAATCATTTGATTTACTTTTTGGATAATTTCTTTATTGAGGGGGGCTGAATCATTTTCTTCACCTTCAATAATCACATATGCAAAGATGCCCTGCCCTTTGATATCGTGCGGATAACCAACCACTGCACTTTCTATAACTCTTGGGTGCATATTGATGGCATTCTCTACTTCTGCGGTCCCAATGCGGTGCCCACTGACATTCAGAACGTCATCTACCCTACCCGTTATGCGGTACATGCCATCGGCATCGCGCAAGCAACCGTCACCCGTAAAATATAAATGCTCATAAGTAGAGAAATAGGTCTGATGGCAACGTTCGTGGTCTTTGTAGGTGGTTCGGATCATGCCGGGCCAAGGAAATTTGATACACAAATTGCCACTCACCCCATTGCCATGAATTTCTTTACCGTTTTCATCTACCAAACAGGGCTGAATGCCCGGCAAAGGCAAGGTAGCAAAAGAAGGTTTAGACGGAGTAATGCCCGCCAAGTTTGATATCATTACCCCACCTGTTTCAGTTTGCCACCAAGTATCAACGATGGGGCAATTTTTATGCCCGATGTGTTCATTGTACCAATGCCATGCTTCTTCATTAATGGGCTCGCCTACAGTACCCAAGACTTTCAAGGAACTCAAATCTTTGCCATACAAGGGTTCAAGACCACAGCCCATCAGACTACGAATGGCCGTTGGGGCGGTATAGAGAATATCAACTTTGTATTTATCTACAATATCCCAAAAACGGCCAGCATCTGGCCAAGTAGGAATACCTTCAAACATCAAAGTGGTGGCACCAGCGCTCAAGGGACCATAAATGATATAGCTATGACCGGTTATCCAACCAATATCTGCCGTACAAAAATGGATCTGACTTGGTTTGTATTGAAAAACATTCACAAAGGTATAATTTGCCCATACCAGATATCCAGCCGTGGTATGCACCACTCCTTTGGGCTTACCGGTTGAGCCTGAGGTATACAAAATGAATAAAACATCTTCCGAATCCATAGCCACAGGAGCAACTGCAGGATTGCCCACTGCAGCTACCTTATTGATTTCATCTTCCCACCACACATCGCGACCACTGATCATCTGGACTGTTGCTGAGGTTCTTTGATAAACAATAACGCGCTGAATGGTTTGATTACCAACTAATGCTTCATCAATCACACTTTTTAAGGGAATTTCTTTGGCACCTCTAAAGGCGCCATCACAAGTAATGACAAATTGGGCTTGGGCATCTTCAATGCGATCTGCAATAGCCTGCGCAGAGAAACCACCGAAAATAACCGAATGAATGGCACCAATACGCGCACAAGCCAAGGTAGCTATGGCTAATTCAGGCACCATGCCCATGTAGATACAAACCCTATCGCCTTTCTGCACCCCATTGTTGAGCAGCACATTGGCAAATTGCTGCACTTTAAAATGCAGCTCATTATAGGTGATTTGACGATTTTCTTCTAAAGGATTGTTCGGCTCCCAGATAATAGCTATTTCATTGCCCTGGCTTGCCAAATGTCGATCTAAGCAATTTTCAGTAATATTCAATTGCCCACCCTTGAACCACTCTACCTTGGGTTCTTTAAAATTCCAATCTAGGACTTGATTCCATTTTTTCTGCCAAGTAAAATTCTCGGCAATATCAGCCCAAAAGGCTTCGGGGTTTTCAATACTTCTTTGATAAGCGCTATGGTATTCTTCTATAGAACTTATTTGATAGGGGTATTTCATTCTAGCATGTTTATGCTAAAATTAAGGAATTATCACTGCAACTCAAATGCCACCTCATTTCTGCGTCCTATGAAATCCCAAGGCGCATTGTAGCCCATGTAAATCAATTTATCATCAAACGCAATACCTTCGGCATCCAGAACTGCCTTTAGTTCCTTGGCTTTTTTTTCAATTTTTTGATCGTCTGAATACCCCCCAAAACGCAATACAGCCAAAGTTCTAGCTTCTTTTTGCATGAGGTGAACTTGCTGATTCATGGGCTTAGGCAGAGACTCTATGACATACTGTTTAGGCATTACAAAGGAAAGTTCGGTCTGTTCGCCCATTTCCATGATGACCGGAGCCGTCATTGCAATTTTCTGCTCTTGCTCATTGCCCCCAAAGATATAAGAGGCAACCCTTCTGAAACCTTTACTACTACTTTCTTTATAAGTAGCAGCCTGCATTTGTGTTTGTGCAAGTACCAAAGACGGATACCTTCTGACCTCTACTTTTCTATTGATTGTTTGCAAAACTTCATAGCTTGGAGTTTCAATAGATGAACCCATAAATGATACGGTTAAAATGAATAATACAACCAGTATTGACAATCCAATGATAACTTTTTTCATGCTGATTTATTAGCTATAACATTGCAATTCTAAAAAAGTTCTTATCTTTGCAGTCGAAATCGGCCTCGTAGCTCAACTGAATAGAGCATCAGATTACGGCTCTGAAGGTTTCAGGTTTGAATCCTGACGAGGTCACAAGCGAAAAACCCAGCACGAATGTGCCGGGTTTTTTGTTTTTACAGCGTTCAAAACTCGTTTTGATAAGCAAGTAAAAAGAAAAAAACCGAGAACTGCGCAGCAAGGCTAGGGTTTCTATGCTTGGATTGAACAAATACGAGAGGATCTGAAATCCTGACGAGGTCACAAGCAAAAAACCCAGCACGAAAGTGTTGGGTTTTTTGGTTTTATATTGTTAAAATTGTTTTGGCGGGAAATATAAATCATATTGTTAAGACTTGAATTCGAGGATAAATAAATTGGAGTTCAAACAAAAATTAAGAGATCTCCTTCAATAATTTCTTAGGATCTTGACGATTATCCCAGAATGCCATAACGATTATTTGAGTTTCAGTGATTTTATAATACAAACTAAAATGGCCCATGGCAGATTCTCGCAAGCTATCAAATTCCGTTTCCTTAAATGCTTCAGGATTTTTTAAGATGACTTTTCGATGCTTTGCGGTAACCTCAATTAACTTTTCAGCAAATGCTGTGCTTTGATTTCTCTCTGTCCAATATTTCAATATTTGTCGACGCTGTTTGGCAGCGGTATCTGTCCAGACTATTGTCCTTTTAGCCATTCAAGGTCGTTTTTGTCAAGCTCAGTTTGAGATATAGTTCGACCATTTTGAAGGTCTGCTTCACTCATTTCGAGCATCAACTTTTGCTCTTTAGTCAATTGAATTTTTCCAATTTCAACTGTACTATTATCTACCAAACGAAGCAGAGCCATCAAATAATCTTTATCTGAGATAGCAAGCAGTCTGTCAATAATTCCATTTCTAATTACATCGACTTGGGCCATGACTTTTTTATTTCTACTAAATTAATAATTCAGTTGAGTAAATCCAAATGTCATGATATCCTCCACCCCCTCCAAATCCCCATAAAAGTTAGATTTCTCGACCCCTTAGGTCACAAAGAAAAAACCCATCACAATTGTGTTGGTTTTTTTTATTGAATTGCGAATTACATCTGCTCATTCGCGTCAAAGAATCTTACTCAATAATTGTACGTGGATGAATAGCGCCAAATCTTGCAGCAATTTCCAAAGATCTTGTCTACCTATGATTATCATTATTTCCACTTCATCTTTATCTATTCAAAAGAAGATACTATTAACGCCGCAAATACAGCGGCGATAACTGGGTTTGATAAATTCTACAGACTCGAATTAATATGGATTTTCGGCAATTAATTCAAAGTGCTTAAAGAATGAGTCAAAGTTTTTCTTTTTTTTCTTCACACCTTAAATGTTTTAGCTTCTTCTTTGCACTTTTTTTCTCTCTTTCTGTTTTTGTTATCAGTTTCAGGCATTTAATTTATTTCATTGATGATAAAGAGCATAAGGTTTAATTTATCAACTGATTTGGGTAACATCCTTAATTTCTGCAGTTGAGTCATATACCATTTTGACGGTTTCGAAACTTCCGATCTTTTCATTGTAAACTTCGCATATATCAATTGGGTGCGCATAAACATGAAGCGTCATAGATAAACCGCTGGATACGTTTTCGAGGGTATGGAAACCCATACGGTCATGCATGTATGATATGCTACCTGCCTCTAGAGTAGCGTTGTTAGTTAACTCAAATCCATGATGCTTTTGTTTGAAGCGCTTTTCTGAAATAGTTCCAGATATTAGATAAACCCAACAATTCTGTCCGTCATGCCCATGAATAGGAGTTTTGACACCTGTGTCCCAACAAAGTAAGATTAATTCAAACTTTTCATGTCGCACAATACAATTTCTCGTATAACCTCCTTCTTTCCATGTTGCAAATGCCTCAAATTCTTTCCTTGGAATGTCTATACTTTTTAAAACACCTACCTGTTCAGACGGTTCTACGTTTTCGAAAGTTTCAATCAATTCTATAATGGTTTTGATAGTAGGCATTTAATATGATTTCTATAGAAAATAAATAGTATTAACTTTGTACTGTGCTAATTAATTATTATAAAAATAGTCAAAAAATATTCATAAAATGGGTATTTTTTGAAGCATATTTGAATTTTAGCATTCATTTAATGCAATAACCAATAAATAAATAAAATATTTTGTATGCGAAATACATTGAAAATTTTTGACCGTATTACCAAGAAATTGCTTGACGATGAATTGAATAATCCCATGGCAGAATTTGTTCCCTCGGAAGAATTATATGAACGTATTAATCTCCGTCTTGAACGCAGTGGAATATCGGAAGATGAATTAGAAGAGGTATTAAAAGACCTTTTAATGAAAACACCAAGAACCGCTACAAATAGGTTCTTTAATCAGCTTTTTGGAGGAAGAAATGATAAAGCCGTCTTAGGCGATCTCTTGTCCGTTGTCTTGAATAATAGCATGTATACATACAAGGCCGCAGGACCTCAAGTTGGGGTTGAGAAAACCGTTATTCGTGAAATTTGCAACATTATTGGATGGGATAAAAATGCCGACGGAACATTTGCTCCAGGAGGTTCTATGACAAATTTCATGTCAATGATATTGGCAAGAGATCATTTCGATAAGGAAATACGTTATAATGGAGCCAATAAAAGTATGACGGTATACACTTCAAAAGAATCTCATTACAGTATTCCAAAAAATGCAGCATTCTCAGGAATTGGTAGAAACAACGTACGTTATGTTCCTTGTGATAAGGAAGGGAAAATAGATCCGGTAGCGTTAGAAGAAATGATTCAAGAGGACGTTGAAAAAGGACACGCACCTATTATGGTCAATCTGACTGCAGGCACGACAGTACTTGGTGCGTTTGATTCAATTCGATCGGTTCGTGAGACTTGCGATAGGCATGGAATGTGGTTACATCTAGATGGCGCGTATTGTGGTTCAGTTATTTTCAGCGAGAAGTATAAACACCTTGTAGATGGATTGGAACTTGTAGATTCGTTCAGTTTTAATGCGCATAAAATGATAGGTACACCACTTTCATGTTCAATAATTGTTGCAAAAAATAAAAAGCATCTCTATAACTCTTTCTCAAATGATGCGAATTATTTATACCAGACTGATCATGATGAATTTAACCTTGGCAAGACTTCCCTTCAGTGCGGTAGAAGAAATGATGCTCTTAAATTCTGGACCTTATGGAAAAGTGTTGGAAGTGAAGGATTGGAAGAAATTGTAGACCATCAGTTTTTTCTCGCAGATGTGGCAAGAAAATATGTTCGACTGAATGGTGATTATACGTTATATAGTTATGATGAATCTATTTCCATCTGTTTCAATTACAAGGGAATACCTGCTAGAAAAATCTGTACGCTGTTGTATGAGCATTCAGAACTTTTGGTAGGTTACGGGTCTTTTGACGGAGTTGAATTCATTCGATTAGTAACAATCAATGCACAAAATGACGAGAAGGATATTTTGAATTTTTTCAAAATGTTGGAAGGATTTGTAGAAAGGCACAGTAGTTTGCTTCTTGAAGAAACGCTAGAAAAATAATTGACCTCGGACATCACAAAATTTTTAGTTCTTGGACTTTTTGTAGCTATTCTTTTCCTCATAGGAATTACAGCATCGCGTCGTGATAAAGTATCGGTGACTTTTTATGTAGGAGGAAGATAACTTGGCTTCAGGACAGTAAGTTTGGTTGTTGATCGGGTTAACAGGAATATGGACTTTATCTAACCTTTAATAATACTGATTATCAAGGCCTTAACCTCAAACTATTTTTCAATAATATTTTCACCTGGCGTAATGATCGGAGAAGCATCAACATCTTCTACTTCCATAAAGCGGATTAAAAGTGTTAGAGAAGATTGAAGCTCGTTTAGATCTTTATCTGATAACAATTTAAGCTTTTTAGTAAGTTTTTCGTGCATCAAATCCGGAATTGACTGTACAATCTTGTCACCAATAGCCGTTAAATAGATGTATGTTGATCTTTTATCGAAAGCATTGGGTAGTTTAGCAAGGTACCCCTTGCTTTCCAGTCTTGAAATTATACCGCTAACTGTGCTGGGGTTTAAATTTAGATGGGCTCCTATCGCTTTTGCTGTTGCTCTGTAGTCCTCGTTGCTACTAAGAAAATTTAGACACAGGTATTGCGGGATACTGATGCCATATCCTTTTTCAATGCGCTTACTTTCCAAATTTATGGAGCGTATAATCTTTCGAATATTTATGAGCACTTCAGAATATTCCATTGTCTATTAAACTACCGTACGAACTTAACAATTTGATTCGTATTCTCCAAAAAGTTTGACATCTGACCATAGAAGGTTTAAAGTAAAGCAACTCATTAAGTAACTCAACATTTGTCGAGTCAATGAAAATATATTCACATTTAATGTATCAATAAAGTATCAAATGTACCGCTCTGGCTCAGTAATTTTGTAATACTAATTTGATCCTATGAGAGTGGTAAGCATGATTTTTATTTCATCATGGATTTGTATTTATGTTGTGCTAAATACAGGAAAAGAAGTCTGTATCAATGAATGCTCCATAGTCAATGGCCGATATAAATATCAAAATCAACTTTTTACTGGAAAAATAATCGTTCCAAAAGGACGCGGTAAAAAAAATCTTGAAATAGAGGTAAGCAATAGGGTCAAGCATGGACGTGTTGTAAGCTACCACAATGACGGAGAAACTATATCTTCAATTTCTCAATACAACCAAGGAAAGTACATTCGAACGACATATTTTGATTCCTCAGGCAACCAACGCTATGATTCAGATTAGACAACATAAGTTGTTATTTAGTTTTACAGAGTTGTAAGACATTTCGACTAATTTTGCAGTCAAAATGTTATTATGCGCTTTAATCTTTCTGAAATCAATGAACTGATTCGTTCAAGAAGAACAATTTATCCTGAACAATTCTCAGACAGGAAGGTCCATAAGGAACAAATTGAACTCTTGCTCAATAATGCGCAGTGGGCTCCTACACATGGCAACACACAACCTTGGCGTTTTCATGTTTTTATGGACGAAGGTCGCCAAAAGTTGAGCACTTTTCTTGGTGAAACTTATTTGAAATTAACACCTCTAGATCAGCAAGACGATGCCAAACTTGCAAAAATGCTACGCCGGCCCTTGCTTGCATCGGCGGTGGTGGCCGTAAGTATGAAAAGACAAGAAGCTGAGAAAATTTTAGAAATTGAAGAGATAGAGGCCGTTGCATGCGCCATTCAAAACTTACATTTGAGTTGCACGGCCTACGGGCTAGGAGGCTTTTGGGCAACGCCAAAACTTATTTATAGCGCTGCAATGAATGAATTTTTAGGTCTTGTTGACAAAGACAAATGCCTAGGACTGTTCTATATTGGCTACCCTGCCATTGATTGGCCCGAAAGCCAACACCGCAGACCATTAGAATACAACTGTACTTGGATCAACGAATAAGCCCACCCCTATTCTATCAAATTTTCGTTTCTTTGTGCATGCGCTTTTTGCTTGTTATTGTTATTTGCATTCCCTTTTTTACTTTCTCGCAGGCCTACAACCAACTAGGCAAGCCCAACTTTTTTGGATTCCATTACCGCCATTTGCTTCCGATGCAACAAATGCAGTCTGGTACACAAAAATTTAGCGATAGTCTGCTTCAAACAAGCATTTCACCCAACGACGGCTATACTTTTGGCGGAATGATACGCTATGGCATTACGGATTTGATATCCATAGAAACAGGCCTCTATTATACGCAGCGCAATTTTGCTATTCAAAGCACCATAACAGACAGTGCCTTAACCGTTAACCAGCGCCTGCGTTTTGTGCAATTTGAAGTTCCTGTGCAGGGCAACATTGGGGTGCAGTTGAGCAAATCATTTTATGCCAATGCCGCACTTGGCGCAGCAATAATATTTAAGCCTACAAGTGTAGCTACGTATATCAATCCTTATGACAAACATGAGTTCAGGCAAATAGGGCTTGTAGACATCAATAAAAAAGTGGGTTTCGATATTAGAATGAGTACCGGATTTGAATACCGCAATAAAAAAGCAGGGGTATTTTATCTAGGCGCCACGGCTTTTGTTCAGCTCCAACCTGCTTTTATTTTTATTTCTAAATATCAATTCGAGAATTTCAAACAAACGGCTTCTGGCCAGGTCAATGCCTCAGGTTTTGGGCTAGATTTGAAATACTTTATACCCTATACCAGACCAGGTCGACTTATTTTTCAACAGGGCCCAATTGAGTAGTGCCAATGTGCGCTAATCGATAGCCCAGGTAGGCCATCGGTAAATAAGCCAAAAGTAAATCTACCAAGCTAAAAGCTAAAGGCGTTTGTGGTAAGGAGAGCACCATCATTACTCCTCCTGCTAAAAAGGCAAATCCAATGGCCATAGATTTGAGCAAGGGTTTGTCTACTTTCATTTTAGTTACAAAATAAGCACCCACAACAGTACCTAGGGCATGCGCCAAAAAGGGAAATACAAAATGTTCAAAACCCATCAAAGGCATCGCTTGTGCTAATCCTTCTTCAGTGGAAAGATCATAAGCGCCAGGAGCTTTGATAAGATAGGTGCCCAATTGAATAATTCCCATATTAACAAAGGCTCCAATGAATAGGCCACCTATGGCAAGTAAAATTGATTTCATATGGTAAAATTAGTGAATTTTAAAAAGGTCTTCTTCGCTTTGAATGACGAGGTACTTGCGCTTGGCTTCTTCCCGACTGCAGGCATTGTAGTGCCACCATTCAGTGGGGAGCTGCCTGAACCCTTGCCCCTGCATGGCGCGGCGCAGTATTTTTCTGTTTTCAAGTTGTTTGCTACTCAATTGCCCACTTGCCAGAAAAGATTGCTCCAAACTCGGATAGGCAATGCGGCGAATGTCATCAAATTCAGCGCCCATATCTAGTGGTATGCCCTTAGGATCAATAATCGTTAAATCAATGGCAGCCCCCAGGTTATGCAAGCTTAAATGCTTAGGGTTGGATACAAATTTTATTCGCGCAGCAACCGGCAAGGTATCTAGGGCCTCCCACATAAGTTCTTGTACAGCTACAGGACGCAATGCGTCGTAGATCAAAAGCCTATGGCCAGGGTAATCTTTTGAAAGTTGGTCTTGAACCTTTGACAAGCGCAGAGCCACCTCTTTTTGAAGGTAAGCGCGGTTGATTTTAAAGTAAAGCTTTTTGTGTAGAAAGTTGTCTGAAGTACAGTACTTTAAATCAACTTGAATTTCTGAATTGAGCGCTTGTATATCCACAATATCAAGACGAGTTGAGAGTATTTGAGGTTTTTCAACTTCCTTTTTGTAAACTTTTGGAACAGTTGATTTTTTTGGTGCAGGGTTTTCATTCTTACAAGCACTCAAGCCAACTAAGCAAATAAAGACAACTAACCTTAGCAAAGAAAAAGTTTATAGTGAGCCTAGCAATCTCTGTGATTCAGTTTGTATGCGCGAGCGCAAATGATCTGAAATTGGATACAAAGGCATGCGCATTGTTTCAGTCATAAGGCCTCGCATGGCTAAGGCTACCTTTACCCCACCGGGGTTACCTTCTTCGAAAAACATCTTCGTAATGGAAAATAGATCGTAATGTGCTTCTTTAGCCAAACGCAAATCACCGGCCATTGAGGCATGCACCATCTGAGAAAATCTTTCTGGAAAAGCATTGGCCACTACCGAAATTACGCCGTCTGCGCCCGCAGCAATAAGCGGCATAGTAAGGTTGTCATCACCAGACAAAACCGCGAAACCCGATGGGCGCAGTCTGATGATATCCATAATTTGCTCCATGTTGCCAGAAGCCTCCTTCACCGCTACAATATTTGCTACCTCCGACAATTCAAGAGTGGTTTCAACACTCATGTTTGATCCTGTACGGCCAGGTACATTGTATAATATTATTGGTAGGTCTGTAAATGATGCCACTGCTTTGAAATGGGCTACAATTCCTTTTTGAATAGGTTTGTTGTAGTAAGGAGAAACTGACAAGATACCATCAATACCTTTTGGAAGATGTTTGAATGCAGCTTCGAGAGCGTTGGTATGATTGCCTCCAATACCATAAACTATAGGCAACTTGCCATTATTGACTTCAATGACGGTTTCTAGTACCTTATTTTTCTCTTCTGAACTAAGTGTTGGAGACTCACCAGTAGTGCCCTGTACCACTAAAAAGTCAGTGCCACCCTGGATTTGTAATTCAACTAATTTTTGAAGCCCATCAAAATCAATGGATTGATCGGCATGAAAAGGCGTGACCAAAGCCACCCCAGAACCTTTAAATTTCATCATTGTTCAATTTTTTCTAGCGTGTCGTGTATGTAATTGAGCTGTGCTGCAATTTCTATTTGAGCACAAGCAATTTGAAGGTCAAATTTAGGATGGTCCGCATTGAGTAACAAACGCCGTTTGATTGAGGCTTGCTTGAGTAAAGGAAAAAATTTAGAATCCAAATTTCCATTATAAATAAGCAAGTCGTAGGTTTTATGCAATTCCGAATTTAGTTGCACATCCTTGAGCTTACCAAACATGGAATAATCGGCTGGTGAATTGTAGTAGATTAAAAAATGTGGTGGCAAGGATTTTTTGTCAATGTCTTTGGGAACGGATACCACTATGAGCACATGCTTGAATTTCTTGAGCAATAAAAATTGATCAATGGCCTTGACAAATGCATTGATTTGTTCTTGACTCTCATATTCCCAAAAGAGAACAAGGCTATTGGTTTGTTTCCAAATACTGTTTGTACTCACTGTGATATCAATTGAATAAATTCATTTTCAGTTAACAAAGTTACACCTAAGTCCGTAGCTTTTTGCAATTTTGCTGGCCCCATGTTGGCACCAGCAATTAAAAAATGTGTTTTGGCCGAAACCGAAGTACCTAATTTTCCGCCATTGCGCTCAATTAGTTCTTTGAGTTCATCTCTACTAAACGTATCAAAAGTACCGGAAATTACGCAGGTTTTTCCTTCTAGCAGATTAGAATCTTGTTTTTTTTCTTCACTTTGAAATTGCAAGCCTACCTGTTTGAGGCCCTCTATAAGAGCAACATTTTGGGCTTGCTCAAAATAACTTCGAATTGAACTGGCAATTTTTTCACCAATTTCGTCTACAAGAAGTAATTCTTCAGTTGTTGCACTTTGCAATTGATCTATGTTTAAAAAGGCTTGGGCTAATTTTTTAGCAACCGTTTCCCCAACGTAACGAATCCCTAAACCATAAAGCACCCTCTCGAAAGGAACTTGCTTGGCAGCCTCAATTGATTTCAACAAATTATTGGCAGATTTTTCAGCCATGCGCTCCAATGAAAGTAATTGATCAAAGGTAAGATAAAACAAATCTAAAACATTGTTAATCAATTTTTTAACAAACATCAATTCAACAGTTTCTTCACCTAAGCCATCAATATTTAATGCCTTTCTACTGATAAAATGCAAGATCTTACCCGTGACTTGTGGGGGGCAATTGAGTTCATTGGTACAATAATGTTGCGCCTCACCCTCTTGGCGCGTCAAAGGGGAATGACACTCTGGGCAGTGCTCAATAAATTGGATGCGTTCTTGATGTTTTCTTAATGAGGTATTCACCCCAACAATTTTTGGAATGATCTCCCCGCCTTTCTCCACCTGGATTGTATCTCCTATACACAAATCGAGTTTATTGATTTGGTCTGCATTGTGTAAGGATGCTCTTTTGACAGTTGTACCTCCAAGCTGCACTGGCATAAGATTGGCCACAGGTGTAATGGCACCTGTTCTGCCGACTTGAAAGTTTACGGATTCCAAAATAGTTTCAACACGCTCGGTCTTAAATTTATACGCAATAGCCCAACGCGGAGATTTTGCAGTAAGGCCCAAAAGGATCTGCTGTTCATATGAATTCACCTTGAGCACCACCCCATCAATATCAAAGGGCAATTCATTTCTATGTACATCCCAATAGTGAATGAAATCCATAATACCCTCAATGCTATTGGTTTTCTCAATCATGCGCAGTGCTGGATCAGGCACCTTAAATCCCCATTTTTTGGCCAACAGCACCGCTTCATAATGACCCGCCGCCTCTGATTTTAGGCCATGCACACCATACAAATAACAATCAAGCCCCCTTTTGGAAACTTCTTTGGAGTCAAGTAGTTTGAGCGTACCCGATGCAGTATTTCGAGGATTGGCAAAAAGGGGTTCCCCCATTGCTTCACGTTGCTTATTGAGTATTGCAAACTGTTGATGTGGCATGAAAATTTCGCCACGAATTTCAAAATCTGTAGGGTAAGTTCCACTCAGCACCAAAGGAACCGTGCGAATTGTCCGTACATTGGCAGTCACTACCTCACCTTGCTCACCATCGCCCCTAGTGAGGGCCTGATGCAGATTACCCTCTAGGTAATGCAACCCAATAGCCACTCCATCATACTTCAGCTCGCAAACAAATTCTGAAGTTTCGCCTAGAAGTTTTAAACAACGCTCAGCCCAGTCGATAATTTCTTGCTCAGAATAACTATTCGATAAAGAAAGCATTGGAAACCGATGCTTTTGAGTAAGGAATTTTTTAGTAAGATCTTGCCCCACTCGTTTGGTAGGGCTATTGGTTTGAGCAAATTCGGGGTATTGTTTTTCAAGTGTCTCGAGCTCTTTGAGCATCATATCAAATTCATAATCAGAAATTGATGGTGTGTTCAGCACATAATAGGCATGATTGTGCGCGTGAAGCGCCGTGCTTAGCGCAGCAATTTTAGCTTCAATTGATTGGGTATCCATTAAATAAAATTAAGATTTTTGTGCTAAAATCATGCGATGTTTGCCTTGTAAATCAACAATAATGTCTCGTTTCTTGAATTGTTTTGAATCGAGCAGTTCGAGTGTTTCTTTGGCCTTGTTTTCATGAATTTCAAGTGCTAAATAACCTTCAGATTTTAAATTGCTAAGCGCCAACTGAACTATGCGTCTGTAGAACAACATAGGGTCATCATCGGGTACAAATAAGGCCATATGAGGTTCAAAATTCAGCACATGACTTGCCATTCCTATAGCTTCATTGTCTGGAATATACGGCGGATTAGACACCAATAAATCGAATAGCTCTGTTGGCTGCCATTCAAAAATATTAGCTTGTTGAAAGTCAACATCTAGGCCAGTACTCGCTGCATTTTGCCTGGCTAAATGAATGGCATCAATCGAATCGTCTATACCTATGGTGCGGGCCCTGTGGTATATATTTTTAAGTGCCAAAGCAATGCAACCTGAACCTGTACATAAATCAAGTATGGACTCAAATTCAATAGGAAGATTGGCTATGCAAGCAACGAGCTCTTCGGTTTCCGGACGGGGTATCAGCGCTCTAGAATCAATCATTAATTCTATGTCGGCAAAGTATACACTACCCATTATGTGCTGAAAAGGTTCATTGCCCTGCAATCGTTTGACTACCGATCGGATGCGCAATAAATCCGATTCAGACAAGCGCTCCTCTGATTTTAATAGTATCTCACTGCCAGACCAGCCAAAGAATTTCAATAGCACACTATACCACATCGATTTGCACTCACTAGGCGTAAATGATGCATTAAGTTCATTATAGAAATAGTTTTTGGCCGTACTGAGTCTATTATCTGCTACAAACATTAGTTCGATCTACGTAATTCAATAAAAGATTGAATTTTCTCGTTTTCAATGAGGACTGTCAAGTTGTAATAAGCAATTTTCCATTGTCCATTCTCCAAAATACAGATGCCACTACCTCTGCAACCTTCCATCCAGGTGGCTAAATCCTCGTCAAAATAAGCTACTGTATGGTTAGCTGCAAATTGCCATTGACGGTTACTTGGCTTAAAATCCCAGGCTTTCCCCTTGTCAAAATAGGGTTTACAAAAGCCCTCGAATTCTTCTTTGTTCCAACGCTCATTTGGGGCCGTACCTAAAAAAATAAATTCAGCTGATGTCGCATTGAAATAAGCTTCGAAGCTCGCATTTGCTGCAGCAACGTGCCAGTCATTGATAAGCAAATCTAATTTTACAACAAGATCTTGAGTTTGCTTTTTTTCTAAATTGCTTTGGTCAATCTGCTGACCAAAAAGATTGAATGAAAGGGTCAATAACAAGAAAATTGAATACTTCATTTTGGTACAATAGATTTAGAGCGCATCCAACTTAAATACGCATTTCCCTTTGATAAATGTACGCCATGCGTAGTTTTGAACTTGCCCTAGCTGTGTATTTATTGGATACTCAAAAATAGCGAGTGTGGCATCTTTTCCCTCTTCGAGGGTGCCGAGTTGTTTTTCTTGAAATGATGCAAATGCAGCGTAGATCGTCATTCCTTTAATGATTTGATCGAATTGAAGATTTTCACCAAATGGATTGTTTGACGCAGCCTGTATCGTAGCAAATGGATTGATTTGCTCCACTGGAAAATCTGTACCCAAGGCGATCATACCGAATTGATTGAAAAGCGTTTGATAGGCATAAGCACCTTTCAAACGATCCTTACCCAAGCGTTTTTCTGCCCAATGGGCATCTGATATGGCGTGGGTGGGTTGAACCGAAGGAAAGACCGCAAACTGAGAAAATTTAATAAAGTCTTTTGGATCTAAAATCTGAGCATGTTCTATACGGAAACGATGATCTGGTTTCGTATTAAATACTTTTTGGTAGATAGACAAGACGAGTGCATTGGCAGAATCACCAATACTATGGGTATTCATTTGATAGCCATGTGCTAAACAAAATTTAGCTAAATTTTGCATTTGCGCCACCTCGGTAAGCAAGAGCCCACGGCTTTCTGGATGGTCGTGATAGGGCCCTTTCAACAGTGCGCCTCTCGACCCTAAGGCCCCATCGGCAAAACATTTAAAACTCCGAATAACTAAGTTTTTGTATCTGTATTTACCATGTTTTTGAACAAACGCACGGTTTTTTGGCGTATCCATCAGCATGGCATAGAGGTTGACATGCAAGCTGTGCTTATCGATCAATTCTTTAAACCAAGAAATGTGCTCAAAATCTATTCCCGCCTCATGCACACTGGTAATGCCATACTGCAAAAGCTCATCTTGCACCATTAAAAGCGCCTCTAGATATGCCTTTTTAGAAAAATCTGGCAAAAAAGGCTGTACCAAAGACATGGCATTGTCTATCAATAAACCGGTTGGTTTATTGTTTTTAATTACAACCTCGCCATCAGAAATAGGCGCTGATTTTTGGATCAAATCACTTTTTTTCAACAAAAAGTCATTGACCAGTGCCGCATGGCCATCTACACGATACAAACAGACGGGTATAGAGGCAAACAAGATATTGAGCTGCTCATTGGTGGGCATTTCTTGATTGGCCCAAAGATTTTGATCCCAACCTTGCCCAACAATGAATTTGAGATTTGGATTTTTAGCCTTGTATTGCTCACAGCGGTGAATCATCTCTTGAAGTGATTTGACACCTCGCAAATCAACACCAAGAAGTTGTTTGGCATACATGAGCATGTGTCCGTGTGCATCGGTGAGCCCAGGATAAACGTCTTTTCCTTGGGCATCAACAGTTTGCTCTGCGCTGTATTTATTCAAGATCTGACGCTCAGCTCCTACTTCAATGATCTTTCCATTGCGTATGGCTATAGCTTGGAGCACACGATCTGAGGCGTCTAAGGTGTGAATTTGGGCGTTGTGAATAATGAGATCTACACTGACGCCTTTCATACACGATGAAAGAAAAAGTACAACTGATATAAACGCTATTGCTTTGTACATACTAAAACGGATAGCCGATTCCAAAATTGAGGTAATTAGGTAGAAATGGTCGAGGCATTAGGGCTTTAACTTGATCGTACGACATATTAAAGAAGCTCATGCCTTCTTGGTAATAGGTCTCACGGGTTTTAAAATCCTGAAAGACCCACCTAGCCCCTTGAGCAAAGGCTGGGTCGTAGATTGGAAAACCGATATCGAGTCTTAGAATAAAATAGTCAAGATCCATGCGCAAACCTAGCCCTGAGGAAATACACAGCTGTGGAAGCATAGTTTGAAATTTGAATTGAGAGCCCACACGAGAAGGATCTTCGCGATAAGTCCAAATGTTGCCAAAATCGGTAAACAATGCTCCTTTGAAGGTGGCGCTCAGTTCAAAGCGATATTCCAGAGAGCCACTAAAGCGAATATCACCAATTTGGGTTGCCAAACGGTTGGTATCAATGTGATATTTGTAGGCACCAGGTCCCAAGGCCCTAGCCCTCCAACCACGATTATCATTGGACCCTCCGCCAAAGAAGCTATAATCATAAGGCATGGCTGTTTGCGAATTGCCATAAGATAATCCAGAACCTGCCAAAAGGCGCATATGTACGGAGGATTTATTTGGCATTTGCTTTGAAACAATGAGTTGATTATCAATGCGAATGAACTGAGAATAGGGCTGTTTGCCAAATAAATATTGCCCATTCTGACTGTCTTGCTTGTCCCTAAAGGCATAGAGCAAATTGCCGGCAGCATCTAAGGAACTATTGAAATACAGTGCACCCGAAAAGCGTTTCTTTTGCCCAGGAAGGATGTCTTTATCCTTGTTTGAGAATTCGTAAGAAAATTTAAAATCTTGCCAGATGAATTGATTGCTGTATGAATTAAATAAGTACAAATCATTGATTTGATTGAGCTGAGCTTCAAATTCGGCAGACTTTTGGATATTGACATATTTAATCACCGAAGCACCCGGTAGTCCCATTTGAAATACTTGGGTTTTACCTACCAAAAATTTCCAAGTGTAATTGAGCTGAAACACTCGGCGATCGAAAATATTGCGTTTTTCAAAATTAAGTGCCGCGCCCAATACCGTGCGAGGCTTCTGACGCTTACCAAGAAGAGTAACGGGAGTAGGAAAAAGTCCAGGCATATCTAGTTTAACACTAGGGCCAAGTTCAAAAGTATTGAAGGTCCTGCCTGCCACAATAAGTTGATCATTGGAACTCGCATCAAAGACAGGCGGTTGAGATTCAAAGCCACCACCAATAGAGAATGTTAGTCTTTGAGCGCCTCCGAATAAATTTTTATTGGTATAGTTCAGCGATGCTGCTGCGCCAAGCAGACCAAAACTAGAGGTGAAACGCGGATCAAAAGCCCATGATTGCTTTTTTGATGGCTCTAAGTAGTAATGCACATTTAACAGATTGGTACCTGGTATTTCTTCTATAAAAGGCTTAACAGAAGAAAACACACCCAGTTGTACCAACGAGCGGTACGTTCGTTCTAAATAGTACTCCTTATAGGTGTTGCCCTGTTCTAGGTAGTTTTGCATTTCCAATACATTTGGATGAATCCATGGCCTTGACCCATTGTAGCGCAGTGTCATCGTGCGCCAATCACTCAGCGTGCCGTAAGGAACTTTCAAAGCTGCGGCTTGTTTTTTAGAATATAACAATTCTCTGTACAATAAGAGTTGAAGTGTTTGAAGGTATTGGGGTTGTAAAGAATCATTGATACTGAGCCCCAAACTATCGATTTGATTGCTAAAAACACCTTCTACCTGCAAGGTATCGGCCAAATGAAAATACACCTTATTCACTTTGGTCTCACGATAAGGAACCACCATCAGGCTATCTGGATTAGCAGGCGAAGCAATCAAGCGATCTTCAAAAATAACTTGTAAAAAAACAGTCATGGTCTGCCGATTGGTATCGGCAGCAAATTGAATGCTGGTACTATTGAATTTGTATATGCTTTCATCGCGCATAAACTTAGCTACCCGCTCTCGGTATGATGCCAAGTAGTCCAAATCAAAAGGTTGGCCGATGAGTGGGTGTATGCCCTGGGGTTGTATTTCTTTTTTGATAAATTTCTGATGCAAATCGCGCAGTAAGCGCGGGCCGCTGTATGCAACAGAATCAATGATGTATTGTGGACCTTCATCGATGTGATAGGTAGTGTGAATGGTGCGTTTTTTTTCATTGATGGTCAGCTGAGAACTCACCTTACCGTAATAATATCCTTTTTTAATCAAATATCGCCTGAGTTGATCCTCGTTTTTTTGGTGCAATAAAGTATCAAATACAACGGGCTTTTGCCCATATTTGTATTTTAGTTTTTCGCGCCAAATTGCTTGTTTAAACACACTATCGGGTAGTGCTTTATATCGATAATCAAGCTTACCTCTCTCTAGTGCTTTTTGATTTCGCCGCACATTAATGGCTTGTACCCGTGTTTTTTTATGCTGCCACTTTTGTTCAAATTTTTGATAACTCGAAGTTTTCTTGTTGGCAACCGTTGTTGAATCGATGGCATTGTACAACCAAAGTTTCCATGGAGCACCAAAAAAGCGAGCGTTTGGTTGCTGTCGCAAAACGCTTGATAAATCATAGCGATCTAATTTGGTGGTCAGCGGATTGTCTAGCGATATATTGGCATTGCGCAAAAGGTAATTTCCTTCTGGAACGCCTTTAGATAAGCGACATGCTGTCAACAGCAAGGTTAACAAGACAAATAATTGTACTTTTGAACTCCGGTACATGACCCTACAAAAGTAAAGAATTATCAAGTTGGAAAAGCTCAGTTTGCAAAAGATCAAAGACCTCAAGAAATTGCAGTTAAAAAAATACCGCGATGAACATGGCCTATTGTATTTAGAGGGAGAAACGCTTATAAGCGACCTTATTTTAGAATTTCCAGCCCTCATTCATACTTTAGTGCTTACTGAAGATAAAGTAGAGAATTTTGCGCATCAAGATTTACCCATGCTTGTGGGATCAGAAAAGGACTTAGAAAAGTTAACCCAACTACGCACTCCAAAAAAAATCAATGCGGTGGTGCACTACCCTACCCAAAAAGAATTTGACCCACTGCAAAGCGCCCTCTTATTAGATCAAATTCAAGACCCGGGTAACCTAGGTACTATTATTCGCACCGCAGACTGGTTTGGCATCAATCAAATCATATGTGCTCCTCAAACCACCGATTACCTGAACCCAAAAGTAATCCATGCATCGATGGCTTCAGTTTTTCGCGTCAATGTACTTTACAAAGATCTTCATGCCATCATTGCCCAAAATCCGGAGCAAACCTATGGAGCCTTCATGGATGGTAAAAATTTTCAAACCATACCTTCCGAAGAAATCAAGTTTTTAGTGATGGGCAATGAAGGTCATGGAATTAGCCCTGAAATTTCTAAAGCCCTTTCCAATCGGATTGGCATTCCCCAAAAAGGACATGCTGAATCTTTGAATGTGGCCGTAGCTACAGGAATTTTACTTCAACACATGAGTAAATCGAATAAAGATTAGCAAGATCGATGAAAAGGATGTAATTTTGCAAGATTCCGATTTTACGATGCTAGACATAGATTTATACGAGGCCAAAAAACTCTATCCCTTTCAAGAAAAAACTGTAAATCAGGTGCTCGACGAGCTCCGTAAAAATGGCAGTAATTTCAATTTACTCTACCAATTGCCCACGGGCGGTGGTAAGACAGTTATTTTTTCGGCTATTGCAAAAAAGTACATTGAAGAGTCTGGAAAAAAAGTCCTGATCCTCACCCACCGAATTGAACTTTCCATACAAACCTCCAAGCAACTTTGTGCTATTCAGGTCCCCAATAAAATCATCAATTCTGAAGTGAAAACTTTAGACGATCAATGCGACTACACTTGTTTCATTGCCATGGTGGAAACGCTCAATAACCGCCTCAATGAAAACGATCAGTTCATTGAAAACATTGGCCTGGTCATTGTAGACGAAGCCCACTACAACAGCTTTAGAAAAATATTCCAATTTTACGAAGACGCAAACATACTAGGCGTAACGGCGACTCCTTTGAGCAGCAACCGCAACCTACCCCTCAAAGATCATTACAACAAATTAATTGTGGGTGAGTCTATATCCAATCTTATCAATGACGGGTACCTTTCAGATGCTGAAACCTATTCCTATGACGTCAATCTGCACGGCTTAAAGATTGGTTCAAACGGCGACTTCACTGTAAGTTCCAGTGATTTGCTCTATTCCAATTACTTCATGCAAGAAAAACTCATTTTTGCATATGAAGAGGTTGCCATTGGCGAAAAAACTTTGATTTTCAATGCCGGAATAGAAACTTCACGGCGTGTGGAGGAATCTTTCAAAAAACTCAAGTACAACATTCGGCACCTCGATTCTACTTTCTCAGACAAAGACCGCAAAGATGTTATCAAATGGTTCAAAGAAACGCCAGGTGCTATCTTAACATCAGTCGGTATTTTAACCACAGGTTTTGACGAACCTTCGGTTCAAACCATCATTATCAATCGGGCTACCCGCTCATTGACCTTGTATCATCAAATGATTGGCCGAGGATCCAGACGTATCAAAGACAAATCACAATTCAAGATCATTGATTTAGGCAACAATGTGAGGCGTTTTGGATATTGGCAAGATTATATCAATTGGCAAGATGCATTTCGCTTCCCTGATCGCTTCTTAGAATCGCGCATTTCGGAGCTCGAAGACATGGAATTTGAAGTAGAATACGAATACCCTAAAGGTTTTGAGCAATTAATTGATACCAAAATTTTAGAATCATTTTCGATCAAAGACTGTTATTTGGAATGCATCGATAGAGGTGCTAAAGGCAAAGAGGCCATCGATCTTTCTATTCACAACCACTATGCCGCAATTGAGGCTTCGGCCCGAAATCTAGACCATGCCTTAGAATTACAGATTTTGCTCCAAGACCACATTGAGCATCGCGTAAAACACTACACAAAGTGCATTTCTAAATGTACCGATAACTATTTCAAATATCTGCTCGAAACCTACAACCGTCAGCTTGGTCAGAAAATCAGGTTGAATATAGTAGATTAGGCACTTTTTTGTAAATTTAGAGACATGAAAAAGGTCCTACTGATACTATTTTTTGTCTTGCCATGGTGTTCATTTAGCCAAACAAAAATCAAGGCCTACCTAGACACCAAATATTTCTATGCCCCTCAAATGGGTCCATATTTAGAAATATATATTGAATTTGTGGGTTATACCACCCAATTCATATCTTGCGATGGCGGGCAAAAAGCTACTGTTTTGGTAGACCTTGCAATTGTTGATTCAAATTCAAATACTCTTTTTAAGGACTACTACGCCCTTGACTCTCCAATTTCTACGGATTCAACACAAAACAATTTTATTGAAGTGATACGTGTCCCACTTCCAAGTGGTGCATACACATTAGCTGTTCAGTTAGAAGATGCCAACAGAGAGAAAAGCTCCATCAAAGGAAGCTTACCCCTTGTGGTACCCACTTTTAAAGATCAGTTTGCCTTCTCAGCTATTGAAATCGTTGATCTCGCCTTTTTTGTTACCGGGGAAGAAAACCGATTTACCAAATCCAATTATTACATTATTCCACTTTTAAAAAACTATTTCAGCGAGGACATGACTGCCCTTCCCTACTATCTAGAATTGTATGGGGCAAAGGATGCGATCTTATTAGAACGAAAAGTAATCAATTCCTCAACAGGACAACAATACCCCGCATTAGCACTAAAGGATACGTTAGAAGCTCAAGAAGTAATAGCCCTACTGCATAAGGTAGACTTAAGTGATTTACAAACAGGCACCTACCAACTTCAAATCAAAGCAACGGATTTATCTAGCAAAGAAACTTGCCTCACGAGCTTTGATTTTGAACGTTTCAATGAAAGTGAAAGTGCCTTTGATATGGCCTCTATGCTATTAGATCCTGCATTTCAAGAATCTATTTCAAATGACAGTGTTGCCTATTACCTAGAAAGCCTCATACCTATTGCCCAAAAAGGAGAAATACGTACAATCATTGCCGTATTGAAAAACAATGACATTGATCAAATGCGCAAGCACCTGCAAGCCTTTTGGTACCAAACGGCTGGCAGCAATGCCTATGCACAGTGGATAAGTTATCAACAACAAGTGCGGTCCGTAGAACGATACTATGCCAACAATTATATGGAGGGTTTTCAAACCGATCGCGGCCGGGTTTATTTGAAGTATGGTCAACCAAATAGCATCGTTGTAAAGGAATCTTCACCTAGTGAATATCCTTATGAAATTTGGGTTTACGATAAGATAGGTATCTATAGCAATAAACGATTCGTTTTTTATAATCCAGACCTAGTAACCAATAACCATCGCCTCTTGCACTCCGACATGATTGGAGAACTCAAAAACCCTGCTTGGCAACAAATTTTAGTGAGGCGCAATACTGTCAACGGTACCGTAGATGACCCAACCATGATGAATGTAAAACACTTTGGGGGTAACTCCAGTGATTTTTACCGTCAATATTAACACCATCATGTCGAGTAAAAACGCGATTGTTATTCTCAACTACAATGGCTTGAGGCACTTACAAACCTACTTGCCTAGTGTTATCGAAAATAGCCCTCAATGGGATATCATCGTTGCAGATAATGGCAGTACTGATGATTCCTTGACTTATTTGAATACACAGGTCAAACAAATTAAAACCATTGTCTTAGCTAAAAATTATGGTTATGCAGGTGGTTATAACGAAGCTTTGAACCAACTTCAAGGCCAATATCAATTTTATTTTTTGCTCAATAGTGACGTACGTTTGACGACACATTGGGATGTGCCGCTTCTTGATTTTTTGAAAAACAACCCCCTTGTCGCCGGCGTACAACCTAAGGTTCTTTCAGACAAAGAGCCCAATAGATTTGAACATGCTGGAGCCTGTGGTGGATACCTGGACTGGTTCTACTACCCTTTTTGCAGGGGGCGGGTCTTTGATGCCATTGAAGAAGATCAAGGGCAATACAACAGCACACAGCAGGTGACTTGGGTTTCTGGAGCCGCCTTTCTCATCAAGTCAGAGGCTTTTCATAAAGTAAATGGATTTGATTCCGCCTTTTTTGCGCATATGGAAGAAATTGATTTGTGCTTGCGCTTAGGATCTATTGGCGATGAATTTTATTGCATCCCCGAATCAAGGGTATATCATTTAGGTGGAGGAACCCTTGATTACAGCAGTCCAAGAAAGGTGTTTTTAAATTTTAGAAATAGCCTCTGGATGATCGTCAAAAACCAAAAGCGTTTTTTACTTCCCTTTCTATTTATTCGAATGGCCCTTGATGGCATCGCAGCAATTCAATTTTTAGTCAAGGGGAAACCAAAGTTGACTTGGCAAATTTTTTTGGCGCACCTGGCACTGTACAGACATTTTATGCATTTCTATAAAAAGCGCCAACCTCAAATTTCAAAGCCTCTCACCTATCATGGGTTTTTGATTTGGGATTATTTTGGCAAGGCCGTCAGACACTTCTTTTCACTTAACAAACGTAAATTTCATCGATGAATAAATTATTAGCCGGCTTGATACTCTGCCTATTATGGCAACAATTCAAGGCTCAAGTACCTGCACTTCAACAGGCCAGTGACAAAGCCCAACAAAAATTTGGTCAAAGCACAGCGCCCCAACAAAAAAAAGACCTCATTATTGCATCGATGCTAGTCAATCCATTGATTGGTACAGGAGGGCACGGACACACCTTTCCTGGAGTTTGTGCGCCCTTTGGCATGATGCAGCTCAGCCCGGACACACGCTATGAAGGATGGGATGGTTGCGGAGGATATCATTATTCAGACTCCATTATCTATGGTTTTAGCCATACCCATTTGAGCGGAACCGGTGTGCCAGATTATGCAGATTTGTTGGTGGTGCCCCAAAGTGGAGAAGCCAAATGGAAAGGCCAATTTGAAGACCCCAATGGTTATGGATCTCGGTTCAGCCACCAAAATGAAGTTGCACGCATTGGATTCTATGAAGTACTCTTGTCGGATGAAAACATCCGTGTCAATTTAACAAGCACCCCTCGTGCGGGCATGCATCAATACACCTTTTTGAATGCCAATGAGAAAAAATACATACTCCTTGACCTCAATTACCGAGACAAACTCTTGGACGCTAAATTTGAAATGCATGACAATCAAAATATAAGCGGCTACCGCATATCTCAGGCCTGGGCCAACGAACAACATTTTTACTTTCATCTCACTTCTTCTATTCCATATATCAGTTATGAAATACAACAAAGCGATGGCCGCGCAAAGTTGCTTTTAGAATTTCCGATGGACACCAAGGAGCTATTGATCAAAGTAGGGATGTCTCATGTAGATGCAGAGGGAGCAAAATTTAATCTTCAAACTGAAATCCCACAATTTTCTTTTGATCAAGTATACAATCAAAATGTTCAGCTTTGGAACGCGGAATTCAATAAAATTAAAGTTCAAGGCGCAATTCAAGATATGATTACCTTCTACAGCGCACTCTACCATTGCATGATTGCTCCGAACCTAATGAGCGATGCCGATGGTCGCTATCGCGGGCGAGATCAACAAATTCATCAATTAGATAACTTAAAAGACCAGCAATACACTGTTTTTTCACTCTGGGATACTTACCGTGCCAACCACCCCTTATTCACACTCATTGATCAAAAGCGCACCAATGCTTATATCCGTACTTTTTTAAGGCAATTTGACCAAGGCGGAGACCTACCAGTTTGGGAACTTGCTGCTTGTGAAACAGAATGCATGATTGGCTATCATAGTGTAAGTGTCATTTCGGATGCCTATATGAAAGGCATCCGAGATTTTGATGTCAAAAAGGCACTCAAGGCTATGGTAAGCACTGCAAATGCCAATGAATTTGGCAAACGCTCCTATATTGAAAAAGGCTTCATCAGCGCGTCCGATGAACCCGAATCTGTTTCGAGAACTTTGGAATATGCCTATGATGATTTTTGTATTTCTACGATGGCTGCTGCCCAAGGCAATAAAAAAATAGCCGATGAATTTCAGAAGCGTAGCTATCATTTTATCAACCTCTACGACCCACAAACAAAGTTCATGCGCGCCCGAAGAGGTGCACAATGGTATGGGCCCTTTGACCCATCAGAAGTGAATTTCAACTATACAGAAGCCAATTCTTGGCAATATTCCTTGTATGCGCCACATCGAATGGACCTACTCACAAGGCTTATTGGCGGGCCTGATTCTTTGGAATTATGGCTAGATAGGCTGTTTACCACGGATATGAAACTCAGCGGCAGAGAGCAGGCAGATATCACAGGATTGATTGGTCAGTACGCACATGGCAATGAACCTTCGCATCACATGGCCTATCTCTATAACTACACCAATGCACCGTACAAAACTCAATTTTATGTCGATCGTATTCTCAAAGAAATGTATCACAACGAGCCAGATGGACTTTCGGGCAATGAGGATTGCGGTCAAATGAGCGCATGGTATGTTTGGAGCGCCTTGGGTTTATACCCTATTGCTCCTGGCAATCCAATGTACCAAATCGGGCGTCCAATTGTTGAAAATGCAACAATCAATTTAGAGAATTCTAAAAAGATTCAAATCATTTGTAAAAATCAATCCAAGGAAAACAATTATGTACAGAACGTTTGGTGGAATAATCAACACCTGACCGATCTTCGAATTTCACACGAAGCCCTGATGCAAGGCGGAATATTGACCATTGAAATGGGTCCGGAACCAAAAGTAATCAAGTCAATTACAGCGGTGGAATCTGATCAATTTTCCCTGCAAAATCTATCCCCTGTACCTTTCATATGCACTGAAGAGCGTGTATTTTTTGATTCCTTGCTTATTGAACTAGGCTGCGTAAATGTAGGCCCGCATAATACCAATGAGCTTTATTTTCAATTGAATAATGGACAATGGCAAAAATACAGCACCCCCTTCTCTATCTATGATCGAAGTGTGATAAACGTTAAAGCCAAGAATAGTTTTGAAAATAATAAGGCCATTTGGAGCCCTGTAGTGACATCAGAATTAATAAAAATAGATACTCAAGTTCAGCTTGAATTGAAATGCTCCTACTCCAATCAATATGCCGCCTCGGGCAAAAATGCACTCATCGACGGATTACGTGGCGGTGGTGAATTTAGAACCGGTGACTACCAAGGATACTACAATCAAGATATAGTTGCTATAGTTACTTTTCAAACACCAAAAACCATATCCAAGGTGGGAATATCCTACATCGAAGATCAAAAATCTTGGATTTTTGCACCTAGCCGTGTCTCAGTAGAGGGCAGTACAGATGGTATTCATTTTTTCCCTTTGACAGACACCCCTCTTCCTTTGACTGAACAAAATAATTCAAATCCTAAGAAAAGAGAAGTGATGCTTCAATTCAATAGTAATAAGCTATTGAAATACAAATCTTTAAGATACACCATTAGCAATCCTGGAAACTTACCCCAATGGCACTTAGGAGCAGGAAATCCGACTTGGTTATTTGTAGATGAATTGTTATTTGAATAAGAGTAGAAAACAACTAAACTATAGGTAGCCTGCCTTTGAGAATGCTATACTTTTGATCTACGGCTCCAAATTTGCGATAAAATGAAGCGATACCCTCTTGATTTGACCCAATAAAATCGAGTACTTCATGACTTGAAGCAAATTTCTCTATAACGCTATCTATCAAGAACACTAATGCACCATTTTTTTTACCCACCTCATTGAGTGTGCCTTTGATGAAATAAAGCATCTTATCCCATTTAAAAAAAAGACCTGCTGCTAAAAGTTGCTCACCGTCAAAGGCTCCTAAGCAAACAACGGCCTCATGATGGCTCGCAGCTGCAACTAAATTTTCAAGTCGGTGCCAGGCTACAGCATTCAGACTTCCAAGATTAGCACCTTTTTGTTGGATAAAAAAACGGTGAAATACAACAAAGTCTAAACCCTTTACAGTCAAGTGCTTGGCTTTCTTTAGGCTTCGTTTGACATTTTCTGAGTAAGTATCTTTTGGATTTTTTGAACTCTTGCCCAGTGTCAAGGATTGGTAAATACCAATCTTTGATTTAGCTGGCATTAAAGGTTTTGAACATAAATTGAGATGTAGCAAGTTTTTTTTACCTAAGAAAGCCACAAGCTCTGATAATGCTGATTGGTTTGGGGGTCCTACATAGGTCAAAGACCTGATGAACAGTGGTTGTAAGTAGGCCTTGATACCAAATTTTTTAGAAACCGGCACCCTGAGCATTATTTGATCCGCAGCATCAAGTACATAAGCCCATTGTGGGTGCAATATATCTTGCACCCACAATAAACTAAAAAAATCCAAATTGGATTTCAAAGCAACTATTTGCTCGTATTGACGTCTTAATTGATGATTTTCGGTGACAATGCGCATCGCCTTACGAAGTTAAATAAAGCAGCATTGCCAACCATCAATCATGTAACTTTTTTATGTACTTTCGTTATAATCAAATGCTAATCAAACTTTAATATATCATGAAAAATCTTTTTTACCTCGCTACAGCATTGCTCTTAAGCATAAATAGCTTTGCACAAGCGCCAAACCAAAATAACAAGGAGCCCAAAAGCCCAGAAGACCGCGCTAAATTCCAAACTGAAAAAATGGCCAGTGAATTGCAACTTACCGAGGCGCAAAAAGAACAAGTATATACCATCAACCTTGGTATTGCTCAGAAAAACCAAGGGATTCGCAATAGCAATTTCACTGAAGATGAAAAACGCAGTATTATTCAATCCAACCGTGAAGCACAAATAGAAATGTTGAAAAACGTTCTTACAGCTGCTCAGTTTGAAAAAATGAAAGCAAATTTCAAAGAACAGCACCAAGAAGGTGGCAGAGAGCATCACGAAAAACATTGATAAAAAAAGGCCTCAGTTAAGAGGCCTTTTTTTTTGCTTCACATAATCAATATTTAATGATTTTAGATGTTTCTTGGTGCACCCCATCATCAAATGTCAATAGGTAAATGCCACTGGCGTATTTACGCATATCCAGATGAAACTTGCCCGCCGATAGTTCAAATTGATCGAGAATCTGACCGTTAATCCCCAAAATACTCAGCCGCATCTGATCTTTATTGCAGTCAATAAAAAGTTCGTCTTCAAACGGATTGGGGTAAATACTTATTGGGGCTACAGTAAGATCAGCTACCCCGACATTACAATTATTATCGGCAAGCGGTGTTGGAATGATGGTCGCAAAATCTTGACCAGCATCAGGGCAACGCGCATAAGAAATGTTGGTTAGTTGTGGCCCAAAAGCAATTTGATCGTGAACATTCCAACCATGCGATAAATAAACATATTCACCTGAACTATTTAATTTAAAGTTGGCATGCAAGCCCGACTGCAAGGCATCCTTATCAGCCCATACGAGTAAATATCCATTGGCAGGGATGATAGTGCCCGCTGGAATTGGCCAAGCCAATAAATCAAGCGGATCATCAGATAGATAAAATCCAGCAAGGTCAATAGGTGCATTCGTTGTATTGACAAGCTCGATCCAATCATCATCCTCAGCATCTTGGTCAAAGAGTAAGGAATCATTCGAGGCCAACACTTCATTGATCAAAACAGAGCCAATCATTGGGGTAGAAAAATTTACGGCGAGAGAATGAAACTCATGCTCGGCACGCTGAGGTGAAAATAGACCCGCATTGTTGTTATCGGCATAAATATAATAATCAAATGTAAGACCATCTACAGGTAGCTCAACACCATAAACATGATCATTGGCCGCACCATCATTATGCACACCGTCATCATACATCTGGACCCGATTGAATTTTAATTGATGATTGGTGCGGTAACCCAAATAGACCGAAGTTTCATTGGCGCAAGTTGCATTGAGTACAACAGTTGCCCCATAAATTAAGGGGGTGCTAGTTGCACCTTGTGATAGAATTGCTGGTGCTTGCAACAAATAGGCCGCATTGCTAGCGAAGAATTGGGCTCTTGCATCCATAAGCGCCTTGATACCAGGAATACTACCTCCTCCCCCTGGCCCTCCGCCAGTCACTGCTGTAGTGAGGCTATTTAAGAATTGGTTGTAAGTATAAAATTTATAGTTATCGGCCTGAATGGAAGAATCGGCAAGATTCATCAGGCTTTGTGCCCAAGTTTCGTACTGTCCGTTGGCAAAAATTTCTTGTACCATCGTTCTTATGTGGGCCATATACATCCTCTTGTACAAGGGATTGGCTAAAATTTGTTGAATCAATGGATGATTAGCAGAACTTGCATTGGAGTAAGGGTCCAAGCTAGAGGGTGTAATAGTGCCCGTGCCTGTACCACCAGGAAATCCACCAAAACTCATGTTTAAATCCCAAACTGTGGGTACAAAACGCTCATTGTTATCCCAACTCAAGTAATAATTTTGACGAAAAGCACCGCTGTATGAATCCAGATTAACCAATACATTGTTGAAAGCCAGCATCCAGATGGCCCGATCTATATCGAGTACATTTTCAATATTTGTAAAATCATTGTTAAGTACTGTACAAAGCTCAATCAATTTGTCCCAACCAAAATCAGTTTTCAGTTCATAACCAGTCAAATAAGCACTACTATCTGTCCCCAAATATTTTAAATCAGGGCTAATGCCTGTTCCACCTGGCCCTGCACCACCACTAGGATTGCATTTGAAGTAGGTATCATTGGCATAATAATGGTCTTCATTAAATGTACTTTTAATAGATTCATTGTTGGTATACACCCCTCTGTAAACCCCATTGATGTATACCCGTGCAAAATTTGAAGAAGGACAATCCATGTATTGCTCTAAAATTTGATAGGATAGAATTTCTCGTATCATGGATGGGTCTTTATAACAATTCGAGAGTTTGATGTCGGTAATACCCTGATAATCCTGATTTGATTTGATGGTATTGAGCTCGATATGCAAAGGATTTTTCTGATTGTTTGGACTGTAGGAACTATTACCCTTGTAACGAACACCGCACGAATCATAAACTTGACCATTGATTCGAACAGAATCTGCATAAATATAAGTTTCAGTAGCCTCATTGGCATCTAATTGAGCATCCCAATTTGTGAAAGAGAAATACAGTTCAATCACCTGAATGGTATCACGACTGTAAAACGATTGGCAATGCAGTGAGCCATTAAAAAATATAAGGAAAATAAAGGCGATGAATGCTAATTTCATAATTTTCGTTTAATTGAGAACGCAAGCAGCGTATGATTGGATGTAAACTTTTAACTTTAGAGCATGAAATTAGCCATATTTAGTATACTTAACATCGCTTTTCTCTTTAATAGTTGTGCACAAGCACCACAGAAAGAGGCAAAAAAAAAGGAAGTCGTCATCATACAAACCAAATTTGAACTAAAAGATTTTCTTACAGACAACCCTGATCTTGATGAGGCTGTCAATAAAGTTTTTGCAAACCTAGACGATACGGCAATTGTAGCGCAACTCTTAATGCCGGCCGTTGGCCGCTTGGGGCAAGAAAAATCTACCATTGATCAGCATATCAAAGAACGAATCATTGGCGGAGTTTTGATGCTCAATGGCACAAAAGAAGGGTTCAGTGCTTGGATCAAAGATTTTGAAGCCCAAAATAAGACTTGTGGCAATTTACCTTTTTTATACAGTGCTGATGCGGAACCAAGTTTGGTCAATCGTAAAATAATGGGTTCCTCTTTAGTAAAAAAAGCAAATGAATTACAGTCTGTGGAAGAAGTGATGGCCTGTGCCGAGACCATCTCTAAAGATCTAAAACACATAGGTATCAATTACAACTTCGCACCCGTTGTGGATATGTCGCCGAATGCAACCGTCGGTTTTAGGAGCTTTGGCGCTGTACCTGCCAATATCATACCGTGGTCGGGAGCATTTATTACTCAAACTCAAGACAATGGAATTATTGCTACAGCAAAACATTTTCCAGGCCATGGTCTCGTTTCTGGTGACACGCACAAGGCTTTACAAGTCATTGATGGAGAACTCAAAGAAATTCAAAATTACCCACCTCTGATCGGCCAGGGGGTACTCTCAATCATGGTGGCTCATATTGCTGTTGAGAATAACCCAAAATACAACACCCTTGGATTGCCCTCTACTTGTTCGAAAACCATCGTTACGGACTTACTTAAAGATGAATTAGGATTCAAAGGCTTAATTGTAACAGATGCAATGAACATGGGTGGCGTCATTGCGGTGCCCAAGGCAGCCAATAAGGCAGTAGCTGCCGGCTGCCATATCATTTTGATGCCTGTAGATGCGAAGAAAACTCACAGCGAGCTGCTTGCGCAATACCGAACCGATACTGCCTTCAAAAAACAGGTGGACGAGGCAGCAAAAAAAATAATTAGAATGAAAATTGTTTTGGGCTTACTTAGCGCTAATTAGGCAAATACAATTCGATCAATCCCTCAGGAGCTTTGATATAAAGCTCCTTTTTTTTGCGATCAACCTTAGAAATAAGTCCATCAAATATAGGAATGAGGATTTCGGTTCCGTTGTAATCTATTTGCAATAAGGGATTGGCTGTCATATCAATGACATCAACAACCACACCAATATCACCTTTCAATTCATCACTCACCTTGTAGCCAATCACTTCATGATCATAGAACGATGACTGATCAAGTTCCGGTAAGATACTCAGTGGAAGGTAGGCCTTTTTTTTAAGCAGACGTTTGGCGGCTGCTTCTGATTCAATGCCTTCAAATTTGATGGCTGCAAATCCTTTGTTTTTTAGTTTAAATCCTTCGATAAAGAAAGGAGTCAAGGTGCCATCGATATCCAAATAGAGTGCATCAAGTTCTTGATATTCTGCTGGATTCGAAACGTCTAAAAACAACGAAACTTCACCTTTAAATCCGTGAAGTTTCGCAATAAGACCTAAATAATAACAATCTTGGATCAGCATATGCTTATTCAGCAGCTGCTTCTTCCTCTGTAGTTTCAGCAGCAGGAGTTTCAGCAGCAGGAGCTTCTTCGACTGCAGGTGCCTCTTCAGCTACTGGAGCTTCTTCGACTGCAGGAGCTTCTTCGACTACAGGTGCCTCTTCGGCCACTGGAGCTTCTTCAACTGCAGGTGCCTCTTCAGCTACTGGAGCTTCTTCAGCTACTACTTCCTCTGAAGCTGGAGCTTCCTGGGCAATCTCTTCTACTTCTGGAGTATTTTTAGCCATTACTTCAGCGGCTTTTGCTGCATTTGCTGCAGTTTCTGCTGCCATTCGGGCTGCTTTTTCTTTCTCGGCATCTTTAGCCAATCCAGAAATTTTTCCTTCAATTTTCGAAGATTTATCAGCCAACCATTGGTTGAAACGCTCTTCTACTTGTTCAGGTGTGAGGGCGCCTTTTTTAACGCCATTTAACAAGTGGTTCTTGTATAATACACCTTTGTAAGATAGAATTGCTCTTGCTGTTTCTGTCATTTCGGCACCCTTTTGAACCCAAGCAAGTGTTGCATCGAAATTGATGTCAATTACAGCTGGGTTTGCTGTTGGGTTATAAGTTCCGAGTTTTTGGATGAATTTACCATCGCGTTTTGCACGGCTATCAGCGGCTACTAAATGAAAAAATGGTTTGCCTTTTTTACCGTGTCTTTGAAGACGAATGCGTGTTGCCATTGTACTTTACAGTTTAGGGTACGAAACCCTGATTTATAAATTAGTGAATTAAGGGTGCAAAGATAGTGATTTTTTTTACAAAAAATACAAAACATTATTTTCCCTGGGCCTTGAAGACAATAATGACCGTATAGAACATGATTTTAATATCAAGTGCCAAACTTCTATTCTTCATGTAAATGAGATCAAATTTCATGCGCTGCAGCATTTGATCTACATTTTCGGCATAGCCATACTTTACTTGCCCCCAGGAAGTAATACCAGGCCTCACTCTGGTCAAATGCATGTATTGAGGTTCAATCTGCACTATTTGATCAATATAATACTGTCTTTCAGGCCTAGGGCCCACCAAAGACATTTGCCCCATGAGCACATTAAAAAACTGAGGAAATTCATCGAGACGTGTTTTGCGCATGAATCGACCAATGGGGGTTATGCGCGGATCTCCTTCTTTGGAAAGTTGTGGACCTTGTTTTTCAGCATCTAAATACATGGTCCGAAATTTAATAATCTTGAATATTTTACCACCCTTCCCAACACGTTCTTGAAGAAAGAAGATGGGGCCAGGAGAGGACAATTTGACAACAACTGCAGAGAAAATAAAAACTGGAATCAAACAAATGAGTGCTGCCAAAGAAAAAAACACGTCCATGATTCGTTTGAGTGTACGTTGCCAATGAGGCATCACATCCGGATTAATTTCAATAAGCAGCGCACCATAAATATTTGTCATATCTACTGATCCTGCCAATATGCTGTACATATCAGGGAGCACCCTTATTCTAATGCGGCCATTGTCTATTCGTGAAATGATGGATTGTAGCCTGTCGTGATCTGAACTTTCAATCGCTATGATGACTTCTTCTACTTGCAAGTCGCTCATTACTCGTTCTAGATCTAGCACTTTTCCAAGATGCGGTAAGTGTTTAGAAAGCAAATTATCGCGGCCATTTACTTGGATAAAACCAACAAAATGATTGATCATATTGGGCGCCGCTAATAATTCCTTATAAATCTCTATGGCCTTTTGGTTACCGCCAACAATTAGTGTTTTGAACCCATGGCCCGCCGCCTTGATATAATTAATGAGTAAGGTGGTAAAAATCAAACGACCAATAGAGGTAAAAGTCAAATGAATGATAAATAACCATATGGTGAGTTGGTAATAATTTTGATAGCTCCGTACTTGATCATCAATTAAAAGCGTAAAGAATAAAACGAGTGTTCCAAAAAATGTAGCCGCTAAACTTAAATGAAGCACTTTTAACCTAAATAACCTTCTAATTTCAGCGTAGGTGCCTTGTAAAATGTAAAACAAAAGCCAGAAAAGTGGCAATAAGAGAACACCTAACCAGAAGTTTTTGTCCGAATGAAAGGTCTTATTTTCAATGTAAACTTGTCGGATATAAAAAAATAGCCCCCAGGCGCTACTTGCAGTGAGTAGGTCAATGCAAATTAAAAGTGCTATCCAAAAACGATCCCTCATCAGAAATAAACAACTTTAATGTTATCAATAAGGATAAGGTTATTGCTTATTGAAGGATCATAAAAAGACCGAAATGCTTGGATGTAATTCGTGTTGTTCGGACCCGCCGTAATGACCTCATTGAGCAGGATATACATTTTCTTCCAACGCAATGCTGAAAGAGGGCTATTATTCATTGTTACCATTGGATTCTCAGTAGTCCCATTGGAATTCACAAACAACAAATAATGTGTAAAGGGTACTGAATTGCAATAATCAATCTCCAGCATGGCCTGCTTGTTCTTTGGAATACTCAGTTGGTCATTTTCGTTGGTATAGGCCACCCACATAGAATCCTGGGCACTCAATAAGACCTTAGCATAATAATTTCCATTGAACCATTTTAGCGTATCATTGGCAAGTTGTAAATGAGCAGTTGAAGTGTTCGGATCGTCATTGAGCCGTATGTTGATGTCTTCAAAATCTTCAACCCAAAAATTAAGCTCAGATTTATACCTTGTTGTTGGATCAATTGTTAAGACTTGATTTTGGATCAGTTCTGCTTCTATTTCGAATGGTTCTAGATGCTCGTTACGCATTTTAGTTGCAGCAATCCCATTGACACGTATCGTTGGATAGAGTCTAATTTTAGCATTTCCCTTATGGAGAATTGGAATTTTAAAAGGAACTTCAAAAACGCCAATCAGTTGGTCATCGATGTAGACCCAGGCATCTGTAATGTTGTGTGTCAGTTGTCCTTCCTCACCATTCAGTGCAGGATTGGCAAGCAGTGTCCAAGAATTAACCGCTAACCATGATGGATCGGGGTTGTTTTTTACACAACTAAATAACAATGGCAACAAGAGCAGTAGGTAGCGATACACCATGATGGTCAATTAACGTATTTAAGCCTGGATTATTGTTTGAATATTAAACATGTAAATCTCGGTTTGCAAGTTGCTCAATTTCAAGGGCAACTTCAAGAGCCCTCACCCCCGCCCTCAAATCCACTAATGGTGCTTTTCGCATTCTAAAATTGGCAGCAAAATCTTGCCATTGTGCGGCAAGTGCATTGCTTTTTTCTACTAGGATTTGCATTTTGCCCTCTGATAAGAGAGATTGTTTGGTTAAGGAAAAATGAAGTAAATCTAATAGATAGATGCTGTTTTCAGTAACTACCTTGATGCTTCGCTCTTTGTGATTGTCAATGCGGGAAGCATATAAGGTGCATGAGAGCTCCTGATCAAAAAACAAATTTACTTTGACTTGATCTGCAAAGGTGGTTTGCTTTTGACGGGCCTGTACTTCCATGCCTTGTGGCATATCATCTACCAAACTGAGCAAAAGATCAATGTCATGAATCATGAGGTCCAGTATGACCGACACATCCGATCCTCGTTGTTGAAAAGTAGCGCAACGCTTTGATTCGAAATGTGTGATTTTTGAATTCTTGAGCTCATGAACAAAGGCTTGAAAAACAGGATTATACCTTTCAACATGACCAACTTGTAAGAAGGTTTCTTTTTCGGCATGCAAATTTTCAAGCTCCTTGGCTTGTTCTATTTCCTGACAAAGCGGTTTTTCTACAAAAACTGCACAATTTACATCCATAGCAGCTCGAAGCAATTCAAAATGCGCTGATGTAGTTGCCGAAATTCCAACAGCCTCCACACAACTTAAAAGTGCCTCAAAGGAGGCAAACAATTCTAATTTAGGGTACTTCATCCTGAGTTCTTTGATTCGGTCTTGGTTGTGTTCGTAGACACCCACAAGTTCAAAGGCATCGTTTTTCAGTAACAATTCCAAATGAATGCTACCGAGGTATCCAATGCCCACTAATCCGATTCGAATTTTACTCATTTCAATAAAAAAGCCATTAATCGGTGACTAATGGCTTTGAGCTGATATAGGATTCAAACTTATTTTTTAACCGTATCTACAACTGCTTTAAAAGCATCTGGGTGATTCATTGCTAAATCTGCAAGAACTTTGCGATTGAGTTCAATACCACTCTTGTGAACGGCACCCATGAATTGAGAGTAACTCATGCCGTGCTGACGCGCACCTGCATTGATACGAGTAATCCATAGGGAACGGAAATTCCTTTTCTTTTGCTTGCGTCCGGCGTATGCATAAACAAGCCCTTTTTCAATGGCATTTTTAGCAACTGTCCAGACATTTTTACGACGACCAAAGTATCCTTTGGCTAGTTTCATCAAGTTTTTTCTTCTTGCTCTTGATGCAACGTGATTTACTGATCTTGGCATAATTTTTAAATTTTTTGGTAAGGAGTGCTTCTCATCGAAGACTTAGTGACTCAGTACCGGGTTCTACAATTTATTAACCGATTGGTGACTATTTCATGCACAATTGCAATTTGACATTTGAGAGGTCAGCATCGTGAACCAATCCGGCGTGCGTAAGATTGCGCTTACGTTTTGTAGCCTTTTTGGTCAAGATGTGGCTCTTAAATGCATGCTTGCGCTTGATTTTGCCACTTCCAGTGATGGTGAATCGCTTCTTTGCACTGGATTTTGTTTTCATTTTAGGCATTTGACTTGCTTTTTTGTGTTAAACTTCTATATCAGCTTCTTATTTCTTTTTTGGATTGATCATTAAGATCATCTTCTTACCTTCTAATTTAGGTAACTGTTCTACGGTTCCTAAATCAGCGAGTTCTTGTGCAAATTTGAGCAGTAGAATCTCACCGCGGTCTTTAAAAACAATGGTTCTTCCCTTGAAGAAAACGTAGGCCTTGACCTTACTTCCTTCTTCGAGAAATTTCTTGGCGTGAGCCAATTTGAAGGCAAAATCGTGGTCATCGGTGTTGGGCCCAAAGCGAATCTCTTTCAATATCACTTTGCTTTGCTTTGCTTTCAATTCTTTTTGCTTACGTTTCTGGTTGTAAATGAACTTTTTGTAGTCCATGATTTTACAAACAGGTGGCGTAGCGTTCGGAGAAATCTCAACCAAATCAAGTTCTTGCTCTTCGGCTAAGGCTATACCTTTGGCCACACTCATTACTTGAGGTTCTTCACCTTCTATAACGAGACGTATTTCAGAAGCAAAGATTTTGTCATTGATGCGGTGTTGAGCCGCTTCTTCTCTTTTTACAAATGGTTTTGAATTTCTTCTCATTTAAGTGGTTGGTTCAACTTAAGCCAATTCTGCGGTAATTACTTCCTGAATCAAGTCCGCAAATTGGTTCAGGTTCATGCTACCGTGATCTCCGACTCCTCGCTGACGAACTGCAATCGTTTCAGACTCGGCTTCTTTCTCACCAACGATGAGCATGAATGGTACTTTTTTGAGTTCCGCATCGCGAATTTTCTTTCCAATTTTCTCGTTACGGTCATCAATAAGACCGCGAATATCGGAATTATTTAGGAAATCTAAAACTTTTTCTGCGTAAGCGTTATATTTATCGGAGATGGGCAAGATGATAAATTGCTCTGTTGATAACCATAGTGGGAAATCTCCAGCACAATGTTCAAGTAAAACTGCAACAAATCGTTCCATGGATCCAAATGGTGCGCGGTGAATCATTACCGGGCGATGTTTTTGATTGTCTGCACCGATATATTCCAATTCAAAGCGCTCAGGAAGGTTGTAATCTACTTGAATGGTTCCTAATTGCCATTCACGACCAAGTGCATCTTGCACCATAAAATCAAGCTTAGGACCATAAAATGCCGCCTCGCCATATTCGACTACTGTTGGCAATTGCTTCTCAGCAGCAGCTTCAATGATGGCCTGTTCGGCAAGCTGCCAATTAGCTTCTGAACCTATGTATTTGCTTCGATTTTCTTTATCGCGTAGCGAAATTTGGGCTTTGTAATTTTCAAATTTTAAGGTCTTGAGAACGTACAACACAATATCGATGACATTCTTAAATTCTTCTTTGACCTGATCTTGGGTGCAGAAAATATGGGCGTCATCCTGTGTAAAGCCACGTACGCGTGTTAGGCCGTGCAATTCTCCAGATTGCTCGTATCGATATACCGTACCGAACTCAGCAAAACGCGCAGGCAAATCCTTGTATGACCTCGGCTTACTTTTGAAAATTTCGCAATGATGCGGGCAATTCATCGGTTTGAGGTAAAACTCTTCGTTGGGGTCTGGCGTACGGATAGGCTGAAAAGAATCCGCACCGTATTTTTCATAATGTCCTGAGGTAACATAAAGTTCCTTATTGCCTATATGAGGTGTAATGACTTGTTGATATCCAGCCTTTCTTTGGGCTTTTTTGAGAAAATTCTCTAGTCTTTCGCGCAGTGCAGCACCTTTAGGCAACCACATAGGTAAGCCCTGCCCTACTTTTTGGCTGAATGTGAATAATTCTAGTTCTTTACCTAGCTTTCTGTGGTCACGTCTCTTGGCTTCTTCTACTTTTTCGAGATAGTCTGTGAGTTCAGCTTGCTTGGGGAAGGTGATGCCATAGATACGGGTTAGTTGCTTGTTTTTTTCATCTCCACGCCAATAGGCACCGGCAATGGCAGTTAATTTTACTGCCTTGACAAATCCGGTATCTGGAATGTGCGGACCACGGCAAAGGTCAGTAAAATTGCCTTGGGTGTAAAAGGTGATAGTCCCATCTGCTAATTCTGAGAGTAACTCCAGTTTATAAGGATCTTGCTTGTCTTCAAAATAGGCAACAGCTTCCGCTTTAGAAATCTCTTTTCGGATGAAAGGATTTTTAAGCTTTGCCAATTCCTTCATCTTGATTTCAATTTTCTCCAAATCTTTTTCCGAAATGGTGTGTTCCATCAAATCAACATCATAGTAAAACCCATTGGCTACCGGCGGGCCAATTGCCAACTTGATCCCAGGATAGAAATATTCCAAGGCCTCGGCCATTAAATGTGCAGAAGAGTGCCACATTGTTGACTTTCCTTCTGAATCATTCCAAGTAAGCAATTGCAGCGAGCTATCTTGAATTAGCGGTGTGCTCGCATCGCAGACTTGGCCGTTAATTTTGGCTGCCAATACGTTTCGTGCCAATCCTTCAGAAATAGATTGGGCTACTTGCATGGCTGTAGTTCCGGCGTCATACGTACGAATGTTGCCATCCGGAAAAGAAATATTTATACTCATATGTGATTTAAATGAGGTGCAAATTTACAAAAAAAAGCCTTTGACCTTATTTCGGTAAACCTAAAACACTTTGTAAATCTGCTTGCATTGATCGAAGTTGAGAACTAAGAGAAGTGTGATCCAAAAGAATATCTGGCAGCTCTTTTGAAATGTATGAAACAAAACGCCAAACCTCAAGAATGTCTGCAACCGGCACTTCGTAGGGCGCATAAAGTGGGTTGGTTGAACTTAATCGAAAAGTTTGCTTTTGCTGTAGTAAATTCTGTACATATTTAAAAACAATGCCATCTTCTTTAGTAACAACCACACAGGGGGTATTTGAAGGAAGTTGCAACCAATCTTGAACAAACTCACCTACCACATAAGAACCATGCACCACTGGTGGCATGGAGTCTCCACTGATGGGAAATGCACGGTATTTACGCTCCTTCGATAAAAACGGCAAGCGCAATGTAGGTAATTCTTGCAGGTAATCTGGATCTGCGTAGCCACTGGTATATCCAGCGCTTACTTTTTCAGGTATGAGTTCTATTTCTTCTTCGTTTTCGGAATTCACCACCGTAGTAAGTACGCGTAGATGCTTCCCACTGGCCTCCGATTTCCAGGCGCCTTGCATCTGATCTAAATCGTGAGCGCTCAATTTGGATAATTCTTTTGAAATCAAGGATTCAAGTGGGATTTTTTCCCCTTGAGCTACTTGCAGCAATAACTCCAAATTCGGTTGAGCAACTTCATTTTCGTATCCGCTATATGTCGAGCGATTGAGCCCAAGTAAAGTTGCCATTTCTTCTTGAGAAAGACCTTTCTTTTTGCGGATAAATTTCAGATTTTGAGCAATAAACATCCAAGTGATTTTATTCAAAGATATACAATTAATGAATATCTCATCATAAAATTGATTAATAAATAATCAATTTTTTTTATGACCACTAAAGAAACTTATTGCCCTTCAAATTGGTAGGAAATCCAACCATTCGTCGGGCCATCACCGGAACTGAACCTAGATTTCTGGGCATATTTCTTTGCTTGTTCGATCATGCAAGGGCTCGCATTCCTACTTTTTGAGGCTACGTAAGTAACTTCCGTCACACGTCCAGCAGCACTGACTTCAATATTGATATATACCAAGCCGCTGGCATTGAAGCCACAGGTATACCCCGGATTGCGCACATACCAGGTATTGCCCTCAAAGGCAGTGCGGTCATTTACACTGAAATCAACCATGACGGCACCCGCATATTGATTAGGTTTGGCATTGGTGTTAGTTGAATTAGAATGCTGTTGTTGGCTTTGTTGTTTGATTTGTGCAATGCGCTTGTTGCTCTGCTCGATAATTTGCGCTCTTGTTTGCGCTCCACCAGTTTGAGCAAAAACCTCCGCTTCAAAATCTTTGGCCGCCTGCTCCGCATTGGCGTTCGAACCATTGGTTGTTTGTGCAGACCAGTCCTCATAAGACCTATTGCGCGTATCATTGGCATCCCGAGCAACATTGCGTAATTCTGAAGACTGTTGAAGCTTCATTTCTTGACGCAATTGCTCTTTTTCTTCAGGATCCAATTGCTCAAGTGCAACCTCATAGAGCCCTTCGCTTGATAGCATCTCCTCTTTTTTCACCGTAGTTAGTTCCAAATAAACAAATGAAGTCACGAACACCCCAAGCACTATTAAAAGTGCATTCATGTAATGTTCAGATTGGACTTTCATTGGCTTCACGGCTGGTATTGTACTAATTGGCGTTTATCGAGCAAATAATAAGATAGACCCTCTTTGTTGGCAAGTTGTAAGGTGGAACTATTAAAGAGCATAATACGTTCATAACCACAATTTAATAAAAAGTCACCATTGAGCAAACAGATACCTAAGCCCATATTGTTTTCAATTAACAAATAAGAATCACAAAGCAATTTGATGGTTTTGTATTCTGGCTTCAATATCCAATTGCCTTTGCTATCTATCAGACCAATGCCATTCAGCCCTTCTACTAGGTAACAATCGTCAAGAAACGGGATGATTCGCTTATACTCTAGAGGTAGTATTATTTTTGAATTCAATGTAATGATACCCCATAATTCATTCTGTTTTACAGGCCATAAACCATTGTTGGCAACTAGGGCATCCTGATAAATGTTTTTAACCAATACCTTGCCATCCTTGTTGATCAAACCAAACTTGCCAGCTTTTGAAAATACAGCCAATCCATCCTTACTGAATTGAGCCAATTCAGCGGCTCTTGTAAACCACTCTAGTCCATTGATCTGCAACTGCTTGCCTGTTGAATCAAAATACAATAGCGATTTCCCATTATTTACGGTAACAATCCCTCTTGGGCTATCAAAAAAGATTTGATCGTATTTAGGTTCGATTATTTTTTTACCGTTTTTACTCAAACCAAACTTTTTATTTTTTTCAATTGGTTCGAATTGCTGTTTATTGTTATCTACCGTAGAATCATTTGATGCTTCTACTGATGAAAGCAGTTGTTGAACCTCCTCATAGGTCAAAGGCGAACTGTCATCCCACATGAAGTAGGAATCTACAAGGTAAAATCCGAGGCTGTCTTCTAGGATCAAACCTTCACTCCAATGAGAAATATCAAGGTAACGCATTGGAATTAGCATTTCATTCTTTTTATTAATCAGGCCGTAATCATTATTTTGAGCTACAATTGCCATGCCATTCTTAAAAGCACCGGCCTCGCTATATTGTGGCTCAATGACCACAGCCCCATTTTCATCCATATAACCAAAGGCACCATCCAAGACAAAAGGAAATAGTGATTTGACAATCAAGGCCTCGTCTTTGGCCAACTCTTCAGAAAAAGGATAGTCGGCATACGTGTTTTTAAATGATATAAATTTCTCCTCGGTGAAAGGCTGCATGAAAAATTTATAAATCAATCCCCACGCTTCATTCAAATAGGCAGACGGAGCATTGGGATACCTTTGGATAAAAAGTTCGCAATTTTCAATATTTTGGCTTCTATTGTAGAGTTCAAAAAGTCGCTGCCATGCCTTTTCCAAATGAGGGCTATCAGGATTTTCAGAAATGAATCTAGCCAAATTCTGTTCAGAACTACTGTCCGTTTTTTCAAGATAATCTAGCAATTGGTATTGGGTAATAGCATTTTTTAATTGCTCGGAATTCGGGTAACTTTCAATAAACAATGAAAAGGCTTCGGCTGTGTTGGCACGAACTGCTTGTTGATAAGCAAGAGAATCCCTGTATTGTATAGCGATCTCATCTAATTTTGAAAAAGCACTGCCATAGCGAAAAATGACTTGATCCAATTGCCCAATGGACTCATTGGATACTGCCGTATTAAATTCTTTTATCGCTAAGTCATTAAATAATTCAAAAAGAATCGAATCGGAAATTGGGATTTTATTTTGAATTTTTAATTTGTTTTTCTCCGTTGTAGCCGACCAAAGTTTAGTGGTCTGAAGCATGTAATGATAGGCACTGTCATTCTTTGCCACAAAATCAGACATGTAATACTTAAATAAACCAAAGGACGCACTTAAGCTATCTTTTTTAAAATCTTTATAAAAATAAGATTTTGACAAGCCAAAATTGTTGTCAAGAAGCGCTGTAAGCCCTTTCTGTGTATTTTTTTGAGCCCTCAATGTAAAAAGGGCGGCAATGTAAAATATGATCAATAAAACTAGCCTCATCCAACTAATTCAATCTTTAAGTCTGGGGGTATTTGGCAAACCGGAATGCCAATCATTTTGTGCAAATTGGCTTGATGAAATCGTCTGTAAATCGACAAAACCTCTTTTTGTCTCTGACTCAATAGGGATTCATCTCCATTGAATTCCATTGCCCATTCCAATTCTGGATAAGTTGCACCAATTTGATCTTCATCAGAACGACCGTCGTCCCAGAGGCCGTCTGTTGGAGCTGCATTTTGTATAGATGATACGACATCAAGTTTTCGTGCTATGGCAAATACCTCTGTTTTCATTAAATCGGCTATTGGGCTTAGGTCCACGCCACCATCGCCATATTTGGTATAAAATCCTACGCCAAAATCTTCAACTTTATTTCCTGTGCCCGCAACCAAACAAGCTTTCGTTTGTGCTATTGCATAGAGTGTGGACATACGGAGCCTAGAGCGCGTATTGGCCATCGCTAGGGTATGCTGCGCAACTTCCAAAGGAAAACTATCTGTCAATGTTTCAAAAGGACTCGTCAGGTCAATGGTTTGAATTTGCACATTAGAAAAGCGCTTTTTAAGATCCTGCATGTGTTCGCCAGCACGAATGAATTCTGCACTGCTTTGCCGAATGGGCATGGTCACACAAAAAGTTGGAGCACCTGTTAAAGCACAAAGCGTAGAAGTAACCGCAGAATCGATGCCACCTGAAATACCGACCACAAAGCCCTTGGAATTTGATTGAAGCTTGTAATCAATGAGCCATTGGACAATATGTTCGACAACTCTATTCATTAAAACAAGAGCGTAAATTTAAGTTGGGTCATGTTTAGGGTTGCTTGATTGCGAAAATAGGTTTCGCTTTGCGCATTGGGATCAAGCATGAACAAAGTATAATTTTGTTCCTTACTAGTCAGGTGTAAAGGCATGAAGCCGTAATTGAATCCTGCCTCTACAAGAAGACAAGTTGAACCTGAGAAATTCCATTCCACGCCAGCACTAATGCCTAAATTGGCATTATAGAAAAACAAATCTTTCGATACATTCATGCCAATGTTTTCAGTAAGGTTTGGTGGTAAGCCTCCAGAAATATCGACAATTGAACCTTTGTCATTCACTGAATTGGTCATCAAGAATCGGTTGCGCAGCCCAAACTTAAAAACGCCTCGGTAATCGCCAATAAAATCTGTGCGAAAAGTAAGCCCAATGGGTAGTGACAAGTACAATGGCTCATAGGTACGCTCCAATAAATTGAAATATTGATCAGTAGAAACAGTTTGGTCTTTGGTCTTAATTTGCTTATCGGTAAAACGATAATAAACGTCGGTGCCCGTTACTTTGTAATTGATTTTATCGATATCAAATTCCAAGCCTGCCGTAAGGGCTATGTTTTGAGATTCTTTCGATGACTTTGTAAAACTTACACCAAAGGAAGACGAAAAACCTGTGGAACTTTCCAAAATATTTGTACCCATCTGCGGAAAATTGAGGCCAACAGCACCCGTAACGCCACCTTGGAGTCTTTTTTCCGAGACAGATTGAGCTTCTACGCAATGGAATTGCAGTAATGCGATGGCTAAAATAACATAGTGATGAACCCGAGTCGATTTCATGTTTCTTATTTAGTATTAAATTTGAACAAAAATAACAATATTCATGATACAAAAGTTGGGATTTTTGTTACTCACCATAGGGATTTGGGGTTGTTCGAAGAATCCATATGCCGTTGATATAGAGGATGCCAAACTTTATGTGAAGTACCAGAACATTGACTCTGCGCTGCGCTACAGCACGCCTAAGGAACAAATAAAGCTATATAATGCACTGAGCAAACAAGACAGCGACTTAGCACAGTTCTGTTTTCCTTATGCACTCCAAGTATCAACAAAGTCTGACAGCGCATTTCTTTTTGACATCAAACGAACCTATCAGCATGCTTTTACCAAGCAAATCAGTGCAGTACTTGATCAAAAACAAAAGTGGAGATTGCAAACCTTCAAGCAGATTCAAAGAGCTTTAAAAAGAATGCATCTCCTCCTTCCTCATAGCTCAATGCCGAGCTCTGTTTGCTTTGCCTATACACAGTTTGCTGCGAGTGCCTACGCCTCACCAAAGTCAATTGTTTTAGGGCAAGAGCGCTATTTGGGGCCACAAAGCACCTTAATTCGCTCTTTGCCCCCTCAGCAATTTTATGATTGGATCAAAGAAGGTATGTCACCACAATTTGCAAGTTCTGATGCACTTTTGGTTTGGCTCAATACCAATGTACTTAAATCTAAGGATGATAACCTCGCTGCAGAAATGATACGCTGGGGTAAACTTCTAGCCATTTTAGAAATTTGTAGTCCTGAGTTAAAATTGAGTCAAGTGCTGCGCTATTCTGATGCAGATTTAGAGTGGGCTACCAATGCTGAGCGCGGCTTTTGGGAGTACTTAGTAGATCAACAAGCACTTTTTAAGACAGATCAAGAATTACTCATGAATCTCCTCAATGAGGGGCCATATACCATTGGATTACCTAAAGAAAGTCCCGATCGCATGGGGCGATTTTTAGGTTATCGAATAGTCAAGCAATATATTGAAAATGAGCAACCTAGCCTGACTCAACTACTACATACCCCCTACCACCAAATTTTAAAAAAATACGAACTACCCCAATGAGTGAACAAATAACCAAAACATCTCAAATCAACATCCAAGTCGGTCTCAATGACAATCAATTACCTTTACGCATGCTGTGGTCTGCAAGTGATGGTCAGATTGACAATGCCGAGGCATCGGCATTTTTGCTTTCCCTATGGGATTCAAAAAACAAAAACACCATGAAGATTGACCTATGGACCAAAGAAATGACTATTGAAGAAATGAAGCAGTTTTTTCATCAAACCTTATTGACCATGGCAGACACCTTCGAGAAAGCAACTGGTGAGCACCTGATTTGTGAGGATCTTCGAGATTATTGTTACCATTTTGCTGACAAAATGCAAATTTTACCAGAGTAATGTTCGTTCGCCTGCATAAAATGCAAAGTGAATTTGCTGATCCTATTCGTTATGTTTTGAAGCATGATGAAGGCCAAATTGCACTCAATGATTTTATCGGCAAACAAATTGAGTTTGTTTTTACCGGGCAAATCTCTTGCGTGAATTGCAACAAAGTAATCAACAAAACATTTGGTGAAGGCTTCTGCTTTTCATGTTTCTCAACTGCCGCAGCGGCAAGCCCCTGTATTTTACATCCAGAATTGTGCCAAGCGCACCTAGGCCTAGGCAGAGACCCCGCCTACGAAGAAGCTCATCACAATCAGCCTCACGTGGTGTATCTGGCCCAAACCAATCAAATTAAGGTTGGAATTACGCGCAATACACAAATGCCAACCCGATGGATAGATCAAGGCGCAGCTGCAGCAATTGTTTTGGCACAAGTACCGAATCGCTACCTGTCTGGTGTATTGGAGGTAGCACTTAAAACGGCGTTTTCAGACAAAACAAATTGGCAGCTCATGCTCAAAAATGCCCCTTATGATGGTCCAGAGCTACTTGATATCAAATGGGAATTGGAAGAAACTCTACCCTCCGACCTCACTCAATTTTGGACAGATGAGCAACACACTTGGCATTTCAATTACCCGGTTTTGGAATATCCAAAAAAAGTAAATTCAATTTCTCTGGACACCTCTCCACATGTCAAAGGAACGCTCAGTGGAATTAGGGGTCAGTATCTTTACATTGACAATTCGTCTGTAATCAATATTCGCAGACATACAGGTTACCAAATTAAATGGGAAAGTTAATCAGGAAATTCCTAGACATATTTCATCCACTTTTTGCGCGTTTCTTGGACCGGCAAACCTTTTATTATGCGGCCTGTGGTGGCACCAATTTGGTTTCAAGCTGGGTATTTTTCTATTTGTTCTATCAGTTTGTATTTCAAAAACGGATTTTCAATTTTCATCTTTTTGATCAGGTATATGTGGTCTCGGCCTATACACTGAGTTCGTTTTTTTGTTTCATCATCGCTTTTGCACTTGGCTTTTTGATGAATAAGTATGTAGTTTTCATTGAAAGTAGTCTAATGGGACGCGTCCAGCTATTTCGCTATGGCGTTAGCGCTGCCTTGGCTTGGCTCGGCAATTATTTATTGCTTAAAATACTTATTGAAATGTTCGATTTCTACCCTTCAATTTCCAATGTTTTCGCTAGCTTATCGATAGTTTTTCTATCGTATATATTACAGCGTAAATACACCTTTCGCTCTTGAGTTAATTACAAATAAGGGTGTCGTACCAAGGAGAATAAGCAACCCAAATTCCTAAGGCCCCACCTTGAATGTTGGTAGGAATATTGGTTGGGACAGCAAAAGGACTTCCGCCCGAAAATATTTGATTATACTTTTTTTCAAAATAGTTGTATTCCTTGATGCCTAATTTTGACGACTTGATAACTACAGTATCATTTAACTTATAATACCCTCGATAGGCATCATTGACATTGGTATCCTGAAAACTCATTGGATTTTCATAGGCAAAATCAAAAGTGAGGCCATTGAAAAATTTGTCGTTGTAATAAGGATTAAAGGTTTTTGTAAACTGAAAATCTTGAAGGTATTTTACTTCCCATAAATAGGCATCTGCGGTTGCTGCAGGATCTGAAAGCTTGGCCCAAGAAAAACCACGATCCGAAAAATTACCTTCTGGCTTCCAAAAGACTGAGTCTAGTGGCGTTGGATTTAAAATGGTAGACGAGGCGTTATAGGTCTTGCCTTGGTGTTGGATTTCTAATGAGTAGGTTTTACCAACCTCTCCAACCATATTGAGTGATACATAGGCACACAAATGTAAATTAACCAACAATTCTGCCGGAATGCCAAAAACCGCAGCGGCAACATCTTCTAATCCGGGGGGTAAATCATCGGTACAAATCTGAGTGAGTGTATCTGTTTGGGTGCCATTAGAAATCAAGACAATCGCGTCGTCAACAAAACTATTAAGATAGGTCTGGTAGTTGGCACTCGTGTAGACATTATTGCTCTTTGAAAGCAACACAATGGCCGGTTGTCCAGTTTCAATACGTCCATCTACAACGAGTTGTTCTTTGTAGCCAGGAATATCAATCTGTACTTCTTTGGAGCAACTCCATAGGCTCCACAGACTCATGAGCAGGACAGTATATTTTAAAATTCGAAATTCCATGTAACACTTGGGATTATTGGGAAAAGAGAAACTTGTTTGATACTCAGTGAAAAATTTCCGCTTAACAAATCGCCGTTATTATCCACGAATAAAAAAAATGGATTGAGGCGGTTGTAAACATTGTATACAGAAAATGACCAATTACTTCTGTATGCTTTTTTAACTTGAATCTCTTGACCGGTTTGCGGATCTACTTTTGTTTTATAAAGTTTACCAAAACGAGTAGCACTCAAATCTAAACGATGATAAGGGGCCATGCGCGTAGAATTCCGTGGTCCATACTGAAACAATAGGTTTTGATCTTGCACATACCAGCTTGACGGGAGGGTAAGTGTATTTCCGGTAGCATAAATAAAACTTGCCCCGAAGGTCCAGGTGTCGTTTTGCTTGTAGGTGCCAACTATGGATAAATCATGTCTGCGGTCGTATTTTGCAGGATAAATATTTCCCTCATTGATGTCTGGAAACTTACGCTCTGTTTTTGCCCAAGTATATCCGACCCAACCTGTGAAATTGCCAGCTGTTTTTTTCAGAAAAAACTCGGCACCATAAGCCCAACCCACGCCATAAACTAATAAATTATCGGTATTGTCATTGACGTTATCGCCTGGCAAAGCCCCTTCTTTGAATTCTATCAGGTTTTTCATGCCTTTGTAATACAACTCGACAGAGGCTTCAAAACGGTCTTTGGAAAAGTTTTTAAAATAACCAACCGAAGTCTGAAAACCGCGCTCTGGCTTGGCTAAATCTGTAGTTGGAAACCAAATGTCGGTAGGCAAAGAAACAGCACTCAACGTAACCAGATGTACATATTGAAAGTTGTAAGCATAACCCGCCTTGATGGAACTGTTGTCTGGCAATAAATAACGGAATGAAAATCGGGGCTCTAGACCTTGGTAGAACGCAATGGGTTCATTTGGATTGTAATGCACGATGCTATCTAGTGTTGAAATGCCGTCTCCTTTGATATAACGATCAAAAGGACCAACATGCGTAAAGGTGCTGTATCGTATTCCTGCATTGATTCTAAGCGCCTCATTTAAATCAAATTCATCAAGGGCATAAAGGGCTGTTTCATGGGAGTAAAGATGCTGTACTGAACCTGTATTGAATACAATGGTATCATTTTGTGCTGAAAGACTTGTGGGTGTAAAATCATGATAAATATATGCTGCCCCCCATTTGAAACGGTGCATTGGATTGGGATAGTATGAAAAATCCAACTTAGCGGTATAATCTCGAATTCCGGAGCTGAGTGCCACCCGGAACTCATCTTGCGATGAGACGAATTGGAATTTGTAGTCCGAATAGGATAAGGTTGTATTTAAAAATAGCTTACTTGAAAATAAATGATTCCAACGAAAAGCAGCGATTCCATTTCCCCAGGGCATGTCAACTCTAAATCCTCCTTGGTTGTCCTTGAATGAAAAAATATCTTTGCCATAATAAGCACTCAAAAAGATGCGGTCTTTGGCGGAAAGTTTGTAATTAAGTTTGGCGTTTAGGTCATAAAAAAAATAACCTGAGCCTGAAAACGGAGAGGTATCTGGTATGGCCGCCTTTAAAAGTAAATCAATATAGGTTCGCCGAGCCGATACAATAAAGGATCCTTTATCTTTTTTAATAGGCCCTTCAAGAGTTAATCTAGAAGAGATGGCACCGATACCACCTTTAACTTTAAATTGCTTTTGATTTCCTTCATTCATATTGACCTCCAACACTGAAGACAAGCGACCACCAAAGTTAGCTGGCATCCCTCCTTTGATCAGATTTACACTATTGATGGCATCAGCATTGAAAACGGAAAAGAAACCAAATAAGTGTGAGGCGTTATAAACAACCCCTTCGTCTAGCAATACCAAGTTTTGGTCTGGACCTCCACCTCGCACATAAAAACCTTGACCGCCTTCTGAAACTGAAGATACACCGGGCAATAACTGCAAAGTCTTCACTACATCCACCTCACCCATGAAGGCTGGAAGCGTCTTGACTTGGTCCATTTTAAGCTCCATTTGCCCTAACTTAGCGGAGGTAACATTGTCAGATTTCTTTGCTGAAATGCGCACTTCTTTGGTCTCTTGAATGAGCATTTCTAACTCCAAATTCAAGGTCAGTTGCTCCTGTAAATCTATATCTTTCGCTAAAGTTTCGTACCCATCGCATCTGAATTCAAACCTATACTTACCTACGGGTATGGTAAGTGAATAAAATCCGTAAGTATTGACCAAGGTACCCGTTTTTAGCTCTGTGATGAATATGCGCGCCGTACTTAGTGCTTCTCCGCTTCTAGCATCTGTAATGTAACCACTGATGGTGGCTTTCTTTTGTGCAAAAAATAGTGTAGGAACGGCGAGTAATAAAAGGGAGAGAATAAATTTCATTGTTTGAAAAAGCCTAAATCAGATGGTGAGTACAAAGGTAGTGTTAGACTAACAATTGACCCGACAAAAAAGTTGTAAAAAACAAAAAAATAAGCCTTTTAAGGTCTTTAGAACTCTAAAAAGGCGATTGTTTGTAGATTTGAGCCATGAAAACGACTTGTTTTTATTGGAATCACCATACCAAAGGCCCTTTGCTCGGTGTAGGAAAAAAAGCTGAATTGAAAATCCAGAAACTCAGCGATCTGAATGATTCAAAAGTGAGTGACTTTATAAGCCAGCATACTGGCACCTATATTTTTGGGATTTTTAGTTTCGAATTAAAGGATCATTTTGAAGTTTTGAGCTCCAACCTTTCTGATCAACTTGACTTTCCCCTGCTCCATTTATGGATCCCAGAAAGCCTGTACCAAATCCAACCGAAACTTGAATTCATATGGGGAGAAAACAACGCGATCAATGATGAATTTGCCCATCAAATCATTTGCGAAATTGAAAAAAAAGATGTTGGATTGAATGCGCAATTCAAAAATCGAACGGCTAAAGACAAGTATTTCAAGCACTTTTATCAATTGAAGGCTGCCCTTCAAGAGGGAGAAATTTATGAAGTCAATTATTGTCAAGAACTATTCGCCCAACCCTATGAATTAAGAGAGCCGCTTCCCTTGTTTGGGCGTTTGATCGAGCGAACAAAAGCACCCCACGCTGCCTTCATACAAACAAATGAACACTGCGTACTCTGCGCAAGCCCCGAAAGATTCTTGCTCAAAAGAGGATCAACGCTCATTACTGAACCCATCAAGGGTACAGCACCAAGAAATCCGGTACCTTCTTTAGATAAAGCCCTTGCACTGGAACTTCAAAACAACCAAAAAGAAAGGGCAGAAAATATCATGATTGTAGACCTTGTGCGCAATGACCTGTCTAGAATTGCTCAAAAAAATAGTGTTCGAGTGGACGAACTCTGTGAGATTTATAGCTTCGAAACAGTACATCAAATGATTTCCAAAGTGAGCTGCAAAGTGGACCATGCACTGCCTATATGGGATATTTTAAAAGCCACATTTCCTATGGGTAGCATGACGGGCGCCCCGAAAATTGCTGCTTTGAAACAAATTGAAGCACACGAAGATTTTAAGCGAGGACTTTATTCTGGCAGCATTGGGCTCATTGAACCCAATGGCGATTTTGATTTCAATGTGGTCATCCGTTCCTTATTATACAATTATAAAAACCAATATTTATCTTGTGCGGTAGGTAGCGCAATCACCATTAAGGCCACCCCTGAAGATGAATTCAATGAATGTATGCTAAAAGCTCAAAAACTGATCTATGGACTCGATTGAGCTTAGTCATTTAAAAGATCTGAGGCTTTTTTTTGAGCAGTATCCTGCAAAAACATACCTTGTTGCAGTGAGTGGTGGATTGGATTCAATGCTCCTTTGCAAACTCATGCTTCAATTACAACTACCTATTGAAGTCATGCATGTCAACTATGGACTCAGAGGTGAAGAAAGCGAGCTTGATCAGGCACACGTCCTTGCCTTTTGCGAGCAAAATCAAATCCCACTTCACCTGAAGAGATGTATGCTCGAGCAGCAATTAGTAGAGCATGGAGGGAATTTACAAGCTGAGGCAAGACGCATTAGGTATGAATTTTTTGATGAAATCAGAAATCAAAAAGAAGGAGGCTACATCTGCACAGCACATCATGCAGATGATCAAATTGAAACTTTTTGGCTACAGTTAGCCAGAGGCGCTGGAATGAAAGGTCTTGCAGGGATGCGCAACAACAACCAGTATGTGCTTAGGCCCTTATTGCAGCTTTCGAGAGAGCAACTCAGCTCCCTAGCCAAGAGCTTGCACATTACGTATCGTCAAGATAGCAGCAATTCAAACACCAAATACCGGCGCAACTTGTGGCGACATGTACTTATCCCCTTTTTATCAGCACAACTACCACAAATCAAAAGCTCAGTTCAGGTAATTCAAAAACAATTTCAACAAGAAATTGAGGCACAACAATTAAAATTAGAGCAGGCCAAGCAACAGTTTGAAAAAACGAAATCTATTAGTTTAATTGAAATATCTCAATTATCTGCATATCAGTTTGTTGAATTTTTTAAAAGCGCGCAAGTACCCCCTCATATAATTACTAGGGTTAGCGACTTATTTAAAGCAAAAAATGGCAAATACCTTACCTGGAATGATGCCACAACTAACTTATCATTGTTTTTGGTTAAAAACCAAATCAGCATACAGCTTTTCCATAGCAAAGTATTTGATTGGGACTTTGAAATTCAACCAATAACCTCTTATACCAAAAACGCCATCGATCAAACTAAAATTATTGGCTTACCATTTTTCAGAATGGCCAACGCCGACGATAAAATAAAGGTCAAGGGAATGAATGGATCGAAACGCGTCATGCAAATCTTAAAAGAAAAAGGCATTCCTTTACCGTTGCGAACACAACAATTGGTGCTTTGCGATGAGGAGAAAATTTTGGCTATTCCTGGCATCTTGATCAATAAACTTATTTTGGCCAAGATAGATGATACCAAGCTATGGTCTTTAAAGATGTATAAAAAGTCTTAATTTTGAATATGACTGCCTTGCCTACTGAATTTGCTCAAAGGTGCAAAGATGATCCATTTACACCAAATGATTTACTTGCAGCTCTTGACCGAGAAGCCCCCACTTCTGTTCGCTTGCATCCACACAGAGTGGCAGTATTTGCAGGAGCAAAGCCTATACCCTGGAGCACACAAGGCCTTTACCTTCCCCAAAGACCTTCATTTACTTACGATCCATTTTTCCATGCTGGGGCCTATTATCCACAAGAAGCTGGGTCTATGTATCTCGAACAGGTTTTTAAAACGCTCAAACTTCCCTCTAACCCTGTTGTACTCGATTTGAGTGCCGCCCCTGGTGGAAAAAGCACCCTACTGGCAAGTTTGCTTGACCATAAAGGCATACTCCTTGCCAATGAAATTAATCGGTCTCGGGCATACATACTCAGTGAAAATCTTACTAAATGGGGCTATGCCAACACCTTTGTGTGTAATCACAAACCCAGTGAACTTCATGTCCTTGATGGTCAAATAGATTTACTAGTAGTGGATGCGCCTTGTTCAGGAGAGGGAATGTTTCGTAAAGATCACAACGCACGCAATGAGTGGAGCATTAAAAATGCAACCACTTGCGCTTTAAGGCAAACCGATATTTTGCGTGAGGTCTGGCCACTGCTCAAGGAAGGCGGCCATTTGATTTATTCTACCTGTACCTTCAATCCAAATGAAAATGAAGTACAATTAAAAGATTTCATTGAGCAAGAACAGGCCATAGCAATTGATCTTCCTTATTTTGAAGGCTTGCAAGAAGATCGCCTTCATCTAGGCTATTATTTCTTTCCAAATCAAGTCAAGAGTGAAGGCTTTTATATTGCTGCAATTAAAAAAATTGTACCCCAACCAAATGGCTATAAAAAACTTGACAAATCGGAGCCAAAATTGGGCATTCCAGAAGAGCTGAAATCACTACTGAAGACCGACATTGCACTTCAATTTTGGCAAGCAGATGAACAACTCTATGCCACCACTCCGATGGCCTATGAATTTTATAAAAGAATGAGAGGTTTGTCGTTTTTAAAAACCGGACTACATGTTGCTCAGCGGGGAAAAAAAGCCTGGACACCTGCCTACGATATGGTATACAGCTTTCCTCTACATTGGGAATTACCTGTCAAGGAACTTGATTATGCAACGGCCCTTGAGTTTTTGAATGGACAAAGCCAACATTGGGTTGCAGAGGCTGGATTTTATTACATGAAGTATAATAATCAGCCAATTGGCATGATCAAGCAAATTGGAACGCGCTACAATAACTTACATCCAACCGAATGGCGCATCAGACACCTACCAAAATAATTCATATGGAACCCTCAAAAGCTTATCATCAATTATTTGAATACATGCTGCAAAAAGTAGCTATCACCGAAGCTGACTTTGATTTGATAAAGAGCAAATTCAATTTAAAGCATATTCAAAAGAAAGAGTACTTTTTGAAGGAGGGGTCAAAAAATTTTAGCCAAGGATTTGTCGTAGGTGGCGCTTTGCGCGTTTATTACACCGACCAAAAAGCCCTAGAACACGTTCTTTACTTTGCCTTTTCGGATTGGTGGGTTGGAGATTTGTCGGCCTTTCATTTCAACGACGCTGCTACTTTAAATGTACAAGCACTCGAAGACAGCTATGTGTTGGAAATCACCATAGATGACCTCGAATCGCTGTTTGAACAAGTTCCTGCCCTTGAGCGCCTTTTTCGAATTATGGCCCAAAGAACTTTGGCCGTTTTGCAAAAGCGCTTATTTATGACTGTATCTGCGCATGCCGAAGAAAGATACAATGAATTATTACAACGCCATCCTGGAATAGAGCAACTAGTGGCACAACATCAAATTGCATCATATCTTGGGATTTTACCGGAGAGTTTAAGCAGAATGAAAAAAAAGATACTCAACGCCAAGTAAGGGCCTAGAGCGTTGCAAATTGATGTCAATCATCGTATATTCGCATTTCAATTTTAAAATCATGAAACAATTTAAACGCATCACGCTTGCCCTATTTCTTTTTGTGGGCTTTTTTGTACGTGCCGATGAAGGCATGTGGTTCCTTATGTTTATTGATCGGTTGAACCACCGAGATATGCAAAAGATGGGCTTGCAACTTACTGCAGAAGAAATCTACAGCATCAATCATTCTTCATTAAAAGATGCAGTAGTACAATTCAATGGTGGTTGTACAGCTGAACTTATTTCAAAAGACGGTTTACTTTTGACAAACCACCACTGTGGCTACGATGCGATTGCTGAACTTTCGACCCCAGAGAATGATTACCTCACCAATGGCTACTGGGCTGCTGATAGAGGCCAAGAACTTAAGCCAAAATCATTATATGTTCGATTCTTTGTACGCATGGACGACTGTACCAAGCGTATATTGGCCAAGGTTTCTGATGACATGAGCGAAAATGAACGCGACAAAATTATTCGCCAAGAGATTGCTCTTATCGAAAAAGAAAACAGCGACGAAGGAAAATATGTTGTTTCAGTAAGATCATTTTTTCAAGGCAATGAATTTTACTACTTTGTTTACCAAGATTACAAAGATGTACGATTAGTGGGTACCCCACCAAACAGCATTGGCAAATTTGGAGGAGATACTGATAACTGGGAATGGCCGCGCCATACTGGCGATTTCTCAATGTTTCGCGTCTATGCGGACGCAAACGGAAATCCTGCAGATTACAGCACTTCAAATGTGCCGCTCCATCCAAAACACCACCTGCCTATCAACTTAAATGGGGTGAAAGAAGGAGATTTTGCAATGATTATGGGTTACCCAGGCAGAACCAACCGTTGGTTACCTGCAGGTGGAATTGACCAAAATGTAAAATATGCTTATCCAGCTTGGGTAGAAGCCTCAAAAACTGCCATGGATGCTATGAAAGTGTATATGGATCAAGATGCCAATGTAAGATTGAATTATGCCTCTAAATATGCGAGAACGGCAAATTATTGGAAAAATCGCCAAGGCATGATTGATGCACTTACTGGATTTCAAACAGCGGCATCAAAAGCAAAAAATGAAGCAAAATTTGACGCATGGGCAAACAAGCCTGAAAATAAGGCAACCTACGGTTCTGTAGTAAGTACTATCAATAATTACTACGCTGCAACCAACAATAAAGCCCGCCACGATAACTACCTTTCGATTCTATTTAGAAACGCAGAATACGCGTCAATTTCAAGAGGTTTGGGAGCTCAACTAATGGCTTATGCCAAGGCCGACAATACCAAACAAACTGCTATGAAGGCAGAATTGGTTGCTGCAATCAATGAATTTTTCGCTACGACACATGGCCCAGCAGAATTAGATATTTTGATCAATGGATTGAACTTGTACGCAGCTAAAGCTAACTTTGAATTGGTAGATGGCGTTGCGGCAATGTATGCCGATGGAAACTGCGCCAATGAAATACGTGCAATGTACGCGATGTCTATTTTAGCATCTCAAAATCGCATGTTGGCGTTTTTAGAATTTCCAAGTGAAGACCAATTAAGTAATGATCCTTTGTATAAATTATCTTCAAACATATTGGCACAATTGATCAAACGTACAGATGAGCTTACGGCACTTAACAATGACTTCAACCGTGCTTACCGCTTATTAGTTGCTGGCCTCAGAGAGTCCGGTATGAGTACTGTGTTGTATCCAGATGCCAACAGCACGCTACGCTTAACCTATGGAAAGGTAAGCGCCCTTCCTGCAGACAAGCGAAACGATGCTAAGATTAACAACTACACTACTTTGCAAGGAACAATCAATAAGTACAAACCAAATGACGAAGAATTTGATTTGCCACAAAGATTGATTGACTTGAATGTCCAAAAAGATTTTGGTCGCTATGCTGACAAAGCAGGATACATGCCTGTGAATTTCTTGACCAACAATGACATTACAGGGGGTAATTCAGGTTCACCTGTACTCAATGGCAAAGGAGAACTTATTGGCATAGCTTTTGATGGAAATATTGAAGCGATGGCCGGCGATGTTATTTTTGACAATAAATTGCAAAAAACTATCAACGTTGACATTCGCTACGTATTGTTTATTATCGACAAATACGCCGGTGCAAAGCATATTGTTGATGAAATGACTATCGTTCCCTAATATTTTCATAAGGGTGCTTCCAACCCATATGTAAATAAAAGGCCTCTTCGGGGGCCTTTTTTTTTATTCAATCCAAACCCTATTTGAGTTAATTTTGCAAAAATAATGCCATGAACTTTTTTCAAGCCATCAATTTAAAAGAGATCCTGACTTCGACAATGGTGCTTTTTGCTGTCATTGACATCATTGGAAGCATTCCAATAATCATCAACCTTAGAGAAAAAGTTGGGCGCATTGAATCTGAAAAAGCAAGTATAGTTGCTTTACTCATCATGGTTATTTTTCTTTTTATTGGGGATCAAATTTTAAATTTAATCGGAATCGATGTCTATTCATTTGCCGTGGCAGGATCAATATTGATTTTTTTCATCGCTATTGAAATGATTCTTGGAATTACACTCTACAAGGATGAAGAAGCCCATACCGCATCGATAGTGCCCATTGCTTTTCCTTTAATCGCTGGGGCCGGCACCATGACCACACTGATGTCTATGCGCGCTGCCTATGCAGATATAAATATCATCATCGCCATTATTCTTAACATTGTATTGGTATATATCGTATTGAAAATGTCTGCAAAAATTGGTGCGTGGTTAGGCAAAGGTGGAATTGGTATCATTCGCAAGGTCTTTGGAATCATCTTGATGGCGATAGCCGTAAAGTTATTCACAGGCAATATCCAACACCTATTTTAAGGCAGCTATCGAATCGTAGGCCTGTTCAAATTCAACGAATTTAACGTGCTGATCAAATTTACATTCACCTACGGCAGCCAATAAGCTCATCCGAATTTGGCCTTCCCTATTTTTTTTATCGTGTTGCATCAATTGCCAAATCAGCGATTTATCTGAAGGCAGGTGCAGTGAGAATTTATTCAAAACTACTTCTTTGATTTGCTGAAAATCACTAAGCTGTAAACCACTTAATTGCAGCGACAGGTGTGCTTCAAGTAGCATACCAATCGCAACGGCATGCCCGTGAGATAGTGGCTTATCAGTTTCCAAATAATAGGCCTCGATTGCGTGGCCTATGGTGTGGCCAAAGTTGAGAATCTTGCGCAAACCTTTTTCTAATGGGTCTTGTGCTACAATTTCATTTTTGATATCAATACCCCTTTTTATTTGTGCAGCAGTCAACTCTTTTTCTATGGTATCAATCAAAAGCAGCTCCTCCCAAAGAATTGCATCATAAATCAAGGAATGTTTGAGTAACTCAGCATAGCCATTCAACCACTCCTTTTGAGGTAGAGTGTGTAGCCAATTGACGTCAACGAAAGTTCGCAAGGCTGGAGTAAATGAACCAAGTTGATTTTTAAATCCTAAAAAATCTATGCCATTTTTAGATCCAATGGCCGCGTCTAGCATCCCTAGTAAGCTAGTGGGCACATTGATAAATGGAATACCTCGTTTGTATACGGAGGCTACAAATCCTCCTAAATCACTCACCACTCCACCACCTAAATTGATCAATAAGTCATGTCGTCCAAAATTAGACTCCGTAAGACTATGCCATAATTGCGTACAGATTGCTAGATCCTTGCTCTGTTCACCACTTGGGACTTCAATAATTTCAGCTTCGCGCAAAGTATCAAACGTGGTAATTAAAAACTCTAAGCAATGGTAATGCGTATTTTCATCGACAAGAATGGCAATTTTCCCTTGTTCATAACCTTTTAGTAAGTTAGGAAACGACGAAGTAGAAATAGGACCTATTTCTATGCTTGGCGACTGATCAGAAAAAGAAATGGCATCCATAGCTCAAATTTACGAAAAGCACTTAATTTTGACGCATGATTTCATTTGACAATACCGAAATTGCATTTCGTTCCAAAAACAATAAAGACCTCCAACGCGCCTACCTTTTATTCAAAATAATAGGTGCTCCAAGCCTTGTTAAATTAGGAAAAATAATCACGCCCTTAGCGATCAAACTTAAACTTCCAATCAAGGGACTGATCAAACGAACCATATTCAAACAGTTTTGTGGCGGCGAATCCATTGAGGATTGCCATACCGTTATTGATAATTTAAATCAATTCGGAATTGGCACCATTCTCGATTATTCCGTCGAAGGCCAGACCCGGGAAGACGACTTTGAGCACACGACTCAAATTATTATTCAAACGATTGAAAAATCTGCCACAGATGCACGCATTCCCTTTGCTGTATTCAAAATTACAGGCATTGCTCAGCACCACCTCATCGAACTGGCTTCCAATCAAATTAGAGCACAAAGAAAAGGCTTATCATTTAGAGAGTTTAGCCCAGAAGAAACACAGGGCATTGCATCGATTTTGGAGCGCATTGAGCGCATTTGCGCTGCTGCTGCACTACATCAAACTCGGTTGTTTATTGATGCCGAAGAATCCTGGATTCAGACAGCAATTGACGAATGGACTTTTGCAATGATTTTAAAATTCAATAAAGAAAAATGTATTGTTTACAATACCGTACAAATGTACAGACACGATCGCTTGGATTTTCTGCGTCAATGTGCTGCCCTTGCCAAAGAAAATGGAGTTCTCTATGGGGTGAAACTCGTACGGGGTGCCTACATGGAAAAAGAGCGCGCACGTGCACTAACTTTAGGATACCCCTCTCCTATTCAAGCCGACAAAGCGAGTACGGATCATGACTACAATGCTGCGCTCGATTTTTTAGTTGAGCACAAGGATATTTTTTCAGTTTGCGCTGGAACTCATAATGAAAAAAGTTCACTTTATCTTGCTTCTTTACTTCAAAATGAAGGCATTGCGCCAAGCAACCCATCGTATTTCTTTGCACAACTCTTAGGCATGTCAGATCATATTTCATACAATCTATCAAATGCTGGTTATAAAGTTGCTAAATACGTTCCCTTTGGACCGGTAAATGAAGTCTTGCCCTACCTGCTAAGAAGAGCCGATGAGAACACATCAGTTGCTGGACAAACCAGCCGAGAGTTAGGATTACTCATCAAGGAAAAGGCGCGTAGAAAACAAGCCTAGTTCTTTATTAATGGCAGCATTGTTTGATCGATAGATACAAAGTACATTCCGCTAGCTAAGGATGAAATGTCGATTATTTTGTCGAAAGATTGATTTTTTTGATAAACTGTATTTCCCTGAATATCAATAATTTTTACATCTCTAGGCTCAACTCCATTCCAAGCCAGATTTAATTTTTCAGCACATGGATTTGGAAATATTTGCAGGCCTAATTCATGAGTTAAGGACTCAATACCAACCAGTTGATTGGTGGTAAAAACAGTATCGGTCTGAATATAAGCAGAGCCATCTGCATCAATTTTAATTACAAAAATGTTGCTGCCACCATTGAGCTGATTTTGACCATCAACAATGATGGAATTGGTGCCTACTGCAACAAAACCACCATCTTGCGTAGGACTGATATTGCCAATGACATCCATTCCTTGATTTAGAATGGTGGTGGATGGCCAACCCGTTAGCCAATATCCGTAAAACGCATCTGCATATCCAAAATAAAGATCAAACGGCTCTGAAAAGGTATTCGAATTGAGCACTTGGATTCCTAGAATGGTTAGGTCTTGTTGTGGCAAATATGCAAGTTGTTGGATGATGTCATCTGATACAATAAGATCCAAGGGGGCCACTTGGGTGAGTATATTCCCATCCAAGGCAACCGAGCCACTGAATTTATCATAGTCTGTAGGGCTAGCAAGGTGGTATCCGCCAAACTGAATTCCGTATAAATTCATCGTTATATCCAAGATAGAAAATTCTCCACTGAGTGCGCCTAAGGTGTCAAACCAGAGCATCTGACCATTATCGGTAAAAAGTGTAATGAAACCTTTAAGGGCGTTTGAATCGGCAACAAACCATTGGCCTGCTACGGCATAAGTGGTATCTGAGACTCTCACGATACTATTGGCACAATCGGGGCCCTCTGACCCCAAAGTCTTTGTCCAGAGGGTATCTCCATTTTTATCAAGACGCAGAATCAAAACATCTGAGGCTGCTCCTACTGCCGCCTGACGCTGGCCAACTAACACCAATCCGGTATCTAGGGTTTGCACCCCATCGTGAATTCTTTCCCATGCCGGATGCTGATAGGTTTTAATCCATTGTTGGTTCCCATCTAGGTCTGTGAAAATTAGCATTGGATCATAGTTGCCATTGCTCCATGAATTGGACATTCCAGCTAAGTAATAACCAAGCCCCGGACGGAAAAAAATACGTTTAATTTCCTCGCTCTCTTGGGCTCCATAGGCCTGGCTCCAGATATACGATCCAAGTGAGTCAAGCTTCATTAAGTAACCCTGTGCGTTTTGCTCCCAACTGCCACTGCTACCGCCGACTAAAAAAGACTTATCTGGCAGCTCAACTATATCGGACCCATTGTCAAAGCCGTTTCCAGAATATAATTTATAAAAGCGTGATTGGGCGCTACATGGAGCGACATTCAATAACAACAAAAAGAAGATTAAAACTCGCATCTGAATTGAATTAGTAATGATGCCCCATTGTGAAGCGTAATGTTATCAGATCTTAATATCAATTGTTTATTATTGAACTTTAATATCGAATAAGCCTGGGCTCTTAGTCCGCCAAAGCCGCCATAGGCCAAACCTACTCCTGTTTGCCAAAATTGTTTTGCTTTGATGTGGGCGCCGGCATAAACAAAAGGCGTATAGGATTGGCGAAGTAACATTTGAGCACCATAGTAAGCTTGAATCTTTTTGATTGGCTCCTCATTAATTCGTTTGGCAAGTAATATACTTGCCGGCATGAGGATCCATGATGATTGTACTTTTTTTTCGAATCCTAAAGAATCTAATATTTGCTGACCCAATTCATCGAGCTTCTTATTTTGCCACCACGAAATGGGCATAGCCGAAAGTTGCATAGTTCCGTTAAGAGCATATGATTGATGACTAGGAATGTAAGCAGCACCTAAGTTTTGAACCAATAATTGAAACTCTTGTTCATCCTCCTCTTCTGTATCGGTGCCAAAGCGGTAATCTATATCTAAGGCCAATCCAAAACCAAGTGAAGGTGATCCTAAATTTGATGTACCATCAAGATCAAGACTTATTTGTGCAGTTTGATCATCTTGAAACCAAGTGGCTTGATTCAAACGTGCAGCAAAATGATTTTGAACCTGAACAAAATTTAAGAGTATAGATGAAGCCGTTGATGGGTTGCTCAAACCTATTCCCACTTTTGAGAAACTTGTAGATTCCAAAAGCAATGGATTCAATTGAAGCGTATCTCCCAGATACGGCAGTCCTCCTTTAAAAAGCAAGCCAAAAGCATCTTTAGAAAAATGCAGGCCCGTATATTGCTGTGCCCCAATTGAAAAAGTCCATTGGTATTCAGCTAGCAATTTATCTTTGGCTAATGGTAATTTCCAAGGGCTCTTCCAAATGACATAGCCACCCATTAACAATCCAAAATTATTCCTTTGTTTGAGTGATTCATAGGATTTATCAATGGCTGCACTGTCAATAGTACCGCCATAGAAAAAAGCATCAGGTATTTGCCTGACAATACCAGTGCTATTATAATGACCCATTAATTGGAGGTCAATAGACTGCTGCCCAAGAAGAACATTGCCAACAAATAAGAAAATGAAAAATATCCGATACATCAAGGTTTAATTTGAGTTTGCAGCTGCAATTTCATTTGCAAAGCTAAGAAAGCTCCTGCTTGGATGGCCTGATCAATAGCCAGGCCGGAATTTGGGTCGGTCGTTGAGAATGCGGCACTAACTACTACCTGATCAAGGTCATTTAAATCAATGAAAACGCTTTGGGGAAGTGAAATTTGCACGGTGCTTTTTTTCTTTAGGAGACCATCCGTTGGATCAATCTGACCCAAAGCTGCCGAGGCCAATTGCGCATCGGCAATCACTGTGTGCCACACCTGTCCATTTTTTAAGAAATAAAGCACCAAGTCACTTGCCAATGGAAAAGCGTTGGTAGCGTCTATGATCAACTTGGCAGCATTGACATGTGATTTATTTAAATCTTGAGTTATATTTAAATCAAATGTGTCTTGAAGCGTTAGGCCATCAGCATTAAGAGCTAAGGGAATTTGGGCATTGACTTTAACTTTCAATCTGCTATGAGCAAAGGCTTCGTCATTGCCCGCACTTGTGTTGCCCCATGGGTTAGGTTGTATTTGATAGTGTATGTCTTGTTGCGCGCCCAAATTTTCTACATAATTCTGTAAATTAGAATTATTGCCATCAAAAGTCAAGAGCATGGTGCTAGGTTGAAGGGTATTCCAAGTGCCAATTGCCGGTGCCAAATACATACTTGGACCAATACTCGGGGCGCTTAACGAATAGCTCACTCCTTGTGCGTTGGTGTTGGTGAGTTGTTCAATCTGTGCACGGAGTGCCATTTTGAAACCATTTGAAATTTCTATTGACATTTGCATTGGTGGCAAAGCTAGGCTGCCTCCAACAATTTTATCCATAAAAGGAAGCGTAAATTGCTTGTTAGCAATCATGGCTTGAGAACCAAAATATCCCTTAGCATAGTCCAAGTGAATCTCCTTAAAAAGCGCCTCGAATTCAAATATCTGATTGTTAAATAATGAAACCGTTGGGCCATTTGGATCGGTTTGTAATGTAAGTTTAGACTGAAGTTTATTGTACTCTAAACTTTGTGCACCACTCAAATCTATTTCATAACCCGCAAGACTAATCGTTTCGGTATTTATTGTAGGTTGTTGAATAGTCCCTGGGGCAAGCGTATATGTATAAACAAAGGGTTGATTGTTTAAACTCACGCCTGGCAGCTCTATTTTGAATAGCACAGCCGTATTCAATGGATTTTTTATCTTGAGTAGGATTTGACCATTTTGAATCCTGACCTTTTTGAGTTGGATATCAGACAAATCTAAATTGTGGGTTTTTGTGGCATTCACAAATTCAAAACCAGGCGTAACGTTGTTAACTGTAAAATTTGACTGGAAAGACTGCGAAATTGTAGTATCTGGAATTTTGATAAGGTCTGCAAGACCTAAGTCTAAGACTTGACGCGTCAGGTTGACTTCTATTTGCCCAGCATTTTGAATCAGGGTAGAATCGTTGTAATAATTTGCTAAACTCAGGGTATCATTTACCAAAGGCAAGAGCCATTGGGTTTGCCATTGGGTGCCTTCTTTTTTACAAGAAGCAAGCAGCAGAACAATGATAAAAAGTTTAAGCAGACGCATGTGATACATTTTCAATGATAGCTGCATAACCCTGACCAACACCAATACACATGGTCACCAAGGCATAGCGCTTATCGGTATTTTTTAGGTGCCTGGCCGCAGTTAAAAGAAGGCGTGCACCCGACATTCCAAGCGGATGACCAAGTGAAATTGCTCCTCCATTGGGATTGATACGCGGGTCACGATCATCGAGACCAAGTGCGCGGGTACAAGCCAAGACTTGGGCAGCAAAGGCCTCATTAATTTCGATAATATCGATGTCATCAAGTGTTAAATTTGCTCTAAGCAAGGCCTTTTGACTTGCTGGAACCGGCCCTATGCCCATGATTCGGGGTTCGACCCCTGCCACTGCTGCTGAAACTATTTTGGCCAAGGGCTGCAATCCGTGCTGTCGAACACCGTTTGTGTTAGCCAACAACAAGGCCGCTGCACCATCATTTAGCCCTGAAGCATTGCCGGCTGTAACGGTGCCCTCTTTTTTAAATGCTGGGCGCAAATTGCTCAGTGTGTCTATGGTGGTATTTGCTCTTGAAAATTCATCTCTATCAAAAATGATATCCTGAGCTTTTTTTTGAGCAATGGTGATGGGAATAATTTCATCTTTGTAAAAACCTGACGCTTGTGCTGCTGCTGTTTTCTCTTGACTCCAACAGGCAAAAGCATCTTGATCTGCTCTTGAAATCTGGTATTTCTCGGCTAGATTTTCTGCAGTCATACCCATGCTGTCGACACCATAAAGGGCCTCCATTTGGGGATTGATAAATCGCCAACCAAAACTTGAATCGTGCATTTGAGCATCGCGGCCAAAAGCAGTGGATGTTTTAGATATAACCCATGGGCCTCGTGTCATGTGCTCGATACCCCCAGCTACATAAACATCACCGTCACCTACCTGTAGGGCTCTAGAGGCATTGATTGCTGCGGCCAATCCTGAGGCGCATAACCTATTGACAGTTTCGCCGGGAACTTCTAGTGGGTATCCAGCAAGCAAGGATGCCATTCTGGCAATGTTTCGGTTATCTTCACCTGCTTGATTGGCACAACCCAATAAGACATCCTCTATTGATTTGGGATCCAAGGATGGATTTCTTTCAAGTAGTGCCGTTAAAACTTTTGCAGCGAGGTCATCGGCACGCAATGTGGCTAAACTCCCTTGAAAATTACCTATTGGAGTGCGTATTCCGTCGATTAAATATACTTCTTGTGGCATCAATTTCTTTTTCTATTCAAAGATAAAATAAAATGTGCCGTCGACAAGAATTCATCAATTTTAGTTATGTTCGCATTCATGGAAAATACGGACTGCCCCATTTGCCAACAAACGCATACAAAGCCTATATTTGACTCCACCTTATTAAAATGCCCCGAATGCAAGCATGGGTGGGCAAATCTTCAATTAGATCATGGATTTTTACAAACCCTCTATGCTGAGAACTATTTCAAAGGAGAGGAATACGCTGACTATATTGCAGACAAAGAAATCTTACAACTTAATTTTAAAAAACGCGTTGGGCAAATTGCTGCTTTCCATCCTAGCATGCACAAGGCACTAGAAATTGGCTGTGCTTACGGTTTTTTTTATCAAACCCTACAACAACAGTACCCAGCAATTCACTACCAAGGATATGATATATCTAAAGACGCTATTGCCTATGCCAATGAAAACTTTGGCCCACATTTTTCAGATAGCAATTTCTTGGATAGCAATGAAAAATCAAGCTTTGATGCCATTTTTATGTGGGATGTCATTGAACACCTCTCAGACCCTGCTGATTTTTTGCGCAAAGCCTTTGAGGTTTGCCAGCCAGGTGGCATGATTTATTTGACCACTGGTGATTTTGGCGCATTATTACCGCGCCTTCAAGGTAAAAAATGGCGCATGATTCATCCGCCAACACATCTGCACTATTTCACAAAAAAATCAATCCGACAAATTCTTAAAGATGCAGGTTTTGAACCCGTTTTTATCAAATACCCTCCCGTATACCGATCCTTGGGCTTGATTTATTATGCCTTATTCATACTCAATAAGAAACCTTCCCGACTTCATCAATGGATATATCGACATATTCCAAGAGCAGCTGCTATTCCATTTAATACTTTTGACATATTCTTTGTCGGTGCAAAAAAAAATTCATAACCATGTTCCATCAGCCCAATTCTGAAGATCTACAATTTTTTGAATCGCTACTCGGCAACCGATGCAAAAGTGATTTGGAGACTCGCGAGGCCTATAATCATGACCACACCGAAGATTTGCATTTCACACCCCATGTGGTTTTGTTACCAGAGACAACTGAGGAGGTTTCTAAAATTTTAGCGTATTGTCATTTAAATCATATTGCCGTTACTCCTGCTGGGGCTAGAACAGGGCTCAGTGGGGGGTGTTTGCCCATTTACGGTGGAGTGCTTTTGAGCAGCGAAAAACTCAATCGGATCATTGAGATCGATGAAAAAAATGCACAAGTGCTTACTGAACCAGGCGTCATTACTGAAGAATTGCAAAATGCAGTAAGAGCCAAAGGATTGTTTTATCCGCCTGATCCGGCGAGCAAGGGCTCTTGTTTTATTGGCGGAAATATTGCCGAAAACTCTGGTGGCCCTAAGGCCGTAAAATATGGGGTTACTAAAGATTATGTACTCAATTTAGAAGTTGTTTTAGCCGATGGAACAATCATGTGGACGGGCGCAAATGTGCTAAAAAATGCCACTGGCTATAACCTCACACAACTCATAGTAGGATCTGAAGGGACCTTGGCATTTGTTACTAAAATTGTACTCAAACTCATACCTCACCCAACCCAAACGATGCTGATGCTGGCACCATTTTTCGATGCCCAAATGGCTTGCGAAGCGGTTGCTTCAATATTTAATGCAGGAATTACACCAAGCGGTATGGAATTCATGGAAAAGAATGCATTGCAATGGTCGCAGAGTTTTACAGGTGATTACAGTATTGAAGTGAAGGAGACTCATGCAGCTCACTTGCTTATTGAGGTAGATGGATTTGATGCAGAACAATTGATGAGTGAATGCGAATCGATCCTAAATGTATTAGAAAGGTTTGAAACCGATGAAATTTTATTTGCTGAATCCGAAGCGCAAAAAAATACCCTTTGGAGCCTTCGCCGCAAGGTTGGTGAAGCGGTAAAGGTTCAGTCTATCTATAAGGAAGAAGATACTGTAGTGCCTCGCTATGAGCTTCCAAAGCTATTAAAAACTGTAAAAGAAATTGGCGCCAAATATGGTTTTGAATCTGTTTGTTATGGTCATGCAGGCGATGGAAATCTGCACGTAAATATCATCAAAGGGACCTTGAGTGATGAATTTTGGAATGAACAATTGTCTGTAGCGATTAGAGAATTATTTAGTGCTGTTGTTGCTATGGGAGGTACCATTTCAGGAGAGCACGGTATTGGATTGGTGCAGAAACCCTATATGGATTTAGCCTTTAGCCCAGAAGGTTTAAATTTAATGAGAGGAATCAAACGTATCTTTGATCCTAAGGGAATACTCAATCCAGGAAAAGTCTGTTAGTCTTGTAACCAATGCAAATTTCGTCCATACATCAAAACCCACACACCACCATAAATGACACCGAAAATGGTTAAGATGCTTGGGATTCCACTCATCGGATTGAAAAAATAAGGCAGCATTACGAGACCCAAACTATACAAGATATACAAATGAAAACCCAATTTCTTAGCTCGATACATCAGTAAGATCCCTAGAAGTCCGAGCATTAAAAAAATAAATTGCACGCTATTATAAGCCTGAAAATTATCAAACATATTGAGCGTTACTTGCTCCATTTGGTCGACCAAATACATATAATCTTGTGCATCAGCCTCTTGAAGTTGTTCTCGCATTCTAGCAAATTCTAGTTTTGTATCCTTTATGGTGTCTTGGTCAGGTTTGATGCCAAATATGCCCCCTAAAGATGCCAAAGTGGTACTGCCAATATTGATGCCCGATAATATGATCAAGACCAATAAAAATACAGGTCTTTTGGTTGACTTATTCTGATTTTCTTCGATAATAGGTATATCAGTCATGTTGTAGGTATTCTTTGATGAAGGACATGCTTTGGGTCAAATCATTAGCAAGTACACGGTCGGTATCAAGGCTGGGTACCACCTCCCGATAGGCATCATAAAGTGCCTCTGACCAAACCGCCGCTTTGAGTGGTCTTCTGAATTCAAGCCCTTGTGCTGCATGCATCAATTCTATTGCCAGAATTTTTTGACAGTTATCTAAGACTCTAAATAACTTAGTTGCTGCATTGGCACCCATACTCACATGATCTTCTTGACCATTACTACTATCTATGGTGTCTACGGATGCGGGGGTGCACAATTGCTTGTTTTGACTCACAATTGATGCACATGTGTAATGACTGATCATCAGTCCTGAATTTAGTCCGGGGTTTTGAACTAAAAATGCTGGTAAACCATGGGTGCCCGAAATGAGTTTATAGGTTCTCCTTTCGGAGATGCTTCCCAATTCAGCCATAGCAATGGCTAAAAAGTCAAGAATAAGCGCTAAAGGCTGTCCATGAAAATTCCCTGCAGAAACCACTTGATCATCTTCAGAAAAAACAGTCGGATTATCCGTTACCGCATTGAGTTCTCTTGTTACAATCTGCTGCGCATGATCAAGGGTGTCTAAGGTCGCTCCATGTACTTGAGGAATACAACGGAAAGAATAAGGATCTTGCACATGTGCTTTATGTTGAGACATAATTTCACTGCCATTGAGTTGTGCTCTAAACCAAGCAGCCACTCGAATTTGACCGACCTGATTACGAATTTCATTCACGTTTGCTCCAAAGGGCTCAGTACGGGCGTCATAGGCTTCCATTGAAAGGGCAGCCACCTGATTGAAACCTTCAAATAAACGATAAGAAAAATCCAAAGCATAGGTGGCGTAAGCAGACATGAACTGCGTACCATTGAGTAGTGCGAGTCCTTCTTTGGATTGTAATACAATAGGATCTAATTTAAATCTTTTGTTTAATTCAATTCCACTAATTTTCTCATTATCAACATATACTTCTCCCTCTCCAAGTAGAGGTAAACTGAGGTGGGCCAATGGAGCCAAGTCACCAGAGGCGCCCAAACTACCTTGTTGGTATACTACAGGGTAAATTTGATTATTGTAAAAAAACAGCAGTCGCTCGATGGTGGCCAATTGTACTCCCGAAGCCCCTTTGGATAAACCTAAAATTTTAAGCAAAAGCATTCTTCGCACTACAGAACTTGGCACCTCTTCTCCCATGCCACAGGCATGAGAGCAGACCAAATTTCTTTGCAACTGCTCTAAATCTTCAGGACTGATTGCGGTATCGCACAAGGACCCAAAACCAGTATTGACGCCATATATCAACTGCGAGGATTGCGCGACTTTTGAGTCGAGATAGGCTCGACAAGTTAAAATACGCTCCTTAAGTTCATCGGACAACACGAGTGGCTCCGTGCTACGCAATAAATTTTCAAAATCTTCTAAGCTCAGGTATGCTGAGGTAAGTTCTAAGGACATGTTGATCAAATTAACGGCGCAAAAATTGCGCAAAATCTTTAGCGAAGTATGTCAGTATGCCGTCCGCACCCGCCCTTCGCATACTAAGCAGCATTTCGCTTACAGCGCGCTCATAATCAATCCAACCTTTTTGAGCAGCCGCGTATACCATAGCACACTCCCCACTCACATTATAGGCTGTAATTGGCAAAGGAAAATTATCTTTAAGAAGCGCTATTACGTCCAAATAGCAAAGTGCAGGCTTGACCATCAGCATATCTGCTCCCTCTTGAAAATCGAGCTGTGCTTCTAAGAGTGCTTCTCTCTTATTGGCCGGATTCATTTGATAAGTCTTCTTATCCCCCATTTTAGGGGCAGAATTGAGCGCGTCGCGAAACGGACCATAAAAGGCACTGGCATATTTTGCCGTGTATGACATAATCGAAACATCAGTGTAACCCTCTTTATCTAGAGACTCCCTGAGGTAAGCCACACGGCCATCCATCATGTCTGACGGCCCTATGATATCGGCTCCAGCCTGGGCTTGAGCCAGTGTCATGTTTGCCAAAATCGGCAGGGTTTCATCGTTGAGAATTTGGCCGTTCTCAACTAGGCCATCATGTCCATCCGAAGAATACGGGTCCATGGCAACATCAGTCATGACGACAGCTTCTGGAAATTCTTCTTTTATTTTCCCAATAGCCTTTAGATAAAAATTATCGGAAGCATAGCTGTAGCTTGCTACATGATCTTTAAGCGCTTCGTCTACGGCAGGAAAAATATCAAAAGTTGTTAGACCGAGTTTTAAGCACGCTTCGATTTCGGGCAAAAGCATATCCAAAGACCACCGGAAATTATTAGGCAAGGAGGAAACCTCCTCCTTGATTTTTACCCCGTCTTTAATAAACAATGGATAAATCAAGTGTTGAACGCCCAAATGCGTTTCTTCAACCATTTGGCGGATTGCACTACTTTTACGATTACGTCTTGGGCGAATCAAATTCATATTACATCAGCATGCCTCCACAAACATGGAGAGTTTGACCAGTAATGTATGCCGAAAGGTCTGAAGCCAAAAATACAGTAGCATTGGCTACATCTTCCGGTTTACCACCTCTTTTGAGCGGAATGCTGTTGCGCCAAGAGGCTACAACATCTTGATCAAGTACTTCGGTCATTTCTGTTTCAATAAAACCAGGAGCAATGGCATTGCAACGAATGTTCCTAGATCCCAATTCTGCAGCAACAGATTTTGTAAATCCAATAAGACCTGCTTTAGAGGCTGCATAATTAGACTGCCCTGCATTTCCTTTTACTCCGACTACTGAACTCATATTAATGATTGAACCAGATCGTGCCTTTAACATAGGTTTTTGAACCGCCTTTGTCAAATTAAAAGCAGACTTCAAATTGGTGTTGATTACTTCATCCCATTGCTCTTCTGTCATGCGCATTAAAAGTGTATCTCGTGTAATTCCGGCATTGTTCACCAGAACATCAACTGTGCCAAATGCTTCTACTACAGCATCAACCAACGCTTGAGCATCCTCAAATTTAGAAGCATCAGAGCGGAATCCTTTAGCGATCCCACCATTTGCTGTAAGTTCAGCTTCGAGGTCTCTAGCCTTTTGTTCTGATGATAAATAGGTAAATGCCACAGTAGCACCTTGTTGAACACAAATTTCTGCAATTGATTTTCCAATACCTCTAGAGGCACCAGTAATGAGTACAACTTTGTTGTCTAGTAATCCCATATTTGTTTGAATTGAATTAGAAATCAAAGATAAGATTTTATCTCAATTTTAGCTTATTTATCAAGTATTAAGGCAAGAGCAAAAAGCTTTGGTTGCGCGTAATTCGAAGGTCAGTTCTACTGATCGAAGCCCTAACAAAGGTCGTGTCGCAAAGTGAGCTCGCATAGTGCGGCGTCACTTCAATTCTTCCTTTGTGAACGATTGGAAATACCTCCTCAATTTTTGGCGCACTGCAATAAGGCGCCTTGCGTTTGCGCAAAGCTGTATTCAATTCTTGCAGAAGTCCAGGAGATCCCTCTAAAAGCAACCTTGAGATACGCTTACCCTTACGGGTAAACAACCAATTTTGGACGGTAGTTCTAGGCATTTCAGCCATTGGACAATCCATCCAAATTTCTTGCCTTAAGCTCAAAACTTGATCAGTAGCCCACAACACTTTATAATTGATCTTGACTTGTCGCTGGTCGATACAAAATACTCCCGTGGTATCTAGCCTAATAAGGTGAGCCATCAATTTTGCAAACGGATGATCATTGAAATTAGGATATAAAATAGTCATAGCTGAATCATTCAGCTCTTGATCTTGATATTTGAGCTGCGCTTTAGTGGCACACTCTTCTAATAAATCAAATTGAGAAGAGCGATTGAGATTCTCATGGCCACAAGCGACAAGTAAAAACAAAATAGAAAAAAGCAAAAAGCATTTATTCATCATAAAACGATAGATCCGTATAAATCGTAATGATCAGCGTTATTGATGTAAATACGCGAAAAATCTCCGATTCGAACATAAGCTTCCGACTTTTTTATCAGTACTTCATTGTCTACTTCAGGGGAATCAAATTCAGTACGACCAATGAAGTATTCACCCTCTGCTTTATCAATGAGCACCTTGAATTCTTTGCCGATTTTCAATTGGTTCAATTCATAGGAAATCCCGCTTTGCAAGTCCATGATGGCATCTGCTCGTTCTTTTTTTAGTGCCTCCGATACATCGTCATTGAACTGATAAGCATGGGTATTTTCTTCGTGAGAATAGGTAAAAATGCCAAGACGCTCAAAACGTGTTCTTTGTACAAAGTCATACATCTCTTGAAAATCAGCTTCAGTTTCACCTGGATAACCTGCAATTAAGGTTGTTCTTAGCGCCAAATTTGGCACTTTCGCTCTTATGGCGGCTACTAAATCCTCGGTTTTTTCTCTGGTAATACCACGACGCATGGCCGTTAATATTTTGGTTGATCCATGCTGCAATGGCATATCTAAGTACTTACAAATATTCTCTCGCTCTGCCATTACATCAAGCACATCTATTGGAAACCCGGACGGATAAGCATAATGCAAACGTATCCACTCTAAACCTTCTATATCGGAGAGTCTTTTGAGTAAATCCGGTAGAGCGCGTTTTTTATATAAATCAAGTCCGTAATAGGTTAAATCTTGGGCAATTAAAATCAATTCCTTCACCCCATTTGCAACCAAACCTTTGGCTTGAAAAACGAGATCTTCAATAGGCGTGGATTGGTGTTTGCCTCTCATGAGCGGAATGGCACAAAATGAACAAGGCCTATCACATCCTTCTGCAATTTTGAAGTAAGCATAATGACTAGGCGTGGTTAGAATGCGCTCACCTATGAGTTCATGCTTGTAATCTGCCTTCAGTGTTTTTAACAAACGAGGTAAGTCTCGGGTACCAAAATAAGCGTCAACTTCTGGAATTTCTTTTTCAAGATCATCCTTATATCGTTCTGACAAACAGCCAGTCACATAAACCTTCTCTACCAAACCTTCTTGCTTGGCTTCGGCATAGCGCAAAATGGTATCGATGGATTCTTGTTTGGCATTGTCAATAAATCCACAAGTATTGATAATTACAATTTCAGAGTCGTCTTGCTTGGCTTCATGCTCAACTTCAAATTGATTTGCCCTGAGTTGGGCCATGAGCACTTCTGAATCAAAAGTGTTTTTTGAACAACCTAGCGTGACTACATTCACCTTGTTCTTTTTGAGTGTTTTGGTCTTCATTCGGCTACAAAAATAGGACACTTTGACCAATTGGTATTACTTTTGATTACTGTATGCAAAAAAGTAGCTATGAAATTTATCAATCTTTTCTTTTATTCTCTTTTTTTAGTGGCCTGCGCCAACACCAAGCAAACCTTTTCCAATTCCAATGAAAACATGATTCAAAATTCGATTGCTATTCTAGACGATGCACTTTACCAAAAACCACAAGCGGCCATCGAAATTGATTCTATAGCACTTGTAGGAAACGTTTTAACAATCAATTACCGCTCATGCAATCCAAATACTGAAATTCAACTTATTGGCAGTACGGCAATTGCTAAATCATTTCCTCCAATTAGAAGATGCAAGCTGATTGAAACGAAAGCAACCAATAACAAAGGACAATCCATACTAAACTTCCCGCATCAACTGCAATGTAACATTCAAATTTTAAGTACGAAAAGATCCATCGACGCACCTACTTATTTAGAAATAGAAGGATGGAGTGAAAAAATCTTATACCTATACACCGACTAATGGAAGAACGCATCGATAAAATATTACTTGAGCGCAATTTAGTCAGTACACGAGTACGTGCAGAAGAGCTCATAAAAAAGTATGGGGTGAAGGTCAATGGGAAACTCATTTCTAAGCCAGGAAAAAAAGTACCTACTGATGCACAAATTGAATTATTGGCAGAAGAAATTCCGTGGGTTTCCCGTGCGGCATACAAACTCATTGCTGCCCTTGATCACTGGAATATTATAGTTGAAGAACAAACATATATGGATTTGGGAGCAAGTACAGGAGGTTTTACTGAAGTACTGCTCAGTAGAGGACTCAAGCGGTGTTATTGTGTAGATGTAGGTCAAAAGCAATTGCATGAGAAATTGGAACAGGACAACAGGATCATCAATTTAGAAAAAACCCATGCTCGGGATCTTACAGAAAAATTAATCCCTGAGGAGCTAGATGGTTTGGTCGTCGATGTGTCATTTATTTCGCTAGAAAAGGTATTGCCATTTACCATTCCTTTTCTGAAACCCGGAGCTCGAGTTGTTTTGCTCATCAAACCACAATTTGAGTTAGGTCCTGGGGCACTAAACAAAGCTGGAATTGTCAAAGATTCAAGCCAATATCCAAATCTGCTCGAGCAAACCAAGGCAATGGCAGCGAAAAATCAGCTTGAATGGAAAGGGTTCCTTGATTCACCTATTTTGGGAGGAGATGGCAATAAAGAATTTTTAGGTTATTTTTTAAAGATTTAATTTAAATTTGAGCCACCATGATGGGAATTGAAGAACTTGAACGTGCCTTTTTAGATATCGACTTCCAGGCCAATAGAATTGCAAAACTCAAAAAAATTGACCCTGAGCATTTGCATAAATTCAATGTACGCTCTGAAGAAATTCGCACACAATTACTTCAAATGGGCCTACATGAAGACTTACATCAAAGTTTGGACCATCTTGATCCTATCCAAGAAGACTATCTTCCTTCCTATGGTTTTTGGAAAAAAGTAATCAACGTTTTTTTATTAGGACAACATAAAAAGCGCTACTTGCCAAAAGTTCAAGAATCATATTTTCGAAAAGAGGTCGCAGAACGCAATCGGCTTTACGCCTATGCAAAAGGGCACTTAAGTGTTGATTAATCTAAAGTTACTTCAAGGAGCTTAACCATGGGCCCTTTATTGGTGAGAAGCCTTATCCAATATACACCAGACTCACTTTTTTCTAGGTAAAAGTGAAAGGTATTTGCAGCCTCCATTTCAAATTCAAATGCTACCTTTTTACCGTAAACATCAGTTATTGACGCTGATTCGACGATTAATCCCTCTGCCAATTCTACTTTAAAATCACCATGATTCGGATTAGGATATAAGACTACATCAGAATTAAAGTTTTGTTGCTCTAAAGCGGCATTTGGGTCTGAAATAGAACAAGCACATTTATTTTTAACTTCATTTGTTTGAACTACTGCAGGCGCTTGATAGATGGCTTTGACCCAACAATGTTGCCCCACTTGTGTTAAGGTTGCATTTCGAATGCGTATGGTATGCCAACCACTATAGGTAGGGATAAATTCAAAGAACCCATTTCCATTTTGTGTTGTTGAATCAATCGCAGTGCAATTATTATCGAGAATACTTAGTATGATTGAAGAATTGGCAATACTAGGATACCATTCTAGCTGCACTGTTTGTCCTACTTTGGCATAAATTCTACCCACGACCCTGCACTCTAAACTGTTCGATGGTAACTTACCACCTTGCTGAAGAGAATTTGCATGTTTATCACCAAGATCATCATTCATTTCCCATTCTTGAATCACATTTTTAGCCGGACGCACATAGTTGGTTGCTATTCCTTGAGGAGCCCAAACACAATACCCCCTTCGGCCCAAATTTGCACTTCCATCACAAGGTGGTATTGAAATATCTACCTTGCCACCTCCATAAACCGTAACAACATTGCTATTTGCACCAGAGTAATCAACTAGTACTGTTCCATCATTCCAATTGGTTTGTACACCAACTAAATGCTGCCATTGAGACCAGTGATCCGTGATGCCAATTAAGGCCTTTGCACCTCGTTCTATCACTAGCGCATCTGGGGCTTGCCACCTAACAAAATAGTCGCCATCTTTAAAATGAAGATTTTGATGACACCAAATAAGATTTGCAATATCGCTATCAAGAGGCAGCCCAATGGAATCCGTGGGGGAGTGAACAAAACGATTTGAATTATATCCTAGATTGAAAACATCTTCAAAAAAAAGTTGTGGAGCACCATCAACAGCCAACACAATCGCATGTGCGGCACTGTTGCGCCCATCGTTGGGTTCGATATGAGGGCTCAACTCAGATGAACTGTTCCAACCAGTATAATTCCCTTGTGCAGAAAGTTGCGGACGAAAAGTATCATGGTTATTTACAAATGGAACGGTGCGCTGACGGTTTTGCTGCTGTTGAGATGGGATCAAGCCTAAATCATAATTACCATTGCCACTAACCATTGCAGATAGTGCAAAACGCAAATTAAAATCGAAAGTTCCAGCACGGTTTTGAACGGCATTTGCCCAGCCATCTAATTGAGCGGAGCCTCCAACCCATTCGCCTACAGCAAACATTTGCTCACCCCCACTCGCCCACAAGGAGCCATATTGTAAATTCCACAAAAAATCTTCCGATACATAAGTTGGAAAATGCTTCACCGCATCAAGACGCAATCCATCAAATCCTACTTGTTTTTTGTACCAAATCATCCAGTTGCGCATTCCGTTGCGCATGTAATCTGCCCCTTGAGATGGGTTATAGATGGCATTTGATGAAGTACCAAAGGCATTGCTTTCATAAGAAATATCAGGGCCCCAGTAGGGCGAATTGAGGTCATTGGTGCAACACGAATTGTTATTATTTGGATAAAAATTCTGCCAATTTTTAGAAAATCGCCCTTCTCTTGAGAGGTAGTTGGTTGCATTCTCTGAACTTGCAGGAGTTTTATAGCTAACGTATCTAAAATTCTTATAACGATTGGTCTGGCCATCATCAAGTGCCGCAGGATCTTGCCCTCCAGAACCGTTGGCACTACCGGCATTACTCACATGATTGAGCACCACGTCCTGAATCACATCTATTCCGTTGGCATGCATGACCGCGACGAGGCGCAGTAATTCATCTTTATCTCCCAAACGGGTTTTGGTGCTATTTTTCTGGAATTTATCGCCAAGATCATAGTGGTCAAAAGGTGAATATCCTACGCTATTGGTCCCGGAATTTTTTATTGAAGGCGGAATCCAAATGGCATCTACGCCCATTTGAGATAAGCGGGGTGCTAACTCTGTCAGGTAATTGGCCCATCCATTTGGATAATTAGCATTCCAATAATCCCACCAAAATGCTTGTAAAACCACTTGTCGATTGGTCGGGTTGGTTTGGCTCCATAGCGCTTGACCAACAAGAATGGTAAAAACAAACAATAAAAATTTCTTCATCTCAGCTCCAATTACTTCAAAGCTGCTTGGTACGTGGCATTGGCCTCAATTTCAATATTAACTCCGGCCAATTCACAACTAAGCAATTTTGAACCTAAATTAGTAATCTTTATTTCTTTTTGACTCACATCAATGATGAGAGGCTCATTTTGATATCGTATTTGAAAGGAATATCGCTGCCAGGCGGACGGAATTTGCGGTGTTATCGCCAAACCATCTTCATAGACCCGAACTCCAGCCAAGCCTTCTACGACAGACATCCAAGTTCCCGCCATTGAAGTGATGTGCAGACCTTCGTCAGCCTCGTGGTTATAATCGTCTAGATCAAGGCGGCTAGTGCGCAAATACAATTCAAGCGCTTTATCAAGACGCCCTATTTTGGCTGCAAGAATCACATGCACACAGGGTGACAAAGAAGATTCATGGACTGTTTTTGGTTCGTAAAAATCGAAATTTTCTTTGATTTGTTCCAAAGAAAAATGATCCTCAAATAAATAGATTCCTTGAAGCACATCGGCCTGCTTGATAAATATGGAACGCAAAATTCTGTCCCAGGACCAATGTTGGTTGATTGGTCTTTGTGCACTTGGAATGTCGGATGCTGATAATTGTTCTTTATCCATAAAACCATCTTGCTGCAAAAACACCTCTGTGCCCTCTAAAACAGGAAAATAGACATGATCAACTATGTGATTGAATTGCTCAACTTCACGAGTGGTTAATTTTTCTGGTAAGGAACGTTGAATTTTCGCATTGACTTGCAAACAATAAGATATACACCAGCGGGCAATGTAATTGGTGTACCAATTGTTATTGACATTGTTCTCGTATTCATTTGGACCTGTGACTCCAAGCATTACGTAAGCTTGCTTTGCTTCGGACCAGTTAAAACGCTGCGCCCAAAATCTCGCAATTCCAGCCAAAACTGGCAAACCAAAGGTTTCTAGGTACTCAACATCACCAGTATGGCGAACGTAATTGTATATTCCAAATGCTATGGCTCCATTGCGATGAATTTCCTCAAAGGTGATTTCCCATTCATTGTGGCATTCCTCACCGTTCATGGTTACCATTGGATATAATGCAGCTCCATCCTTGAAACCCAATTTTTCAGCATTTTCGATAGCGCGATCCAAATGATTGTAGCGGTATACCAATAATTGGCGAGCGACCTTAGGATCTGCTGTTTTTAAATAAAAAGGTAAGCAATAAGCCTCTGTATCCCAATAGGTTGCGCCTCCATACTTCTCGCCGGTAAATCCTTTAGGCCCAATATTCAATTTGGCATTTTTACCAGTATAGGTTTGATACAAATGAAATATATTAAAACGAATACCTTGCTGAGAAGCCACATCACCATCTATAACAATGTCTGCACTTTGCCAAATTTCAGCCCAAGCTGCTTCATGCTCTTGACGCAAGATATCAAAGCCAGTTGTATAAGCATCTCGCACTCGCTTGATAGCCTTGGCCGCTAGTTCAAATTCAGAATGGTTGATTGTTGAGGTAATGGCCACATACTTCTTAAGCGTATAAGCAATGCCTTGTTCTAAATAATGTTCAAAATTATTTTCAACATAAAGTTCTCTTTGAAAACTATTTGGATGTATCGTCAGTAGCTCCTTTTCTTTCCAAAAACTAAAACGCATAGCAGTGGCTACGCAGAAATCAGTTTTTTTGGTACGCGTACAAATGATACCTTTTTGAAGATCAACTTTTCTTGAATCTTCCAACCAGAAAAACTCATCATAATTGGCATCGTGATTAGTTACATTACCATCAAGGTAGGTAGTAAATTTTACGTTACCACTAAAGTTTATAGGTGTGACAGTGTATGCAATAGCACCAATTTCTTCTCGGGCCATTGAACAAAACCGTGTACTCTCAATGGCCAATTCTTTTCCATTTGCAAATACTACGCGCACCATACGTTTAAGGATGCCGGTTTTCATGTCGAGTTCGCGATGGAAATGCTTGATTTGTTGATTGTGTAAATCCAGCTGTTCACCATCTATACTAATTTGTATACCAATCCAATTGGTAGAATTTAATACCTTAGCAAAGTATTCTGGATAGCCATTTTTCCACCACCCAACTCGGGTTTTATCTGGATAGTACACCCCCCCGATATAACTTCCTTGTAGAGATGGCCCACTATAATTCTCTTCAAAATTAGCACGCTGACCAAAGGAGCCATTGCCGATGCTAAAAATACTTTCAGCCTGCTTTTGTTTACTTGGATCAAATTTGCTTTCTATAATTTTCCAAGGATCAATGTCAAATAAATTACGCATAAATGTCTAGTCTGAATTCTGTCAAATCGTTAAAATAAATATCTGCAGCGGATGAAATATTTGGATTACCCACCCCCACGGCCATAAATCCTCCTGCCTTGGCAGCAGCTATTCCAGAGGCAGCGTCTTCGAAAACAAAGCACTCACTAGGATCTACCTTTAATGCCTCGGCACCGTTGAGAAATACCTCGGGATGTGGCTTAGGGTGAGTGACTCCATTACCATCAATAACAACAGAAAAGTAGCTTAGAATTTGTAGCTTTTCTAGAATAAAAAGTGCATTCTTACTCGATGAACCCACCCCGAGAAGAATCCCACGGCGTTTGGCTTCATTGAGCAAATCTAAAACGCCAGGCAAAAGATTACTTTGACTAAGATTTTGGATGGACTCTAAGTAAAATTCATTTTTACTTACTAAAAGAGATTCAAAAGTTGCTTGGTCTATCTCTTTTGATCCTAAGGCTAAAATTTTTCGCAGGGAATCTACCCTACTCACTCCTTTGAGTAGTTCATTTTCTTTTTGAGTAAATGCAATTCCTAGTGAATGTGCACAACGTTGCCATGCGATAAAATGATTGTGTTCTGTACTCACCAAGACGCCGTCTAGGTCGAATAAAAAAGCCTTGATTTTAGCCACGGGTAATATTCTTGTCAGTAATAATAAGATTCAACAAGCCTGCTAATACCAATGAGGTTCCGGCCAATAACATTGGAGCAATAGGTGTTTGGCCAAATAGTCTTGACAATACATTGACACCACCTAAGGCTGCAATAATTTGTGGAATGACAATAAACATATTGAACAGACCCATCATTAGCCCCATTTTACGCTCGTCAACAGTACTCGATAACATGGCATAAGGCATCGATAAAATACTTCCCCAAGAAAAACCTATTAGCGCAAAACATAACCAAAGATATTCAGGTCCTGGAATGAATCGCATTAATACAAATCCTATTCCACCGGCAACTAATGAAACCAAATGGACCCACTTACGGTTTACCGAAAACTTAGCAGCATAGAAAGTCAATGCCAAGGCGAAAAGCATGGATGTCAAACCATAAACACCCATATTCGCACCTACTGAATCTGCAGCTGCTTGATAGGTTTGATTCATCATATCATAGTTTGCTTGATCTATTTTATACATGGCCTCTGTTGGCGCTGGCGCGCGATAAACAAAGGATGTCAAAGCAGGTGTCGCCATACTCCACATGGTAAAGAATGAAAACCAACTAAAAAATTGAATCAGACCCAATTTGAGCATCGTTGGCGACATTGTGCTTACTGAGGACCAAAAATCTCTGAAAAAATTGGAGTTGTTTTTTTCAGATTCAAAACGGTCTTCATCTGTCGGAGGATACTCCTTGGTAGTAAATATGGTATAAAGAATACTGAGTAAAAATACAGCTGCGCCAATGGCAAAAGCAACTTTGACATTCATTGGAATTCCTTTGCTATTCGCATCGTCATGGAAGCCCAACTTAGTAACCATCCAGGGTAAGTTTGACGCAACCCACGTGCCAATACCGATAATTAAGGTTTGTAAAACAAAACCATAAGAGCGCTGAGATTCAGGTAGTTTGTCTGCAACCAAGGCGCGAAAAGGTTCCATGCTTATATTAATGGAGGCATCCAAGATCCATAAAAACCCTGCAGCCACCCACAAGGTCGGTGAATAAGGCACAAAAAACAGCGCCAAAGAACTCAAAATCGCACCTATTAAAAAATAAGGTTTGCGTCTGCCAAAGCGCACAGACCAAGTGCGATCAGAAAGAAATCCGATGATAGGTTGGACAATCAGTCCTGTGAGTGGTGCGGCAATCCAAAGCCCGGGAATTTCCTCAGCAGACGCCCCCAGGGTTTGAAAAATTCTGGACATGTAACCACCTTGCAGTGCAAAGCCAAATTGGATGCCCAAAAAGCCAAAGCTCATATTCCAAATTTGCCAAAACGATAGTGTAGGTTTTGATTTCATGGCTCTGGAGTTAATCTTTAACGAAAGTAAACTGCATAGCCCCATGGGCCAAGTGTAATGCTTTGCTTATTTTTAAGCTCTTCTTTTTTACCAGAAAAAAGATTAGTATACGCTCCAGACATATTGTTATCTATGCTGATTTTCTTTGACTTAGCGCTTAAATTCAACATTACCAATACGCGTTGTTCACCGGCTTGACGCACATAAACAAGTTGTTCTTTTTGATCTTTTGTAGTCAGAAAAATGGGGGGCTGCTGACCTTGCCCAACAATCAATGCCGGATGAGACTGGTGCAGCTGCAGTAATTTGGTGTAAAAATCCACCAAATCCATCTTTTCCCAATTGATTGAATCCTTGTCAAAGAATTTCAACCTGCGGTCAAGGGATGTTTCTTGTCCGTTATAAACGAGTGGCATGCCTTCGATGGTTGCTGCCATTACGGCCATTGCAAAACGTGCCTCGCCCATGCGCTCCATTTCTGTACCATTCCAAGAATTTTCGTCGTGGTTGGAGGTAAAGTTCATATGAAAGCCAGCATTGGGTAATTGATTACGGCCGTAAAATTCTATAATGTCAGCTGCTGACTTTTTACCTTGAGATACTTCATTCATGATATGGTGAAATTCCCAACCGTAAGTCATCTCAAAGGCGGAGTGTAATTCCTTCCCTTCAGCTTCGGCTAACATGAATACCGGTTTGATTTGATCCAGCGCAGCACGGGCATCGTTCCAAAAATCCATTGGTACCCATCCCGCAACATCACAACGATAACCATCGATGTCAAATTCCTTGACCCAATAAGACATGCATTCAATCATCTCATTGCGCAAATCTTGATTGTCGTAATTCAAATCGGCTACATCCCACCAATCCGTACCAATCGTTGGTTGAATCTTGCCCAAAGAATCTAAAGTATACCAATCTAACTTGCCTTCCTGCACCCAAATATTATCTGGAGAAGTATGATTAGCAACCCAATCGATGATGACTCTCATACCCAAATGATGAGCAGTTTGTACTAAACGCTCAAAATCTTCATGTGAACCAAATTCAGGATTGATGTCACGATAGTCGCGCACTGCATAATAGCTCCCTAGGCTTCCTTTGCGGTTCAATTCACCTATCGGATGAATAGGCATCAACCAAATGATATCTACTCCCATTTTTTTTAGCCTCGGTAATTGTTCTTCAACTTTGGCAAAAGTTCCCTCATTGGAAAATTGTCTTACATTGATTTCATATATATTGGCATGGTTCACCCAGTCTGGTGTTTTTAATTGAGCAAAAGAAAATGCCGCAACCAAATTGGCGCAAAAAAGTAAAGCGAGCCTATTCATAATTAAACGATTTCTGATTTGAGTATGTATTGTAAATGGTAATTGACTAATCCAATTACAGGCTTTTGAATAATTGATGTGATTTGTATGCTTAAATCATCTGCAGCACGTTGCAATTCTTTTTCAAAAATCTTGGAAAGTGAACCAACGAAATGTACTTCTGTTTCTTTGTAATTGTCGTAACAACATACATGCACCTGCATGAAATGCTTGAAACCTTTATAGACCATTTCTGAGAAGAAAGTATTCTCCTTGTGTTTGGCAATAAAGGGCATAAAAGAGGCGATAAATACGTTGGCATTCGGCTCTCTATATACTCGATCCACGATAAGATCTTTGTCCAACTGGTAGGTAGCAATAAAATCGGCCTCGATATCTTGAGGTAAATGATGATATAAAAATGCCGATAACAATTGCTTTCCAAAATAACTTCCACTTCCTTCGTCGCCAAGGACATAACCCAAGGCGGGTACTTCTTCTAATAAATTCTGACCGTCAAAGTAACAAGAATTACTACCTGTACCGATGATACAAGAAATTCCTGGCTGCCCATTGTAAGTAGCATAGGCACAGGCCAATAAATCGTGCTCCACAAGGATCGTGGCATTAACGAATATTCTTCCGAGGCCCTCTTCGACGATGGCATTCAGTTCAGGACTAGAACAACCAGCACCATAAAAATAAATCCCCTTAATTTCGGGAGCCACTTGCATGATCTCGGCGTTATTCTTAAGTTCTGCTTCAATAATGTCTGCAGAATGAAAATATGGATTGAAGCCCATTGTCGAAAAAAAACTTTGGTTACTTTTGTTATCAACAAGCACCCAATCGCTCTTTGTAGAGCCACTTTCTATAATGAAATACATATGTTAAAAATAGTAAATAATAGCTTTGTGTCAAATTTACACTTTCCAAATATATAGATAATACTTTATTCGTGCAGCACAATCCCATTAAATTCAATTTAGAACTCAATCCAAACGTATCGGTAGACTGCGTCATTTTCGGTTTTGATCTTGAACAACTTACTGTGCTTCTCATTGACAGAGGAGAGATTCCATCTGGATTTGGACCAAGAATGGCTCTGCCCGGCAACCTCATTTACGACAATGAAAATTTAGACATGGCTGCCAACCGAATACTAGATGAATTGACGGGTCTAAACAACATCTATCTTGAGCAAGTTGGCGCCTTCGGCGACCCGGACCGCATACATAAAGAATCGGACCGCGAATGGCTCAAAAGTATTCGTGCTGAACCTGAAGCAAGGGTAATTACTGTTGCCTATTATTCATTGGTACCCATCTCTAAATACAAACCTCAAGCAGCTTCATTTGCCAAAAATGCAGATTGGATTCCTGTGAGTCAAATCAATGAATTGGCCTTCGATCACTTTGAAATATTACAAGCAGCCAAAGATAAACTCAAGCAAAAAATCAAAATTCAACCCATTGGCTTCAATCTTTTGCCTGCGAAGTTTACCCTAAGTCAATTGCATCGCTTGTACGAATCTATTCTCGATAAACCTTTAGACAAAAGGAACTTCAGACGTAAAATTCAAAAATTGAACATTTTAACGAGTCTTCGAGAAAAACAACGAGGCGTTCCACACAAACCCTCTTTACTCTACGAATTCAATGAAGAAAAGTACCAAGAATTGACTCAAACTGGTTTTGACAATTTTGGGTTTTAAGCATCTCTTGTATTTGTGATCATTTTTTCATAATTTTCTTCATTGAAATGTTACACAGTGTAACTTTCACAACCAACAAATTGTTCTACTGTCAGACACAATTTTGAATCGCACCGACTACAATATCTGCGTGGACCATCACAGCGATGCGCTGTATAGGTTTTGCCTTCATTTCTCAAGAGATGTAGACTATGCGCGTGATGTTGTACAAGATTGCTTTGAAAAATTGTGGGTAAACAGGAAGCAAATTCCTTTGGATAAATCCAAATCTTGGCTTTTTACTTGCGCCAACAACCTGATGCTCAATCATGTCAAGCGCGAAAAAGTGAAACAACAACATTTGGAATCGCTCTATTGGAATCAAAAAAGCAATTGTGACACAAATTTTGAAAACCAACAACTCGTACAGTTATTGGTTGAAGGACTACCACCATTGCAAAAAAGCATCCTGTTGCTCAGAGACTTAGAAGGCTATACTTATCAAGAAATCGGGACTTTCTTATCCTTAACCGAGGCCCAAGTGAAAGTATATCTTTTTAGAGCGCGTCTCAAAGTCAAAAAACGCATTAAAGGACAATTTGTATTGGCTTCATGAAACCTACATTAGAAAATTTAGATCAGTGGCTTTTTGATTCTGTTGAAGGAAATCTTAGTGCCGAGCAACAACAATTGCTCGATAACTTTCTTGCATCTCAACCTGAACTCTTACTAGAACAGGAAATGTGGAAAGAAGCTAATTTTAGCTCAGGACCCATCACCTTTGAACCAAAAACAGCACTGTATCGCAAAAAACAATTTGCTTTTAAATATTATCATGCGGCAGCCTTGCTGCTCTTATTATTGGGGATTGTCAATTTCATGACCTACTCTGAACAAGGTCAAAATAAAAGCAATAGCTCAAATGACAAAGCATCCACACTCAAAATAAACAAACCATTACCGAAGCAATTCAAGCAATTCAATCTATATAAAAATCCAAACAAGCGTCTTTCAAATCATATTATAATTGCTTCAATAGAAAAGGGCCTCGCGCCCAATTTAAATGTGGCAAGTAATCCACAAACTATGTCGTCCGCTGGGCTCTATCCAACGCAGTTGAGTCTCGAAGAAGGCAAATGGGCTACTAAAATAAACTATCGCTTTCCAGAATTGATTGGTGGTTATCGGACCGATCATCATACGGAGTTTTTGGCTGGTATAGATGTAGAATTTAAAAGCAATTCTTCAAGGCATTTTTCAAAGTTGCAGCGCATCAATCAATTTGCACAAAAAGAGTTGGGACTATCTAATAATCAATCTTATGACTTGCTCCTGCCAGGTCAAAATAATATCGATGCCAACATCAGTAGTGTTGGGTCGCAATCCCAGACACGATTTCAGAGCATGAGCCTTGGTCGAAGCCATATTTCTGATGAACAAGCGCTCGTGGGCCAACAAGTTAGTCTTGACGGCTATGCCAGAAACCTGCGTTCCGGACTAGGCATGCAAGCCAGTTACATGCAATATGCCAATGGAGCCATCACGGATTACGAAATTGGAATGATCGCCTCTCCAAAAGTGATGCTCAACCGTTATTTGGTCATTGAGCCAGCTGTGCGCCTGCGCATGGGTGCTCGATCCGTAGACGCCCAAAAACTTAGCACGATTGATTTTATTGAATTTCAAAATGCTGATATGAGAACCGTCGATATAGATTCTACGCAAGGTATTGGCCGAAGGTTGCTCTACAGAGATTTAGACATAGGACTTGCCATACAAACGCCCATCCTATTTTTTAGTGCGCAACTCGAAAATGTTTTTGAGCACTTTGACTATGCTATGGGCAATCAAATCGAATATACAAAGAGCCGCGCACCGCAACAATTGACTTTAGCCCTAGGCACACAATATGCATCGAGAAACAATAAATTTCGTTTTTCGCCTTACCTGCTTTACACCAATAACCGACTTGAAAATCAATTGAATGCAGGCATGCAATTCAATACACAGCACTGGCAATTTGGTCTTTCAATGTCTCAAAATCAACAATACCAACTTAGCGCAGGATTTTTTGGCAGGCATGCAGCGATCTTAGTGCAAAGTTGCCAGCAACAACTCTTGACTTTGAACACGCCTAGTTACCTTCATCAATTGACATTACGCTTTTATTCTCAACAAAGTCGTCAGGCCAGACGCTATATCAACCTCTAGTTATGAAAAGTATATTTTTCACATTCATTTGTTTCATGGCCTTTGGTGCTTTCTACGCCCAAGATCCAACATTCACACAATTTTACTCAAATCCTGTTTATTTGAACCCTGCCCTTTCAGGTTCTAGCGGATGTCCAAGAATTGCATTGAATTACCGCAATGAATGGCCACAACTGACAGGCAACTACATCACCTATGCAGCAGCCTACGATAGCTATTTTAAAAATATTTCAGGCGGTGTGGGCCTTGTGGCCACACACGACATGCAAGGTCAAGGAACCATTCAAACCTCAATGATTGGGGCAAGCTACTCCTATTACCTTAAAGTGAATCGTAAATTTAGGCTCATGTTCGGTACCCAAGCTGCTTATTATCAAAAATTCTTGGATTGGAGCAAACTTACATTTGGAGACATGATAGACCCTAGACGTGGATTCATCTACCAAACAGGAGATGTGCCAAGGGGAAATGGCAGTAGAGGCTTTTTTGATGTTTCCGCGGGCATGGTAGGGTTTAGTAAGAATTTTTATTTTGGAATGGCTGCCCATCACCTCAATCGGCCTGATGAGTCATTGATTCTTGGTGTTTCACGCTTACCAGTTAAATTCACCGGCCATATGGGAGCCAATATCAAATTAGGCCAAAGGGGTCGTTATTCAAGTACAACCTCCTTATCTCCAAATGTTATTTATCAATATCAAAATGGTTTTCAGCAGCTTAATGTTGGTGCCTATTTAAAATATGAAAGTTTTACTATTGGTGCTTGGTACCGCAACAAAGATGCATTTATTTTGACACTAGGGCTAACTACCGATAAATACAGAATTGGTTACAGTTACGATTTAACAGTATCACCATTGGGCAATGGCGTAAGCGGCGGTTCTCATGAAGTTTCCTTAGGAATTAACCTCAAATGCAAAAAACCAGTACGAGATTTTCGTAAGTTAAGTTGCCCTTCGTTTTAGCATCTGTCTCTAATTGAAGATAAAGCCATCAATCTAAGAACAAAATGACAAGATTATTGATCTTCATTTTTCTATTCGGCCATTCGTATATTTTTGGACAACAAGATTGGAGAGGGAATTCGACCCCTACCTACCCCGAGCTCATTGCACATCTCCAAAAATTAGATCGGCAAAACAAAGAAATAAGTCTTTTTAATATGGGTGCTTCGGATTATGGCCAACCCATTTATTTATGTGTTATCAATGGGGATATGGATTCAACTCAAACATTTTTAAAGGCCCAAAATAGCACTACAATTCTCATCAATAATGCCATTCACCCAGGAGAGCCAGATGGAATTAATGCGTGCTTAATTTGGATTGAAAATTGGATAAAAGACGGTAAACCAACCCAAAATAAACATGGAAGACCACTACCCTTGATTGCCATTATTCCTGCCTACAATGTTGGTGGTATGTACAACCGTTCCTCAACGAGCAGAGCAAATCAAAACGGGCCAGAAGAATATGGTTTTCGTGGTTCTGCAAAGAACCTAGACTTGAATCGCGATTTTACAAAAATGGATGCAGAAAACACTAAGACTTTTGTAAAGATTTATCAAGCACTTGATCCCGATATTTTTATCGATAATCATGTTTCAAATGGCGCCGACTACCCTTATACCCTAACCTATATTAGTTCGAACAAAGCAAGACTTTCGCCATCCATCAAAGAGTTGACCTACTTAAGCTGTATACCATATTTAAAGGAATATAGTTTAGGAGGATATGAACTCTTTCCCTACGTTGAATTAAAGGGTAAGACCCCTGAGGAGGGTATTGTTGCGTTTAATGACCTACCACGTTATGCAATGGGCTATGCTAGTCTATTTAATAGTCTTTGCTTCACTGTTGAGACGCATATGTTAAAAGCGTTTGCTGAGCGAGTTGGGGCCACCCTGCAATTCATAGAAAGTACTGTTGCTTATGCAATGGAAAACGCAACTGCTATTGAAAACGCACGCAAAGAAGCCAAACTATGGGCCAAAGATCAAACCTTCTTTAAATTCAATTTGAAGCTTGATGATCAATCCATGGATAGCATTTATTTTAAGGGTTATACCCCCATATATCCAATTCATCCTATTACAGGACTTGCCCAATTAGAATATGATCGAACCCAACCCTACGAGAAATATATTCCGTATTACAATCGATATTACCCCGCTGATTCTGTTGAAATTCCTCCATATTACATTGTTGCAGGACAAGAAAAACGCATCATTGAATTTTTGAAATTAAATGGTATTGCATTTCAAGTTATTGATTCCTTCTATCGCCAAAAAGTGACTTGTACTTACGTAAAGGATTTCAAAGCACCTCCTCGACCCTATGAAGGACATTTCAAATTGAGTCAAATTGAAGTTGAGTACGCAGTAAAAGAAATCGAACTAAAACCAGGAGATATCCTGATCCCTACTGCTCAGGATGGGGCTTTATTTTTACATGCAGTCCTGCAACCTTTGGCCGAAGACAGCTACCTGAGTTGGAATTATTTCGATAGCTATTTACAACAAAAGGAGTATTTTTCAAATTATGTTTTCAAGGAAAATATTGCTGAAATTTTAGAAAACAATCCACTATTGAATGTGCAATATGAAGAGCGCAAAAAGCTCGACATTCAATTTGCTCAAAGTGAATGGGAACAGTTATTTTTCATTTACAAGCATAGCCCTTATTTTGAACAAACTTTCATGCGTTTACCCGTATATCAAGTCTTCAATTGATTTTGATCATTTTCAATACTCCATTGGATTGCTCAAAATTTAAAAGATAAACACCTTCTTTAAATTCCTCTGTATTGATATGCATTTCACTGCCATGCATTAGGTATTTGCCCAAAATTTGGCCCGCACTATTGAATAAAAATACATTTCCAAAGTAAGGCTTGGAACAAGTTATGGATAGTTGTCCTTGTACAGGATTTGGATAGCTTAAAAAAGTAAGTTTTGGATCATACAATGACAAATCCGTTTGATTGCAGGAAGTGGAAAAATAGGCTTGATTCAACCAACGATTTTCTGCCGGGATTGGTAAAATAATTGCTGGCTGATCGCCAATATGCAGCCAAACGCCTAAATTCACAAAAGAAGGCTTCTCCGTATAAGCAAAGGAAGTATCTGAAACAAAACTTGTATTTGAGGGAACAATATTTCCTTTGTTATTATTGGCAAAAAGAAAGTGACCTGTACCTGAAATGGTCCAATTGACAAAATTGTAAGGAAAATTAGTGTTGGTCACATGATTACCGATAAAAAGTTGGTTTGGTGAGCTTTGATCACTAAAAAAGATGCCATAGAGCGTAGCCCTATTTCTATAGAATAAATTATCTGGGCCATTGGCACCGTGCGAATTGTCTATGACAATATTTCCAACGCTATTTTGTTCTATTAAATTTGAATACGGGTAATTACCATGCAAAACTATTTCACCAGCAGCATTTGCAGTCAATAGACTTTCTTCCCAATACGCATCGGTTGAAAAATTAAAAGCGCAGACATTTCCATTGGCTCCAGACTGAAACAATACCGAATGCCTAAGGTGCTTAAAAATATTATCTTCAATTAAGTTATCACCACTCGTCTGTTGCAACACTACACCATAAGCCCTACCTCCACCACCATAAGTAAATCCTTCATTATAAAAGCATTTTCTGACTGTAACATGCGCGCAACTCGTGAGCTCAAGATGTGCAAAATTGCATTTGTTTGAATAAATGGATTCAACCTGTGCTTCTACAAGGCCAAAGAAGCGAATGTTACTTGTTTGAATCGGAGCTGTATCGTCTTGCCTCTCTATGGAAAAACATCTCAAACCAATTTCTGTTAAGGGATTCATTTTTCGCACCCATGTTTCACCACTATAGCTGCGTCTAAGCGGCTTTTCAAGCCAAAGGGTATCGCCAGAAATGTGATCAATTTGAATCATTTGCCCCGTTGAACCAAGCGCCCAAGTTGATGTAACCAAAGCAGAATCAGCATTTTGAAGGTATAGCCAATTGCCAACATCAAAATTTTGCTGTGTACAAACTACAAAATTCTGATTTTTCACTAATGGTGCATTTACAGAATAATACTGCTGCTCTATTGTGCCGCTGGCAGAAAAAGCATGTCCGGCACCATTTAAATCCACTATAAAATGTGTTAGATCTGGTCCGGCGCCAGCAAGCACCTGATGAGATTTCAAAACAATTGGCTGCTCAATTTTAAACGTACCGGCGTTGAATTGAATACGTACATGATCATATTGATTGAGAACACTTTGTAAGATTGCTGAACAATCCGCCTGTCCTGTAGCATCAATATTGTAGTCAGCCATGTTGATATCCACAAACAATGAATCAAATTGGTGTTGGCAACCCGAATTTTGCCAAGCCGAAAATCGTTCATTGGGCCATGAAGTCTGCCCGTAAGTGTACAAGCTGAAGAAAATGCAAAAGAATAAATAGATAAAATGCATTTTTAAAAGTATAAAAAAAGCCCCGAACTCGGGGCTTTTCATTTCATCTTAAGGATACTTCTAATTCTTAACGATGCGCAGTGCTTCTGATGCTTCTGCAACTTTTAAGAAATAAATTCCTCTAGCTACGTTTTCTATATTGATAGAGGTCGCCGTACCGGTTAACTGACCAGTTGCAACAATTTTTCCTTGAGCATCTTGAATAGTATAAATGCTATGAAGTGCTTCGGAAGCCATCAAGGTGAAGACCGCATCTGTTGGGTTAGGCTGCACTGCAATACTTACAAATCCATTTTCATCTAGACCAACTGTAAGTGTAAGGTTAAGTGTGATTGTAGAATCACAACCAGCCGCGTTAGTAAGTGTTTGGGTATAGGTACCAGATTGTGTGTAAGTAATTTCATTCAATACGTAGTTATCATAAGAGGTGATATTCAGTGTTGAAGAAGTAGGCTGCGCAGCAGTTACTACAATTTGTTCTGATACAGTTGTACAACCACTTGCATTGGTAACATTACAACTGTAAGTACCCGGAGCTGCCACACTTAAAGATTGTGAGGTGGCACCTGTTGGCGTCCAGTTATAAGTATTGCCAGACTGAGCTGTCAATGTAAGAGACTCTCCTGGGCAAAGACCAGTGTTGCCGTCCAAAATAAGTCCAAAAGAAGGTGCTTCATTTACAGTAATCACAAGCTCTGCTATATTTGGACAACCATTTACAGAATACCCCGTTACTACATAAGTTCCGGACGTTGTAACTGTTTGAGTGGTAGCAGTACTATTATTGGCCCACATATAGCTATTGGCACCTCCTGCAGTAAGGGTTACCGAACCACCTTCACAGAATGTAGTTGGTCCAGAGGCTGTGATAGTAGTTGTCGGTACCGGCAATACAGTAATATTGATCGGCGCAGAAGTTCCTACACATCCTTGGCTGGTAGTTACCGTAACTGTTATTGGTCCACTCACACCTACATTGACCCCTTGTGTTGTTGCATTGTTTGACCAAAGGTAAGACGCACCAGGTGTAGCAACCAAAGTGGCAAAGGCACCATCACAAATAATCGTAGGAGATGCTGCTGTAATTACAGGAGTAAAATTCGCCTGGGTTGTTACAGTGATCTCGTTAGACACTGCTGTACATCCTTGGGCATTTGTAACAGTTACGTAATAAAGTCCAGAACTTGTTGCGGTAATACTTGGTGTGGTAGCACCGGTATTCCAAGCAAAGGTTGAACCATTTGTATTTGAATTCAATACCACACTCTGACCTTGACAGAATGTCACAGGACCGGCCGCAGCAATAGAAATACTTGGTGCTGCAACACTTGTAATGGCGATTGGTGTTGAAGTTGCTGAACAACCGTTGGCATCAATAATACTCACCGTATAGTTACCCGCAGTGGATACATTGATCGAAGGTGTTGTTGCACCATTGCTCCAAAGGTAGGCAGCAGCACTTGTTGAAGTCAAGGTTGCAGAAGCACCTTGACAAATCGCCGTGTTATTTGCGGTAACTACAGGTGCGGCAGCAGAAAGAACGTTTACTGTGATCGGCGCCGAGTTAGAAACACAACCAAGACCATTGGTTACAGCAACAGAATAGGTTCCTGATTGTGTGACGGCAATAGTTTGAGATGAACTAGCATTAGACCAAGCGAAGGCAGTACCATTAGCAGCAGTTAACACTACAGAACCTCCATCACAGAAAGTTGTTGGTCCCGAAGCCGTTATTGCAGTAGTTGGGGCCGCTTGTACCGAAAGGTTTTTGTTTACAGTTGTCGAACAGCCATTGGTAGTTACGGTATAAGATACAACCACTGTACCACTACTCACACCTGTAACATCTCCAGCCGCATCAATGGTTGCCACCGCAGTATTTGAAGAAGACCATACCCCACTTGGTGTTAAATTCGTCATGGTAGTTGTTGCGCCTTCACAAACTGTGTTGGAACCTGATATTGCATCTACAACTGGCATTGGTGTCACAGTGACAACTGCTGGTGCCGAGGTAGTAGAACAACCATTTGAACCTGTAATCGTGAGCTCATGTGAGCCACTGCTGCTAACTAAAACAGACGAAGCCGTTGATCCATTAGTCCATGCATAGGTTCCCGCGCCGTTAGCAGAAAGAAGCACAGATCCACCTGCACAGAAATCTAACGGGCCACTAGCTGTAATTGTTGCACTTGGAGCAGGCATCACGGTTACGGTAATCGGTGCAGTCGTAGCAGAACAACCATTCGCATCGGTAACAGTTGCTGTATAGGTACCCGCAGTAGTAATTGAATTTGTAGCTGTAGGAACGTTATTATTCCAAACATATGAAACCCCTCCGTTTGCCGTAAGGTCTACTGATCCACCATCACAGAAAGTGGTTGGGCCACTCAAGGCAACGGTAGCAACTGGAGGCTGATTAACAGTAAGACTCATCATTGCTGAAGGTGCAGATACACAACCAGCAGCACTGGTAATAGTTACACTATATGACCCACCAGCAGTTAAAGTGATATCTTGAGTTGTGGCACCATTATTCCAAAGGTAGGCCGCAGCAGCTGGGGCACTCAAAGTAGTAGATGATCCCTGACAAACAGAGTTACCGTTTGAAGAGCTAATTGAAGCCACCGGAAGGGCTTGTACATCAATATTGGAACTTGAAACCGTAGTACAACCATTTGGAGCAGTAGTAGTATAGGTAATTGTCGCAGTACCTGGGCTGAGACCTACAATTGAACCAGAAGCTGTATTCATAGAAACATTGCCCTGAACCGTCATTCCCCAAACGCCATTCGGCACCGGATTCGATACCATGGCATTGCTACCTACGCACAAAGCCGTAGGGGCAACAATTGGCGCATTTGCAGGAGACTGATTCACGTTGATTGTTACCATATCTGTACCCACACAACCATTGGTACCTGTGGCACTCACCGTATAGGTAGTGGTAGTAGCAGGTGTAGCAACAGGATTCAAAATATTGGCATTAGATAAGGATGCACTCGGCGTCCAAGTTGGAGTAATGGAAGGGCAACCGGCAGCCGTACCATTCCAGGTTCCATTCCAATAAGGCACCCAGTTGGTTACAAGGTTGTTGCCTGCTCCATCTTGAATAGTATAGTAAGGCTCACTCGCCCAAGAACCTGGTGAGAACGTCACTTGTATGGCATCGCCATTAGAGGCTGTGAATGTAAATGGCACAGGACCAGATCCCCAACCTACAATTCCTATGTTAGAAAGTACAGGTACACCAGCCACATAAACTGTTGCGGTACAACCATTCCAACCATCGCCATAAGAATCATATAGTAAAATGGTATGAGTACATGAAGTGTTGAAATTCACGGATGAATTCATCGTATTAGATTGACCACTACATATGGTTACATCCGCACCAGCATCCACAATTGGTGAAGGTAAAACCGTTACCGTGCGCGTTGCTGTACTCGGTGGGCACCAAGTAGTTGGATTAAGTATGGTGTAGGTCATTGTAGCAGTTCCTGCACTTACACCCATCACCTCACCTGTACTAGGGTTGATTGTTGCAATCGCCGGGTTACTTGAACTCCAAGTACCACCAGCAGAAGCTGTTGAGAAATTAACACTAGCGCCCGCACAAACCGTTTGAGTTCCTGCAAGCGGAGCAATAGCTGCTGTACTTTGCACAGTTATAGTATTATTCACGGCACCAGTCGAAACACATCCAGAGGCATTTAAGTAGTCGAGCACCACCGTTTGGTTACCCCCTGCGAGGTACTGAACCGTTGCGGTATTAGAGGTTGTTGTCCCACCTGAAATGATGTTATAATCTACACCAGCAGTACCTGGGAAGGTCCAGTAATAGGTTTGCATGCCAGACTGGGTTGTATAGGTGTAATCGGTATAGGTACATGCTTGGTTTGATGGCACTGCTGTGAAGCTCGGAGCAAATGGAACAGCAGCAATGATTTGCACATCGTAATCTTCAGTCTCACCGTAGTAATACGTGGCACATGGGTCAATAGAGGCACCCGGTGTGTAGTATACCCCTCGCACCCTCATACGGTGTATACCAAGAGGAGGAGTACATGCCAAATTGATATTAAATGAAACCGTTTGGAATGAAGAAGTGGTGTAAGCCGGAGAATAACCTACGTTTTCTGAGGCCTCAAATACGTTGTTATCATTGTAGTCAATCCATACCGAGAATGCCTGATAAGCATAAGAACCGCATGTTACTTGAACTTGATAGCTTGACGCTGCGGCCATAATTGCAGGTGGCAGGTTATTGTAATAAGTATATGATGGCCCACCTGCAGCTGTGCCCGAGTTGTTATTTAATGACGTACCCGTAATTGCAACGTTTGAAATCAAATCACCGTATTGCGTACCGTAATAATATTGCGGATCACAATAAGGATTGTACAATACCTGAACCGGGGTTGAAATGGCACTACTTGCAGAGTTCGTACATGTTACAATGCATTGATACCATGTCATGGCAGTAGGTGTAATGGTAAGGTTATATGCATTTGCACCTGTAATATCAGTCCATGGACCTGCAGCACTTGATGCACTTTGCCATTGGTAAGTTATCCCAGTACCTGAAGTATTGTTTTGTAAGGAGAGTGTGACAGATTGGCCTGCAAAAACCGAACTTGCCGAAGCCAACGTATTTCCTGGGGTTGGTGTTCCTGCACAAGGTGGAGGAAGGGTAACTGTAAAGCAGTAGTCTTCGGTTTCTCCCCAATAGTACTGATTGTGTGCATAGTTGGTGGCGGTTGGTCCAGATTCGGCATTGACGATACGCATTCTGGTTGTACCCAAGGTTGCATTGGCAGGCACTAAGAAAGAACCCGTTACCGTCTGATTTCCGTTTGCTGCAGCAGGCTGATTGTAAACAAATTCACCAGCATCCAAGAAATCTCCATCTTGGTTGAAGTCTACAAAAATTTGGAAGATATTGTTGTAATACCAGCCACAGGTTGTTTGGGTTAAACTGAAGTTTACTACATCACCTTGATTCACAGATGGGCCAGTAACTGATCCTGTATAATTTCCATATTGCTCAACTAGCGAACCTGGTCCAGGTGCAAGCGTTGAACAATTGGAGGTATTGGTCATCGTGCCAACAGTTACACTGCTAATTTCTTCATCACCAGTGTAGTAAGAATAGATGGCCGGATAAGTTCCGCAATCACATTGCCCACCTGTAGCCGTATAACTTACAGCGGATGAATAACTGGAAATTACACTATTGATACAAGTGGTAACTAATCTGTAATAAACGGACCCCAAAGAGGTAACTGACGTTGAATAAGATGTAGAAGTTGCCCCTGCAATGTTTGTCCAAGGCCCAGTAGCAGATGGCGCACTTTGCCATTGGTAGATCAAACCAAGTCCAGTAGAAATTCCTGTTGCACCTAAGTTAAAGCTTGCGTTAGGACAACCACTTGTAGAAGAAATGGTGGCCGTTGCACTATTTGGGGTACCTAAACACTGATTCGTTTGGGCAATGTCAATACAATAATCCTCGGTTTCTCCATATCCATAACTAGTGGTTGAACCAATATTCGTAGTTTCTTCAGCACAAATTACGCGCATGCGTGTCAAGCCTACAGTAGCAGTCAACGGCACAGTGATATTAGCTGTAAAAACAGTTCCAGCAACTGCAAAAGTTGAATATGGAGAGGCATACACCATTTCACCAGCATCCGCAAAGCTTCCATTCTGATTGTAATCAATGTAGACCGTGATTCCGCCACCGTAAGCCCAACCATCACATTGCCCAGCGGTAACAGAGAGTGGGTAAGTTACTCCTTGCATTACATTTGCAGCGGGAACAGAACCAGTGTAATTACTATATTGTCTGTTTAGTGAACCTGCTCCAGGTGCAGTACTGGCACAAGTAGATGTATTGTTGATCCCACCAAATGTTACATTAAAGATTTCATCATCGTAGATTGAGGTTGCTCCAGAAGAACCATAATTCAAACATGTACAACCGTTCACAACATTACCATTGTAACTCACGGTATTGGTATTATTACTCGATGCAGAGTTAGCACAAGTTGTTACCAATCTATAGTAGGTCAAACCACTTACAGAACTTACGGTTGTGGATGCAGTAGTTGCACCTGAAATATTTGTCCACGGACCTGAAGACGTAGGCCCACTCTGCCATTGATATGAAATTCCTGTGCCTGTCGTCAAACCTGAGGCACCTAAAGTCAGAGATGCACCAACGCAGCCTGATCCTGCACTAATAGTTGCAGCGCCAGCATTTGGCACACCAGAGCAAACTGTACTTGGAGTTATATCTAATTGAATCTGTGCTCGACTAGTAGTACTAGTATAATTGGCACTTGGTGGTGAAGCCGGATTTGGATTCGTGCCATCGCTGTAGTAAAGTATTGCTCTTGGGCCAGCTGCTGCAGTGGCTGTAAAGTTACGCCATGCAGCTGTACAACTCCAGCTCGCAGAATTTTCATCTATACCCACAACTAAATTTCCTCCAGTGTAATTGAATGGAGTTGTTAAATTAACGGTCACCCAGCCTCCAGCAGTAGGTGAAATGTTTCCCGAAAATACCTGAGTCATAGATGCGGTTGGCACCCAACCTGCAGCACCTGTGAAATTAGATAAAGCAGTATTACCAAGATAGACAGTCCAGTTATTCCAGTTAGCTGTTGTAGTACCCCCTGAGGCCCAAAAAAACCTGATCTGAGAAATAGTTCCTGCAAAACCTCCAGCTGCCGAAATTTCTGCGGAGGTATAAATTTGTTGTGAATAATTATATCCATAACAAGTATAAATTGGAAAATAAGTATTTGTTGTCGTACCAGACCCTACTTGCACAGTTGTCTGCGCTAGGATTTGAGTTTGCATCATCACTGTAATTATCAATGCTGAAAGAAAACTAAAGCGTATAAGATTTGCCTTGCATTTAGCTAAATAAAATAATAGTGTTTTCATAGTTTAGGTTGGTTACAATTTTTAAACGAACGTACAAGTCGTTCTCTACTAGGTGACTAAATGTATTTACAAACTTTTGGATTCCATTGAAGGTTGAACAAATAAGTTGTTTGAATGAATAAAAACGCGTTTTTCTCGAATATTAAATATTTGTTATCGAATATTTAAAATATTTTATGCTCGAATAAATTATTATTTTCGTCTTAAGTATGAAACGAATTGGTTTGCTGTCAGATACTCATGGATTTATTGATCCCAAAATCAAAAAATACTTCGCAGAAGTCGATGAAATTTGGCATGCTGGAGATATTGGTGATATGGCCACCCTTGAGGCACTTGAGCAGTTCAAACCACTTCGCATTGTTTATGGAAACATAGATAATCACCTACTTAGAGCAAGTTGCAAAGAAATATTGCGTTTTAAAGTTGAAGAGGTCGAAGTACTTATGATGCACATCGGCGGGCGCCCGGGGAAATACGCCAAACCTGCTCTTGAAGAAATAAAATTAAATGGTGCACCCCAACTTTTTATTTGCGGACATTCGCACATCGCCTTGGCCCAATATGATAAGAGGTTTAAAATGCTATGGTTAAACCCAGGAGCTTGCGGATATAAAGGCTTTCATCAGATAAAAACAATTTTTAGATTCCAAATCAATGGTTCGCAAGTTGAAAATCTTGAATGCATTGAGCTTGGGGCTAGGGTAAGTAAATCAACGGATTGAGATACACAAAAAATGAATTTGAGGTAATTATACGGTATTCAACCCTTAGAACTCAAGCTAAATTTGCTTTCTAATCACTTATATGAAAGCACTCATTACCACCTTCCATTTCTTCATCTTATCCCAACTATATTCTCAAGTCTGTACCATTGATTATAGCCAAACTCAAGTAGGAATTTATCCTGACTCTTTACCCAATGCTCAAGTTGGCCAATATTATGATCAGGACCTGACCTTTAAAATGCCTATTGATACACTGGGTTATCCATTTTTAAATTTTCAAATCATATCTCTTAGTTTGCCACCTGGGTTGGATTGGATTTGTAGCAATAACTTTAATAATTGCAATTATAATCCACAATTATCACCCTATGGATGCATACAGATCAGCGGAACTCCATTAGTCGCGGGGAGCTTTACAATAGATGTCTTGGTGTATGCAGATTTAAGTGTTGTGAATGACTACCCTATTCAATTTCAAATACCTCTTGATATTCTTCCTTTTCAAATTAATAATTCCGGGTTGCATTTTTCCTATTCACAAAACTCAGCATGTGCACCGGCAATACTAAACTTCACAAATTATCATTTAGGTTTGGTACATTACATTTGGGATTTTGGAAATGGCAATTTTTCCAATGAAGAGCAACCTTCAGCCCAATATTATGAAACTCCGGGAAACTTTGTTCTTTCCTATACCGCATATGACAACCTTGATTCTCTTGAATTCCATTCTTTAACAGAAGTCTCCATAATGAGTATGGGAAATTTTGGTGGAGGTTTCCCGTCTTTTGAATTGGCCGATGCTTATTTTAAAATCTATGAGAATGGTACCTTGTTTTATCAATCTAGTGTTTTAATGGATCAAAACCCACCTGTTCAATGGTCTACGCAATTGAATTTATCACCATTAAATGACTATGTGATCGAAATATGGGAGGCAGACCAAAGTATTGGTGAAGCCATTTTCGGGCCTGATGATTTTATAGGTAGTCAAACACTAAATTTTTCTAATTGCTATTCTTGCAGCCTTGGAAATGCCATTATCAATTACAATGTTGTCAATACAATAGTTGCACCAACGCCTACTTATTATTCTACCGACACAATATTTATTTTTCCTCCTCCTGCTGCAGTAATTGTATATCTAGACACCCTAACTCAAGAACTTATTGCTGCCACTCAAAGTCAGACATATCAATGGTATTTTAACAATCTAGTTATTAATGGAGCCACTGAACCCCTCTTGCAAATAGATGCAACTGGCTATTATTATTTAAATGTAACTGATAGCAATCTTTGCTCTTCAAGTTCTGAGATTATTTTTATTCAATCAACGCTGGATGAACCCTCGATAATAAAAGGTCTGACTCAGATAAATCCAAATCCGACCAATGGCGATTTTGACCTTATTACAGATTCCTTTTGGCTCGACGCCAAGATGATCTTAACCACAATGGATGGAAGATTAATTTTGAATGGTACCATTTCAGAATTGAAAACGAGCTTTCATTTGAACAGTTTAGATGCTGGGGTATTTTTTCTTCGCTTAGAAAAAGGTACGCAATTACAAACGTTAAGAATTATAAAAATTTCTTAACCTAAGCGACCCCATATTTAATGTATTTTCGCAACGTGAAAAACATAAGCCCTTTAAGTAGGCAGCAATGGCTTATTGTTGCAATACTCGCCCTTACTCAATTTACTGTTGTTTTAGACTTTATGGTCATGTCGCCATTGGGCGACTTACTTATGAAAGACATGGGTGTTCAGACCTCACAGTTTGGTGTGGTGGTTTCTAGTTATGCACTTGCCGCTGGTATCTCAGGTTTTTTAACTGCTGGATTTGCAGATCGTTTCGATCGAAAAAAATTACTCTTATTCTTTTATTCTGGATTTATCATTGGTACCTTATTTTGTGGTTTGGCCCATTCTTATGAGCAATTAGTTTTGGCAAGGATATTTACAGGAATTTTCGGTGGAGTTATGTCTTCTATTTCTATGGCGATAGTTGCTGATTTGTTCAGTTTAGCTCAACGCGGGCGCGTGATGGGCATGATGCAAATGGGCTTTGGCTTGAGTCAAATACTTGGTATTCCAATTGCACTTTTTATTGCCGCAAGGTCTGATTGGCAAATGCCATTCTTTATGATTGTGGCTTTGTCAATTATAATGCTCTTCGCTATCATTTTTAGCTTGCCTTCTATAAGCAATCATCTCAATGAAAAAGTGAATCATTCTGCTTTAAAACACTTATTTAAAACGGTACAAAACAGGAATTACAGAATTGGATTTTTAGCCACGGCATTTATGTCTTTGGGCGGATATTTGATGATGCCTTGGGGCAGTGCCTTTGCTATAAACAACGTAGGGATTAGTCAGGCAGAACTGCCTTTGTTATTCATGCTTGTTGGTATCTCTACTTTTATGATCATGCCGCTTATTGGCATGCTTGCAGATAAAATCAATAAATTTCAATTGTTTATGGGTGCTTCATTGATCATGACAATTGCGGTGCTCATTTACGTCAGACTTGAACAATCAGGTTTTTTATTATTAACAATTGTCAATATGCTCATGATGAGTGGAATTATGGCACGGATGGTACCTTCGCAAGCGCTCACAAGTGCCGTACCGGAGCTTCATGACCGAGGTGCATTTATGAGTATCAATTCATCGCTGCAACAAATTGCAGGAGGAGTTGCAGCTATAATTGGCGGTAAAATCGTTTGGCAAATCAATCCCAATAGCCCTTTGATGAATTTTGAATTATTGGGCTGGGTTGTTGTTGCTGTGATCTTAGTCAACATACTTTTGACTAAACGAGTCTATAATTATGTGAGTAAAAAATAAAAGGGGCGGTAATGAACCGCCTCTTCTCCTGTTTTTTTTCAAACTAAAAATAAACTATTCATTGACTTCTATATCTGCAAGCTTTGCCAATTTTTTAAATTGGATTTTAGCTTGAATGCGATCGACTACGTAATACATCATAGGTACAACGATGATAGTTAAGAACATTGAACTTGTCAAGCCCCCGATAAGCACCCAGGCCAAGCCATTTTTCCATTCAGCACCAGATCCTGTTGCCGTGGCAATTGGAACCATTCCTATAACCATGGCTATGGTTGTCATTAAAATTGGCCGCATTCGTTCGCGCACAGATTCAAGAAGTGCACTGTAGGTGCTCATTCCTTTTTGCTTCAAATGATTGGTAAAATCTACAATTAATATGGCATTCTTAGCTACCAAGCCCAGGAGCATGAGCATTCCAAGCATGGTAAAAATCCCCATGTTAGAGGAACTTAAGGCCAAGGCTAAGATAGCTCCAACTAAGGAAACCAAAATTGAAAACAATACGACAAATGGATAGACAAAGTTGTCATAGAGCGCAACCATAATCAAGTATACTAATATGACTCCAATCCCCATAGCCGTACCTAGTGCACCGAAAGATTCTTTTTGTCGTTTGATTTCTCCCCCCCATGTCAGTCTGACATTTGGATCTAAAGGATGTTTTTTGAGGTATTTCTCAATATCGGCAGCAACGGTTCCAGGAGCAGCTCCAAGCACATAGCAACGCAAGGTTGTGTTGCCAATACGATTCTTGCGTTCAAGGGTGCCTGCAGCATTATCAACATTAATGTCAGCAAACTCACTCAACAACACTTGCTTGCCCTCATTGTTAGAAAAGGTCATGTTTTCGATATCTTCAACATCCTTCCGATTTGCTGCATCGAGCATTACTCGGATATCGTATTGAGAACCGTCAATATCCAATTGACTATCTTTATTACCTGAGAGCGCACCTTGTAATTGCATGCCGACAGCAGCAACATTAACGCCTAATTGTCCCATTTTTTGACGATCCAAAGCAATTTTTACCTCAGGCGTCACATCTTCGGTGCTCAGGTATGGATCTTTAGCTCCGTTCATTGCCTTGATTGCATTTTTCAAGCGGCGGGCCTCTTTATTCATGAGCTCTTTATCATTGCTCGAAATAAAAATTTCAATGGGTGCTTGCTCTGAATCGATGAGCCCCATGTTGAGTGCTTTTACTTCAACTCCAGGAAATTCATTTTCAATTTTCGTACGGATGGCATTCATATATTGCACGGTTGGCACCTCTTTTTGCTTGCCCTTGTGCAACATGACCGTTATTTCCGATCTATTCTCTGCCCCAAACGCTGCAGCACCCAAACCTGCGCTTGGCCCGCCAACGTTTGAGAAAACGATGTCGACCATGTCTTTTTGAGCCAATAAAAGTTGTTCAATCTTTAAGGTGGTCAGGTTGTTTTCAGCAAAAGTTGCGCTCTTTTCATACTTGAGCTTGATCATGAACTTACCCTGATCTCCTTGAGAAACAAATTCTTGCCCAACAATACCCAAGCCCATAGTAGCAAATGAGGCAATAAAAATAAAAATGACAATAAGGCCCATCGAAATTTTATGTCTGAGTGCCCAGCCTACTATTTTTACATACGATTCTGTAAAAATGGTAATGCGTCTTTCAAACCACAATAGAACTGCTTGAATAGGTTTTTTTGGATTCAACTTTACTTCTTTGGCAAAACGAGAGGCCAACCATGGAGTAAGTGTAAAACAAACAAACAAAGACATTAAGGTAGAAATAACTACCACAATGGAGAATTGATGTAAAATATCGGATATCGTACCTTCAATAAAGACCACCGGAGAGAATACCACTACATCAACAAGAGTAATGGCTAGTGCAGTGAATCCTATTTCATTTCTTCCGTCTAAGGCTGCTTGTCGTCGCTTTTTACCCATTTGTAAATGGCGATAAATATTTTCGAGTACAACTATTGAATCGTCAACCAAAATCCCAATGACCAATGACATCGCCAAAAGCGTCATGAGATTCAAAGTATAGCCCAATAAATACATGGCAACAAATGTGGATATCAATGAAGCTGGAATGGATACCAATACAATAAAAGCGTTGCGTATGGTATGTAAGAACAACAACATCACTAGTGCAACCAAAAATACAGCAAGTTCAAGGTCATGAATCACTGCGTCTACCGATTCAATCGTGGGAATGGATGTATCGGTGGCAATGGTAAAGGTGAGGCCTTCTTTGCTGTATTTCTCTTCAAGTTCTTTGAATTTATCTTTAGTTAAGTTGGCTACATCCACAGCATTGGCATCGCTTTGTTTTTTGATTCGCAAACCAATACCATTAACTCCATTGAGTCGAGAAATCGTAATCTGGTCCTCACTGGCGTCCACCACTTCAGCCACATCCTGCAACCTGATAGTACTCGTTCCTTTTGCAAAAAGCACAAGGTTTTGCAAGTCATTGATATCGGAATACTTACCAGTAAGCCTAACGGTGATTTGTTCTTGATCACTTTTTAATTTTCCTGTCGGAAAATCAAGGTTAGAGAGTGCAATTGCTTGGTTGACTTGCGCCATAGAAAGGCCCAATTTTCGTAATTTTTCCTTATCAACATTGACTCTAAAAGCGCGGCGTTCTCCACCAATAACCTGTACTTCAGCCACCCCTTTGACCTGCTTGATCGCTGGCAACAAATGATCATCCATCAGCCGCATGAGTTCTGCATCTGAAAGATTTTTGGCTACCGCGCTGAGTTGGAGAACCGGCGTTGCATTAGGCTCGATTTTCGCTACCATCGGATTTTGTGCATCTTCAGGTAATTTATTGAGATTGTTATTTATTTTGCGCTGTGCATCTTGAAGTGCATCGTCAATGTTGGCGGATGCCTTAAATTCTAAGAGTACAAATGAAGCATTATCAAAAGAAAACGAAGTGACTTCATCTACGTTTTCCATTCCACTGAGCACATCTTCAAGTGGCTTTGAGACTTGACTTTCTACCGTAGAGGGAGAAGCACCCGGATATGCCGTGGTAATGGTAAGTAGCGGTGCTGAAAAGTCTGGCATGAGCTCATAGGAGAGCTCCTTGTAACTGATCAATCCTCCACCAACTAAAATTGTAAATATGACAATGATAAACGAAGGTCGCTTGATCGCCAATTCTGTGAGTGTCATAGGGCTTATTTATTTCGTTTGATATTCATTTTGTCTTCGAGATTCACCTGACCCTTCACAACAATTTCATCGTTTTTAGAAAGTCCTGAAACCACCTCAATGTAATTGCCATCAGAAGTTCCGGGGCTGAAAGCTGTCAAATAGGCCTTGCCATTGCGAACTACATAGATTTGAGGTTTTTTAGTCGAACCAATAAGTGCCTTGCGCGGAACAGACAAAGCACTCAACTTTTGGCTGTTATCGAGAATTACCGTTCCGTACATTCCGGAGAAAATTGGTGCTGAGGTATTGTTTTTGACGAGCACCTGCACTTTAAAGTTATGTAAAGCATCCGCTTGAACAGAAATACTATAGATAGTTCCACTTACACGCTGCCCTTGAGCATCGATATCAACAGCAACATCTTGACCTTTTTTCAATTTGAAAACATCTCGCTCCGGTACCGATATGTTGAGCTTGAGTTGAGAAATATCAGTGAGCTCTACAATGGGTGTGCCGGGCATAACCATCGACCCTAAATCTGAAATTTTCTTTGTTACAACCCCTGAAAATGGAGCCAATACTTGGGTAGAGCGCAGTTGTTTTTGAAGCTGCTTGAGTTGCACCTCAGCTGTCTTGAGTGCCAATTCAATTTTCTCAGCATCGACAGAAGATACAGCTTGCTCTTTGCGCAAGTTTGTAAAACGCGCATTGTCATTTTTCAATTGCGCAATATTGAGCTTTGCTGTCTCGATTTGAAGGAGTATAAGCTCATCATCTAACTTGGCTAATACTTGACCTTTGGCAACGCGATCACCTTCTTTTACATATAAATCAACAAGCTTACCGGATCCTTCGGCAGCCACATTATTTTGGTGCATGGCTTCAAAAGTTCCCAAATAAGAAAAGGCGCTTTCAAAAGTATGAATTTGAGGATTTGCCGTTTGCACCAAAACTTTTGCATTCATATCGTGGATATAAATTTTCTTTTTGGCGGCGGAGGCATTGGAGAAAAGTTTGCCAATTGTTAGAACTAAGAGGACCAACACAGCAAGGGAAATAAGGATGATTCTTTTCATTTTTGTTTATTTAATTGTTCCGTTTGATTTTAAATAGTCTAATTCAGCCTGTCTGAGGGCTACATAGGCAGCTACTACGCCTGTTTGAGCTTGCTCAAGGGCAGATTGCGCCTGTAATAGATCATTAGTTCCTATTAAGCCTTCAGTGAATTTAAGGCTTGCATTCTGATGTACTGCCGTTGCGAGCTCAAGTTGTTCTTTGGCTAATTGGAGTGCATCTGCCTTTATTTCAATGAGGCGCTTATTTTGATTGATTTGTTGCTGCAATTGTTGACTAACCAGGGTAGTTTGTAATTCAATTTGTTCTTGTTTGAGTGCATTGACAGCTGCTCTGTAATGCTTATCCAAACCGTCAAACAAATTCCAATCAACGCGTAGCCCTACAAATGCGCCATCAATACCTGTCTTGAAATTAGTTTCGGGGTTCAAATTATAGTTATACTGATAAATCCCATAAAGATTGACATTCGGTAGGTAACCCATACGAATGCCTTTGGCTTCTTCTTGGGCCATTTTCTTTTGTTGTTCTAATAATTGAAGAGCAAAAAGGTTTGCGGCATTTTGGTCCACTAATAAGGTTTGTTGCACCATTTGATCTTCCTTCAAGGTAAGTTGAACACCCGCATCAAGTCCGATAAGTATTTTAAATAACTCTTCAAGTTGTTGCTGGGTGGCAAGTAAACTTATTTGCGTATTCTTCAAATTGAGGCGATTGATTGCGAGCTTATCTGCTTCGGTTTGCACGAGCATCCCTTCCCCAACCAATAAGTTCATGTTTTTAAGCATTTGATCGGTGTAGCCTAAATTGCTTTCAATGAATTGAAGTTGAGCATTGATGCCTTGCAATATAAAAAAGGTATTGGCCACCTGATATTTGACCTCTTGAATGGTCATATCTTTTTGTATCTCAACAATTTCATTATTGATTTGAAGGGCAGCCAAGCCATAATTAACTTGTGAATTAAAAAGAATTTGGTTCAACTGGACTGTATTGCCTAGCACATATGGCACACCAAATTTAACTTCAGCAAAGGTACCTGGGGCACCACCAAAAAACTGTGCCGGGACTACCTGCCCAGGAATAACGGCATTGTATTTATAGTCTGCAACAAAGTTCAAAGAAGGCAGGCGACTTGATAAATAAGCCGAGCGTTGGCGCTCATTAATGGCCACATCAAGTTGTGCACTTCTTATTTGAGCATTGGCGGAATCAGCCATACGCAGACAAGTGGCAAGGTCATATTGTTGGGCCCATGATCTGGGTACAATTAATAGGACAAATAAACCAAGGGAGAGCTTGTGTTTCATTTTCATTTTTGTTAACTGTTTGGGAATAAATATTCTATGATCATCTCTTTTACAAAAGCTTGGTGAGCAAGCAAATCTTGTTGCAATGTAGCTTCGTCTATCCCATGAAATTGTTGGGTTAGTTTTTTGGACATAAACGGGTAATGCACGTTTGACATCAATAAAATGGTAATATTTCTAATACTGATTTGGCGCATTTCTCCCTTGGACTGAGCTAAGACCAATTGCTCAAAAATTCCTGTTTTTGCAATAGGTTCAAAAAAATGACTCGGCATAGGTTGATCACCTTTAGACTGATGGATGGCCTGCAAAATAAACATGGGCAATTCTGGATGCTCCATGAAGAATTCAAATTCTTTTTCAATCAATAAACTTGTCTTTTCCTTGAGTGAAAGATTTGAACTAAAGACGGCTATCATCGATTGTAGAAAATCAGACATAGCACCTTCAAAGATGAGCTCAAATAGTTTCTCTTTGGATCTGAAGTAGTAGTTGAGTAGTGACACATTGCTGCCCACCTCTTTGGCAATATCACGGACTGAACAGCCATCAAAACCTTTGGTCATAAAGACTTTTTTAGCAGCTGCTTTGATTTTTTCTTCAGTGGAGAGGTCTCTTTTCATTTTATAATTCGTAAAACGCGCTGCAAAATTAAACACTCTTTTTAAACAAATGTTTAATAATTCTAAAAAAATTAAACAAGTGTTCAATTTTTTGGACAAATCGGTGCCTTTTCGTTACTTTGAAAGATGAAGATTGCGCTCTTTTTTAGCTTACTGTTCCCCGGTGTGTTTCTAGCCCAAAATACCGAATGGTTTTCTCAAGCCAAACTTGGAATTTTTATTCATTGGGGAATGTACGCCGTAGATGGCACTTCGGAGAGCTGGGCCTTTCACAATAAAACGGTTCCCTATGATGAGTATATGGCACAAATGACAAGCTTTGATGCCTCCAATTACGATCCCAAACTTTGGGCAGGTATCATCAAAGAAAGCGGAGCCAAATATTGTGTAATCACCACCAAACACCACGATGGATTGGCATTATATAATACGAAAATCAAAACGGCAGCCCCGCTCAAAAACAAAAATTGGCAAAGCAATAAACCTCTGAGTGTCACTTTTCAAACGCCTGCTAGAAGAGATCTCATTGCTCCCTTATTTGAGGAGTTAGAAAAAGTTGGCATCAAAAAAGGAGCCTACTACTCCTTATTGGACTGGAGTTCTGATGATTACCCTGGATTTCTCAAAGATTCAAGCCGTTATCTTATTGATAATGATACCATCAGATGGCAGCACTTTTTAGAATTCATGCACGGCCAAATTACTGAGCTTGCCACTAATTACAACCCAGATTTGTATTGGTTTGATGGAGATTGGGAACACACAGAAGAGCAGTGGCAATCTATTGTAATAGACTCTATTATTCATGCCAATAACCCTAATGCCATTCTCAACGGCAGATTGAAATCTTTTGGCGACTATGATACGCCAGAGCAAAATATGCCAATTGTTCATCCCGAGCGCAAGTTATGGGAACTGTGTCTTACTACCAACGACAATTGGGGTTACCGACCTACTGATAACCATTACAAGAGTCATTTTGAATTGCTCAGTATATTTAGTGAATGCTTAGGTATGGGTGGGAATCTCCTACTTGATATCGGCCCTAAAGCTGATGGCACTATACCTGAAGAACAATTGGCTATTTTAAACGAATTCGGACGTTGGACCAGCAAACATGCAGAAGCCATCTATCAAACAACTGCTGGCCTCCCGCCAGGGCATTACCACGGCAACTCCACCCTTTCTAAAGATTCCTCAACTCTTTTTTTATTTGTTGCTAGTCCAAAAGGAAAACTAGAGCCAGGAGGTAAATTGACCTTACCCATCTATCTAAAAGGCATTTCGAGCCAACCCAAGCAGATTGATTTAATTGGTTCCAACGAACCTATTCAATTTACAGAAGTAGGAAAGATATCTTGGAGTACCGTACCCGGAACTTTGTTTATTGAAATTCCAATCAACGAAATGGACCCTCAGATCAGCGTTATTAAAGTTCAATTTGATCAACCTATTCAACTTTACAGAGGAAGAGGTGGGTTTCATTAATAAGATTATGAAAGTTTTTATCTTTTTCTTTTTGGCATTCAATTCCTTTGCACAATATGAGGTGTACTATCCACAGCTTCAACGTACATTCGAATTTTACCTTCAAGATGCAGGCGCCCAACATCATTTATTTGAGCTTCATTTTTATAGGCCCAACACTTATCTTTTTCCCCAGAGTGAAAGTTGGGGAGAAGATGGATTTGGCGTGCGTTGTCATAATAGAACAATAGAACTCTATGCCACAAGTGATCAAGGATTCCAAAACGCACTCTATGATTTGCTTCAGCGTAAATTTGGATTTGAATATTACCAAGCTGATGTAGTCCACTACCCGACGAGTATTCCAAAAAAATTCCAATCAGATTGCTACGATTCCAAACCTGCGTTTGCTTATAGAGAAATTTTTTACGGTGAAACTCGGCGCTCAGGATTTGCAAATTGGCACAAACTCACAAGTGGCGAATCTACCTATACTTTTGAAAATCATCCTGGGTGGGGCTTATGGGTCCATACCCTACATCGACTTTTACCACCCTCAGAATATTTTGAATCCCATCCAGAATATTATGCCCTAAGAAACGGCATACGGCTTGCAGATCAAGTATGCTTGTCTAAACCTGAAGTTTTGGAAATCGTATGCAACAATTTGGCCAAAGAAATTTCCAAAAATCCTAAAGCAAAGTATTGGTCAGTGAGTCAAATGGACAATTATAATTATTGTCAGTGCATGCAATGCACGCACACAGATTCTATTGAACACAGCCATGCAGGTACGATGCTTCGGTTTGTCAACGAGGTAGCAAAGAGATTTCCAAATCAAGTCATTTCAACCTTGGCCTACCAGTATACAAGGACAGCACCGATACTCACTAAGGCTGAGCCGAATGTAAATATCATGCTCTGCACCATTGAAGAAGACAGAGCCAAAAGCTTAAGAGGCACTAGTTTTGAAAAGGATTTGAAAGCGTGGTCCGCTCTAACGCAGCAGATTTTAATTTGGGATTATGTAATCAATTTTTCGCATCTGGTGATGCCTTTTCCCAACTGGCCAACCTTACAAGAAAACTTATTGCTCTTTAAAGAATATGGCGTTCAAATGTTATTTGAACAGGGCTATAACTCACCTTCCTCCGAAATGCAGCCCCTCAGAGCATTTTTATTGTCCAAATGGTCCTGGGACCCCACCATTGATGCCAATTTACTCATTAGAAATTTTCTTGACGCATATTACGGTCCAGCAGCAGGGATAGTCCGAGAAATTCTAGAAGCACAAGTGCAAGGTTTGCAGCTAAGTGGCAAGTCATTGACCCTCTATGAACCCCCAATTACTCATTTGGGTGGATACCTCAACCCTTCAGATTTAAATTGGGCCTTGCTCATGTATGAAAAAGCCAAAGGTTTAGAAGGCATGTCTTCGGAGCAAATAAGGCGCATAGAAATGTGTGAGCAATCAATTCGCTATGCCCTACTTGAAATTTGCAAATCTCCACTTTCCGGCAAGGCCTGGTATTTCAACGACAATCAAGAACATTATCAAAAGATGCTCAAGGATTTTGTTTGGTGCGCTACCCAATACGGACCAAAATTACTCCACGAAACAAAATTGAGCCCCCAAGAGTATTACTTAGCCACCCTCCAATTTTGGAAAACAGCAAGTACAAACCATCTTGCTAAAAATCAAAAGATCAGATATATCAATCTTCCAGCGCCTAGCTACAACGACGGACTACAGCTCAACGATACAACCTCTTGGACTCAAAATTCGTCTTTGATAGATGGCTTGCATTCAACTGAGGTATATCAAAAGGGATGGCAAGCTTGGCAAGGCGAGGATGCCAAGTTTGAAATTACACTAGATACAGCATACCTTATCGATTCTATAAAAATCACCTACTTGGCCAACAATCAATCTTGGATCATGGGCCCCTCCATTATAGAAGCTAAAGGACTTACCTCCCTTTCAAACCACTTTGAAACTTCTGTATCGAATGTACAGGTAAATCAACCTCAGGCAAATGGCACCTACCCCTTGATCTTAGTAAACTTTGCAAAAGAACCCATTCAAACTTTAAGCCTTACAGTTGGAAACCCTGGCAATTTACCTCAATGGAGAGGAGTTGATGGCAAGGGTTGGTTGTTTATAGACGAAATAGAAATCTACGGTCATGAGTAATAAGAGATTTCTCAGTTTCGCACTTGTAATTTGGGTTTTTGCGCTTAGAGCCCAGCACCATGAGCAACAATACTTTATTCCAACCGATAGCTTGGTAAAACAAAAATTAGCCACCTGGCAAGACTACAAATTCGGACTACTCATGCATTGGGGTGCATACAGCCAATGGGGTGTAGTTGAAAGCTGGAGTATTTGCCCCGAAAACGAAGATTGGTGCAAGCGCCGTGGGCCCTATGCCTCAAATTATTTTACTTATGCCCAGGCCTATGAGGCACTCCAGACAACATTTAACCCCACTCTATTCAATCCCACATTATGGGCAGAGGTAGCAAAAAATGCAGGCATGAAATACATGGTATTCACCACCAAACATCACGATGGTTTTTGCATGTTTGATTCAAAAGAAACTACCTATACGGTGGCTAACCCCCTTTGCCCAAATAGCCAAAGCACACATCCTGACCTGTGCAAAAGCATTTTTGAAGCGTTCCGAAAGGAAGGCCTTTGGACTGGCGCCTACTTTTCCAAACCCGATTGGCACCACCCCGATTACTGGGACCCAAGCTTCCCTCCCTATGACCGCAACCCCAACTATGATTTACTGAAAAAACCAGAAAAATGGGAATCATTTGTACAATTCACACACCATCAAATTTTGGAGCTGATGCAAAACTATGGTCCCATAGACATTCTTTGGCTTGATGGTGGCTGGGTGCAGCCCTATACCGAAACCTCACCAAAATGGGGCTACAAACCAGTGAATCAAGACATCCAAATGGACGAACTTGCAGCCAAAGCGCGCCAATTACAACCTGGGCTCATAGTCGTAGACCGGGCTGTTGAAGGTCCCAATCAAAATTACCTTACCCCAGAGCAAAGCATTCCAACTCAGCCTCTTCCCTATCCCTGGGAAACCTGCATGACTATGGCCAACAGTTGGAGTTATGTACCCAACGACACCTACAAAAGCACCGCTACCTTGCTCAAAAATCTTTGCTTGGTTGTTTCAAGAGGCGGTAACTTTTTATTGAATATTGCCCCCGATCCTCAAGGCCGCTTTGACAGCACTGCCTACCAACGCTTGGCGGAAATTGGCGCCTGGATGCATACTAACGGCCAAGCCATCTATGCATCCAAACCCATTGCCCCTTATGAAATCCAACGAGGTGAGGCTGGCCTGTGGGTTTTCACTCAAGTTGAAAAAAGTGTCTATGCCATTTGGATACCACAAAATCCAGCCCCTTCAATGCAAACCTTGGAATTTAATCTTTTTCAGAAAAGTAAGGTAAAAGCCTTAAATAAAGAGAATCGAATAACGATTAAAGGGCAAACGGTCCACGTCTATCTAAATGAAAATCCTGGTTTGTTACCTCAAGTATTTAAATTGAATTAGCAACAAGGCCGCATTCTTTGTAACTTTGTTCAAACGTTCTTTGGGGTCGACATTGGATTTGACAGCGATAGCGGTAGTCAGGTGTCAGCATGCAGAGGCTTGTAGTGTTCCTCTTAAATCAAATGCTACGAACAATAAATGACAACACGTCATACGCACTTGCTGCTTAATTAACTGAATGTTAGTTAGCTTAATCCGGCTGAAGTATAGTAGGCCAGACAAGTACTTCTGATGAACGGCCACCCTTTCGGTTCATCGCTCAGAAGTTCATCCTATAGGGTTAGTGTTGCCGATGGTTTTACCGCAACATGAAACTAAAAAACCTAAGTATGCGCGTTGGGTGTTCTTGTCCGGCCGCATATCGAAAACCAACCACGAACTAAGCATGTAGAAAGCTTGAAAACTCGTCGTTTGGACGAGGGTTCGAACCCCTCCGACTCCACAATAAAAAAGGCAACCTATGGGTTGCCTTTTTTATTCAATT
>ENA-UPTJ01000009-UPTJ01000009.1-marine-metagenome-genome-assembly--contig:-NODE-9-length-128228-cov-9.801901_pt1 | contig 128228 bp, 107 predicted proteins | sample MGYA00238168_ERZ767080 | MGnify/ENA primary metagenome ERZ767080 (study PRJEB28935, sample SAMN06266237) | marine metagenome | isolation source: Columbia River Estuary | place: USA:Columbia River... | reverse complement strand
AGGCAATGAGCTGCGCTGTTCCGCCTGCCTCTGGCATAGGGTTGTGTGGAATGGCTGCTACAGGAGCAATTGCCGTACCATCAAAATTCAAACGGCTAGAGATATAAGGAATCTTTTGTCCGTCTAATTGAAGAGGGTCGTTTGGATCGTATTCTTTGAACTGGTTGAAAGCGTAAGCTACAGCCACATAATAATAAGTTTTGTGGTTCACCAATGCACGAGCTCCTTGTGCAAACGCGTCTTCTTTGATGGCAAATGAGTGCTGAATTCCATTGTTTTCACCGTCCACTTTTTCGACTGGTACAGAGAATCCGAGCGCTTCATCAAATTCAAAATTAATGATGCGCGAAATATTGTTTTTGATATCACATTGAGCAACCAAACGCGCTTTGTCTGGGTCGGCGATATCAGCAATGGAAACATCTTGAGATTTCAACTGATAAATCTGATAACCTTCAAAGCGGTAAACACGGTCTAAGGTAGGATCAGTGATGTTGATTTCATCAATTTCAGCATATGCTTCTTGGTAGTTATTCGAAGATACAGGGTTGTCAATCATCAAGATCAACTCGTTCTCAAGTTCTTGGATTGTAAGGCGCGGTGCATCAGGAGGAGAAAGAATTTTGAAACATGCGTCAAACAAAGCTTGTGCTTTGGTATCAGCGCGCTTCATAGCCTCCACAGATGCCATCAAGCCTCCATCAGTACTGCGGCCATAGACAATACCTACAGTAATGTTATTGATTGCTCCCGGACGAAGCGTAAACGGACCCGCAGACTGCACAAAACGGCGGTCACCTGAAGGGTTATTACTTGTAGATTCATCCCAACCATTTGGATAAGCGGCTGACATATCCTCACCTTGTGTTGACCAATGCAGTGGATCTGATGTTCCAGGGAACATATAATCTGATAGCACTTGCGAGCCACCTGTGCCCGTTCCTAAACCACCATAATACATTTCTGAACCGTTGGCCCATTGACCTTCCATGAAGTTGTAGTATTCAGCTGCTGGCCCTGGGTCATTGTACGGGTAGGCAGAAGTGGAAGTATAATAAGTAAAGCGACGCATACCAAAACGCTCGTTATCAATAATCCCATCTGAATAACCAATACCAATTCCTTTGTACACAATACCATTATTTGCTAAGGCATCTACAACTGTTGGTACAACTTCAGTTTGAGTGGCTTCATCAAAATATGGACCCGGGTTGTCAATACCATCGGCATCCTGATAAGGACCCTCAAAGAAGTCACATCCAATTGCAGGTGGGTTTTCTCCATAACCAAGCTTTCCACCATCGGACTCATCTATGAGATCACCGTTATACATATAACCTAAACCGCGAGAAACATCACAACCAGTGTAGTCATCGGCGTAATTACCAATATCAGCATCTAAATACTGAGAGAAATAAGTGTTGTAGAGGGTTTGCGTTCCGCGATTGATCAACTCATAGTTGTAGAATGTCATGCGGTTTACTTCATCGTTGGTTGCAAAAGAGAATGCTTGGGCACGGATTTCCATACCGATAGGATCACCGTTTGTTTCGGTGTGGATATTTCCTTTGTCATTGAATACCCACCAATGCGTTTCGTCACCATAAAGTGAAATACGTCGGTCTATACCACACTCGATGTCATCACGGCCTAGGATGTCGTCGTACCAAGGATGATCACCATTATCTGGGTTGTAATTTCCATCTTGATCCCGGTCATAGAAAGGAGCTAAGAAATAGTCCTGGCCTCGAGAAACATCACCATGTGCCGGCCAACCGTATATACGGTTAAGTTCATCATTGGTTGGTGCCGTAATTTCATCACAACCTTCGGTGGCGATACCAGCACCACATTCCCACCAGATATTAAATTTAATAACCTCAGCTTTGCGGATGGTGTAGAATTTATCATAGGCAATACACTGATCTGGGTCAATATTGGCCTCGCCAAAATCACGAATAGCGTCGTCACCTACCGGAAACAATGGATTGTAGTTACCAGTTCCTGGGGTAACTGATAGTGGACCAGGCCAGAAATCGTTACCAGAACGATAGCGCAAGGCAGCCAATTTTAACTGGCCATTGACGTCAGTACCACCCATCCAAAGTGCTCCTGCATAAATTGCAAAGCGGTTACTCCCCTTTGGAACCTCATAGGCGGCAGTTCCAGCAGCTCGGTTTTGGAACATACTACCACCCTGCTCTATGAGCGCAGCAACATCATTGAACTTCATTGTCAATTTTGCTGTAGCAGGACTACAATTTGCCTTAGGTTTGGCGGTTGGTTTATAATCTTTGTCGTTGGGGCCTAAGTATGCAAACGCTTGAGAACAAGCTACTGTAAGACCAAAAAACGCGGCAAGGAATTGCTTTTTCATAATACTTTCTTAAAGCTTCTTAAAAATCAAATTTGACACCCAAACGAATTGTTCTAGGTACACTGATATTAAACGGATTCTGAACCTTCATCGTGTAGTAGTCACGGAAAGATTGCTCATCAATTTGGTTCTGGATTGAAGTTTGGCTGGCTGCAGCAGCGAGGTAACCATCGTCATCCCAGTTTCCAGTAGCGCGGTAAACGTTCAAGACGTTGAACTGATTGAATAAATTTGTGGCACGCACGTAAACTTGTAAGAAGGCTGTCTTCTTCTTGTTTTCTTTGCTACCGTATTCAATATTGATCGTTTTGTCCGCTTGGATGTCCAAACGGTATTGCCAAGGCAATCTTGAACCATTCAGCGTACCGTTAATACCGGCGTTGAGGTTACCAATTCCTTCATCGGTAATGAAGGTTTGAGAAGAATATGGAGAACCTGAGTTGATATTGGCAATCATGTTCAGACCAGTATTTTCTAGTATGCGCATTTTACCAAGCATTGGGCCATTGTAATCCTGACCTTCACCGTAGCGGTAATCAAAAGTTACATTGAATGCATGGCGCTGATCATAACTATAAGGGAAAATCACTCGTAAGTTAGGTAAACCAGCATTTACTAGTGCTGACATAGATGTAGCATCAGAACCTGTACCATCAGCAAACTGAAGCGTATAGTTTGCCGTCATGCGGATATTTCCTGTTTGGCGCATGTCGTAGGCAATAGTAAGCCCTTTGACTGTACCAAAATCGCGGTTACCATATGTTTTGTAGGTTACCGGATAAGCTTCAAACACGTTGATCAATTGAACGTTGTCTCGTTGTTCGCGGTAGAATGCAGAGATTTTAACTGATGAAGTGCGTGTAACAACTTGTTGGAAGCCTAGTTCATAATCCACTGTTTTCTCAGGAACTAAATTCGAGTTGCTAATAACAGCATTTCGAGACTGAATAAATTGGTACTCGTATGGGTTAAAGCGGAAACCTGAAGTTGGACGTTTTGTAAGGATGTCATAATGTGCAAAGAATGACGCTTCCTCAGAAATTGGAAAGGAGAATGCAATACGCGGCATCACATTCACCTGTGCTTTATAATCCTCGAATGCATCGGAAGTTGGTGTTTCTAATGATGGGTCTTGCAACCATGGTGCAATTCCTGCTGCTCCTCTCACCACTGATGGGTCTTGAATTGGGGCCCCTGTAGCATCAAACCATTGCGAACCATTTCTAAAACCGTTGATGCTTGAAGGGTTGTTTACATCATTTACATAAACAACATAATCATCACCCATACCTTGAGGTAGATTTACCCAGCTGTATTGGTTCGGGTCTGCAGTAGCCAAGGCACGTGCCTCTTGAACAGTTTTAGCAGTATAGAATAAATATGGATCTTTAAGCACTGGTTGATTCGCATCGAAAACATCCACACGGACACCCACGTTAAAGACGATATCTTTGAACGCAAACTTATCCATGATATAACCCGCCATATAAATTGGTTGGAAAGCACCAACAAAACGACGGTAATTTCCGTTTTCGTCAAATTCGTTGAAGTACTTGTTGATATCAGTATTGCCACGCACCTTTTTACCTGTGTGGTCATAGCCCCAATAGGAAACGAATGATTGACCACTATTCAAAAGTTCATCAGGGGAGAACATATCGAATTGGAACAAATTTGGATCGTATTGGTCGATATCAATGTAATCATTTCCAGCAGGGTTATATCCTAACTTATTGCGAAGGTTATAATCAAAGAAAGACTGTTGGTCATTATTTAATTGACCTCCGTATTGACCATCACCAAGAGGGTCGGCAGCGTTACCGGCATTAAGGCGGTTGTATGTAATTGCCTTGAATGAACCTGAATCTGTAATCGTTCCTGAATTCAAATCAAGTTCGCGGATGTGGAAGTTCGCCAACTGTCGTGCAATAGACCAAATGCCTACAGGGCCATTGTCGCCGCTTGTCCAGCCACGGTCTACGCGTTGTTCGTATTCAAAACCAAGTGAAATAGAATGGTCTCCAAGAACCACAGAACCCGCACCAGTAACACGGAATTGGTCGTTTTCTGATTTTCCAAAACCGTTTGATGGAGCTCCAATATTTGCCCAAATTCCGTAAACGCTGCTCGGTAAATCCCCATTTCGCAAGGCATTACCTTGCTGGATTTGGAAGAGATTTTCGTAGCGACCAATTGGGTTGCCTTCGTAAATATTATAGTATTGAGTAGTAATAGCAGCCAAGGCTGAATTGGTTTCAGAAGGTGTAAAATCTACCTGTACATCACGGAAACCATTATGAACGTACATTTGTGTAGCAGGATCAAATTCATAAGATGGTACACGCGTAGTAACAAATTTACCTACGTGGCCATAATTGAATAAATTGTATTTATGATTAGGGTCATAAGATTCACCCATAGATTTAGAGTAGTCAACCATTACGTTATATAATGCTGACTTGATTTTTGAGCTAGAACCTTCGCGATCGTTATTGAAACGCTGCGTCAACCTTGCATAGACGCGATAATCTAAATTTTTACTTACCCCAAAGTTCGTAAAGTTCAATAAGGAGCCTGCACGGCTGTAAGATGATCCCTCAAAAAAGTTCAAAGACCCGCCAAATTGCAAATTGACAGATGGTCCAGTGTTCACATCTATTTTTCCTGATGCTGAAAAAACATTATTACGAGCATTCATACGCCAGTCTGTTTTTTCAAAATCATCAGCCCTTAGGAATAAGGCGTTATGGAAAGTACCAAAACCAGTGGATGTAGGGCGAAGTGGGTTGGCAAGCAACTCCTCGCGCACATCTTGTTTGATTCTGTAAGATCCTCCGGCCAAGGGGCGAGAATCCAATTGGTCTGTGTAGTTAGCTGATATTAGGAAACCAAGTCTTGGGCGAGTTTTGTTTCCAAGAGAATCGCGTTGCATCCAAAGCGGACCAGAAAGCATCCCTTCCACTAGGTTGTATCCAAATTTGTCAAGGCCATAAACTTTTCCGTCATAGCCATTTGGATCTGCTCCGTTGAAATATACACCAGAACTCACTGCTTCCAAACTTCCGAAATAAACCGAAGACGGACCACGAGTCGTAATAGAGATAATACCTCCCGTGACGTCTCCATAGTTTGCTGGCACACCACCTGTGATTACCGATACTTCTTCTAAAGCAGATTTTGGCAAATTGGATGAACCGCGAACTTTGATACCATCAATATAAAAGTAAGTGGCATCTGAACGTGTACCACGTACTGAAATGGCACCTGAACCTTCGCTTACATTCACCCCGCCTACAGTACCGGCAACAGCAGTCGCTGAACGCGCAGGCAAACGAGCAATATCTTCACGGGTAACCGTAGCACCGGATGCCCCACCATCTTTGTCAATAAGCGGAACCTTGTAGCGAACAACTTTAACCTCTTTAGTTTCTTGGGTTTTGGAGGTCAACATTAGGTTGTCTAGAAAGGTAATTCGATCTGGTGAAATTGAAACACCTTCCATAGTCAGGGTTTGGTAGCCTCCTTCGGCATTGCGCACCTCTACGTCATAAGAACCAGGTTGGATACCATTGATTTGGAATTTACCTTTTTCATCTGTCTGAGCACTTCCTCTCATCGAGCCGGCCTGTTTCAAGATTACCTTGCTGTACTCCAACGGAGCCTTAGTTGCCTCGTCGAATACGGTTCCACGTAGGGTACCGAGTCCAGATTGTGAAAATGCATAAGTGCTTACAAACAAAGCGCTTAAAAGCAATAATTTGAGTCTACCCACCATATAAATGCGTATAAATTTTACTATTTCTCGTTTTTTTAAGATTGTAAATATAGAAAATTCCATATTCTTAACATAGTATTCATCAAAAAACTATCAGATGTTTACGCATATTTGCATATACTTTCGGCCAAACAACAAATGCTCCTCACCATCCCACTCCCATTAAACAATTTCAAAATATTGATATTAGAAGCAAATGCCTTGTCTAAATCCGGCATCGAACTCTTTGATTCAGAAATAAGAGAATTAGAAAATATCAATCAGCCTCAACGCAAAAATTCATTTCTGGGTATCAGGTATTTACGTAACCTTTTGAATATCAAATACCCAATCAAATACAATGCGAATGGTAAGCCCTATATTGAACAAGAATCTTCATTTATCTCCATAAGCCACTCTAAAGATTATCTCGGACTCGCTTTAGCAGACTTTCCAATCGGTATTGACATAGAAGTTGTAGACAGAAATGCATTTAAAGTCATCAATAAATTTGCAAGCGAACATGAAATAAATTTATATACCATAGCACCCCGTGATTGGGCCTTAGAAATGTGGTGCGTTAAAGAGTCGGTTTATAAGTTAGCCAATACACCTGGGCTTTCTTTTAAAAATCAAATTTTTATTCAATCTAGATTCGTGGATGGCAATTTGATTGGAGTCTCTGGCACGATTTTATTTGCAGAAGAGACGCGGGTTTTCGAAGCGCTCCTGCACAAGAATCAAACAATTCTTGTAGCGGTAGCCTATTTTAAAGACAAGCCTTGAGGCTCATGTCTAAGGCCTTGACAGAATGGGTCAAGGCACCAACCGAGATGAACTGAATTCCTGTTTGGGCGTAAGCACGAATTGTTTGTGCTGTAATGCCTCCGCTCGCTTCAGTTTCTATGCCTTTGGGAATGCGCTTGAGCGCAATTTGAATTTGTTCGGGAGTAAAATTATCCAACATGATGCGATGATATGTCGTTGGCAAAGCAAGTAATTGCTCGAGTTCATCTAGGGAACGAATCTCTACCTCAACCTTGAGCTCAAGATGGTTTTCTTTGAGATATTTGTCCGTTCGCTCTAAAGCCAAAGCCAGGCCACCTGCATAATCAATATGATTATCCTTGAGCATGATCATGTCATAAAGGCCAAAACGATGATTCGCCCCCCCTCCTATCTGAACAGCGGCCTTTTCTAAAAATCGCATGCCTGGGGTAGTTTTACGCGTATCGAGTAAAGTGCAATTGGTGCCTTTGATGAGCTCAACAAAAGTGGCAGTTTGCGTTGCTATACCACTCATACGTTGCATGCAATTAAGTATCAAACGCTCAACTGCAAGTATAGATCTTGCGGACCCTTCGATAGTAAAGGCAATTTGGCCCGGCCGAACCGACGATCCGTCCGATAAGTTGGGGCAAAATTTCAAGGACGCATCGTAAAGTTCACAGATGCGATGAGCCACCTGCATACCTGCCAACACACCTTCTTCTTTGATGAGCAAACTTGCAATTGATTGCGCATCTTGCGGTACACAAGCTAATGAAGAATGGTCTCCATCTTGAATATCTTCTTGGAGTGAAGAAAGAATAAATTCATCAAGCATTCAACAAAGATAAGAAGAGCAAAGAAATCCGCACAATGTTTCTAATTTTGACTCCATGAAGTTTGACCAACATCTACTTGAAATTGTACAAACCCTACCACACGACCCAGGGGTATATCAATATTTAGATGCCGAAGCCAAGGTTATTTACGTTGGAAAAGCTATTGATCTAAAAAAACGCGTAAGTTCTTATTTTCAAAAGGAGCACCTCGACGGCAAAACCAGAACACTTGTCAAGCAAATTACCAACATTAGATTTACAGTAGTTCAAAATGAACTAGAGGCCTTGCTCTTGGAAAATAACCTCATTAAAAGCTACAGACCGAGGTATAATGTTTTACTCAAAGACGACAAGACTTACCCTTGGATAGTTATCAAAAACGAAGCCTTTGCTCGAGTTTTTCCGACACGTAAAAAATTCAATGACGGATCTACCTATTTTGGGCCCTACCCTAATGTGAAGCAAATGCATCAGCTGCTTGGGCTGATTAGAGAACTCTTTTTATTGAGAACTTGTAGCTTGGATTTACGTGCAGAAAAAATAGCCAAAGAAAAATACAAGGTCTGTTTAGAATACCATATTGGTAAATGTGCTGGGCCTTGCCAAGGCTTTCAAACGCAAGCAAACTACGACAAGAGTCTACACTCTGTAAGATTATTGCTCGAGGGGAAAAACTACTCACTCTCACAGCACTTGAAAAAAGAAATGATGGCTTTTGCAGCCAATCAAGCATATGAAGAGGCACAGCGCTGTAAAGAACTATTAGAGGCACTTGATAAATACCGATCTAAATCAATGGTAGTATCTGACCACCTCCAATCTTTCGATGTATGTTATATAGATAAAAATCCTGAAGGCACTTGGTTGAGTTACTTGGTGGTGAAAGAGGGAAATATAATACATGCCTATACCTCTAAAGTATCTGACCCACTAGACGCACCAATTCCTTCATTGTACGAGCAGCTCATTGCGCAATTGCAATCGCATTTCAACAGCCAAGCCAAGGAAATTGTCATTGGAATTGATGCCGAATTAGAGAGTTCTGATTGCAAATATCTATTCCCAAAGAGAGGCGAGAAAAAGCAATTACTCGATATGGCACAGAACAACGTCAGGCATGCGCAGCTACAAGCGAAAAAAGCAGCCCTCAACAAAACTTCTGCAGTTCAAAACATGCCCATGCAGGCCGTCATTGAATTGCAATCTGCATTAGGTCTTGGCACTCCACCTCTTCACATAGAGTGTTTTGACAATTCCAACCTTCAAGGAACCCATCCTGTATCAGCATGTGTTGTATTTAAAAATGGTATAGCAAGTAAGACAGATTACCGACATTTCAATGTAAAAACAGTGGAAGGCCCAGATGATTTCAGCACAATGAAAGAGGCCGTATCCAGAAGATATAAAAGATTACTTGAAGAGGATGCTCCACTTCCTGACTTAGTGATTATTGATGGAGGCAAAGGACAATTAGGTGCGGCTTTAGAGGCCATAGAAGAACTTGGACTCAAACAGCAAATAAAATTAGTAGGGCTTGCCAAACGATTGGAAGAACTATACAAACCCGGGTTTTCTAAATCACTTATTTTAAGCCGCCGTTCACTTGCACTAAAGCTAGTTCAGCAGCTCAGAGACGAAGCACACCGCTTTGGTCTGAGCCACCACCGCAATAGAAGAAGTAAAAATGCGCTTGGATCAGAACTCGATCAAATCAAAGGCCTTGGACCAAAAACAATCGCCACCCTATTCAATGAATTTCAAACGATTTCAAATATGAAATCAGCAGATATTGCATTGCTGAGAAAAAAAATAGGAGCTGCAAAAACGAAGCTCCTACTTGATTATTTTTCAAACAACCCCTAACAAGCTATTCAACAATGAAAGATCTTGTGGTTACAAATCCATTGGAATGAAGTTGGATTAAGTAGGTGCCACTCGCCAAACCTGTTGTTTCGGTAATCACTACGTTACTGCCCGTTTGAATTTGCAAAGGATATGACTTCACTCTCTTACCAGTAATATCCGTGATATAAAGCATAGATGCACCTCCTATACTGGAATTGAAAGTTAAATGAAGGTCTCCATCGGTTGGATTAGGATAGATGTTAAGGTTGTCAAATAAATTTTCATTGATAGTTGCCAATACTAAATCATTAGATGGCGGACCACTGTATAAATTGATGTTATCCAAAAAGAAATTATTTCCCCCTTCACCTTCAAAACGAAAACGCATCCTAAAATTGTCTGTGAAATAATTGGCCGTTACGTTAGTCATATGTACAGTAACCCAATCGGCCTCTGTTGGCGTCCAGGCGGATGTACTAGTTTGGCTAGAAAGCTGGTTACCCCCTAGGGTTTTGCGTTGGACCCAGTTCTCACCGCAGTTGCCTGAAATAAATACTTTAAGGTATTCATAGTCTGTAGATACTCGTTTGCGGTAGGCATACCTAAAAGATAAGGTTACCTGACCAGAGGTGGAAACTATTGGGGATAGATCTATGTTTGTTGAAATCAATTCATCAACATTAGATGCCGATTGATTAAAATTATTGAGTCTTGCGCATTTCCCACTTGCCTGACCAAAATTAGACTCCAGGATAAATGCGTTGTTATTGTTGGCATTATATACTTCCCAATTTGGGAGATTATCTAAGCTAGTGTATGCTTCAAAGCCCTCCCAGAAAGGTAAGCTTTCGGGAGTGCCTAATACACGAATAAATCCTTGCTTGACCTCTGTATCGCTGTTGGTGCCATCAGTGGCAACAAGTGTCACATCATACATGCCTGAAACATCAAACATAATTGTAGGATTTTGCGATGAAGCATCGGTACCATTTGTAAAACTCCAGCCTGAATTCGGAGTAATCTGCCACGTCCAACCAGTAACTGCGTTGTAGGAGTCATCGGAGAATTGCACTTCATTGCCCATACAAATTGTCGTTTTGTCTGAAATGAAATCTGCCTTACACAGGTAAGGCGAGGTGGTTGCCCCTACAGCTGTTAAATTAGCAGCAGATACTACATTGGCTCTTCCTGTGCTTGCCACCTGTAAAGCATTGCGCATGCGGGTGCGTTGCCCTTGTGTAAACATTTTTGAGCAGTAGGAATAATCCATGTAGTTTTCTACGTTGTCACGGATGTCAAATCCCCAATAAGCGTTGTCAGTATTACAAGTATTGGAATTGAGTAAGCAGGCCGAAACACCAATACAAGTGGGCGTATCCTGAACGTTGTCATCGGTGCCGCAGCTAGATGCGTTGCCCGGATTATTGTTGCCACCCCAGGTATGATCTAAATTCAGCCAATGACCAACTTCATGGGTTAGGGTTCTGCTTGAACTAGTGCCACTGGTGCCAATTGCCCCGACGTAATCATGCAAGACCCAAATGCCATTTTTCATGCTCGTGGCAAAACCATTATTAGGTTTGTATGTATAACCCGCAGCACCTCCAATCTCGGCACAAATAAAAATATTCAAATATTTATTGCCCGGCCATGAGCCGTTATACACATCATTTCCTGCAATTATGGCATCAACCTGAGCACTTCCGCTGGATCCGTCAAAACTCAGTGGTGAAAAAGTTCGGGTAATACCTTTGAAACATTGGCCGTTTGGTGCAATAGTTGCCAACTTGAATTCAACTTCAATATCGGCAGGCATGCCTTGGAAATCCTGATGAACAGTGGCCGTATCCGCATTTTGTTTGCGGTAATCACGGTTCAAAATGGCAAGTGCATTTAATATTTGCTCATCTGAAATATTTTCAAGGCCACCGAAGTGCAAAACGTGAAAAACAACAGGAATGGTATAGATGGTCGCTTTTTGGGATTCCCCTTTTTTTGCAACCTCATTTAATGCAGCTTCAGCCTCGTGAAGGCCCTTTAAAAAAATCGGATCTTTTTCAAGCTCGGCTTGTTTTTTGTGTGTGATACAATATTCAATGTGCTCACCTTCGCGCATATTATGTGGATCTGAAACGCGCTGTGGTTTTTGTGCTAAAACGAGACTTGTTAAGGAAAAGGAAAATAAAAGAATTGTCGTTAAAAAGCTTGTTCTCATAATGGTTTGATTAAGAGCTAGTATAGTTTGTCGTAAAAATACAACAACTAAGTGTAAAAATGTATTTTAGCTCATAAATTAAGTAAATGAAAGGTATTGTTTACCTTTGTTCAATGAAAGCAAATAAAGCCATAGACACGCTTGCAATAACCACAAAAATCGTATTGCCAAATGATACCAATACGTTGGGTAATCTATTCGGAGGCGAACTACTTGCCTGGATGGATGTCATAGCAAGTGTTTCTGCTCACCGACACTCCAAGCGCGTTGTAGTTACGGCCTCGGTAAACAATGTTTCTTTTCAGAAGCCTATTAATCATGCGTCTATTGTCACTTTAGAGGCAAAAGTATCGAGGGCGTTTAATTCTTCTATGGAGGTATTTGTCGACGTTTTTGTCGAAGACCCTGTCACAGGGCAGCGTGAAAAATGCAACGAAGCAATTTATACCTTTGTTGCCGTAGATCAAAATGGCAATCCCATTCAGGTGCCTGCTTTGATTCCTGAATCAGAAGAAGAAAAAATGCGCTATGATGGTGCGTTGCGCCGCAAACAATTGGCCCTCATTTTGGCGGGTAAAATGAAAGCTGCAGAGGCCACCGAACTAAAGAAATTATTTTTCGAAGACTAACCACTCAAGTCGTTTACGGCTTTGGCAAGCCTAACCGTATTTTGGTTGCGCATACATTTGAAATGTCTTTTAGGGCATTGGTCATGGCCTATTTTAGAACAAGGCCTACATGAGAGGTCTTCTACCTGAAAGTGCCATACATGTTTCTGATCTTTTCTGTAAGGGTACATTCCAAAATCTGGTGTCGTATTTCCCCAAACAACAAACAAGGGTATATCAAAGGTTGCGCCAATATGCATGAGCCCTGTGTCGTGACTAACAAGGCACTTGGCATTTTTTATCAGCCAGGCAGACTCATGGATGCTTGCCCTTGCAGCAGCTGAATAAATGTCATTTTTACCCGCCCCGTCAATTATATCATTGGCAACGGTTTCATCTTCTTTGCCACCCAATAAAAGAATTGGATTGTTGATTTTTTTAACCAATTCAATCAATAAATCTGTGGGTAGTCTTTTGGTTGCAAATTGCGCACCTATCGCGATGGCTACATACGATTTTGGTGCTAGGTTAAAAGCCTCTTTGATATCAATTCGAGCATAATCGGGAACTAAGAATTTAGGTTCTTGACCAATATGCTTACTTTTTAAATAGGAAAATAAGGGCATCAAATACCTTTCTATGACATGCGTATGGTTCTTAGGTCGGATTTTAAAGGTAGTAAGTAGCCATTTTTGGAGATTGTTCTTAGGAAACCTATAAACTTTGCCAGATAAAAATCGAAGAAAAATTCTTGTACGTAGGTTGTGATGCAAATCTAAAACGGCATCATACTGACTAAAGTCGATTTCCTTTCTGAGCGCCTTGACTGATCCATTCAGTGTATAAATGGTGTCCAACTCAGGGCAAGCGGCTAAAAGCGCTTTGAATTGAGGTTTGGTTACAAAATCTACTTTGCATTGAGGAAACAAATCCTTGATGGTAGCTGCTACAGAAAAGGTCAGCACGATATCTCCAATGGAGCTAAAACGCACTATCAATATTTTTTGCGGAGATCCCAAATGCATTGCACGAATGTACAAATTCTACTTGGTGTACTGAAAAAGGACTTTATCCCTATCAATCTGAGCCTGCAGTGAGTTAAAAAAAGATTCCTTTTGGCTTGTCGCTATACAATCGAGTGGAAATGAAAGTTGTAAGTCTTTGATATAATCAAAATAAATTGTTTGCTGACTAATAGAAACCTTTCGAAGTCCGTTCAGATAAATTAATATAATTTCTCTGTCTGCGACTAGGATTGCTTTAGAACTAAGACCTACTCGAAAGGCTTTCTGATTTAAAAGCACAAAAATTATAGCATCTATCGCTAAAATGCTATAGGCCAATACTACGAAATATGCTTTTTGGGTCAAAAAAACATGCGCAATGATTAGACTTACAAAAACCAAGGCTTCAAGGCCATTATAGACATACACCCGGCGTTTTCTTTCACTACTTATTGGATTGTTCCACACAAACTTACTTTGTTGCTTTACCATTTGCACACCCATCCATCGGCGAATAGAACGACGCAGTCCAATTATTAAGGTCAGAAGGCCCAAAATGATATACACCTCTTCGCTATACGGAAGCCTACCCCCAGTGGTATGAAAAAAATCTATGGGTAAGTCAAACCCCACAAATACAGAAAAAAGTAAGGTGGGCAAACTCACCACCAATAACAGCAAGTTTATGAAGCTATTCATTTGGAATTAGTTTGAGTTTTGATCGAAGTGCTTTGATTTTTTCTTGCGCGCCAAGAATTTTCTTCTCTACGTCTTGACGGAGCTGATCAGCTCCCTTTGAACGTGCAAAAAACCCTAGGTTATTTTCTAGTGTAAGTACTTCTTTGTGCAATACATCGATCTGCTTTCGAATTTCTTGTCTTTGTGCTTGAAGTAGTTTTTGCTTATCTGGTGAGGCATTGATGCTTTCAAGTTTGGCTTCAAACAATACACGGTCCTTTTCTTGGCCTTCCAATTTGAGGGCACTGTAGAGCTCATCCATTCGGGTTTTAAATGCAATGTAAGTCGCTTGCCGCTCTTTGAAACCAACTGGCCCTACTTCGTTAAATTGCTTCTGAAATTCACGCAATTTCCCAAGGGCTTCCTGTTTGTTGGCAGGTAACTCATAGGATTTAAGTGCTTCAATAAGCGCTTGTTTGGCAAGAAGATTTGTGGCATTAGCAGCGTCTTGACTTTCGAGATGGGCTTGTCTGGCTTCAAAAAATACATTACAAGCCTCTCTGAACGCTTTCCATAGTTTGTTCTCATTGCGCGGACCAGCAGATCCAAGTTGCTGCCATTCCTTTTGTAATTTTTTGAATAAGTCCGTAGTTTCTTTCCAATCTGTTGATTTACTCAGTGAATTTGCCTTTTCAATCAGTGCCTTTTTCTTATCAACTACCAATTGATGGGCAGAATCCTGAGCCAATGAAAATTCTTTTTTCGCAGCAAAAAAGGCATCACAATGTGTTCTAAATTCTTGATACACCAATTCATTTTCTTTCCGACTGCCCGAACCTATAGTCTTCCACTGAGCCTGTAAATCCAATACAAAAGCTGTTTGGGTTTCCCAATCCTTGAAGTTTAACCACTCCGAGGCCAACTTAAGCCTTTCTTCAAGTGCTGCAACTAATGATTTTTTAGCGTCAATATTAGATTTTAATTGCTGACGTTGTGCTTCGTAATACTCATTGATCTTATCGTAAATTGCTCGAACTGCCTCCCAATAAGCACCTTTCATGGTTTCCCATTCCTCGTTTTGTACTGGGCCTATTTCTTCCCATTCATCTTGAAGGGCATGGAGTTGGGTCTCTAATTCACGCTGTGCTAAATTTGCAACGCGGAGTTGTTTGAGTTTAAAAATCAGATCTTCTTTAAGTTGCTTATTACGGCGGTAGTCATGATCTTTGAGCTCCTTGTATATTTTGATGTTATAAAAGAAAATTTCTAATAACCTGGAATATTCTTTTTGAATACTCTCGCGCTGATCGCGAGGGATGGTTCCGATTTTTTTCCATGTCTCGTGAATTTCTTTGTATGACTGAAATGCACTCCCTATTTTTTCTTCGTTGTCAATCACCTCCTTTAAACGCACAATTAACTCTTTTTTAAGTTTTAAGTTTTGTGTCTCTAAAGATTGCTGCAATTGTTGTTGTTCCTTTCTTTTGCTTGTAAAATCTTTGAATGCCGAAAAAAATGCCTCCTTCACTGGCTTGTAATCAATTTCCTCATAATTTGACCCTTGTTCTGCAGCTTCTAGTCGTTTGATCTGCTCTTGTCTTTCAAGTTCTAGGAGCATGTCTTCAAAAGTCTGACGTATATCACTGGCCGCACGGCCGAGCTGTAGTAAATCATCTTGTTGGGACAGTTCTAAAAGTTGATCGATGTATTGTTGTAATTCCATTATGCTTCTAATTGAAAGGTAGATAAGGTGACAAAGGCTTGCATACGCTCGTTTAAGTCTTGCGCTGTGATTTCTAACAATCTTTCGGTACCGAACTTTTCAACACAGAAAGAAGCCAAAGCAGAACCCGCAATTATTGCGCGTTTCATGGTGTCAAAATCTAACTTTGGCGCAGCTGCCAAATAACCCATAAATCCACCAGCAAAGGTGTCGCCGGCACCTGTTGGGTCAAACACTTCCTCTAGTGGCAATGCCGGTGCGTAGAAAACATTTTTTTCATGAAACAACAAGGCGCCATGTTCACCTTTCTTGATGATCAAAATCTTGGGTCCGAGTGCCCTGATGACATCTGCTGCCTTGCGCAATGAATATATTCCTGATAACTGCCGGGCCTCTTCGTCATTGATAATTAGCACATCGATATGCTTGAGCGTTTCTTTGAGATCTTCTAAAGCGATATCCATCCAAAAATTCATGGTATCCATGGCTATTAATTTCGGACGATTTGCCATTTGTTTAATAACAGATAATTGAACAGCAGGGCTGAGGTTACCCAACATTAAAAATTCCGCTTGTTGCGCCACATCGGGCACCATCGGTTCAAAATCACCGAGTACATTTAGCTCCGTAATGAGGGTGTCGCGGGAATTGAGGTCGGTATGATATTTACCTGACCAAAAAAATGTTTTCTCGTTTTCTTTGACCTGTACCCCACTGATGTCAATACCTCTTGATTTCAATAATTCCAGAAATGGCTTGGGGAAATCTCCCCCAACTACAGAGATGAGGCTTTGATGATTCACAAAAAAAGAAGAGGCTAAAGAAATATAAGTTCCGGCGCCGCCAACTATTTTATCGGTCTTTCCAAAAGGTGTTTCGATGGCATCAAAAGCGACACTACCAACTGCTGCTAATTTCATATGAATGATTTGTGCGGCAAAGATAGGTATTTTCAGCGCTTAAGTACTTATTTAATTGGATTTAAGCGCCCTTGGATGTGCCGTTCCGTAGGCTTTTTTTAGTTGTGCAAAAGAATTGTGGGTATAAACTTGGGTTGCAGAAAGATTGGCATGGCCTAATAAATCTTTGAGTGTCTCTAAACCTGCCCCATTATTGAGCATATGAGTTGCAAAAGTATGCCTCAATACATGTGGGCTCCGCTTTTCAACACCACTCAGCGTGCTCAGAGTTGCCTTCACCATCCTATAAACCAGTTGAGGGTAAAGCGGCTTTCCATTCATGCGAAGTAGCAGACAAGGATGATCTAGGGAAAGAGCTTTTTTTGCAATCCGGTATTTTTCAATTTTTGCAAGCAATTCAGAGGTAATTGGAATGATTCTTTCTTTATTCCTTTTTCCCAGCACCTTTATTGATCGGCCCTGAACGGCAGCATCTTTCAAATCAATGAGTTCTGAAAGTCGTATGCCGGTTTGATAAAATAACTCTATAATGAGTTCGTTACGCAAGCCTTCGAAGTCCGAAGAGAACAATACGGAGACTTTTTGAGGTGCTAATTCAGATTCTTTAACAAAGGCCGGAAGGCGTTTTTCTGACTTCGGACCTTGAATGCGGGTCATAGGATTTTCATCTGTTAGGCCCTCTTTTAGCATCCATTTGTATAAAGTCCGCAGTGATGCCAACTTGCGATTCACAGACCGTTTGCTCAAACCAGTATTCAGCAAGTCTACAATCCAGCCCCGTATCGTGCCGTTATGCTGCTCTTTCCAATCTTCAAGTTGCCGACAATCTGCATAGACACTAAATTGTTCGATGTCATGCATGTATGCCAGGCAAGTATGCGCTGAATAGCGTTTTTCTTGGCGTAAAAAATTTTCGAAATCTTGGAGCATAAAAAAAGGAGCCGAAGCTCCTTTGTATACGTATTAAATGAACAATTGGTTACAATTGTTGACTTTGCATTCTTTGCTTGTATGCTGCACGGATAATTTCCTGACGACGAGAAACCGATGGTTTTTCGAACTCTTTACGACCACGAAGCTGTTTCATCACATTGGTTTTTTCGTACTTCTTTTTGTACTTTTTCAATGCGCGTTCGATGTTTTCGCCTTCTTTAATTGGAATGATCAACATATGTATAAATTTCTTTGTTTTCGACTTAGGGTGGCAAAGATACGAGAGAAAATCAATTCTGCAAAGATTATTTCAAAATTTCTCTTGAAATAACAATTTTTTGAATTTCAGATGTCCCCTCCCCTATGGTCATTAGTTTGGCATCTCTCAAATATTTCTCGGCAGGATACTCTTTGGTATAACCATAGCCCCCCATGATTTGAACTGCTTCATTGCCACATTTAACTGCAACCTCGGAGGCATAATATTTTGCAAAAGCACTTTCTTTGGTCACTGCAACTTTGCTATCTTTCTTGGCTGCCGCCTGAAAGGTGAGTAGTTCTGCAGCTTCTATTTGGGTAGCCATGTCTGCCAATTTGAACCCAATGGCTTGAAAATGAGCAATGGGCTGACCGAACTGCTCGCGCTCTTTGGCATATTTAACTGCTGCCTCGAACGCCCCTCTAGCAATACCACAACTCAATGAGGCAATGGAAATGCGCCCGCCATCTAATACCTGCATTGCTTGCTTAAAGCCTTCACCAACCGCGCCTATTACATTTTGCTGAGGTATGCGCACATTGTCAAAGATGAGTTCTGCGGTTTCGCTGGCACGTACGCCTAATTTATCTTTGATTTTAACTGCAGAAAAACCAGGGGTGTCTTTTTCGATGATGAATGCCGTTATTCCATGGCTGTCTAGTAAATCTCCGGTACGAATTAGCACAACTGCAACATCGGCACTCAAACCATGTGTTATCCAATTTTTAGAGCCATTGATTACCCAATGATCGCCATCTTGGACAGCAGTGGCCTTCATGCGCATGGCATCAGATCCTGTGTTGGCTTCAGTAAGGCCCCAGGCCCCAATCCACTCGCCACTAGCCAATTTTGGCAGATATTTTTGCTTTTGGGTTTCTGATCCATGATAAAAAATATGCCCCGAGCAAAGGGAGTTATGCGCGGCGACACTCAGCCCTACTCCACCACAAACTTTACCAAGCTCCATTAATATAGTAGCGTATTCCTTGTAACCAAAGCCAGATCCTCCATAATTTTCAGGAATGAACACACCTAACAAACCAAGTTCACCCATTTTTTTAAAAACCTCGATTGGGAAAATTTCTTGGTCGTCCCAGTGTCTGAGGTGTGGCTTGATTTCTTGTTTGGCAAAATCCTGCACCATTTGGGCAAGCAATTGTTGTTGTTCAGTAAAATAATTAGTCATGTTGTTGATAGATGAGGAGTTGTTGATGAAGGAGTTGTTGATTTAAAGCAGAGGTCTGAAGTTTTGCTAATAAGTTACAATTGAATGAATTTGAGAACTAAAGGCCTCAAGTGGCTTTTGTCCGTCTAAAAACGAGAGCGCAACTAAAAAATCAAAGCCAGCGACCTTTCCTCCACTTTTTTCTATAAGGGTTGCCGCAGCGGCAGCAGAACCCCCGGTGGCAAGTAGGTCATCATGGATGAGTACTTTTTGACCTGCGCAAACAGCATCGGTATGCATTTCAATCACCGCCTCGCCGTATTCTAAGGCATAAGCATGCTTGATTTTTTCATAAGGAAGTTTTCCTTCTTTTCTAATCAATATAAAGGGTAGGCCCAAACGCATTGCCAAGGGGTATCCAAATAAAAATCCCCGGCTTTCTATACCTGCAATTGCATCGAGTTGGGCGTGCTCGTATTTTTCGACCAAGTGATTTAGTACTTCGTTTGAAACCTCAGCATTCAGCATAATTGTGGAGATATCTTTAAAAAGAATTCCTGGTTTTGGAAAATTAGGAACGTCGCGTATTACTGCTTTGAGTTTTTCTTCTATAGTCATATCACAAAGATACATAAGGCAATAGTTTTTTGTATGTTTCTTCGTCAATTAATACAGACTCTTTAATTTCTTCAATGCTTTGGAACTGACCTTTTTGAGTACGCATTTTGATGATTGAGTTGGCTTGATTCCATGTTAAATAAGGATGCCGTTTCAAACGCTCATAACTCACCTCATTGAGTTTTAATTTTTGTATCGTTGATTTAATATCCAAATACGGGAGTGCTTTCTCAATAGCCTCGATTGGTAATCCTTTGATCTCAAAGAGTTGTTCTAGGGCTAAAAACCCGCCCAACTGATCACGGTAGGAAAGTATTTTAATTGCCGTATAGTGCCCAATACCTGGCAATGCCACCAACATAGCTTCAGTTGCCTTATTGAGCTCAAGGCGTACAATTTTTGTCTCTTTGCTTGTTTGGGGGACTTCATAGTGTTCTTTATTCTCTGCAAATTCTTTAGGCGCGACATGACTTGTCTTTTTAAAAATCAATGAATCTGCGATTTTATCCAATAAAGCCGATGGAAGAACACGAATAGAGCGCATTTGGGCAAGAGAATTTAATCCGTATTTGTCTCGATAGCGCAGCAATGAAGCAGCCTGTTTTTGTGAAAGGCCAAGTGCTTGCCAATCTTCGAAAGATAGCGACGACGGCGCACACCTTTTCCATAATTTCTTATAATTTGGAGCCCCTCCTGCATTTAACGAGCCTTGTTTAGAGTGAAAATTGCAGTTTTCTTCTTCCTCGTAAGACCATTCATAAGTGATGTCCGGAGCAAATAAATAAGCCTCAATACGAGGCAAAAAAATAGCAACTACACAAATCAAGCACCACAAAACAGCACCGCGCTCCATTCTTTTGGAGAAAATGACAAATGGTTTTTTCATTCACGAATGAACGCTTCGCCTAAAAACTTATTGCAAGAGGCGGTTTTTATCCAAAAACCTTTAGGTATTTATACCTATTGATCGTCGTTGTCAGAGAAGGAATCTGGCTCTTGGTGTTTTGGAATCGTTAAGATGCGATAAAAGAAATATCCCGTAACGAGAATAACAATAGACCAAACTGAAGTCATAAGAACTAAGGCACCTGTACTCATTTGATTGAATTTAATTGTTTGCGCTTAGCAACAGACACCAAAATGCCTATAGCTACAAAAAGAAAAAGGAGCATGCCTCTTCCTAGCCATCCATAGAAAGAAGTTTCAGCTGTTGCATTTTTAATGATGTCAGGCAAGGCACCTACAAAAACGACAATTAGGAAAACAGGCGAAACGAATTTGATAATGTATTTAAAAATCAGCGGCACCTTAATGTCTGCTCCTCGCGTGATCTCATCCCAAGCAGAATCAATTCCAATGACCCATGCAAATAGAACAATTTCAACCATCGCAAATACAACCAAGGATACCGTTCCAGCCCAATAATCATACTCATTAAAGGCGTCTTGAGAAAGTACCGTTGGAATACCAAAAATTAGAATCAAAGCGCCAAATAAGTAGGCGCCATTTTTAGACTTCCAGCCGAAATTGTCTGACATAAAACCCATAAGTGGTGTGCCCATCGCCATAGAGGAGGTGATCCCTGCAAAAAATAATAGGCCAAACCACATGAGGCCAGACAGAGTGCCAAACCAACCCCAGGTGCCAAAGAGTTGGGGTAATACAGCAAAACCTATACCCAGGCCGGATCCTCCAGAAACCATTTCGGAAATAGTTTCGATGCCCAAAAACCCAACGGATATTGGAATAATAATTGCAGAACCTAAAACTACCTCAACAAATTCATTCATCCAGCCGGCAGTCATGGCATTTAATGCAACATCCTCTTTGGCATTCAGATACGAAGCATAACAATGAATACTTCCCATTCCTAAAGACAAGGTAAAAAAGATTTGACCTGCTGCAGCGACCCAAACCTTAAAGCTCCAAATCGAAGAAAAATCCGGTGACCATAAATAATTCAATCCTACCAGGCCATCATTGATCGCGCCGCCAGGTTTAGCTTCCAAAGTAATACCTGTGATGGCCAAAATGAGTCCAAATAGAAGCAATAAAGGCATACCAATTTTTGCCACTTTTTCAACACCCCCACTGATTCCTCTTGAAAGTATGAACGTATTGATCAAGATACAGATCATCCAAAAGACAACCGGTTGATTACTTCCAAGTTCGATGTAATTGGTGAAAAAATCTTTGAGTTGAATTTGAGTCATGCCGTCAAAGGTGCCAGCAACCGAATGGTAGGCCCAGGACAAGGCCCAGGACTCTAAATAACAATAAAACGCTGCTACCGCAATATTGGTAAAGATGCCAAATACACCAAAGTATTTCCAATATGGAGCCTTTCCTAAGGCATCAAAAATAAAGGGTGTAGAATGCTGTCCATGCCTTCCGCCATAACGGCCCATGCCCCACTCTACGAATAATAGAGGTAAGCCCATGAGTAAAAAGCAAACCAAATACGGAATGATAAATGCACCACCGCCATTTTCGATTGCCTGAGCAGGAAAACGTAAGAAATTTCCAAGACCAACAGCATTTCCTGCCATTGCTAATATGAGGCCAATACGCGAGCCCCAACCGTTGCTAGTTTGATTTGTCATAACTTAATCAACTAATTTAAGCATTTATCTCAAATTTACTTATAGTTCAGAGAGTGTTTGTTCGAGGGTTTTTGGATCGTAACCTAGCCTTATTCGTGCTTTGTCCAAGATAAAACCTGTGCGCGGAGGTCTTTTGGCAGGTTGTTGTAATTCTTGGCTACTCAGTTTTTTCACATTATTTAGCGGCAATTTATAATAAGCTGCTATGCGCTTTACTATCTCATATATGGAGAAAGTTTCGGGTCCCGAAATATGAAAAATACCACTTTCATTTAGCTGACATATGCGCAAACATGCCCAAGCCAAATCATTGGCCCAAGTGGGCGCCCTGAATTGGTCGTCAATAATTTGCATGGGCTCTTGCTTTTCGAGCGCTGATTTTACCCATAAAATTAAATTAGACCTTGAAAGGTTTTCGCCCTTGCCATAAACTATAATCGTACGAACAATCGAATAACTCAGCCCTTTGGCCTGTTGAACAATATTTTCGGCTTCAACTTTTGAGCGGGCATATACACTCAAGGGCTTGGTTTGATCTTCCTCTCGGTAGGGGCCATCTTGGCCATCAAAAACAAAATCTGTAGAAAGTAATTGAAAATGAATTTGGTTTAAAATACAATATTTGACAAGCATCTGAACAGACTGTCGATTCACCAAATCACAAGCTTCAGGATGCAATTCACAATGATCCACATTGGTCATTGCCGCTGTATGAATAAGGTGGGTGGGCTTGTATTGATTGATTACCTCTTGGATGTTTTGTTCGTCGGTGATATCGAGGGTTTGATAGCGCTCCTTTGGGCATACAGAAAAACGATTTAAGCCACTGGAGGTCGCTAAAAATTCCAGCTTTTTGGCCATACACATTGCTGTGATTTTCTGGCCTAATAATCCATTGCTACCGGTAATCAATATTCTCATAAATCCCAGATAGATTGTTTGCGCTTTGACTTGAATTTAAAATAATGCTTGTGTTCTAGTATCCATGCCATGATCAAATACAACAGCACCGGAGATCCAAGACCAATGAAACTAAAATAAATGAAGCCCAATCTGACTTTATTGGTTCGTATGCCTAATCTACGTGCCCACCATTCGCAAACTCCAAAAGACTGAAGTTCAAAAAAGAATATTATTTTCTGTAATAAGCGTCTCATGTCCGAAATAAAAAAGGCGCCTTGCGACGCCTTTCAATTATAATCTTGGAAGTTGTTTGAACTTACTGTATTCAGGATCAGCAACTGGAGCTGTCTTCGGATCAAAAGTTGTACTGGTAATTTTTGCCGTAGTACGTCGATTGATCGTATGGAGCATTTCATATTTTGCTTTATCCGCTTTGAATTGATTGATGTAGTCTTCGGTGAGCACAACAGTTTTACCTGTTTCATCCACCCAAGTTGCCGGCTCAGCTTCGCCACGACCAACCGGACGAATACGGCGTGGGTCAATGCCACAATTCTCTACCAAATGCTTATACACCGCCTTCGCACGATTTTCTGAAAGCACTTGGTTGCGGTTATCACCACCACGTGCATCGGTATGTGAGAACAAGTCGATGGTTACATTTGGATACTCTTTGAGCATACTGTCAAGGAATTTGAGTGAATCTAGTGACATACAAGAAGCATCATTAATGAAAACCCACTGATCAAATACATAACGCACTTCAGGGGTGCGAATTTCACCTACAGGTAGCAATGGCATTTCAATGAGAAAACTCTGACTTTGATCAAGACCAACCGTAGAAATACGAGCGCCTTTTTTATCTTCGTAATATCCTTCCTTTTCGGCTTTTAAGGTATATTCTTTACCTGTCAGAATGTATCTGCCTTTTTTATCTGGGCGTTCTTTCCAAATAATTTTACCTTTCGAATCTGTTACACCTTCCCAGCTTGTGCCATCAGAAACGGTAACATACACCTTCGCTCCAGCCAATTTCTTAGATTTTTTACCAGATTCATAAACAGCAACACGCAAATCAAATAAATTTGGAGGTGTAGTAAAACTCCAAATTTCAGGAGTGTACTCTTGGTTGCTTGTTGTTTTGCGCTCAGAGGTAAAAAAGCCCGATTTGCCGTCAAAATCCGCCATGCCATAGTCATTGCCCTGAGAATTGAATGGGTAGCCCAAATTTTTTACACCAGTCCATTTATTTTCTTCTCCTACTTTATCGGCAACAAAAATGTCAAGGCCACCAATTCCTGGAAGACCGTCGGAGGCAAAGTAAAGTTTTCCGTTAGGGCCCATAGACGGGAAAAGTTCATTACCAGCGGTATTGAACATCGCACCCATGTTGTGCGGTACTGAATCCCATACTTTGTTACGCTTGTCAAAAGTAACGTACCACAAATCTCTGCCGCCAAAAGATTTTTCACCATTAGGGCTCTGCTTCATGTCTGAAGCAAAAATGAGCATTTGATCATCTGGAGATAAACATGGATGGCCAACAGAAATGGTGTCAGACACAGTTAGTGTAATTTTTTTAGGATCATCGAAATCTTCTCCACTGATTGTTGCAGTCCAAATCTCACAACCTAAGTTCATTTTTTCCGCATTGGGACAACGCGTGAAATAAATGTTCTTGCGTTTTGCATCAAATACCGCCGACCCTTCATTTTGTGTTGTATTGATGACCCCTCGGGTATCAAGAGACTTTACATTCGTTGGATTGCCGTTTACATCGTATTCAGCAATATACAAATCCATGTATTTTTCGCCTGAAATTGGATCTCTTTTTTCGCCAGTACTTTCATCGCGAGATGAACTAAATACAATCACCTTTCCCTTTTTATCCATAAAAGAAGGCGCCATATCCATTTGCTTGGTATTGATTTTAACTTCGGGCTTTACAATCAAACGCGAAGTTTCAAAATCATCGAAATCTTTGTATTTCTCACAGGCCATGATCGCATCATCTGCTTCTTTGGTGCGAGATTTAGGTGCAATTCTTTTGAACTCACGGTAGCTTTTAATCGCATTGTCGAAATCTTTCATCATGCGCAGCATGTCGCCTTTGTAGTAATAAACTTCTGGAACCACATCGAAATATTTCAATTCAATACAGGTGCCATACCAATCGTTTGCTTTGTCGTAAATTTCTAGCGCACGGTAAGATTCAGCAATTTTATAGGCCATGTCGCCTTTTTGACGTAAAGAGCCTCTTGCTCCTAATTTTTTATAGGCATCTTGACAGATATTGATGGCTTCAAAATAATTGCCGGATCTAAATACTTCATTTGCTTGACGCACAAATTTTGGGTCTGGAGCCGTTTGCCCTTGGGCAATTGCAGCGGTGAAAAGGGTTAAGATTGCGGCAATGAATAATTGTTTCATAAAGCGTAGTTTAAGCTTGATACTATACCAAGGAAAGCAAAAATAGAGAATTTTTATTTAAAATCCGAACAATAGGTGCGCCAACGCTCCAATAAGCGCTCAAAGCCTTCTGGGAGCTTAGAATCAAACTCCAAATATTGCTTCGAAATTGGTTGAACAAAACCCAATGTTTTGGCGTGAAGGGCCTGCCCGGGGAGCAATTCAAAATTGTTGGCCATGAACCTCTCATAGGCAGTTGTTTTTGTTCCTTTCAGGATCCGGTTGCCACCGTATTCCAAATCATTGAACAAGGGGTGCCCTAGATACTGCATGTGTGCCCTGATTTGATGTGTACGGCCCGTCTCCAACTTACACTCCACTAATGTAACGTATCCAAAACGTTCTAAAACTTTATAATGAGTGATGGCAGGTTTCCCATACTCGCCATCCGGAAATACCGTCATTACTTTGCGGTTTTTTAGTGAGCGGCCTATATGACCCGTAATGGTGCCATCTTCGCTGATATCTCCCCAAACCAAAGCGTAGTAACGCCTTTGGGTGGTTCGTTCAAAAAACTGTTTGGCAAGGTCGTTGAGCGCTTGTTCAGTTTTGGCAATGACAAGTAGTCCAGTGGTATGTTTATCGATTCGGTGAACAAGACCTGGCCTGCCAAAATAATCCTTGGGCCGCGTAGGTAATTGATCAAAATGATAAACCAAAGCATTCACGAGCGTTCCAGAATAGTTGCCGTAGCCCGGGTGTACCACCATATTGGCAGGCTTGTTGACGACCAATAATTCGTTGTCTTCGTAGGCAACTTCAATGGGAATATTTTGAGCGATGAGTTCTATTTCACGCACTGGATATGGCAATACAATGGCGATCTCATCGCCAGGCTTTACCCGATAGTTCTGCTTTACCGCCTGACCATTGACATGAATGTTGCCATTTTTTGCCGCAACCTGAATTTTATTTCTAGAGGTATCAGCCATGCGATCCATTAAAAACTTATCTATACGCACTACCTCCTGGCCTGCGTCAGCTTTGAATCGATAATGTTCAAATAAATCTGCCTCTTCGGCTTCTTGCTCAATATCTTGATTGTGGATCATTAGTGATTGATAACTAATTTAATGACCTGAAGATTGGTATTTGGGCATTGCAGATAATATACTCCATTTGGCAAGCTTGACACATCAAAAATTGGATCAGTCTGCTCGACACATAGCTTGCCAAATAGATCACGCAGTTCGATGCGGCTACCCATCATAGATGCGGGCATATTGACATGCAACAAACCAGAGGCCGGATTCGGATACACTGACCAAACCAAGGGTTTATCTATGGATGAGTAAAGACCAAGACTAGGATCTAAGGCAGTGGAAAATATTGGATGAAGCATCGCAGACCCTGCATATGGACTGGTATACCACGTAAAGCCACCATCTACACTGTATTGTATTTTATCCGATTGATCAATGTTGCGGTCTAGTCCTAGATTTAATCGTTCGGCATCCAACTGGCGCCAACCGACAAAGAAGGAAGTTGGAACACTCACTTTCTGAGTATCGGTAAAATAGTATGGAATGAAGATGCCTCTGTCATCTGCATATTGGGGAGTTCTTGGGAAAAATACTTCGTCTTCGTAAAGTAAATCTCCTGGATGCCCGTTTAGATTTGACCAAACACTTAGTAAAAAAAGTTTATTGGACACATCAGTCACTGAAGGCACAAAATGAAAGGCCACCCCGACCAAGGAATCAGGCTCATAAGCATTGAATTCTACGGCCAACCTTGACTGCACTCCTGTTGGGCCAAAAGCAGCTTCTGCACTGCCGTCATCGTAGCTGTAGAAATTATAGAAAGATTGGTAGAAGCTAGTGGTATCGTTGATATCAAGATTAGGAAATTGGGCACTCACTTGCCCTGTAACTAAAAACACTTGTTGGTTTGCGCCAGCACTCGTATCAAAGGAACCAAGACTGCTCAGGTTGTGAAAGGAGGTGTAGGTTGTATTGGGCTGGTAATTCAAATCACCATTAGACAAGAGACTGCCGGCAATAGAGAATTGATTTTGGAGCGTCCCGCCTTGATTTATCGTGAATTGGGCAGCAATCTGATTGTTCTCAGGGCTAGGGCTGCCGTTGTGGATTGTAATAGAGAAATCATCGCAAAACGGCTTAGGTGAGTTTTTATAATGATCCCATGGCACTGCCGTGTAATCTTGCAATAAGGTGTTGATGGGGTATACCCAGGCAAAATCTTTGAACAGTGTATCTGCAAAGTTAGATTGGGCTCTGAGATGTACATAATCGATATGAAAATGATCAAGTGCCCCGGAAAGGGCTCCATAATTGCTAAAGCGGAATTGAAAGCCTCTTTTGAAATACTTGGCAGCCGTAATAGGGATATGCACCACTTTAAAAGGACTTGTGGTATCGCCGCCTATAGACCAGACTTGTTGCCACTGATCTAAATCTTTGGCATAAAATTCCAAACGCAATGAGTCTGTTGGTTCTGGTGTGTCACCAAATCCTTCGCACTGAACTAAAAAGGAAAAATACAAGGAATCTGAAGCATTGTATACGGCTAAATCCAAAGGCTTGGAGTGCAAATAATCGGCAGTATTGGTGAGCGTAGTGCCTATGGCATATGGATACCCCTTGGAATTAAGACCATCAAAAGTAACTACTCCTAATGAACGCGGCAAGACGCCAAAGCGCCGGTTTAAATAGGCATCATCATCGAGCCAAAGCGAAGCTGGATCGTTGAGTGTTGAAAAGAAAATACGCACAGAATCTTGATAAAAACTCGGGTTTTGGACCCAAACAGTATCGGGTAAATCCGGAATGCCAATGGTATCATAAATGTAATAGGGCGGGTAAAGATTTAAGGTTTGATAGCTCAGTGGATAGGCCGAAAAATCAGCTACTTTAACAGATGTGGTTGCAAAGGTTGAATCAAAATAAGTATTTGTATTGATATCAAAGATGCGACGAAAGGTTGCTTGATCTGTATAAGTGAAAACTGGATCTAAGGCTTGTAAGGTGTTCGGATCTAGCAATTGATAAAATACCGCAGAACTCACTCCTGGATCATTGAATTGGGCTGTGTATTTTTGAAACTTATCGGTAGAAAACTCGTCAAAAAAAGGCAAATTAAGTGTATCGGAAGTGTAATAAAAAGTACTGTCAATGGATGCTGTGCCCGATTTTAATTTTTGCGCTGAATTACCCAGGGAGTAGTTGCGCATTACGGGGCCCATTTCAATGCCCTGAGCCCAAGAAAATTGAAATATCGAACAAAATATTATAAAAAATAAGGTGCGCATCATGGGTTAAGGGTTTTGACCTCCTCCTCCTTTTTGCATGGAGAGTATGAACTGTGTTGATTTAAAAACGGTAGTTCCTTCAATATATTCTGGAGATTGTGAAAAAATTAATGCCCCTGCTGAATCTTGGCTCGTGAGGCAATCTGGGCATATAAAGGTATAACCACCAACACCTAAGGTATCGAAAATTTGTTTGGCTTCACTCATGGTAAGGCCAAGCAGGTTAGGCAAGGCAATAGGCTCAGCCTCATCATTTTGGCCCACAATTAATATTACCACCGCTCCGATTGGAATGCGCTCCCCTTCTTTAATTCTTCTGCCATTATAGCGCTGATCAAGAACCGAACCATTGGCTTCGGCTGAAGGTTTATATTGAATCATATAACGCAAACCTCGCTGCTCTAGAATGCTTTGGGCAAACTGCACCTGCTTGTGCATTAAGCTAGGCATTTCTACCAATTGGCTTTTTTTGGAAAGCCTTAGCCCTATAGACCTGCCTGATTTTACATAGACCTGAGAAAGTGAGGTTGGTTCGACCAATTGTTCAACTACTGTACCTTCAGGAAGTTTTGGATCATAGATGCTATCTAAAATTTGATAGGTCAAATCTAATTCTTCAATACGCTGTTTGGCTTTTGATGCGGACATCCCAACCAAATTTGGAACTGCAATCTTCTGACCGTGATTGGTTGCAAAATCAAGATAAAGAATCGTAGCTAGCACCATTACCAAATAAAACAATATCACCAATCCAAAATGCTTCCAAAAGTGCTTGGTCTTCACAAAGGCGAGCATTAAACGAAGTATATTTTTGATTTTGTTCAACATGGTTGATACTTAAGTGTAGTACAAATATGCTTAGAAATTTGGAGAAAGGGCATGAGAACTAAAGAAGTCTTCAATGAACTGAAGAGCTTCGTCCGTAGAATCAGTTATTTTAAACAAGGACAAATCCGCTTCTGAAATGTAGGCCTCTTTGAGTTGTGTTTCAACAACCCAATCGAATATACCAGACCAAAAGGCTTTACCCAACAAAACGATGGGCCTGCGCGCTATTTTTTTTGTTTGAACTAGCGTCATGGCTTCAAAAAGCTCGTCCAGGGTGCCAAAACCACCCGGCAATATCACAAACGCTTGAGAGTATTTAACAAAAACGACCTTTCGAACAAAAAAATAGTCGAACTCTAGGTAATGGTCTCGATCAATGTATTGATTGTGGAATTGTTCAAAAGGCAAATCAATATTCAATCCTACAGATACGCCTCCTCCCTGCTTGGCGCCTTTGTTTCCTGCCTCCATGATGCCCGGGCCTCCACCTGTGATTACTCCGTAGCCTGCACGAGCTAATTTTTCGCCAATTTCTACAGCCTGAAGATAATGTGGGTGGTCAGACTTGGTTCTAGCCGAACCAAATACAGCAACACAAGGCCCTGCTTTGGCCATTTTATCATAAGCTTCGACAAATTCAGCCATAATTTTAAAAATAGACCAACTGTCATTGCTCTTGATCTCAGACCAATCTTTGCGCTGATTTTCCATATTCATCATTTGATAATACTGACTTCGACCAGTTTTGGCCAATATTTGCCAGTCATATATAATTTTCCATTTTTAGGATTGTGCGCAATACCATTGAGCACTTCCCCAGTTCCTTTGGCAGCAGCTACCAAGTTAGATGCATCAATTAAGGCCAAGACACTCCCGTTTTGAGGGTCAATAACCGCCACAAAGTTTGTGGTGTAAATATTGGCGTAAATGAGTCCGTCAATATATTCAAGTTCGTTGAGCTGAGGCAAGGGTCCTTGGTCGGTATATACCTCAATAGTGCGCAACGCTTGAAAACTTTTTGGATCTCTAACAGTAAGGCGCTCAGTGCCGTCAGACATGATTAAATGTTTGCCGTCTGAGCAAATGCCCCAACCTTCACCGCTGTAAGCAAATTCATTTTTTAGTTCAAAGGTCTCAAGGTCATAAACAAAGCACTGCTGGTTTTTCCAAGTAAGCTGAAAAATTTGACCATTTAGAATGGCAATCCCCTCGCCGAATTTTGTGGCATCTAATTGTTTTTTAAACGTTAGTCCATTCGATTGAATAGGCGCACCAGTCTCAATATCAATCTTGGCAACCATAGAACTTCCATCCTGATTTGGGTCTCCGGTAGATTCATATAATTGATCATTGTAAAAACAAAGTCCTTGGGTATAGTTTTTAGTGTCGTGTACATAAGAAGTGCCTAGTTTGAGGGTCCATCTTTGGGGCTTCACCGCCGAGAGGATGCGCAAATTTCTTTGTGTCGAAAATCGGTTGTGATTGGCATCAGTTACCTTCAATTCTAGTAAGTAGGCACCTAATTTCATTTTTTTTGTATCGAGTAAGTAAACCTCTTTCTTTTTCGGATTGGCTATTTTTAAAACTACCGAATCTGCAATAGAAAGCGTCAAGGCTGTACTGTGTTCTTCAATTTCAAGAGGAATTTTCACCACCTGACCCGATACTACTGCAAGGTTCTCATTGAAACCAAAAGTTGCAGGATCATATTGAGCTTCTTGCGTACTTAAAAAAGGAGCGATCAAACCAGCCAACAAACCCAATACAAGAACCCAGATTAATATTTTTTTCATTTCAATTAAGCATTAATTGTATTGATTTGGCATCTATAGAACCATGGCTTTCTGCATAGATCGATTTGCCATCTACAAGCACAATGCACTGCGGTGACTCATGAGCAACGCCAGTTTGTTGTGCTATCAAATTTGAGAGCTCACGAAAGGCAATCAAGTCGAGGTAATGGCAAGGACATAAATTTTGCACAAATAAGTCGCTAGATTCAAAGCGGTTCAACACCATTGAAGAAATAGAACAACGCGTGCTGTGCTTGAAAATTATCTGCGGCATCTGATGTGAAGCTGCTAATATTTGTGACCATTCTGCGGCCGTTTGAATGGGTGTCCAACTCATGCCATGCCTGATTTAAATTGACGCAAAAAACGCATGTCGTTTTCGGAATATAGGCGTAGATCGGTCACTCGAAATTTGAGTTGTGCAATGCGTTCTAGCCCCATTCCAAAAGCAAACCCAGAATAAACTTTAGAATCAATACCACAAGCTTCTAATACATTAGGGTCTACCATTCCGCAGCCCATGATTTCAAGCCAACCAGTATGTTTACAGACATTGCAGCCTTTTGAAGCGCACAAAGTACAAGAAATATCTACTTCAGCACTGGGTTCGGTAAAAGGAAAATATGAGGGGCGAAGCCTGATTTGTGTTTGTGCACCGAACAATTCTTGTGCAAAATACAGGAGTGTTTGTTTGAGATCGGCAAATGAAACATCCTGATCAATATAAAGCCCTTCGACTTGATGGAAAAAACAATGTGCTCTTGCCGATATGGCCTCATTGCGGTACACTCTACCTGGAGAAATGGTGCGGATGGGAGGCTCTTGTTGTTCCATGACTCTTACTTGGACACTGCTCGTGTGAGTTCGCAATGCCAATTCATTGGTCCCCTTCTCAATAAAGAAAGTGTCTTGCATGTCACGTGCCGGATGCTCGGGTGGAAAGTTCAGAGCGCTAAAGTTATGCCAGTCATCTTCTATTTCTGGGCCTTCAGAAATTTCAAATCCAATGCGTTTGAAGATGCTTAAGATTTCTGAGCGAATCAAGGAGAGCGGGTGGTGGGCACCAACTTTGGTATCTGCAGAGGGCTTGCTTAAATCTTCCTTTTTAATCCCCGTATTAACGGTGGTAAGTTTGGTTTTTGCTTCAAGAAATTTTTGCTCAGCGCGCTCTTTGAGTGCGTTGACTTGCAGCCCATAGGAACGCTTTTGTTCATTGGGAATATCCTTGATGGCCGCATACAAATCTTTCAATACATTTTTTGATCCTAAAAATCTAATCCTGAATTGCTCAAGAGACTGCTCATCATGAGGTGCAGCACTTTCCAATTCCGCCGCTAGTTGTTCTATATTCATCTGACTTTTAACCGAAGAAGTGTAACCTTTTGGGCTGTTTTGTTGTTAAAGAACTAAAACTGAACCCGTATAATGCAAATGTACAAGAAAATAAAGCTTTTTCATACTAGACTTTATGCAATTATACCAAGCCTAATTTTGTTTTTTATTGTTCTAGGCTGTAAAGAAACACCACCAACGACCTTAGAAGTTTTAGTAGTCAACGCCAACGGAACTGTAATCAACGAGGCCAAGGTTTGGTTGGTGGCCGAACCCACCGATACCTTGCACAACCCAATTGCTGTGCAAGACAGTACCGTTTCTGATGCATCGGGTAAGGCTTATTTTGACCTGACTAAATTCTACAAAGCAGGGCAGATTGGAGTGATGCAAATCAAAGTCAAGGGATTTTACTTTGGACTGACCGGCGAAGCCCTTGCAGAAATTACCGAACAACAACGCAATCAGGTATTACTTCAAGTACAATAACAGATTCAATGACACGTTTTACAATTTGAAAATTTAAGTGTAAATTTGGAACATTCTTTACCTATGAAAACTATACTTACAAGCCTTTTTTCGCTCTCATTGCTCATCCTACTTGGGGGCTGTGAGCCTAAAGATCCTGCCATTATCAAGGTATTCGTTCGATCTTCATCTAACCAATTGATTGATGGCGCCAAAGTGATTATTATTGGTGACCAACAATCTACGCCTGCAACTTTGGCTTATGTAGACACCACCTATACGAACTCATCGGGTTTCACCACTTTTGGTATGGATCCCTACTTTACCCTCGCTGGGGAAAGTAACAAAACCGGTTATTTTGATATCATTGTCAAATACAACAACAAAACAGCCTACGGCTACACACGTGCCAAAGTACATACCACTGCCGTAGAAACCATCTATTTACCTAACTGATCCTTATGAAAAATTTTCTCTTAGTTGCAATTGCTGCATCGACACTTGTTTCTTTAAGTTCTTGCCGCAAGAAAATGGATACAATAGCACATATCTACGTGAAGGACGAAGCCAACGCAAGTGTTTCGAACGCCATGGTTGTTCTCTATGGAACGAATACGCAACAAACACCGCAACAAGTTGCTGTTTTTGATACTGCTTATACCAACCTTAACGGACTAGCTACCTTTAATTACAACGAGTTGTATCAATTAGGGCAGGCTGGGGTGGCTGTTCTAGATATCAAAGCTCAAAAAGGCAACAAAACAGGCCAAGGCATCATTAAAATTGAAGCCGAAAAAATCAACGAAGAAACTGTTTTCATTCAGCCTTAAATCTTTCAAGCTACAATCTGCTTGAGCCAGCTTTGACCTTGGTCTAAAAATTCAGACAAATCAAGGGCACATTGTACTGAACTTGGAAAGCAAATTTCATATTCAGTCACAAAGCCTAATTCAAAACGGCACATGTAATCACTGGCTTCTTGATTGGTTTGTCTCTGCCAAGCAGAAATAACCGAGTTTAGCCGAGACATTTTAATAACAAGTTTAGACTCATAAGTAAGTACATCTTCTTGCATCAACCCAACAATAGTCACATCTGCATCCTGATTATTGAACCAAATGTGTTGAATGATAAATCTTTTTTTCATGGCTTTTTTGATTTTGATAGATCAAAGTTCTCACATAAGATCGTAAACAATTTACGTTCATCTTTTACTACTGCATTTTATAATTATTAAGTAACTTTACACCCATGGCAGATGACAAGCAAATGTCGTTCTTAGATCATTTGGAAGAATTGCGCTGGAGGCTACTTCGCTCGGCGGTTGTCATTATCTTTTTCGCCATACTGATATGGGTTTTTCAGAGAGAAATTATGGAAAATGTTTTTCTCAATATGATGCAGCCCGACTTCGTTACTTTTGAGCTTATGTGTCGTTATTTTGGCGTGTGTATTGAGAAAATCAATATCGATTTTCAAAGCACTACCCTTTCAGGACAATTTTCCTATGCTTTGATGATGAGTGTAATGGGCGGCGTAGTATTGGGATTCCCATTCATCTTTTACCAACTTTGGGCCTTCGTAAAGCCCGGACTGAAGGGCAATGAGAAAAAAATGGCCAAGGGTATAGTGTTGTATGTCAGTTTGCTCTTCTTTACAGGCATACTGTTCGGCTATTTTGTAGTAGCACCGCTCAGTGTACAGTTTTTTGGAGAGTTTCAAATTAGTCCAGAAATACGCAATGACATTACGATTGCTTCGTTTATGAGCACCATTCTTTCCACTGTATTTTACACAGGTTTGTTTTTTCTGTTTCCAATTGTGACCTTTTTACTTGTCAAAATTGGCCTATTTACACCAGATTTTTTAATCAAGTACCGCCGTCATGCAGTAGTAATTATCTTGGTATTAGCAGCCATAATTACACCTCCGGATATTATTTCTCAGGTGATTGTGACTATTCCCATTTACTTGCTCTTTGAGTTGAGTATCCTAATTGCCAAAAGAGTAGCTAGAAAAGAACAGCGTTCATGAAGCTAATGGGCTTGTTCATTTTTGGGTTATGGCATACCCTTTTGTTTTCACAACAAACAGTTGTGAGTGGGCGCGTTAGCGATAAAAAAGGAGAACCTCTGAGCGACGTCCTTATTCAGTACCAAAATAGCAAAATGAGTACCAAATCTGATTCGCTTGGTAATTTTATTTTGAGCACCTACTACCCTACAGACACCCTCATATTTCGATTAATAGGTTACCAAACACAGCGTTATAAAATAAGCGCCGATAAGGTAACGCAGCTCAATGTGAAGATGCCTTCACAAGACAAAGAGATAAATGAAATATTACTCAAAGCACCCACCGAATCCAAAGGAGCACAATTACACCGGCGAATGATGACCTACAAGGATGTCAACAACAAGGAAAAACTAAGTGCCTATGCCTACCATCTCTACAATAAAATCGAATTAGATGCCTGTAATTTAGATACAAACCTATTCAGTAACCAGCGCTTGGAACGTCTGGATCTTCTCAACGACTACCTGCAGACAGATAGCAACAACAAAGGATTTTTACCTGTTATTTTATCGGAAACTGTTTCGGACTATTACTTCCTAAAAAATCCTAAACTCAAAAAAGAAGTCATTGAAGCCACCCATTTGACAGGAGTAGATAACATGCAAATGACCCAATTTTTAGGTGACATGTACCTAGAATTGAACATCTATGATAATATTTACGATTTATTCAATAAGTCTTTCATTAGTCCATTGGCCACATTTGCGAGGTCTTATTACAACTTCTATCTAGACGATTCAACCTATATTGATGCCGATTGGTGCTACAAACTTCGTTTTGTACCCAAGAGAACCGGAGACTTGGTTTTTACAGGCCATATGTGGGTCCATGACACGACCTATGCCGTCAAGCGCATTGAAGCCAATATTGCCCCTGGGGCAAACCTCAATTACATTGATAATTTTTACTTTGAACAGGCTTTTGAACAAGTCCAAAAAGAAGTTTGGATGTTGACCGAGGAGCGCATGTTGCTCACCTTTAAGCTGACAGAAAAATCTAAACTTCCGGGAGTTGTTGGGCGCAAGTATAGCCAACGAAGTAATTTCTCAATCAATGAGCCTCAAGCGCCCACTTTTTATCGTACAGAAAATAACGTAGAAATTTCAACAGATGCCAAAACTAAAACCGCTGCCCAATGGGAGGCCTTGAGGCCGGTCGCACTCAGCCATACTGAGGCGCAAATTCAGCAAATGATAGATTCATTAGAAACACTATCCTATTACCGAAACATGCGCAAACTCACCTACTTTGCTACTACAGGATACTGGCCTGTTCGCAAAATAGAACTAGGGTCGGCAGCATCTCTCGTAAGTTTCAATCCTGTTGAACAATTTCGGACATCTCTTGCCCTTCGCACCTCTAACGACTTTTCAAAAAGACTGGAATTGGGCGGTAGGATTGCCTATGGTTTTGGAGATCAAAAATTGAAATACAACGTTCGTGTTCGATATAATTTGACGCCCAAGAAACGCGGCATGCTCAATATTTACTATAATTACGACATCGAACAAATTGGCCAGTCACCAACGGCTGCATCCATGGGCACTTCGTTTGTAACTTTTCTCAGCACCGCCCCTTTTGACAAACTCACCTTTGTTCAAAAAGCCGGGCTGAATCTAGAAAAGGACATCAAAAAAGACCTGATTGTATTTGCAGGAGCAGAATGGAAAAATCTAACGCCGCTAGGCTTGGCTACCTACCAAAGATTGGTTGGTTCCGATACCATCGCATTGAGTCATATTACCACTACAGAATTCACAACACGTGTGCGTTGGACAAAGGATGAGGAATTCCTTTCTGGTTCTTTTGATAGAACGGCTTTGCGTTCCCCCTACCCAATTTTCTCGTTCCAAGGGATTTTTGGTGTCAAGGGAATTTTAGGCAGTGAATACAACTATCAAAAATATGAATTCCAATTTGAGCACAATACCCAACTAGGTGCCCTTGGCCGGATGCGCTATGGCTTTAGCCTTGGTTATATTCACGGTTCTACGGCCTATCCATTTTTAAAAGTGCACGAAGGAAACCAATCTTTATGGCTATTGACCAGCACTTTTAATATGGTCAACTTCATTGAATTTGTGAGCGATCGCTACCTGATTGCCTTTGCCGAAAACCACTGGGAGGGCCTGGTTTTTGATCGAATTCCTTTGGTTAAAGCAACGAAAATCCGCTTAGTCACCACTGAGCGCATCATGCTTGGAAGTCTATCCCAGCAGAACAATCAAGCAATGTTGATCCCCGACTTTGTGCGACCATTCAATGGCATCCCTTACATTGAATTTGGTATAGGTATTGAAAATATTTTCAAAGTAATCCGCATTGACTTTGTTTACCGCGCAACCCATCACATAGATAGCATGAGCCCTATTGGAATCAAAGCGCGTTACTCCTTAAATTTTTAGTAATTTGGGCCTGTGAAATTGAGCACAATAAATATTTGTAAGTCCTACAAAGGACGCGCAGTAGTTAATGGCGTGAATATCGAGGTGAGCCAGGGTGAAATTGTTGGTCTATTGGGGCCCAATGGCGCCGGGAAAACCACGTCATTTTACACCATGGTAGGCCTGGTCAAACCTGATAAAGGTGAAGTTTTTCTCGACGAACTAAATATCACCAAACTTCCTATGTATAAACGAGCCCAACTTGGCTTAGGTTATTTACCTCAGGAGGTTTCGGTTTTTAGAAAATTGAGTGTTGAAGATAATATCATGGCCATTTTGGAAATGGGCCCCTTAGACAAAGCGGCTCGACATGCTAAATTGGAAAAACTATTGAGTGAATTCAATTTAGGACATGTACGCAAAAACATCGGAGATAGGCTCTCCGGAGGTGAGAAGCGACGCACAGAAATTGCCCGGGCCTTGGCTACAGATCCTAAATTTATTCTCCTAGATGAGCCCTTTGCCGGTGTAGACCCAATTGCAGTTGAAGACATTCAATCTATTGTTTGGGAGCTAAAGAAACGAAATATTGGCATACTCATTACCGACCACAACGTACAAGAAACACTTTCCATTACAGACCGAGCTTATTTATTATTTGAAGGTCAAATATTAAAGTCTGGAACAGCAGAAGAATTGGCCGCTGACGAGCAGGTAAGAAAAGTATACTTAGGGCAAAATTTTAAATTGCGCTTAAAGGTCTAACTCAGCGCAATAAATTGATAACGCCCTCTCGTTGTCTGCGAATATAGGGCTCATGACAAGGCCGAAACTTTACTACATAATTGTATTGCCCATCTTGACAAGGAAGGTTTTCAAAGGTTCCATCCCAACCTTGGTTTGGATTGCTTGACTGAAAAACACGCTCGCCCCAACGGTTAAAAATTTCTAAAGACCAATCTGTAACTCCAAAATCTGTTACCACTTTAAAAACATCATTGCGGCCATTGCCATCAGGAATGAATGTGTTAGGCGCATAAATGCTAAAAGGCTCTACCTCAACAGTGGCGTAGGCTGTATCCGTACAGCCAAAATCATTGGCTACAACTTGCATGGGGTAGTCTGTGCCTCCACGGCCATAGGCATGAACAAAATTTGCAGTGTGGTATTGGTAGCTGCGATCCTCAACAAAATATTGATATAACGTTGCGCCAATAGAAGCATCAGTGAACGTGGCCTCGTTCTGGCAAACATCAACTTTTGATGGATTGACATTAAAACCAGCAATGGGCGATGGATGAACTGTGACTAAATCTTGTTGGGCCATGTATAAGGTATCCAAACAACCATATTGCTCAATGAGTGTTAATGAAACGGTATAGTTACCAGGTTGGTAATAAATGTGGGATACGCTGCTTGATTGAGCTGAAGTGCCGTCGCCCAAATTCCAAATAAATGTTGTGGGCACTTCAATCTGACTTAAATTGATAAATTGCGCCTCGTAAGGTGCGCATTGCAAGGCATTGAGTATCATAAAATCGATACTTGGATGGCCAAAAACATGTACGGTTTCGGTGAGCGTGTCAGCACACTGCGGATTTTGGCCAATCAACATAATTTGTTGCAAACCACTCTGGTTAAAAAGTACTGTATTACCCAAAAGTTGGGTGCTCGTATTGGGGGTGGCGTTGGGGCCAAAATCCCAGTAGAAAGTAGTTCCGGTAGGGCCGCTTGCCTGTGCGTCAAAGGTGTAAAATTCATCAATACACAGGGAATCAGAATATGTCATGGCCAAGGTAATTGGATCATTGATCGTCACATTAAGTTGCGTGGTATCTAAACAAAAAGGAGCAGATCCAGCAATGAGTGTAACTGGGTAAATACCAGGGCCCGGAAAGGTAATGGTTGGATTAACAGCATTAGATACCAAACCATTGCCAAAGTCCCAGCTGTAGAGATTGGCATTTTGAGATGTATTGCCAAAGGTAAGCGTATAACCCAAACAAGACGCTTGGGATGGCAAAGCAATGCCTGCAATGGGGTCATTATGGATGAAAATCGAATCTGAGAAGGAGGCCTGACAATAGCTTGTATTGGCTTCAATGGTAATAACTTGGTAACCTGGTAAATTGAAATTAACGCCAGAAACCGTACTTGTGGAGGCCTGCTGCACCGAAGCTGAGGATGGAAATAGCCAAGTAAGGTTGGCCGTCGGAGAAGAAACTTGTGCCGTAAAATCAAAACTATTATTTTCCAAACAAAGTGAATCCACCGTAGACCAAGATACACTCAATTCCTGATTGACAATAATTTGAATATATGCTGTATCGGTACAATTTTGTCCAGGATTGACAATCAGCTGTGCGGTATAAGTACCTGAACTTGGGTAGGTATAAGTTGGCTCGAAAAGAGTGCTGACATCCGTATTGGTTCCCGGAACTCCAAAATCCCACGCATAGGTTGTACCACCAAACGATTGGTTGTCAAATTGGATGGTGAGGCCATCACAATAGCCATTGAAATTCGGCAACTGTGTTTGGAGCGGAAGAATTGCAGCTAATTGGATATTGCAATCAAAGACTCGAAATAAGAAATCGCGTACAGTTTGACCAATCAACTGGCCATTGCGGTACTCTTGAACGCGCACCCCAACTACAAACAAGCCAATTAAATTTGGATTCACGGTAAGGATTCCTGTATTGGGATCAATGGTTGTGGAGGAGCCCGGCCCTAGAGGCACGGCTGCGCTGAAATTTGATTGCCAAGTTACCGGAAAATATGGTGGTGCAGGCATTTGCAAAGGTTGCGGGTTGCCTGAATTGGCGCCGGCATTTGGCGTAACTAACGAATACACTAGTTGGTCGCCATCGGGATCAGTAGCAACGTGATCAAATATCAACTGATCATTATTGCATAACAATACAGGAGGATAATTAGAGAATCTTGGGCTGCTGTTATTGTAGGCATTGGTATTGAGCCCTGGTATGGTTGCTACTAGCGTCAGCCCGGTGTCATCGGGAAATTGCAAATTGGTGATATTCGGACCACGGCAACAGCGCTGATATGAAACGGTATAACCTCCAGGAATCGGCGGTAAATTGAGCACCACCTGATAGGTTGCCCTTTCTACACAAATACCCGAGGGCTGAGTCGCACAAGGATTGTTAAAATTGATAGGCAAAATCACCGACCCAGGAAAAGGCACTTGAACTGTCTGGTAATGTACATTGCCTTGGGTAAATATGGACAAATATAGAGGGTCATCGTATTGGGCTCCCGTAGAAGCACAGTCACGATAGAGGGTGATAAAGAAACGATAATTGTTGTTCCCTAGATCATTGTAATAGATATCACCACCAATGATATGCGAAGCAAATCCTTGCCCGAAAATCAGGAGGTAACATGCTAGAAGAAAGTTTCTTAAGTGAACCACAGTACTATAACGCAAATTTAAGACTTTGGTTGTTCGTGGACAAACAGTAAATTTGTAAAAAATTTGTGCGATGGAAACTTATGATGTGGTAGTAATTGGTTCAGGGCCTGGAGGCTATGTTGCCGCTTTGCGCTGTGCTCAGCTTGGGCTTAAAACAGCCTTGATTGAAAAATACAACACTCTCGGAGGCACCTGCCTCAATGTGGGGTGCATTCCATCAAAAGCGCTCCTAGATTCTTCGGAGCATTTCCACAATGCACAACATAATTTTCAGACACATGGAATTGAACTCAAAGGGCTGAAAGCTAATTTGAGTCAAATGATTGCGCGCAAAAATGAAGTTGTTTCCCAAACCTGTGCAGGTGTTAAATTTTTGATGGATAAAAATAAGATCACCGTATTACATGGCCTAGGTCGTTTTGTAGACGCTCACACCCTTGAAGTTATTGGCCAAACAACAACAAAAATTAATGCTAAAAACGTGATCATTGCCACGGGAAGTAAACCCAACTATTTCCCTGGAATGGAAATCGACAAAAAAAGAATCATTACCTCTACGGAGGCCCTCAACATGACTGAAATACCAAAGAAGCTTTTGGTTATTGGCGGTGGTGTCATCGGCTTAGAACTCGGATCTGTTTACGCGCGCTTGGGTTCAAGCGTTGAAGTAATTGAATTTGCACCTAGTATTTTACCTAGCATGGATGCGGGTATTGGCAAAGAATTTACCAAAATTCTTAAGAAAGAGGGCTTCAAATTCCATATGGAACACAAGGTATTGGGCGTTGTAAATAAGGGTAAAAGTGTCGTGCTTACGGCTGAAAATAAAAAGGGTGAACAAGTATCTTTAGAAGCGGATTACTGCCTTGTTGCCGTAGGTAGAAAAGCATATACCGAAGGTTTAGCACTTGAAAACGCAGGCCTGCAAACAAACCAACGCGGCCAAATTGAGGTCAATGACCACCTTCAAACTGCACAACCACATATTTTTGCAATTGGTGATGTGGTGCGTGGTGCGATGTTGGCTCACAAAGCCGAAGAAGAAGGCGTTTTTGTAGCCGAGCAAATTGCGGGGCAAAAACCGCACATCAATTACAACCTCATACCTGGGGTCGTTTATACCTGGCCAGAAATTGCAGCAGTTGGCCAAACTGAAGAAGAATTAAAAGCTTCAGGGCGACAATACAAAGCAGGTTCTTTCCCAATCAAGGCTTTGGGACGGGCGCGTGCCAGTATGGATACCAGTGGTTTTATCAAAATATTAGCCGACGCCACCACCGATGAAATTTTAGGTGTTCACATGATTGCCCCTAGAGCAGCTGACCTCATCATGGAGGCCGTGACAGCTATGGAATACCGCGCCTCAGCTGAAGATATTGCACGCATTTGCCACGGGCACCCTACTTACTCTGAAGCAATCAAAGAAGCCGCCCTTGCCGCTACCGCTGACCGTGCTTTGCATGTGTAGTCCAATGACTCAGGCGCGAGGATAAAAGGCGTTTTGAATATGCGTAAGATCTGTGTGGTTACTGTTGTGCACAATAGACACTACATCAAAGCGTACTTCGTGGGGCCATTGAATGGCTTTGGTATAATAGTTGGCCACCCTAATAATTTGCTTTTGCTTGCCATAATTGACAGCCCGCCATGGCTCACCAAACTCAGCTGAATGCCTAGTCTTAACCTCAATCATCACTAATTGTTGCCCCTCGGTCATGATCAAATCAATTTCCATCCTATTGAAGCGGTAATTTTTTGTTTGCAGTATATAACCGAGTTGGAGCAAGTAATTTAAGGCATAAGCCTCTCCCCATTTGCCGAGTTCATCGTGTTTCATGAGATTAATTCTTTGTTTCAAAGCAGCGAATTTAAGTCGAAATTGACCGTATCTTTACAGTGAATATCCCTATGCGTAAACAATTTATAAAAAACATCAAAGGCCTTGTACAGGCTGGTGAAGAGCTGCCAACAGTAAGGCGAGGAAAGCAAATGCAAACACTACCTGTGTTAGAAAATGCTTATTTGGCCCTAGAGGATAATGAGGTCATTGCCTACGGCCCAATGAGTGAATTTCCCGCAATAATTGACTGGAGAGAAGTTGAGGTAATTGACGCCTCCAATTGTTATGTGCTTCCTGCTTTTATTGATTCTCATACCCATACGGTTTTTGCCACTAGCCGTGAAGAAGAGTTTGTGGATCGGATAAACGGGCTGAGCTATGAAGAAATTGCAAGTAGAGGTGGTGGCATACTCAACTCGGCTGCCAAACTTCAAAATATGTCTGAAGATGAACTCTACACTGCAGCTATTGCACGCATCGAAAAAATGATTGCTGCAGGCACCGGAGCCATAGAAATCAAGTCAGGATATGGACTCAGTGCCGAAGGCGAAATAAAAATGCTAAGAGTTATTAAAAAACTAAAAGAAACCCTTCCGATTGCTATCAAAGGAACCTTTCTTGGTGCCCATGCCTTGCCCCTTGAATACAAGAATAATCCTGAGGGTTATCTACATATGCTGATTGAAGATGTCTTGCCTCAAATTTCCAAAGAAAACTTGGCCCAATACATTGATGTTTTTTGTGAAAGAGGTTATTTCAGTGTGGAGCAAATGAATATGATGCTCGAAGCCGGCGCTAAGCATGGGCTCAAAGGTAAAGTGCATGTCAATCAGTTTTCTGTGCTTGGTGGTGTACCCGCTGCTATTTCAAAAGGTGCCATTTCGGTAGACCACCTCGAAGAAATAGATGCAATAGATATCGACACCTTAGCCAAGAGTACTTGTATTGCTACGCTTTTACCAGGGTGTTCTCATTTTCTTTCGATTCCTTATGGTGCCGCTAATGAACTTATGGATGCCGACGCTATTGTTGCGCTGGCCAGCGATTTTAACCCAGGTTCGGCGCCAAGTTATGACCTCATGCATATTTTATCTTTGGCTTGTATCAAAATGAAGATGACTCCACAAGCGGCTATTAATGCCCTTACTATCAATGCGGCAGCGGCCATGGAACTACAAGACACCCACGGTAAAATAGCACTTGGTCGAAAGTCGCCTATACTTTTAACTAAAGAAATTCCTTCATTGGCTTATTTAGCCTACGCCTATACTGAAAATCACATACAGCGAGTATTTATTTAACTATTTTTGAATAATGCGCTTTATTTTCAGATCCTTTTTGCTTCTGCTACCTATTTTAGGAACCGCCCAAAGTGGCCCTCAAGAAAAAGAGTTGCTCTGGGAAATAACCCACCCCAATAGTCAGCTTAAATCCTACCTTTTTGGCACGTTACATGCCAATGACCGGGCACTTTTTGCACTTTCGGACAGTGTTTATATTGCCTTTGATAAAGCCAGTAAGGTTATTCTTGAAACTGATATCTATCAACTTTTTACAGAATTCGATACGCGCAATAAACTTCCCCAAACACGCTTTGACGACCAAGGAAAATCTTACACAAATTCCGAAGAAAGCTCCAAGACACTCTATGGCTCAGAAGATGGCATGCCTCAGTTCTTAGATGCCTATTTTCAAGTATTGGCAGCGCAATTCGGAAAGCCTGTTAGGGCCCTTGAAACCATTATAGATCAATATACTTTGGCCATCAATTTCAAACTATATGAACGCGATGTCTTCAATAACCAAATCAATTCATTTACCCAAGATAAAATGCTTGAATTGTATTTGCGCGGTGATCTTGAAGCTTTGAACCGTTTTATGAAATCTTATCTTTCTGTTCAAGAAGGATTGTACGAGCAAATTATTGTCAATAGAAATTTACACATCCGTGATTCACTCATTGAAATGCTCAAATTGAACGAATCGTTTTTTTGTGCCGTGGGGGCTGGTCATTTAGGAGGAGACGGGGGGCTTATTCAATTACTGCATTACAAGGGCTACAAAATTAGGCCAGTACAATGGCAAATTAGCAGCGTGCCAGTTGCCAGCAAAACAAAGCTTCAAAAATCTACCGAATACATCCAAATTGACACCCCGACAGGCTTGGTTGCAAAATTTCCAGGCAAACCTATTCGAATCAATCAAGAAGATGGCTCGACCCGCTATCTATACAGAGAATTGGGCCAGGGCAACACCTATGAGGTAACTATATACCCCATGGATTCACTCAGTTCACAAGATCAAATCGCACGAATTTATATCAATCCACCTCCTTCAGGTAAGATCACCAAGAAGGCACTCGACAATGGCACACAGATTTATCAAGGTCTTTCGGATACCTACCCCGAAGGTTTAAATCATGTGCAATTAATTTTCTCGGACACCTATTTTGCCGTCGTAAAATGCTATGGTGGAAATAAGTTCTTACATTCAAATAGGCCTCAATCCTTCTTTGAAAAAGTATGGTTTGATTAACTTGCAATGAGCCATAAAATGAAATTTTTAGATCAGCTTGCTTCCACTATTTTACAAAAAGAGTTTTCGCCACAGCACCTTTTTGTGATCCTTCCTTCTGAACGGGCTAAAAAATACCTCAGCAATGCACTCTTCAAATTAAATAGTGGGCCACTAATTTCACCTCAAATTTATACCATTGATCAGTGGGTAGTGCGTCTCTGTGATAAGCGCATTGCTCATCCAACTCAGGTTTTGCTCATGTTGTATGGTGTTTACCAAGAGTTGGTCCAAGAGCAAGCGCTGACATTTGATGATTATTTGTCATGGGGGCCTATCATGCTCTCTGACTTTGACGACATTGACAGGTATCTAATCGACGAACAACAACTCTACCAGAATTTGGCATCTATCAAAGCCCTAGAGAGCTGGCAAATAGAGGAGGCAGAATATTCTGATGCTCAAAAAAAATTCATGCTTTTTTGGGAAATGATTCCTAAACTTCATCGCGGCTTACAACAGGTCTTAAGTGAAGCCCATACTTGCACCAAAGCCCAGGCATACAGGCAACTTGCCCAACAACCCGCCACATTTTTTGACTCGGACCAATACTTCATATTTGCAGGATTCAATGCGCTTTCTTTGGCCGAACAAAAATTTATAAAGCACCTTATTGATAAAAAACAGGCAGAATTTATCATCGATTCAGACACCTACTATTACGATAATAAATTCCATGAAGCAGGGCATTTTCAACGCAAAAACAATGCTTTTTTCAGACTCCCTAAGCCTACGAATTTAATCCAAAACCTTGCCAACAAGGCCTATGATGTAAAAGTCATTGAATGTGCACAGCATATTGGTCAGGTCAAAGTGCTGGCTACCGAACTAAGTGAACTTGCCACAAGTAATTGGGGTGAGGTGCTCGTTTTATTGGCTGATGAATCTTTGGTACACGCCGCAATTCGCAACATTCCAAAAAAGGTTGGTCAAGCCAATATTACCTTGGGGCTACCTTTAGATCAAACCCCTATGCGCACATGGATTGATCTTTGTTTTCAATTTCAGGAAAATCAGCAAAAGTTTAAAACACAAGCCTGCTATTACAAAGATTTTCAAAGATTTTGCCATCATGCATTTGTTTCGTTGGCATTTGACCAACAAACTCAAAAAGAACTTGCAAAAGTTGAAAAACAAACTATCCAATTTAACAGGGTTTTTCAAAATACCCAAAAACTACCTTTGCCTGAAAATATCCTTGCCTTACTTGCCTTACTTTCGAAGCCTTGGCAAGAGAATTGGGCCGAGGGGCTTGCTTGCTTGAGGCAAATGAATGCCTTCTTATTGCAATGCATTCCAGAGGCAAATGATTTTGAACGTACTGCAATTCTATCTTTTGAAACGGCTTGTCGTCAGTTTGAACTGTTTTTTGATGCATCGTTTCCACAAATGAAACTCGGAAGTTTCAAAAAACTCTTTTACCAACACTGGACACGCACACATTTAGCCTATCTAGGAAGTCCTACTGAAGGTCTTCAAATCACCGGATTACTTGAAACCCGACTTTTAGACTTTGATCAGGTCTATGTATTAGGAATGAACGAAGGGAAATTGCCGCCCAATAACCCCATTCAAAGTATCATTCCAATGGATCTACGAAGCGCATTTGGAATGCCCAACAACCGAGACAAACAAGGTCTTTTTGCTCAACACTTCTACAGACTTCTTCACCATGCCAATCAACTTACCTTTACTTATACATCGGCAAGTGAAGTGCTTGGTAGTCAAGAGAAAAGCAGGTATTTGCTTCAGTTAGAAATGGAATGGCGGGCAAATAATTCGAAGGTCAAGTGGCAAGAATATTTTTATCAAATTCCATCTGCTACACAACAGCAAGTCCATACCAGTGTCCCCAAAACTATAGCCATTCAAGAACGCATCCTGAATTATTTTCAAAAAGGGGTATCGGCATCGGCACTGCGTAAATTTGCAAATTGCCCTCTAGATTTTTATTACCGATATGTAGTTGAATTTGGGGAAGATGAGGAAGTAGAAGAAGACCTCCAAGCCAGTACCTTTGGTTCTCTCATCCATGCCTGTCTTGAGGAATTGTACACACCATTTGCACAAAAGGATAAATACGGCAATCAAAAAAGTCCAGCACCGGGACCGGTTACCAAACAAGATATTGCCAAAATGATTACTAGTTTTCCGGCTATTTTGCGGCAAAAATTTTTGGATTATTTTGACCAAAATGCCGCATTATTTGAGCAGGGTAAGAACATGTTGAGTTTTGAGATGGCCCTAGACCTCACCAAACAAAACCTCATCAATGACCTCGATTTTATTTCTCAATTAACCGAACCGCTTTATATAGAGCAACTTGAGGCCAAACTAGAACTTACCCAATTGGTTGAATTTGGAGAAAGTCAAATTCCCGTACACTTGATTGGCTATATTGATAGAATTGATCGCATAGGAAACAAGCATTACAGAGTTATTGATTATAAATCAGGGAAGGTAAAACCTGAAGAAGTTAAAATGCAGGCAAAAAATGATGCCTATACCAACCTGACTAAACCAAAACACAGCCTTCAACTTTGCCTTTATACAATGTTGTTCCAAGGCAAATATGGCATGCTGCCCTCAGCAGCCAAAATTGTATCCTTAATCAATAGTCAAGAAGAATTCATCCTTTCCTATGATAAAAACACCGACCTAAGCATAGTTCCAGAACTATTCAACGAAGGGATTCAATCTTTGGTAAATATGCTTTTAGACCCCTCTATTCCATTTGAACACAATCCAAAAGCAGAATACTGTCAATTTTGTACATAAAAAAAACCTGGAATAGAATTCCAGGTTTTTCTGCAAGATAATTAAAACCAAAATGAACAATGCACTGTCCTTTTTACAAGAACGTATGCAAGGTGTTTTTGGTTGCTTAATACAATTCTAATTTTAGTGCTGAACGATAATCTTTGATTTCTTCGCGATTTATTTTATGCTCCGCATTTTTAAGCAAATTGAGCAAATAAAGAAGATTTTCTTGATCTTCGATCTCTATAGGGTATTCATTGCCTTCTTCATCCTCTTCGTATTGTGCTTCTACATCAAAACACTCATTTTCTTGAATGAATTCATAGGTAAGACGCAAAACCTTGACAACCAAAGGGTCTTGTTCAAGTAATGCCATTTCACGAAGTTCCTTTAAATCCTCTATGAGCTTTGGAGCTTCAAGACCTTTTTTTTCTATGTTGGCAATGATTGTTTCAAGCTTTTGGTTTGCACGCAATGTTTTCATAATTTCTTCAATTGAGCAACAAATTTAGTGCATTTCCCGAAATAAACATCTCCATGTAAGTAACATTCCCCAACTCTTTTACTTTCATTTCTATTAAAGATTAAATTTGTTGAATGGATATGGTTTTCCACGCCTTGACTATCGGACTCATACTTTCTCTGATGCCTGGTCCGGTTTTTTTTGTTTTACTTGAAAAAAGTATTACCAAAGGAATCAGGAGTGCACTCTCAATAGATTTGGGTGTTATACTTAGTGATATCATTTATATTTTCTTAGCTGTTCTTTTTGTAGAACAAATCAACTCTTTACTTTCAGGAGAGAACAAAGAATTATTTGACCGTATAGGGGGTATAATTTTTATTATTTATGGCGTTGTCAATTTATTTAAAAAAACCAAAATTCACGACGGTGATCAAGAATTGGAAGAAGTTTCTGAAAAATATCACTTACAAGAGAGTCCGGATCCTAAAAAGAACTTTGGCCTACTTATTGCCAAAGGGTTCCTTCTGAATTTTGCCAACCCATTGGTCATTTTTTATTGGCTGAGTGTGGTATCGGTTGCCAAGCACGAGAGCCATGCCGATAGTAATTTTTATTTGTTTTTATTTTTAGGAATTGTATTGCTCACCTTCTTTGCCATCGATATGATTAAAATTGCTGCGGCAAAAAGAATTCGAAACTTAGTGACTGTTGGCCTCCTACAAGCCCTTAATAAATTGATTGGGGTTTCGTTTATTGCCTTTGGCCTTTTCTTTATTTTGAGAAGTATCCTTTAATTTATGCGCATTTACATCCTATTTTTATTCGGGCTTATGTGGCAGTCGCATCTCGCACAAGAGGTGCAGGTGCTCAAGGAAAATCTTAGTCCGAAGGTTCGGATCTACTGGGACGCACAAAACAAACACCTGCAGTCTTTTGGCGCCTATTTTACAAGCCAAGCCACCCCTAAAACAACAGAAAAACACGGTAAATGGCTATTTTATTCCTATGATGGCCAACTTGAAGAAGAAGCCAATTATTACCGAAATCGGTTACACGGAAAAAGAATACAGTACTACCCGTCAAAGCAAATTAAGCAAGAGTCCTTTTTTAAGTTCAATGTGCCTGACTCTTCCTACAAAGAATACAGTGCGAAGGGAGTACTTTTGGTGTCGGGGCAATTTGAACTTGGTAGTCCGGTTGGTGAATGGCACTATTACTACGAGGATGGTCACCATAAATCAATTGAAATCGTACGCAATGATACGGTCTACCTCCAGGCTTTTTGGAAAGAAGATAGCCTGCATCAACAGACGATCAAAGATGGCAATGGACAAATCATCAATTACTATATAGATGGTGTAATCAAGGAATACTATACCTTTCAAAATGGCTTAAAAACTGGGCCATTTGAAGAACGTACTGCCAATGGTGTGCTATCAGTAAGCGGTTTCTTCCAATCTGGCAAAAAGGATGGGCTTTGGGAATTTTATCGCTTTGACGGCATGCTTGAAAAACGCGTGGGCTATCAGGCAGATTCATTGCATGGTATCTACCTAGTGATGCTCAATCGAAAAGATACACTCACTTATGGCAATTATGCTCTTGGACAAAAACAAGGGTTATGGAAATGGTTCAATGAAGATAGCCAACTTGATATGCAGGGTTATTTTGATAATGGCAAACAAGATAGCGTTTGGCATTACTATTTTTCAAATGGTCAATTATCCTATCAGGCCCACTATAAAGCAGACTTACGTACGGGGAATTGGATCTATTACTATCCCAATGGAGCACTTTACCGCCAAGGAAACTATCAAAATGATTTAAGAACGGGACTCTGGCAAACATGGTATGAAGATTCCACCCTACTCATGTCGGGTATATATCATGCTGGAAAGGAAGAGGGTGAGTGGCTTAATTATTGGGAAAGTGGACGCTTAAAGGACAAAACTACTTTTAAAGAGGGGCAGCTCAATGGAGTCTGGAAGTCATACTCACCTGATGGCATTTTACTTTTAGAGGGAACTTACAAGGATGGCTTTAAAGTCTCTGAATGGCTGAGCTACTACAGCAATGGCCGCTTAAAAGAGAAACAGCATTACAAAGTTTTTACACAAACGAACCTAGCTGATGGCATAGCTATTATGGGGCTAAAAGAAACAGTTAGCGACTTGCATGGATCTTTTGAATCCTATTCACAAATCGATTTTCAACTCAAAGAAACAGGTAAATACTACCATGGGCTCAAGCATGGTACATGGATCAATTATTATCCGGGAGGAGTGGTGCCTACAATTGTATCCCAATACCGCTATGGCAGACTACACGGAGCCTTCAAACAATTTGACCGCTACGGAAGGTTGGTATATGAGATTCAATACAAAAATGGACTCAAGGATGGCTACATGCTTGCTTACAATGAAAACGGACAACTAGTGAGTAAGAAGTTGTTTCGTAAAGGTCAGCAAATTGGCGAAGGAACCCAAGATGGATTTAGTCCTTATTGACTAGGCTTTCAATAAAACACGTCAGTTCAATAAAATCTTCTACGCTTAGCCTTTCAGGTCTTTGTTGCTCAAATTTTTGAGGCAATGGCGCATCCTTGAGTAAGGAACGCAACGAGTTGCGCAAGGTTTTTCTTCTTTGATTAAAAGCTAACTTAACTACCTGAAAATATAGTTTTTCATTACATGGCAGCGCATTTCGGTCGTTGCGCACACATCGTATGACGCCACTCTTTACCTTAGGAGGTGGAATAAAAACATGCTCGTCAACGGTGAAACAATAGGTAATTTGATAGAATGTTTGTAGCAAGACACTTATAATTCCATACTCTTTTGAGCCAGGAGCCTGTGCCACCCTGATGGCAACTTCCTTTTGAAACATCCCCATGATTTGTGGAATTTGATTGCGGAATTCCAAGCACTTAAATAGTATTTGTGAGGATATGTTATATGGGAAATTACCCACTACAATGAAGGAATCTTGTCCAAAAATCGAGGTGGGGTCTAACCTTAAAAAGTCGCCAAAAAGAATGCGATCAGCTTGATTTGGATAATTTGATCTAAGGTAATCTATGGATTCGATATCCACGTCTAACAACCATAAATCTATTTCTGGAATTTCCCATAAGTATTTCGAAAGCGCACCCATTCCTGGGCCAATTTCTAAGACCTTACGCGTCTGATCGGTCCAAATGATTTGATTGGCAATTTTTTGGCAGGTGCCGGCATCTTTTAAAAAGTGTTGGCCAAGTTGTTTTTTGGGTTTTACATTCATGGCACAAAGGCTTCAATGACATCAAGTGTCGTACGAAAAGCTGCGAATCTTCCTTGATATCTCGACAAGTGTTCTTGCTGCAAAGCGGGTGCAAAATCTTGCTGGTATCGATCCAATGCCAATTGATCTTTAGCTAAATAAAGTACAGCATAGGTTTGCCCACCTTCTTCTTCACCATTAACTCGTGAAAGTTTACACTCTAAAAAGCAACCCGTTTGCAAAACATCGGGGATGTGCTTAGATCGCATCCAATCGAGCCATTCTATTGCAGCCTCAGGGTCAATACTTACTGTTACGTTATATAATACCATCTCACAAAGTTAGTTAAAGGATTCTATTGCTTAAAATATAAAAAAGTGTAGGTAAAATTACCAGTACACTAAATTCAAAATAGTTGTACATTTACCTCAATCATTAAACACTCACCATGAAAAAACTAGTACTTTCTTCTTTATTTACAATGACTTACCTTTTCTCTTGGGGGCAGTCATGTACACCAGGTGCAAATTTTGTGGATTCGACCTATGGCATCTGGCCAGATACCACTCAAAATCTTCCGCCCGCTTTGCCAAATGTAGCCTATTCAACGGATATCAATTTTAAAGTACCTGCTTCGGTAACCCCTGAAATTGATCCAAGCGGACAGTTTGTTGGCTCTGTAATTCAACAATTTACGGTAGATGCCATGCAAGGGCTTCCTCCGGGTTTCGATTATGCTTGTAATGTAAGTTCTTGTACTTACCAAGGTGGTGCCAATGGCTGTGCCAATATCTTTGGAACCACTGATTCTGTTGCTGTTTTTCCTGTAACTGTAGATGTCACTGCAACGGTCTTGGTTGTTTTACTGCCGGGTCTTCCACCAACACCAATTACTCAGACAGTATCTTTTGACGGATACAAAATTGTAGTAGGGTCAGGTGGAATCATCGAACAAGTTGTTCAACCTCTTGGAGTTCAACCTAACCCTGCACAAAATTCCATTGAAGTCACCGGATTGATGTTGGGCAGTTTATCTTCCATTATTATTAAAGATATGAATGGCAAAACACTTACACAGATTCAAACCCAAGAAGCTACAGCAAATTTTGATTTAACGAACTTGGCTTCAGGTACTTATTTGGTAGAACTTACGGATGCTTTTGGAACCCAGAGACAAAAATTTATAAAGCTATAATTCAAAATGCTTACTTGAAAAAAGGGGGGCTCTGCTCCCCTTTTTTATTGTTTTGAATGTTCAGTTTTTCTATACAGCCCCCCATTTTGTATATACTTAAAGACCCTCTCGGTAAGTAAGAAAGAACAATCTTTGCCCGCGGCTAAACGTGCTCTTATTTGACTAGCACTTACGCCCAATATAGGCACATCATTGATCCAATGAATATGGGGGTGTTCAAGGTTCAAGGCTTCAACTTTAGAAGGCACATCACTCTGGCTAGCCCTCGGGTAAACAAAAATCTTATGTTTTGAAAGGATCTGCTCCCAATTATACCACTTGTGAAAGGTGCGCAGGTTATCTTCACCAATAAGTAAGCTAAACTCGTGCATTGGATATTTTTCAATGAGGTGCGTGAGCGTAGAAATGGTATAATTTGGCTTAGGCAGTTTAAATTCAATGTCAGAGGCGTGCAAATGAGGGTGCTCATAAATTGCTTCTCGTACCATGTCTAATCTGAGGTGATCAGCCAAAAGAGAATTTTTCTCTTTGTGCGGATTTTGAGGTGTTACTACCAACCAAATTTGATCGATTTGCGGGTGTTGGGCCATATGATTAGCTATGATCAGGTGCCCGACATGAATGGGATTGAATGTACCGAAATAAAGCCCTATCCTCATTGAGATATGAATTGCAAAATATGATTTTTAACTTCCGCAATGGCTTGAATTAAATCATCATTGACAACCACCTGATCAAAACCAGAGGCCAAACTCATTTCTTCGGAAGCTTTAGATAGACGTAACTCGATTTTTTGAGCCGAATCGGTTTGTCTTTTGCGCAAGCGCTCCTCTAGTACTTCTAGGCTTGGGGGTTGGATAAAGATAGATAAAGCTTTGGTGCCTAATTTTGATTTAATTTGGAGTCCACCATAAACATCAACATCAAAAACCACTATTTTTCCGTTGTTCCAGATGCGTTCCAATTCTGAATTCAGGGTGCCATAATACATCCCTGGGTATACTTCTTCCCATTCAAAAAAGGCCTCTTCTTTAATGCGCTGTTCAAAAATGGTGGGTTCCAAAAAATAATAATGTACACCGTCGCGTTCCTCTCCACGTGGTGGTCTTGAACAAGCCGATATTGAAAATGCCAATTGAGGAAATTCTTTTAATAATTGACCTACAATTGTAGACTTACCGGCTCCGGATGGTGCTGAAATAACTATACTGAGCTGATTTGCCATATATTAAAGTGCGTTTAGTACCTGCTCTTTGATTTTTTCTAAGTGATCTTTCATGATTACCACCCGACGTTGAATTTCTGAATGATTGCACTTGCTCCCTAGCGTATTGATTTCTCTTCCCATTTCTTGAGCAATGAACCCTAACTTTTTACCAGTTGCCTCTTGATTTATTGTTTCTTCAAAATAGGCCATGTGTTGAAGTAAGCGCTGCTTCTCTTCAGAAATATCTAACTTTTCAACGTAGTAAATCATTTCTTGTTCAAGTCGATTGGCATCAAGCCTAGTTTCATCAATTGTAGCCAAACCTTTTAAAATTCGATCCTTCACTTGCTGCACACGTTCTTTTTCGAAGGGTAGAATTTCTGATAATTCTGACTTAATGGCCCCCAGATTAGCACTAAGGTCTTGTGCCAAACCTTGACCTTCTTGACGTCTAAAAATTTGCAGCTGACTACAGGCCTTTTCAACTAGTGAGAGTACAACTGCAGCTTCTTCATCTGAGATATCTTCTTGCTGGCCATTCAATACCTCTGGCATGCGCAATACCAACGAAAGATAATCTTGGGTTTGTGTACCCCAGAGCTCGTTGAGTGACTTTAATTTCTCAAAATATGCCGTGGCTGCCTTTTCATTAATTTGACCGTTATCACTTTGAATTTGACTCTCTATATAGATACTTAAATCCATTTTACCGCGTACAAGCTGCGATGTAATTATTTTGCGAATGGGTGATTCTAGATCTCTATATTGAGCTGGTATTTTTAAGTTCAAATCTAGGCCCTTAGAATTTAAGGATCGAACCTCTACGGAAATTTTTTTATCATTGATTTGGCCGTTTGCTTTACCAAAACCTGTCATTGATTGTAGCGCTATTGAACTCATTGCTTAGTCGTTATCGATGAGTAAATCTGCGTCAATGCCTTCATTTTGTTCTTTAATAAAGAAGGCTATTTCGCTCATAATTTGCGCCTTTTGATCGCTCTGTGGGGCACGATCTTCTATGTATTCTTTGAGCAACAATTGCGACTCTAAAAGTTGAGATTCTTCAAATGGCCCAGCCATATTTTCGATAATCGTCAGGCAATCTAATGCCTCAAGATAATCTCCTTGGGTAGCCAACATGACAAAGAATGGAAGGTGTTCATCAAAAGGAAGTTTAGAATTCCAAATGGCCGAAAGAATCAGTTTTCTTGTAGTGGCATCTGTCTGATCTTGTAAATAATCAATAAAAACATCCACGGCATTAATATCATTTACATCAGATAGAAATCCAACAATGAGTTGTTGTTCGGCCCGACCCTGTGTTTTTAAGGTTTCGAAAATCAAGGGCAAAACCTCAGGAGTGCCATATTGTTTATAAATAGCAAGGGCGCTATTGAGCGCATTGTTGTCACTGCTTTTGAGCAACTGTTGTGCTTCTTGTAACTTTTTTTGATGGGCCTTAGAACTCATATGGCAAAGTTAAGCAATTCAGTCGCGTTGGACTAAAAATCGATGAAATGTGTTACTTTATGCAATATCTAGTGTTTATAAAAACATAAAAAAGGCAAAAAGTCAACTCAGATAACAAGCAATTTTGTAAAAAAGCAGACCTTATGAAAAAAATGCTCCTTCTTTCCGTTTTTGCAATCCATGTTTTTAGCTCTTGTGTACCCGCTAAGAAATACAATGAATTACTAGAGCGTGAAAAAACTTGTAGTGAAGAATTGGCCAAATACAAAAAAAGCAGTTCGGACTATGAGGTGTTGTCCAAAGACCTTCAAACCAAATATGATATCGCAGCCAAAGAAGTAAGCCGCTTGCGCGGAGATACTAACAATCTTGGCAATCAAATTCGATTACTCAAACGAGAGCAAGAAACCCTTGAAGCGCAATATGCCACCCTAGAAAATTCTTTTGATAAACTTAAAAATTTAAGTGCCAAAGAAACCGCAACCTTGCAATCGGAGCTCGAACAAAAAACAAAAGAATTACAACGTAAAGAGGATGCACTGCTCAAGTTAGATCAGGAATTGCAAGCAAAACAAGTCTTGCTTGTCGAGCGAGAGAAACGCGTCAATGAACTTGAAGAAGCCATTCGCAAGAAGGATGCAAAAATTCAATTACTCAAAGCGCGTGTTGCCAATGCCTTGCGCAATTTTGAAAATCAAGGTTTAACCGTCGTACAGAAAAACGGTAAAATTTACGTCAGTCTAGAAGCCAAATTGCTCTTTGGTTCAGGATCTACAAAAATTGAAGAAGAAGGGAAGTCAGCCCTTGTCGAACTTGCAAGGGTACTAGAAACCGAACGCGACCTCGAAATTGTCGTAGAAGGGCATACTGATACAGACAAACTGAACAGCAGTGTTTCGCCAAAAAATAACTGGGAACTTTCGGTTTTAAGAGCCACCTCAGTTGTTGAACTCATGTTAGCGAATTCCAACATGGCACCCACTCAAATCATGGCGGCAGGAAGAAGTGAATTCCATCCTGTTGACCCCTCTGATAAATCAAAAAACCGCCGTATAGAGATTATCATTTCTCCAAATCTCAATGAGTTGTTTGAAATTATTTCTAACGAATAAGCTCTAGTTTGTAGATCATCGGATCACATTCACGTGACCTGAAAGGTCTTCAAAAATGCCTTTTTTAATTTCATAGATGAGATACCAAGTATAAGTACCATCCTGAACTGGAGTACCCTTGTAGGTGGCGTCCCAAACAAAATTCAGCTGATCAGAGAAAAACACTTGCTCTCCCCAACGATTATAAATATAGAATCGCGCACTCATCAGCCCGGTAAATCGGCCATAAAAGTATTCATTGAGGCCATCACCGTCTGGAGTAAAGGAATTCGGAAGATAAATATACCGTTCGGGTGCAATGTCAATCCATTTGGAAATACTATCGATACATCCTTGCTGATCGGTGGCAATCAAGGTGATCTCGTAAGGGCCTGAATTGCCATAGGTATGGCTTGGGTTCACCAAAAAAGACCCATTGCCATCACCAAAAGACCAAGTATAAGACCAAGCATTGACAGAGGCATTTTCAAACTGAACGGGTAGGCCTTGCATCGGGCTTTGTTCTAGGATATAAAAATTGGCGATTGGCCGCACCACCTGTACCTGACTAACCGCAGAAACAGTAAACGTCTGGCATTCATCTGATACTTGAACAAAATAGGATGATGAATTTTGAGGGGCGACGGTAATTTGTGGGGTACTTTGCTGTGTTGACCATAAATAGTAGTAAGTCCCGTAGCCTCCACTGGCACTCACGTTCAATTGCACAGAATCTCCGGGGCAGATTTGAAAAGGTCCATTGGTTTGTACACTAAGTGGTGGGCTCAATATGCTGTAGGTAATGGAGTCCTGAGCCGAATTGCCACAATTGTCCGTTACTTCAATTTGGTAAGTGGTAGTTGCATTTGGAATCACTAGTAAAGAATCACCATTACCACTAAATAAACCATTGGTGGTCCAGGAATAGGTGTATTGACCCGTCCCTCCTAGGGCGGTTACACCAATATTTGCAGGTATATTGGGGCAAATTTCCACAATATCCGCACTTGTTTGAAGTGAAATTGGGGTGAAATTTGGGACACTTATTAAAATTGTGTCATAGGTAGGCGCCCCCAAGCAAGCGTCTGTTACTGCTAACCAAATTGTTTGGTTGCTCGTAGGCGAAAGGGTGATACTCTGCGTACTTTGCCCCGTACTCCATTGATAAATAAAAGGAGCTAGGCCCCCATTGATTTGGGCGCTAATGGTTATTGGGTCGCCGGGGCAAGCGATTGGAGGTGCATTCAAGGTTAAATCAAGCGGTTGGTTGTCTTGTATCCATAAATTTAAAACGAGTGGAGTGATGTTTCCACACGGGTCGGCAATTGGAAAGGTAAGCGTTAGGGTTTCTAGACCCTCGGCAATTGCATCTGGTAATGAATTTATCGTGAAGCTAACAGTAGTTTGTCCTGGGCTAAATGTGACGCTGGCAGGCACTCCAGAGTAATCAAGGCCATTGGTAGCTGTGCCGCTCAATTGGATAGGAATGGTCAGCGCCTGATTGGTGTTGGCTTGGCGTTCTAGTGTAACGGTTGCACTTACACAACCTTCTGCCATCCAATCAGGGTTGGTAAATACTTGTTGAGAAAGTGTATGGCTTATTTCAATTGGAGTTATGGTAGATAAACTAGCTGCTTCTAAAAAAATACCAGAGTCCCATTGGCCGTCGCCCACATCGGCAATGGCAATAATCAAATGATAAGTTTGCCCACATTGCACTTGAGATACTGCCTCGAGTACCTTTGTAAAACCATCATATTGAATATATTGTGCACTTTGGTTGTACGGGGCTGTATTTCCGTCACCATTATTTACAAAATAAAAGGGATTGGTGATGGCATTCACATTGTTGATAGAAACTACAGCGCCATTTGGCAGCTTGGCGATGTTTTGAAAACCCGTAATTCCTGGGCCGGAAATAAAAAATCCAAAAACATCATTATAAGTTGTATTATTAGGCGGGGCAAACTCAGGGTATTCATCTGATCCAAAGACATATTTAAAACGAACTGTATCTGCATAAGGCACAAAGTCAAATTCCAGGATTGCTGCATTAAAGGTTGGCGTTCCATTAATGGCTTGAGAGAGTAAATTGAACCCGCCCATATTGTTATCGACCCCAGCTCCTGAAGCATTGTTAGGTCCCTGTGGGCCATTGCCATTGGGTAAAGTGGTACCGGTGGTAAGCACAATGCCGCTATTGATACCAAGATTTGTATTGGCCGCTGTAAATTGTGCAATGGCTACAGGGCTCCCATTGTAAGTCACATTTGAGACCGTAACGCCATTTCCAAGCAATACATTTTGAACCAAACCTTGGGGGTTGAGTGCATTGTTGGTAATCAACTGAGCATGGTATGACGTCGGATAAATAAATCCGATGAGTAAAATCAAGAATGTAATTCTATATACCATCATAAATAATACGTGTATTCCCCAATTTCGTTGTCATTTTGCCACATTTTTTCAAAAAAAAAGGATGCCAAAGCATCCTTTCAAGTATTGTGCCAAATAATGGCTAATCTTTCTCAAATATCGGCTTGAAAACGTACCAAGCTAAAAATGGGAAGAAATGCATAGGCATCGCGTATCCATAAAAAATGAACTGATGCATTTCATTAGAGCCGTCGGTAAAGGTAAAACCCAATACTCCAATTAAGCTTGCTGTCGAGAGGCCTGCAAATAAAAAGGCAAAAATAAATTCGCCTATTTTTGGAAGCACCTTGATGGCTAAATAGTGGCCGAAAGTAGCCAAGATTGTTGCAATCGTGCACGAAATAAAAATTGCCAAGGTAGGAACAACATTGGAATAATCTTCCATGAGTTGGGATTCAATCATTTCACCATAGGCGTAAGAAACGCCACCTGCTAAAAGACCTGAAGATAAGGCCCAAATTATTTTCTTTGTCATATTTTATTTTTTTACCACAGGAATGCTTGCATTTATTTTGATCGTTTCAGCAACCCCGCTATTTTTTTTGCCAATCTGGTAATCAGATCGATTTACGCTAAATTTAGCAACAAAAGTTGCTTTATTGCCCTTCCTTGAAAAAGTAAATGGAATACTGACCTCTTTACTTATGCCATGCATTTGCAATTTTCCAATGGCCTTATAACCATCATTTGATTTTTCAATTTTGGTCGAAGTAAATTCGATATATGGGTATGTATCGGCATCAAACCATTCTTCGCCTCTGGCATGTTTATTTTGCAATCCATTGCCAGTATTGATAGAGGCGACTTCGATCTTAAAGCTCAACTTTGAATTGGATAATTTAGCTTCGTCAAAATACAAGGACGAACTGCTCATGACATCAAAAGTGCCACTTACATCAGGATTTGAAAAAGAAATTTTATATCCTTCAGTTAGTTTAAATGCCTGAGAAAAAGCAGTTAAACTAAAAAGGAAAGTAAGATAAAAAACTGCCGATTTCATTGGTAAACTAGTTTTGAACTACTTCCAAATCCGCAACAAGATTTACCTCATCAGCCAAACCTGGACTCACTTCTCCCATGCCGAAAGCAGAACGCGTTACCGCACCCGTAATGTGCAGGCCAGCTACTGGAGTGCCTTTATAATTTTTACTATTGCCTGTATGCACACCAGTCATTACAACGCTTTTAGTTACACCATGCATGGTAAGGTCACCTTCAATGGTATAAGTCCCCTTCGTTTTGGTTTCCTTCACAGAAGTACTTTTAAAAGCTATGCTCGGATATTTTTCTACATCAAAACAATCTGCAGTGCGCAAGTGGTTATCACGCGCCTCTATACCTGTATTGACTGAAGAAGCCTCCGCGTTTAGAATAATCGTTGCCCCGTTAAAGTCTTCGTTTGGTGTAGTTACTTCCATGGTGAATTTCGTAAAATTACCATGTACTTTAGTAATGCCATTGTGTAAAATAGTAAAGCCTAGACGAGAGTGCGCACCATCAACTGACCACAAACCAGCCTCAGCTGCTACGAATGAAAAAAGGGCGAAAGCGCCAACTATTCCAATTGCTAAATTTTTCATGTTATTAAGAATTATTTTTTTAGTAAAACAAATGATTACACACAAAGTTGCATTCTTTTTGAAATAAATCTTATTGACTTAAGTTAAGAATGTAATATGTGCTATGCTTTTTGTAGCACTTGAAGTTTTTCAAATGCGTCCTTGATATGGCGGATTGGTTCTATGACCAGGCGCAATTTATCATCTTTTTGCACCAAGCGATAGCCTGAAGGCTGAGCAAAGATGCTACTCAAAATGTGCTGAAAGTCAGCAGTTTCATAAAAAGGCGATTGTGGGTTGGCAATAAAATACCCTACCAACTTCTCAGATTTAATGACCAACCGCTCTAGACCAAGCGCTTGGGCCAACCAACGCAGTTCAAAAGAAAACAACAGTTCCTTGACCTCCTTTGGCAGAGGGCCAAAACGATCTATGAGTCCCTCTTTAAAATTATCGAGAGCTTTTTTGTCTTTGAGGTTGTCAAGTGCTTGATATAAACTCAGACGCTCAGCCACCTGATTTACATACTGATCTGGTATACGAACTTCCATATCAGTTTCAAAAATGCAATCCTGTACAAAGCCATTGAATTGGTCTGTAACACGCTCGTCAAAAAGTTCTTTGTATTCACTCTGACGCAATTCTTCCATGGCCTCATTGAGAATTTTTTGATACATCTCAAAACCTATTTCAGCGATAAAACCACTTTGCTCACCGCCAAGCATATTCCCTGCTCCGCGAATATCGAGGTCTTTCATGGCTATGTTGAATCCAGATCCTAAATCTGAGAATTGGACAAGTGCTTCAAGACGTTTGCGCGCCTCTGAGGTCATGATGCTGAACTTAGGTGCAATCAGGTAGCAAAATCCTTTTTTATTGCTGCGGCCTACCCTACCACGCAGTTGGTGTAAGTCACTTAATCCGAACTGATGGGCATCGTTAATGATAATGGTATTGGCATTTGAAATATCAATCCCAGATTCAATGATCGTGGTGGCAAGCAAAACATCATAGGCGCCTTCAATAAAATCGAGCATCACTTTTTCAAGTTGTTTGCCGTCCATTTGGCCATGGCCAATCCCAACCCTTACCCCAGGACACAAGCGCTGTATCATACCAGAAAGCTCCCGGATGTTGGAAAGTCTGTTATTCACAAAAAATACCTGACCCCCTCGGCCCACCTCATAGGCAATGGCATCGCGGATAGTTTCTTCATTGAAAGAAATTATTTCAGTCAATACAGGTTGTCGGTTTGGTGGTGGTGTATTGATGATGCTTAAATCTCGCGCGCCCATCAAGGAGAATTGCAAGGTTCTAGGGATAGGTGTGGCAGTCAGGGTGAGGGTATCAACAGAAGTACGTAGTGTCTTGAGTTTGTCCTTGACGGCCACGCCAAATTTTTGCTCTTCGTCTATGATCATCAGACCTAGATCTTTGAACTTAACACGCTCCGCCACCAAGGCATGGGTGCCTACCAAGATATCAATTTGCCCGGCAGCTAATTTTTTAAGCGTTTCGGTGATTTCTTTGGCAGATTTAAAACGATTGATGTAATCTACAGTCACTGGAAAGCTCGCAAGCCTGCTTTTAAAACTTCGAAAGTGCTGTAATGAGAGAATGGTTGTCGGGACCAATACAGCTACTTGCTTAGAGTCTGTAACGGCTTTAAAAGCAGCGCGAATAGCGACTTCAGTTTTGCCAAATCCAACATCTCCACACACCAAACGGTCCATGGGGCGAGGGGCTTCCATGTCTGCTTTGATATCTTGGGTTGCCTTGAATTGGTCTGGGGTGTCCTCAAACATAAATGAAGCCTCGAGCTCATTTTGCAGATAGCTATCCGGTGCAAATGAAAAACCAGGCTTGCTACGTCGCTGCGCATAAAGCTTGATCAAATCAAAAGCCAATTCTTTAATTTTTTTCTTGGTCTTGTTTTTTAAGTTTGACCAAGCTTGAGATCCCAATTTATTGAGTGTTGGAGCACTGCCTTCTTTGCCAGTAAATTTAGAGATGCGGTGCAAGGAATGTATACCCACATAAAGTACGTCGCCATCCTTATACACCAACCGAATTGCTTCTTGAGGCTTACCATTTACATCAATAGTCTCGAGCCCTGAGAATTGGCCAACACCATGATCTATGTGTGTGACGTAATCACCTTTTTGAAGCTGATAGATTTCTTTGATTGTCAGGGCCTGCTTGGCTTGCCTGAACCCTTCTTTTAACCTAAATCGATGATAACGTTCAAAGAGTTGGTGATCTGTATAACAAACCAACTTCAGACTTGGAAATATAAACCCCTCATGTAGCGCCAAGGGCATCGCACTGAATTCACCTTCCACGCCTATGTCACTAAAAATCTGATAAAGACGCTCAATTTGCCTTGGCTGATTTGAAAAGATTAGATTTTGGTAGCCCTCGGCCTTTCGGGCCATTAAATCGGTATGAAGTCGTTCAAAATCTTTATTGAAACTTGGCTGAGGAAGACAATCAAATTGCTCTTGATGTGTGGCATCGAATTTGAATATTGGCCCAAATTCAACGGTGCGGTGTGCTAGTAGCTGCTGTTCAAATTCTAAATGTGAAAAGAATTTATCTTGAGGAAGTGCGTAACTCACAGGGCCTTCATGTTGGCTATGTATTTCTACGGCGCGCTCGTATTCCCGTTTTAAAACTTCATAGGTGCGCGCCACATCTGAAAACCAGCATGTAGCATTGTGGCCAATAAATCCTAGAAATGTTTCTTGTATTTGAAGACTTTCGCCTGTTTGGATATTTGGCACCACATTAAAAAACTGATGACTAACAATTGATAGTTGCGTTGCGGGGTCAAAGGTGCAAATGCGCTCTATTTCATCTCCAAAAAATTCAATGCGAAATGGATTTTCATTGGCATAGGAAAAAATATCAAGAATGCCTCCGCGTATAGAAAATTGGCCCGGCTCATATACAAAATCGACTCGTTCAAAATGGTATTCAAGCAACAGCTCATTGAGAAAATCCGTGCTGTAGGTCTTGGACACCTCCAAGCGCATGGTATGCTTGACTAAATTTTTCTTTGTTGGTATTTTTTCAAACAATGCCTCAGGATAGCTAATAATCCAAGTGTTTTTTTGATCGCTTAATTGTTCAAGTACCTCAGCCCTTGCAACAACATTGGCATTATCAGTTTGCTCTAGTTGATACGGAACTCTGTATGAAGCTGGGTAAAAAAGTATACGCTTATCTTCAGGGAAGATCCCTTCAAAATCATTTAGAAAATAAGCAGCCTCTTCTTTGTCTGAAAGAATGAATAGATGTGTTCCCGGTACTTGCCCTGCTACCATTAAGGACATCAAAGATTTAGCAGAACCCACCAATCCTTTCCAATGCAAGCGGGCATCGTTGGCCTTGAGAGCTGCTGCGCTGCGGTCTAGGGCCGGATGTTTGGCAAGGGATTTGATAAAGGTGTTGTGTTCCATGTGGGGCTGCAAAATTAAGCAAAGTAATAAGTTCAAGGAAAATTATTGTGACCTTTTAGAAATTCAACGTTGTAAATAACAATAGAGTGTGAATATCTCCAATCGCCAATGAAAACTTGCCTAAGGGCAATTGCTAATTTTATCGAACCAAATTAGAACCCAATGATGAAGTATACAAACAAACACATTTTAGTAACCATTTTTATAATGGGTACAGGATTACTTAACGCACAAGTAGAAACAGCCGCAAGTGAAGAATCGTTCAAAACAGTTGAAGAGATTTCTGCCATAGACTTTTTAATGAAGGGTGGTGTTTTTTTAATTCCAATCGCTCTGCTTCTATTTTACACTACCTATGTTGCAGTTGAGCGTTTTTTGTATATCCGCCGCATGACAAAACAAAACATGATGCTGCTCAATGAGTTACAAACACAACTCAACGCCGGTAATATGAACGGTGCTTTAGATGTTGTCAATAGAGATCAAACAGCATTTGGCACGGTTGTTAAAGAAGGGGTGCAATCCATTGGAAGGCCAGTAACACAAATCGAAGCCAACATGGAAAAAATTGCCAATATTGAAATTGGTAAGATGGAGAAAAATGTCAATCATTTAGGTGTCATTGCTGGAATTGCCCCTACCCTCGGATTCATTGGTACCATTTCAGGGGTAATTAAAATATTTTACAACATTTCCATTTCTGAGAATGTCTCTATTGGTAATATCTCTGGTGGTTTGTACGAAAAAATGATTTCTTCTGGATCAGGCTTGGTAGTGGGTATTTTGGCTTTTACCGCCTACCATATTTTGAATGGGATCATTGACAACTATGCCCTCGCAATTCAAAAAATCAATCTGGAGTTTGTGAAACTAATTGACCCAAAAGATGGCAATAAAGCGAAATAAAAGATTCCATGCAGAAGTAGCTACCTCTGCATTGAGCGACATCATGTTCTTTTTGCTGTTGTTCTTTTTGATCATCTCTACTTTGGCAAACCCGAATGTCATTAAGGTGCCTCTTCCAAAGTCAGACGCCAATGAAAAAACACAAAAGCAGCACGTCACCTTGACGGTGAAATTCGACGAAAACCAACAACGTCATTTTTTTGTCAACAATGATGAATTTGCCTTGGATCAAATAGAAGGTATCTTGATCAGCGAAACCAAAAAATTAGGCGATAATACCGTTATTTTACGCTTGCCTTATGATGCACAAGTGCAAGAATTGGTAGACCTTCTCAAGATTGGTATGCTCAATGACCTTAAAATGATCATCGCTACCAAGGAAGGTTAATAATTAATATAGTTCGAATCATGGATCAACTTCAATTGGATTTTCTTCAGGCCAGACAAGACGCTAAAAAATCTTTATTTTATAGTACGCTGTGGTTGCTTTTTTTATTGGTGGTCACCTTCTTTATACGTTTCGATGCAAGGCCAGATCAATTGGTGGATACCCCACCCTTGCGTTCAGACGAAGTTATTGAAGAATTTCAAATTGATAATGTTGCGCTCGAGGATGTTGCGGGGGGCTCTCGTGGGGGTGGCACGCCGGGTTCTGGCAGAATAGCACCACCTGCAGAGCAATCTGAAAGGGTTGCCACGTCATCAAACGGAGAATTTTCGCACAACAGTGGCAATTCCAATAACAATAATTCACCGAATGGTACCAACAACACATCCACCACATCCCAAACAACCAATCTGTTTGGTAATGGCGGGAGCGGCGGTGGCAACGGTTCTGGCAATGGGCCTTTTGGCGGCCCTGGTAATGGCAATGGAGACGGCGATGGCATTGGCAATGGTCGTGGGTCCGGTAAGGGCCGCGTGAGGCTTAATAACGTAAGTTTGCCTCAGTATGAAAGTGATTTTGATTGCCGCATTGGTTTCAAAGTACAAGTCAATGCCGACGGGCAAGTAATTGGTGTAAGGAGTATAAAATCTGTAACTACCTGTATTGATGATCGTACAATAAACGATATCAAAGAGCGCATCAAGCGCGAAGTCAAATACAACAAAGATCCAGGAGCAAGTGTAGTTGAGATGGATTATACCATTACCCTCAAGGCAAGGTCTTAAACTAGGCCCATAGCCTTTTCAACCATTTCTTTCGAGCCAATATAAAGGGCTGCCCTTTGATGAAGTTCAGTGGGTTCGATATCTAATATCCGCTGATTGCCATCGGTAGCCAAGCCTCCAGCCTGTTCGGCAATAAAGGCCAAAGGATTACATTCATAAAGCAAGCGCAATCTGCCTTTAGGAGCTGAGGGCACTGCAGGATATATATAAATGCCTCCCTTGATTAAATTGCGATGAAAATCAGCAACCAAAGAACCAATATAACGACCAGAATAGGGTTTGCCTGTTTGATTTACATCTGATTGGCAATATGCTAAGTAAGCGCGAAGTTGGGGGTCAAAATCATTGAGGTTGCCCTCATTGACCGAATACAAGCGGCCATTTAAAGGCATTTGCATGTTGGCATGAGACAAAAAGAATTCGCCAGATATTGGATCTAAGGTAAAGCCATTGACGCCATTTCCTGTGGTGTATACCAACATGGTAGAAGAACCAAACAATACATATCCAGCGGCGACTTGCTTGTTGCCAGCTTGCAACATGTCTTCTAAAGTTGCTTTAGTGCCTACGGGCGAAATTCGGCGATAAATAGAAAATATCGTGCCCACCGAGACATTGACATCAATATTTGAAGAACCATCAAGTGGATCAAACAAAACCACATAGTTGGCTGCATGTGACGATGTAGCATCAAAGGCTAAAAAATCCTCGTTTTCTTCTGATGCGATACCACAAACCACTCCTCCTTCTAAAAATGATTTGATAAAAGCCTGATCTGCCAAGACATCTAGCTTCTGTTGGGCCTCTCCTTGGATATTCTCCACGCCTTGAGCTCCCAAAACATGATCAAGTAAGCCCGCTCTTTGAATATCTTGATTGACCACTTTTGCTGCCAAAACAATATCTCTTAGTAAGCAAGAAAGATCAGAGGTTGAATAGTTAAAATCTTTCTGGTTTTCTGTGATAAACTCTTTGAGAGAAGTGAGTTTTGGCATGCTTACATAGAGAACATATTGCTGTAATCAGAACCTAAGTGAATCGGATTCACAATTAAGGTTGGTATCAAAGCATCATTTGTAATGATATATTGTTCGTGGTTACTACCTAAGGCCGCAACCAAGCTATTGCGTTGAAGATTCATAATTGCTATGAGGTCGGCATCTACACTTACTGCGTATTTGACCACTTCTTTATCAAATCCAGCACTTGGGACAATTGCGCTGGTCATTTCAATGCCACGATCTTTGAAAAATCCTTCTGAGAATGTAATGTTGGATTTTACTTGATTGCGTAAAAATTCATCGGATTCAGCAGGAGTAACTACATGAACTTTTGAATTAAAGTACTTAGCCAAATTTGCAACAATGGATAATTTTTGCTTGGTTTCTTTATGTAAGTCCATTGGGACAACAATCGAATCGTATCCGGTTGGTTTTACTGCTTTTTCTTGCACAATGACAAAAGGAACTTGAGAACTAGTTACAACCTTGAGCGCATGGCTTCCTGTAATATGTTGCCAACCATGTGCGCCGTGAGTCCCCATAACGATGAGTTCTGCTTGGTGCTCAGCCGCAAATGCGCCTATATCTTCAAAAATACTTCCGATGCGCACATTTGGGTGCATCTGCACTCCTTCATGTTCAAACTTGCCAATGATATTCTCAAGTTGAGCCAAGGCCTCAGGAATTTGAGTTTCCTTAGAAACAACGTGCAGTACCTGTATTTGGGCGCTTAGCGGTTTGGCAGTTGCAATGGCATGTTGTAGGGCGATATCGGCCACCGCAGTGAAATCATGAGGAACGATGAAAGTTTTAGTCTGCATAGTTGAGTTTTTTACAAATTTAAAATAAAGTGTAGTAAGAACGCACTTGTTTTCTCTTTATTTTTGTGTGAAGCCTGCACTAATCGGCTATGAATTAAATGGCTATAATTGGAAAGCTTATTCAACGTAGTACCGCTATAAGTTTCAAGCGGATAACCCGTACTCGGGCAGATTACAAACAACAACTCGAAGCGCTACGCAAAAACATTGAATCTTCTAAAAAAACCGCTTTCGGAATTCAATTCCAATTCAATTCTTTACTGGCAAAAAATGATTTTGTTTCGCGTTTCCAACGTACTGTTCCAATTACGGATTATGAAGCATTTTATCAAGGGTGGTTGAAGGAAACGATTGAGGGAAAGAAGGATCATATTTGGCCAGGGAGAATAAAATACTTTGCACTATCCTCCGGTACAACAGGATCACCAAGCAAACGCATTCCAGTAAGTACTGAAATGATCAGGTCTTTTCAGCGGGTATCTCTAAGGCAATTTTCTATCCTGCACGAATTAAACCTACCCGATGAGTTTTACAATGCTAAAATGCTGGCAGTTGGGGGCTCCACCAAATTAAAAAAAATCAATCAACACTACGAAGGGGATTTGAGCGGAATCCTCAAAAAGCATACCTCGCTCATTGCAGCCCCCTTCACAAAACCAAACAAAAAGATAACTAACCTCAGTGATTGGAAAGCCAAGTTGCCCCAAATGGTAAAAGAAGCACCAAACTGGGATATTGGTATTATGGCCGGCATCCCGAGTTGGTGTGTGCTGTTAATTGAAGAGATTGTTTCGCACTATCAACTAAAAAGTATCCACGACATTTGGCCTAACTTTCATGTGTATGTGCATGGCGGTGTATTCATGGATCCATTTGTTGAAAGACTTAATAAACTTACCGGTCGTCCTGTCATTTTACTCGATACTTATTTGGCGAGTGAGGGATATTTTGCATACCAAACGAGTCCCAAAAACAGTGGTATGACCCTACTGATGAACAATAGTATATTCTTCGAGTTTGTTCCGTTTAATACGGAGTATTTTACACTTTCTGGTGAACTTATAGACTTATATCAGGCCTATACCATTAGTGAAGTTCAGCCCGGGATAGATTATGCATTGGTTATTTCCACCAACGCAGGGCTTTGGCGCTACATGATTGGCGACCTCATCCAATTTATCGACACCACTACCCATGAAATAAAAATAACGGGCCGCATCAAGCAGTTTTTGAGCCTTTGTGGTGAACATCTCTCTTTAGACAATATCAATAATGCTTTGCTTTTTGTTTGTAAAAAGGAAGGATTGTCAATTTCAGAATACACCATACATGCAGACGAGCAAAACTTACAGCACTGTTGGTGCCTTGGTTGTGATCAAGAAATTGATGCCGATGAGCTTATTTCAGCCATCGATAGGCAATTACAAAAGATCAATGACGACTATGCGTATGTACGCAAACACAGTATGCCTTTGCCAAAAATAAAACTATTCCCCACCCAAGTGTTTTACGATTTTATGGAGAGTATGGGTAAATTAGGCGGGCAAAATAAAATGCCAAGGGTATTAAACAAGGAGCAGGCAGAACTTTGGAAAAAGCACCTTAGCGCAAACGATTACCTTTAAATGCAGATTTCTTAGTAAAAGTGTAGGCAGCATTCACCTCAATTGAATGTCTGTAAGCAGCGGAAGCTGAACCCAAATCTGCATCATAAGACATCCCTAAGTCAAAAGCACCAAAATCTATGGAGAAATATGGTGCTATAGCTGCACTAGATCTGAAATACAGACCGGTAGTCAAGTATTTTGTGCTTACCTCATTGGTAATCTGCGAGCTTCCAAGTAATTGCATTCGATACATAGCTCCTAGCATGGTTTCATTATGACCACCTTGCCTGAGGTGGGTCAAGGAAATATGCATTGCTGAAACCTCATTGAGACCCAGTGTAAAGCTTGCAAAGCCAACAAATTTTTGATAAAGGCGATCTGCCGATAAGGTATTGTATTGCAAGCGTGGACGGTTTACATGTTGGATTGAAAGCCCAGTTTGAATAGACCATTGACCATCTCGGAGCTCTCCTCGAGAATTTGGTTCGTATCTGTAGGCAAGACCTAGACCGGCATCTACGAAAGCAAAATTTGCAAAATCATTCTCTTCTCCAGAAAAAACACTCGGATCTAGGCTTGACCCATTCCACTGAGAATAATACAATAACTTGCTGAAGTCTGCTGAACGTTGTTGAATGGCAGTTTGTAATCCGGCATCGAGCCAATGCCCTTTTGCCAGCGGAATATGCCCTGAGGTATTGATTCCGAATGATTTTTGAGTCATGCGAGAATCTCCACCTACGTCATTACTGAAAGCCGCTGCAATTCCAGCATAAGCACGGTTCTTTTGATTAGAACGACCAGCAGTAAATTCTGCCATGCCATAACTAGTTAAGAACTGTGTTCCTGAACCTATCCATTGATTGCGATTGAGCAGCGTGAGTTTCTCATAGCCCCTGTAGGTACCAACAAAAGCAGGATTTAAAAATGAGATAGTTCGATCTGCTTGGGTCAAATGAAAATCTTGAGCCCCAACGTAATTCAAAAGACCCAGCGCCAGGAGCAATGCACTTAAGAGTGTTCCTTTCAAATTCATTGCTTATCGGATTAAGGTAATATTACCTGTATATTTTTTAGTGGTTCCGTTTTCAAAGGTAACGTCACAAATGTAAGCATATACACCACTGTTACATGGTTTGCTTTTGTAGGTGCCATCCCATTTGAATTGCTTATTGGTAGAAGAATAAATCAAATTCCCCCAACGATCTAAAACTTTGAAATTTAACGAAGCTACATCCTTGCCGGCAATGATCTGATAAACTTCATTGAGGCCGTTACCAACGCCATTCGGAGAAAAAGCAGTTGGGAAGAATACTCCTGTAGCACACTCAGGGCTGCTGCCATCCGGATCACAAGGATCTAATGGATTGCTGCCATTGGCCACCTCTGTGCCGTCATTGATGCCATCGCCATCGGTATCAGGATTATTAGGATTGGTGCCTAGAATTGCTTCTTGTGCATCAGTGAGGCCATCAAAATCTGAGTCAATTTGGCAGCCTGGCAAGGTATCATCAGGGTCACAAGGGTTGAGCGGATCCGATCCGTTGGTGATTTCAGCCCCATCAGAGATGCCATCGCCATCGGTATCTGGATTGGTTGGGTTGGTACCTGCGGTAGCCTCTTGACTATTGGTAAGCCCATCGCCATCTTGGTCACAAGGTCCAGCATTTGGATTTGGAATACATGGATTGGTATTGTCAGGGTCCATTTCGTCCATCACGCCATCACCATCTGTATCAAAAATAGACGACTCGAGGGCGTCGATGATGCCGTCACCATCGGTGTCGAGAGGAGAGCCTACATTGCCTATTTCAGCACAATCATTTTCACCGTCGCCATCAGTATCTGGATTGTTTGGATCTGTGCCAAGAAGAATTTCGTCGACATTTAAACACCCATCCCCATCTAAATCAGGAACATCTGGTACAAAAACCGCCACAATCGTCTCAGGGCCGTTGATATTTACAAAATTGGAATCTAAAGTATTGGCAAGCCCCATTGGCCCATTGGTGATCGTCCAATGGCTAAACATGAACCCAGGATTTGGTTTGGCAACAACATTAGTTTGAATACCTCCAAAATAATCTGTCGTCCAAGGGTAGTTTGGTGGGTAAATTGAATTGACTTTAATTTGTCCCGCTCCAGCTGGGCTTACATCAAAGGTGGTGGCAAATGGCCCGGTTAACTGATAACAATCTATCAAGCCTTGAGTAAGGGCAGTACAACGGGTATTGATATAATTTTTCAAGGCCTGCACATTATTTTGCCAGGTAGTCATCGAGCCACCCCATTTTGCAATTTGTGCGGGCATTTCGGGTTCAATTTCTGCAAGCATGGAATCCAAAAGCGGAATCATGAAAGAACAGGATAATTTGGTATTCATAAGGTCAACGTAGCGTGCAATGTAATATTGCTCTACCATCGGATTCTCATTGATCAACTTTTGCAAAATTGACGTATGGCCTTGACCTCCTGGGTTAGGTAGATTTTCCACATTACATGGATCTGCATTCGGTAGAGTACTTGGCACGCCAGTATAGTTGATGTAGTGGCCAAAGGTTGCGTCTAAATCCCATAATACATAGCCCCATTTTTTATGGTCACCGGTGGTGTCAAGACCCCTCCACCATGCGGTATTCCAGTTGAGCCAATCTGTAGTAACTGTAACAGAATTGAGAACAAAATAATCGATCAAAGATTTCCAACTAAATAAACTATCTACATAGGCAAAATTGGCTGGGTTACCCATGTTGTTATTGGCCACAAAATTCTTGAGGCTATTCCAGGCCGGTGTTGCATTTGGAGAACCGTATTCTTGCCAAGTGCCTCCCCAAGTTTTGAGGTAATACAAGTCGTATTTCCCTTGGTCGTAGTATTCGTCCGTGAAGTCGTGGTCATCAGCTTTTTCACGAATTTCGTATACACCCCAGTAATTGCCATTTAGATATAACACACATGGCCTCCAAGTTCGCTCATCTAATTTTAGATCTGCTCTATCAGACAAGGTGTGTACATATGCATCCCTGATATGGGCGCCACCATTGGAAAAAGGATAATTATCGTTTGCCGCCGGTTTGAGAATCAGGCGCTGATAGGCATCTCGTGTCCGTTCTGGAAAAATTAAATGTTCAATGTCTCCATTGTGTCCATACTGGTCTCGGCAGATAAAATCAAAACCTCTTTGCTGGTATGCCCAAGAATCATTACCGTGTTTATTGAAGTTTCCTTCTGCCTCATCGATATAGGTTCCGTCTTGTTCAAATAATTCAAAAGAACCAATGCGGTTTGGTGGATTTTGACTCCCATTAGCCACAAGTGAGTATACCCCTTGGCTACATACAGAAACCACCGGAATGGAGTGATTCACGTTTATGAAATAAGTATTGGTTTCAATAAATGATGTCAAGGTGGTGCCAAAGGCCGCCGCGCGCAAGATTTTTGTAGTGGGAATTGATATCGGCCCTGAATAGGCTGTGGAAGAGGCTACAGGATCCGTACCATCTAAAGTATAGCGAATCGTAGCAGTAGGGTCAGCGCAGGTAATGGTTACGGTTTGTGGGCCACTGTAAAAACCAGCTTGTAAACTAAATACAGGCTTGGGGGGGTAAAAATTAACCCCACCTACGTTATTTGCATTGGGAGTGGGGGTTGTAAATAACTTAAAATCATTGGCACCATTACTTGAACGACCAACAGAATGGTTAGATTTGGTCAGATGTACAATTTTAAAAGAATCTGCGACAGTGGCGGCCGGGTCTGAAAGTATGATCCAATCTCCCGAAGTTTGAGAAAGGTTAAAATTTGGATGGTATTCATTACCGTTTACGGTATTGCGCTTGGAGCAAAAAACCATTTTGAAACCGTTTGGCGCAATCGTACCGCTCGGAATTTGCCATTTGGTGAGGTTGCTTGCCTTGTCTGATAAATACCAACCCGTAAGGTCAATGGTAGTTCCGGTAGTATTATACAACTCAATCCAGTCTTCGCGTTGGCCATAAGCATCGGTAGGCCCGCTTACATTTGAACATGAATATTCATTGATGACAACTTGCGAAAACGCAAGAAACGGGAAACTAAAAAGAAGAGAGAGTAGTAAGTGTTTCATTTAGCTTGGTTTAGCGGTACCAATATTACTTAAATATCAATTTTTATCCAAACAAATAGACGCAATAACTTGTGAAAAGTTGTTTTTTTGTTAACATTGCGAAAAAAAAATTATGAAAAGGTCCATTTTACTCTTGAGTCTTACCATTCTATTTTTTGGTTTGAATGGTTGTAAAAAATATGAAGGCGTTGGTGGTCGGAGTAAAATTACTGGCAAACTGACCATCAATGAAAAACTGTACATCAACGGTGTATTATCACAAACGGTAAGTTATCCGGCAGCCACAGAAGATGTTTATATCATCTATGGCACCCAAGACAGCATTTTTGACGATAAAATTGAATGCAATTACGATGGGTCGTTTAGTTTCGATTATTTATTCCCGGGTACTTACACAGTTTTTGCTTACAATGAAATCTTTCATACTGGCAATTCTGTGACCAATAATGACGACGACTATTATACCAAAGAACCGACTGCAAAATTTACCGTTGAAGTTGGCAAAAACAATACCGTTGATCTCGGTGAAATTATCGTATTGAGATAATGAAGTGCATTATTGGCGTATTTATTTTTCTTGCTTTTGGGAGCCTTGGGCAAAACAGCACCGTGTTTCAGGTATGGAATGAAGCTGGAATTAGCCTAAAAATTGACAAAAAACAATACATTGGACTTGACCTTAGTACACGTTTTGATGCTGAAGGCCTTAGTACAGTGTTTCCACAAGTGTCATATAAATATAAAATTAATAAGTACCTGCGGCCGTCAATTGATTACCGCATCATTGCCGATCAATCTAAGTCAGGGACTTTTGTGACCAAACACCGTTTGAATTGCAATCTTCAATTGAGTCATGAAATAGAAAGGGTTCAATTAGGTTTGCGGCTGCGTTACCAATATTCTAGTAACAGACTTGCCAGTAATTTTGAAACAGAATTTGGTCAAGCATTGAGAATCAAACCTACGGTCTCGTACAACCCGAAAAAATCGGCACTAGAACCAAATTTCTCAGCAGAGTTTTTTACAGGCCCAATGGATGGTCAAGTGGGATATCATTTGAATCGGATCCGATGGAATTTTGGCTTGGCTTATTCATTTGATGGGCCACACAGCGTTGAATTAGCCTACATGTACGACCAACGTATTCACAGCCCTGAATCTTTGAACAGAGCCATAATGAATTGCTCCTATAATTATCGGATTCAAACGAAAAATAAGTCTGGTAAGCAACGCAATGTAAAAACCCTTTAATTTGGGTTAGTCTGTGTAGTTACCTGCGGCCAATCTCGCTTTGACAAGCTCTAAATTTTCTAATTTCTTCTGACGTCTCGATTGAATTGCAGTCGTAGTAAAGTACAGGTGCTGACTTAAGAATTTCACCTGTATTTCATCCCACTCTTTGCGAGTTTTTATCTTGCCCATTTCTATCAATTCTTGACATAATTTGTCTGCTATTTCTTCAAAATCATCACGACCGAGATAATCTAGATCTGCATCACAAATAATTTCTTGTAAGTTATTGATAGGACGCTGTGGTATTTCTGTAGCATGGATGAGCTCCACAATCGTCTTGACGTGCAGTTCAGTATAGCCATATTTTGGCAAAATTTCTTGGGCCATTCGAGCGCCTATGGCCTCGTTGTGGTCATATTGCTCAATAAACCCAGCATCGTGAAAAAGTGCTGCTGTTTTTAGTAAAAAGAGACCTTCGTCGGTTACCCCCTCTAAAAGTGCAATGCGTTCTACGGATTTAACCACATCTTTGGTGTGGTTAATGGAGTGGTAATACAAGCTCTCAGAAAGATTTTTTCTAAGGATGCCCATCACATAATGTTCGGTTTTGTAATATTTAATCGAGCTGTAATGATGGAGTTTTTTAATTTCTTCAAACCTCGTATTGGGATAAAGACCTTCTCCATTGATCGAAAGTTCAGGTTTGATACGCTGCACCTCGTACATGTCCACTTTCACCCGAGACTTGGTAAGGGCCTTGCCCTTATACTCATACTCAAAATAAGGCTCAATGTGCTGAAAAGTATTGCCCGTAATAGTCACTTTACCGGGTTCGCCAAGCATTTCCATACGTTGCGCCAAATTCACCGATGACCCCCAAACGTCGTAAGCAAGACGAATGTTGCCAATAATTCCAGCAATCACCGGCCCAGTGTTGATGCCTAGCCGAATTTCCCAATAATCTTCATGATCTGCGATCGCTTCGTACTTGAGTTTATCCATGAAGGCTTGTATCTGAAGTGCTGCACAACATGCATCAATTGGGTTGGTTGAATTTTCAACCGGAACACCTCCTGCACACATGTAGGCATCGCCAATCGTCTTGATTTTTTCAAGATTATTGGCTTGAATGATTTCATCAAACTTTTGAAATAATATATCCAATTTGGATACTATCCTACTCGGCTTCATCGACTCAGATATTCGAGTAAAACCGACCACGTCTGTGAACATGATTGAAACCTGTTTGAAAGCTTGTGCTTTTACCTTGCCGTTTCGTTTGAGTTCAATGACGACTTGAGAAGGCAGTGTGTTCAGGAGCCATTGCTCTGTGCGGTCTTTTTCAATTTTTAAGAGTGCCTGTTGCTCATCAACCTTGTTTTTTTCTTCCTCTAAAAGACGCTTTTGCTCTTCAATTTTGGTTTTTTGCAAACGAATTTCTCTTGTTCGTTCGGCAATTTTTACTTCCAACCGCACTTGATTTCGCCTTGAAGTTTCTACCCTGCGGCGAATAAAAATGATGACAACAAGAAAAAAAACAGTGGCTACCAATAGCGATAGCCACCAAGACTGAAAAATGAATAAAATGAGCAACTTGCTCATGTTACGATATTAAAATTTATAAAACCAACTTGCCATCGGCAATGGGAAAGAATTCCCGTCAGTAATTACACCTGCCAAACTAATTTGAAAGGCCTTACTTTCGGTACGCTGAAAACGCATGCCTGGCATAATAATCAGTATATTTTGTTGAGGATTTACCACTTGCCAATCGCCCACCACTACTTGTTGTAAGATCCAACTATTCTGATCGTATTGGTATTCAATATTTTGTGTTCCATTATTGGTATTGTTGGTTGCCATAACGTACATACAATCATAAATAAAACTAGCTTTTTTACCCACTTTGGTTTGACCCGCCAAACCTATGATTGGCGCAGTTAATTTTACTCCTGATTTGAATTCGGTAGTTCCTTGGATTGGAATATCAGGATACTCCCCATTGATAGAAACATACGTACCTGGTGTAAGAATTTGCACCGGATACGTATAATCATTGCCATCATTGAAATGACCGAATCCCAAAGATAGGGTTGCATTTGAACGGCGATCTCCGTAGGTGACCATTCCCCAATACAAACCTCCTCTTCCACGGCCCGAATTTAAGTAACCGGAAGTGCCAAGTAAAGCCCCAACTCCATAATTGATTTTTGGATTTGCGGTGCCTCGAGTATATTTAAGCGCAAGGGCAATCGGAGAACCAATCCATGTGGACATCACACCAACAGAGAAATCTTTGTGCACCGCAAAATGTACTTCCGGACCATAAAGATTTACCATGGCATAATTCTCTCCTTTTTTTATCGGAAAGCAATTGGTGGTAAATTGATAACGTGTGGTAAACACCCCAGGGCTATTTACCTCACCGTCTTTTTGTACATCTTCTGAATAATCCAATTTTCGAATCGATTTGATATCACTTTTAGGGATGAAGACCTTTCCCAACATTTGTGTTTCAATGAGTACTTCTCGGCCGTCATCGGAAAGGATGTATCCAACGAATTCATTGCCATCGTTTTTGGTGACAATATATTTGGTGGTATCAGTTAGGGGCGTTGCAGTATTTGGTGCTTGAGCAAAAACACTTTGGCTACCGAAGTAGCCAAGTGTGAGCATCAAACAAATTCTAAAGAATATAGTTGATTTCATAGATTTAAAATTCAGTTATACGCAAAATTAATAATAACGTTGCGGACTTTGCTTATTAATTGGTTGTTTACTTTTTTGAACATTGAAACCCATGTTAACCCCTAAGAATCCGCCACCTCGTTGTGAACTGTAAAAAATATTTACCGGTACATTGAGTGCGCCCGCTTGGAAAGTTTTTCCAAAAGCAATCAAGAAAGACGTGCTCAAGCGTTTGGCGCCATCCTTGTCAAAATGTGTTTCAAAGCCAGGGTTGGCCAAGATATTGTTGTTTTGGTCCAGGATATTATTTTCATTGGCATAGATATCCCACTCTTGTGCTGTAAAATATCTGTTTTCAATTCCGTAAGTACCGTCAAGATCTAAGTACCCATAAGAGGTAGATGAAATACCAAACCTTGGGCCAAAAGCGAATTCATAATTTCCTTTTCCAAATCTAAAACCATTCAACAAAGAGAAAGATGGAATGAACTGACTTTGTTCAAGTCCAGAAATATTAATAATTCCTTCAACAAGTGCAGAGAAATTTTCGGTTCCTACATACTGGCCTTCTATTTGATAACCAATCATGGAAGTAAATGGTTGAATGCCTAAACCACCATATTTCACATCTCTAGTGGCAAAATCTCTTACATCGCCAGTCAGAACCGCCCCGCCGATTCGTGGACCCGAATTATTGACCTTACCAACGTTGTTAGATGTGATGATTTCGTTCTTAAATGCCAAGCGATCGCTAAGCACCTTATCTACGGTTAACCCATGCATTTCAAAAAGCACTATTTCTATCATGCGTTGAATTTCAGTTTCTTGATTGTCAAATTCTCGCACCGCAGACTTATACAAGGCTTGCCCTTTGACGTCAATAATTTTAATAGTAACGACAATTTTATTGCCCAGACCATCAATTGAACCCGACATGACATAATCTACCTTGAGCTCTTCTCCAAGTTTGGCCAAACAAGCTTGGCCATAACAGCCCACCTTATACTCTTCTTTAGCTTTGATGATTTCGTTCATATCAAATTCATCATAGACCTTATATTTATTGATTTTGATGAGCTCCAAACGCATCATTTTAGCAGCAGACTCTGGTTTGATAGTTAAGGAATTAATGTTCGGATTTGAAACTGCAATTGTATTGTTCGGTTGGGCAAGTAAGCTACCGAGGCCTAAAAAGATCGCTACTAGCAAGCTTGATAGTTTAAATTGATTTGTTTTCATAATTATAAATTTTATGATACAAAGTTGACCCTTATTCCCTACCAATCAAAACTGAATATCGGAAACTAAATTTAGGTAGTTGCGAAAAACGCAAGTGCTAGTCCATTTCCGGAATATCTGCTTCGATTTTCTTGCGAAAATTCAGAATTGTTTTTTCAAACTCAATGAAGAAATTATTGCGTTCGCGTTCATTGACAAGGCTTATCAGACTAGAGTTGGCCAATTGCTTATCTATGACCTGCTTGGCATCCTGCACATATTGAGGATCAGTTGTTTGCAAATAGTTCATAATGTTATGAGACAAGAACAAGCCTTGCTTGCCCCTACTTTCATAATAAAATGCAGAGTCAGCATTGATGGTTTCATTCAAATACATTTCAAAGGAATTCCCACTTGCTGGGGCTTGAGTCCCATAAATAAACTTTTTACCCAAATCGGCCTGAGCCCTCAGATGGGCAGAAAACATCATTAATCGATCGCAAAGAAAAAGGGCATAACTTGGGTCTTCAAATTGATTTGACTTGAAATAATACAATATTTGTCGTAGAAACCCACGCATAAGCTCTGGGTCGAAAATTTCTACTGAAGAGATGGTATTATAAGCTTGCAGTATGGACTTCCCCAATTCAAAGGCACGTTCGGTTGTTTTTTCATGATGAAACAACACATTTTTATAGTCCGGGATTTGCAAGTGTGTTTTGGCCCAAAAGAACAACTTAAAGCGCACTAATTGCGGGAAGTTTAAGAGCTGAAAAAAGTGCGTATTGTTGATCGTAAGCATGATTTTGGGGTCTTCGAGGTGCTTTAGTCGCTCGAATGCCTCAAGGATACCTTCCAAATAAGACTCCAATGAAAAGTCGTAGGCATTTAGGGGCGTATACCGAAAAATGACATTGGTTTTTTGTAATTGAATCAATGAATCGAAAGAAATATCGAAAGCCTTGCACAATCTTTTGAGCTCATCTATGGTAAGTGCAGTTTCATTGCGCATACGCCGGTAAGCAGCATCAGTGCTTATGTGCAAAGTATCACTAAGTACATTGCCCAATGATTCCCCTTGGGGAAGTTTTGCTTTAATGAGCTGCAGAAGTTGGTCTTGTATACTTTCCATTTAATGCAATGTAAAAAATTTAATCATTTATATAGGTACGTTCAACTCGAGGGGAAATACTAGTCAATATTTCATAGGGTATTGTCTGAGCCTGGTTCGATAAATTTGTAAGTGTTTGATTGGGGCCTATGATTTCAACCTCAGATTGCAAATTTGCTTTTGGAGCCACTACCATGATCATGTCCATACAAACCCTGCCAATCGTTGGGCAAAATTCGCCATCGATATACACCCCACCTTTTCCATTGCTCAAATTGCGCTTAAAACCATCGGCATATCCTACAGGAATGATCGCGATTTGCGTATCTGCATTTAGCCTATCCGAACACCCATAACCAATACATTCTCCTTTTTTGAGGTGCTTGAGTTGTGAGATATGACTTTTCCAACTCATTACTGGTTTGAGCTTACTCTCCACTTCTGGGTCTAGATGAACTCCAAATAGTCCGATCCCCAAACGGACCATATCGTATTGCGCTTCTGGAAAATACGCCGCTCCTTCAGAATTGAGTATATGTCTGTGCACCACGTATGGGAGGGCCAATTGTAATTGATCAGTACAATTTTTAAAAGTTGCGAGCTGTAAGGCATTCATTGGATTTGAAGGTTCATCAGCACACGCCAAATGACTGTAGATACTCTTTATGACAACTTCAGGTTGGGCACTGATGATTTCAATGATTTGTTGAATTTCAGATGGGCCAAAGCCCAATCTATGCATTCCTGTATCTAGTTTGAGGTGTATTGGAAAAGCCTTTTTTTGATTGGCAATCAAAGCTCGAATAAATGAGTCGAGATGCGTCAGTGAATATATTGCTGGTTCTAGCTCATAAGCAATGCAGCGATCAAAACCTTTTTCTTCTGCATTTAAAACTAATATCGGAACGTTGATCCCGGCCTCGCGGAGCAAGACTCCTTCATCGGCATAGGCTACACCTAAATAATGCACACCACTTTTTACCAACTGCTTTGCAAGATGAAGTAACCCTGCACCATATGCCTGAGCCTTGACCATCGCCAAAATCTTGGTCTTTGGATTTAAAATTTGCTGGTATTGCCTGATGTTATGATGTAGGGCCGAAAAATCATAGCTTACTGTGGTGCTATGCGATTTTCTACGCCATTTAGACAGTAATTGCTCAGATAATGTGACGTCGCCCTTGATAAGCACATAATGGTGATCTAATAGGGGAAGATCAGTGGGCATTTCCTCCCAAAAGTAGTACTGTTCAATGCTATTTTCTGCACATAATTGGATCAATTTTGATTTGAGCGTTGGAGTTGCTTGAGGTATAAAACAACAAACCATTTTTGGTTTATCTATTGCACTAGTTTTCAAGAAAGAAAGCGCTGCGCGAAAAGCTGTAAGATCAAGGTTGTAGGTATCATTTATAAGTTGCGCACCATGAAGGCCTTCAATAATTTCTAACCTATTGGCCAAAACTGGAAGTTGACTTATTGCATTTGCCGAGCACTGATGAAACTCAAGTGCACAGCGCAATGCCATTCTTGCATTATGACGTCTAATATGGTCATTAAAGGGAATCGCCTTGGCCAATGCTTCAAATTCGCTATTATCTGTAGATTCTATTGTAGTCGGATCGATTACCCATCTGGAGTTTTGAGATAAAATTTGAAGCGTATCTATATATTGTTCATCTGAAGCAAATTCGTGTCGAAATGGTGCAAAAAGCGAGGTAAGTACACAAAAATCTGGACAAATCATCCGAGCCAAGCGCTCCATTTCACCGGGTTTGGTAATAGCAGCCTCAATAATCCCTAAGTCACCTACCAAAGGAAGCTCAAGCAGCGATAGGGCTACGCCTAGCTGGGAATTGTAACTTTTAGGGCTGCGGTATACCCTAAGTGCGGGTGTCAGTAAATGGTATATCCATTCTTTGATTGTGGTTTTACCTAAAGCCCCGGTTAGGGCCAAAACTGGATACTCTAAACGCTTGCGATGAAAAGCAGCCAATTGCTGCAAGGCCTCCAAGGAATTTTGAACCTTGAAATAATAAGCGTCATTTAATGGTTCTGAGGGTAGGCTTTCCACCACAAAATAACGGACCCCTTTCTCATAAGCACTTGAAACAAACTCAAGACCACTCAACTGAGGGCCTTGCAAGGCAAAAAACACAAGCTCCTCGCCACTGGTAATCAAGCGGGTATCATAAGCCACCTGTTGGATGCGTCCACTTGATGGCATACTCGACACCTCTGCATTGATGATTTGAGCAAATTGTGAGATGGGCAGATCTAATTTCATGCAGTGGCTTTAATAAAACAGGTCCGACAAAGCGGTTTGTATTTTTCTACGGCGCCAACAAGTACTTGTTCGGTTTGCGAAACAGTACGGTGAGAGTACTGAGCCAAATTTCCGCAAGTAACACAAACTGCATGTACCTTACTCACAAATTCTGCTGTTGCCATCAGTGAGGGCATGGGGCCAAAGGGTTTGCCGGTGTAGTCCATGTCAAGTCCTGCAACAATTACCCTTACCCCTTGGTTTGCCAATTGCACGCAAGTTTCAATAATTTCTAAGTCAAAAAACTGAGCCTCATCTATGGCCACAATGTGTTCGCCATTCCAATGTTCAAGGACCGCTAAAGCCGAAGCAACCCGAATTGCCTTCCAACTTTGACCCTGATGACTTACCACTGCTTGCGCGTCATAGCGGTCGTCAATGACAGGCTTGAATAATATGATGGATTGCTTTGCAAATTCTGCTCTTTTCAATCGACGGATGAGTTCTTCAGTTTTACCCGAAAACATGGATCCACATATTACTTCTATCCAACCTTGCTTCGAATTTTCTTTATTAAATTGTTCTAAAAACATAGTGCGGTTGAATGAGATTGTGAAATGTTTTCTAATTTTGGTTCGGTTGCTATATTGCAACCTATCTCCACGAAATTAATAAGTTATCAGCAATGTCAGAAAAAAGTACCTCACTAATGATGAAAACAATCCTTGGACACCTTCAAAATGGTGTAGAAAAACTAGAATCTGGTGCTTTGACCCCTGAGGATATGGAATTATTGGTAGAAGATTCCAAAGAACTTTATGAACGCCTGGTTATTTTGCGATATAAAATTTATGAAAGCAACGTACTTGGGGTCAAAGAACCAATTGTTTCGGCCAGCATACGTCAAACTGAAATTGAAACGCCGATTGATCTTTTTGGATCACTTACTGAACCCGAATTTGAAGTTACTTATACTGCCGAAGATGAAAATTCTTTGGAAGAAGAGGACGTTTTGGAAGAAGATCAAGAAATTCAAGTAATCGATGAAAGTATAGAAGAGGAGGATATTCAGGAAGAAGAGGAAATTCAGGAAGAAGAGGAAATTCAGGAAGAAGAGGAAATTGAGGAAGAGAAAGAAGTAGTTGTTGATGATTTACAAATCGAAGCCGAGGAAGAAGCAGAGGAAGAAGTAGAGGAAGAAATCGAAGAAAATATTGAAGAATCAAGCTCAACAACTTGGGCCCCTGAATTTTCTGCTGACCAACCCATCTGGATGGCTGAAATGGAGGCCAACATAAGAGATAACCGTAGTGTATTCCCACTCGATAGCCTGATAGGTGCATTTACACTCAATGAGAAGCTCCAATTTATCAATGAGCTTTTTGATGGGTCATCGGATGATTTTTCGGCAAATATCAAACAACTAGACCAATTGGCATCTATGGATGCTGCTCGACATATGCTTGTAGAACTCTCTGATACTCATAATTGGGATACAGAATCAGAAATCGTAGAAGATTTCTTGTTTAAAATCTGTCGTCGTCATGCGGCTGGGGCTTAGGCTTGCCTTTATTCTATGGGTTCAATGTAGTTTTGCTCAAGTTTATCCATACCGACAATTCATTGATTCACTTTGTAGTCCGCAATTCTCGGGAAGAGGCTATGTAGATTTAGGCGCTCCAAAAGCTGCCAATTATATTGCCAAAGAATTCAAGCATATCGGGCTCAAGCGCCTTACAAAACAATATCAGCAATACTTTACTTTTCCCGTTCAAACATTTCCTGGTAGATGCAACTTTATATTGGACCAAGACACCTTGATTCCAGGGGTAGATTTCATAGTAGATCCAGCCTCGGCAGGCATTCAAGAGTTTAGGTTCAAGATTGTTTATTGTAGTGTACCAACGCTATACAAAGGTGTTGAAAATTTCAAACCCTGTCCAGCAGATCGCATTTTGGTAGTACAAACGTTTGGCTTCGGAGGAGATACCAACCAAGTTTTAAAAAAACGTTTGAAGGAACTCAAGCAATTTGCCCCAACTATAGAGGTTATTGAAAAAAAACTAACTTGGTCTGTAAGTCAACAACAGGGTTTGTATCCTGCCATTCAGGTGCTGTCTAGTGCCATACAAAAAGATGCCCTTCAAGCACAGCTTTACATTGATACAAAATTTATTCCCCATTTTGAATCGAGCAATGTAATTGGGTATTTGCCAGCTGCCAAAAAATGGAAGGAAAAACCATTTATTGTACTCACGGCGCATTATGATCACCTCGGGAAAATGGGCCAGGAGGTCTACTTTCCTGGAGCCAATGACAATGCCTCAGGGGTGGGAATGTTACTATACATTGCCCATGAACTGACCAAAAAACGCAATGAAGCTTATAATTATATTTTCATTGCCTTTGGTGGTGAAGAAGCAGGGCTTGTTGGCTCGAATTATTTTGTAAGCCATCCGCTCATTGACCTAAATCAGATAAAATTTTTACTCAATACAGATATAATGGGTAGTGGGGAGCAAGGTATTACGGTTGTCAATGCTACGCTTTTTAATGAAGAATTTCAATTACTAAATAAGATCAATAAGAACAGCAACTTTGTAAGTGAAATAAAATCTAGAGGGCCGGCAGCTAATTCAGATCACTATTTTTTTACACAGCGAGGTGTGCCTTCTTTTTTTATATATACCATGGGAGCCAACAAGAATTATCATGACATTTATGATACGGCCCAAGAGTTGAGCTTTGCTGCATTTGAACCACTAGCTAGGCTATTGATCGAGTTTCTTTTATCATTTTAGTCGGCGAACAAGGTAGCTTGTTTGCATGATTAAGACACACAAAGACAAGCCCAATAAATACAATACCAATTCGTTAGGTTGGTCACTATAAATCAGCGCCAAGCAGGCTGAAAGGTAACCAAGAAGTTGCGTTACACTAAGTACTAATAAACGAAAAGTCAGTGAAGTTACATCAGCTGTTTTTTTAACAAATAAGATGCCCGTACTCAGTAGCAAAAGCAGTAGAGACGCACTTTGAACCACAAGCATTTGTCTTAAATCAATTTGAAAAACATCAGTGGTTTGTAGGATAACAAATACAAAATGTACTGCGCCTAAGGTTGCTAAATAAGACCAGACGCCGATGGTTTTATTCAATTTAGTTTTCATTATCAAGCTGTTGTACTTCTTTGATAACCAAATATAGACCAATACCAACACCCGTTAGCCCTAAAATAACGGTAAACAAATAGCTGAAGTGATATTTATTATCTAGGTATACCCCTAACCAGGTGAATAAGCCAATAACGGCCGCCATTTGTATAGCAACTGTGCTGAGTCTGAGAAATGGATTGGAGCTATCTTTACTCATCAAATGCAGGCTCTGCATCTAATTTTTGGGTACTCACTCCGGCACGCATGACACATGCGCCTTCAAAAAATGCACCCTCTTCAATGTGCAATTTCATGGTTTGAATATCTCCTTTTATGCGAGCTGTTGAGCGCAAAACCAATAAGTTTTCTACAATGAGCTGCCCATCCATTGCACCATCGATTTCGGCATTTACACAAACGAGATTGCCGTTGATTTTTCCAGAAGATCCAATGATTACTCGACCCGCACAAGATACATTGCCATTGACTTCTCCATCTAGAAGAATATTGGTGTCTGAGGTCAGGTCTCCATTGATTTCGGTGCCTGCAATAATTCGGTTGATTCGGTCGGTGTTGTCAGTTTGTTGAGAACTCCCGAAGATGTCTTTTCTTAGCATGTTGCCTAGTAATTGTCGATAAAAAACTCTTTATAATCATCAAATTTCGACGTTTCTATCAACTTTTTCAAATTTTCTTGGCTGATAATGTATATTTTATTGTTTTGATACTCATCCAAATACTCTGCACCGGCCTTGTAGGCATTGATATAATCCCATGCTATCTTGCTTGTAGGGAATTCAGAAATTAAGATGAAGTTTGTTTCGGAGAGCGTTAATTTTACAGAAACTTTCACCTTTGTGGTTTTGAAAGCCTTGGTTGAAAAGTTGGCAATAGAAGTGCGTGCATCGTCAGCCTCCTCGTCTTCATCGAGCAGCACTATTGCAAAATGTGGTGGATTGTCCGAATAGGTAAAAATTGACTTTTTGCTTTCATTGAGCTTCACTTCAAAGGTTGAGTAACCTTTTTGAATTATTGCCAACATTTCTTTTGCACGAACGGCTTGTTCGGACTTGGGCTTCTCCTCTATCAAACGCTGAAGTAATGGAATGAGCTCTTTTTTGTTTTCAGTGAGCTGCCCCGTTGCTAAGACATTCAATAATAGGTATTCAGCACGGTAAGCGTTGGACGGTTCTTGATCAATGACGCTTTGAGTTGCCTGCTGAACTTGAGCATAATATGCCTGATCATATTTTTTTACCAAAGCCAAATAGGCCTCTTGATCTTTTTGTGCACTTTCTTTTTGCTTGATATAAAAGTCTGGATCTTTGAAATACTTAGCTGCATCTGAGAGAGGGTATTTGGCAATGATATACTGCTTGTATTCCTCTGCCTTTGTGCCAGCCTCATAGATTTTATATAACTGAAAAGCCGCAGAAAGATCTGTAGGGTGATCTAGATTTTTTTCAAGAATGGCAAGAAACTGAGCGGCTGCCAATTCAGATTCATTGAGTATTTCTTTGTACAACACTCCTGATGAATAAAGGGCTTCTAATAATCTTTCTTGTGAGGCCTTGAGGGCTTCTGCTGTAAGGGGAATATTCTTGAGTAAACTTTCAACACTCAAGGTATCTGACTTTGTAGCGGTAGTTTGATCTTGTGTGCTGTCTTGGCCATTGACATCAATATTGGCATTCAATACGATTCGTTCGCTTCGCCGCCAATCATCTGTATTTTCTCTAAGGCCCCAATTTTTTCTAAATTCATTGTAGCCATCTTCGCGCAATTTAGGATTGTTAAAGACAAACTTGTTTGCGTTTGTATTGTTATTGACCGGCTGACTTTGCTGCAGGGCAAGTAATTTAGCGGCTTCCTGTTCTTTTCTGCGTTGTTCGTCGCGCTTGATTTGTTTGATGGTTTCTTTTAAAAAATCTTCTCTATCTTTTTCTGATAAGGCTGCTATTTTTTGAACGGAATCTTCAAATTGCGCAATTTCAATAGCTTTTACAAGGTCAGCAAGCTTGATGGCCTTGCTTTTGATCATTTCACCATTCGGATAGTCATCGGTTATGAATCTAGCGCTTGAATCATAGTATTTTTGAGCCGATATGAAGTTCTTTTCAGAAAAAGACAAATCACCGAGTTTTTCATACGATTGCGCACGCTGACGCTTGTTATTGTTTGAAAAAAAGGCAGACGAAGTTAAATGCGATTTGGCGAGGGGCTTGTTCCCTTTATTGAGCTCCATTAGGGCCATCGCATAATAAATTTGATCCTTAAAGGTGGCATTCTTGGCGTCGCGAAGCATTTTTTCTAAGTCGGCCATGAGTTTATCATCACCACTTACAATTGCTCGATTGAGCCGTGCATTGAATGCGATTTCCGGTGCTGCAGCAGGCCGATAGGCCTTAGTGTAATGGATTGTTGCATCGGAAGTGTTTCCAAGTTGTTGATGCACTTGGGCAAGGATATAATTCAAGCGGGCTTTTTCCTTTGCATTGCTGCATTTTTCAATCGCCAATTGCAAGCCGATGATGGCCTCATCATATTCCTTTCTTCGCAGAGCTAAATCTGCATAAGTCTTGTGAATTTCAAATTGCAAATCCTTATTCATCAAGGGGGCTTCCTCTGGATTCTTATCCTTTATAAAAGGAATATAATCCGTGAGCTGCTTGTCATTTTGGATTTCTGCTCTTTCATTGAGTGCATCTAAAATGAGCTTGGCATCGGCATATTTCCGCTGTTCGATATTGATTCTTGCGATCCACAAACTTGCCGTGTATGCACTTGGATCCTTGACAAAAAATCGCTTTACAAACTGAAAGTTGTCAAGAGCTTTTTGATAATCCCTGCGATAAAAATAGGCCTCGCCAACGGTAAGCCAATTCTCATCGATCCATTTATTGTATTCAACTGTTTTGTAGAACATGTTTTCTGCCGTAGGCATGCTGTGATTGAGAATCACTTTTGCACATTTAACCACAGCAGTATCAATGGCGGGAAGCATCCCCTTGACTTCTTTTTCATTGGGGACGGGGAAAACCGGCAAAATGGTATAAAAATCCTCTTTACGACTATCTTGGTAGGTCTTTAGCGAAACGCGGAGCAACTCTTTTGCATTGAAATGCCCATTGTATTTGGCGGTAGTCTGGTGGTAAAACCTGTTGATCGGCGTATTATTTTCTGTTGAACAAGCCCATGACAAGAACAGAAGTAGCGTTGTCAGAAAAAGGTAAAGGCTTGATCGCATTGAGATTAGAATAAACATGATAACGCTTAAATTGCGTATTTAGTATGTAATTTACGCAATATTGGTGAAGACTTGCTGAATATCGTCATCATCTTCAATTTTATCTAACATTTTCTCAATGTCGACTAATTGTTCTTCAGTAAATTCTACAGGGCTCGTTGGGATACGCTTTAAACTAGACTTTTGCACTTCAATCTGCATGTCTTCTAAGGCTTTGGCAATGGTACCAAAGGCAGTGTAATCACCGTAAACGGTCAGTAATCCCTCCTCGATTTCAATTTCTTCACAACCTGCATCGATGAGTTCAAGCTCAAGCATTTCCGGATCCATTTGATCTGTGCGCACAATTTCAAAAACACTCTTGCGAGCAAACATAAATTCCATAGAACCGTTCGGTACTACTGCCCCACCCGCTTTGTTGAAATAAGATTTGACATTGGCAACTGTTCGTGTCGGATTGTCGGTAGCACATTCCACATAAACCAATACGCCATGAGGTCCTTTTCCTTCGTAATTTACTTCAGTAAAGGAGGCAATATCTTTTTGAGCTGCACGCTTGATAGCGGACTCGATATTGTCTTTTGGCATATTCTCAGACTTGGCATTTTGAATCGCTGTGCGCAATTTAGCATTAGTAGTTGGGTCCATTCCACCTTCCTTAGCAGCCATAGTGATGGCTTTGCCAAGTTTTGGAAACATTTTGGACATTTTGTCCCAACGTTTTTCTTTTGCTGCTCTGCGGTATTCAAATGCTCTTCCCATGTGCGTTTATTTTGGGCAAAAATAAGCAATTCAGTATGAAAATTCAAGTGCGTAATTTAGACTCAGGCCAAGATCTGCTCAATGTAATTGAGCAATGGTTCTTTACCAAAGCCAGATTCACTCGAAGTGGTGAAAACTGGAGGCAATTCAGCCCAATATTTGAGCATCTCTTTTTTGTATTTAGCCAGATTCTTTTGCAATGCCGTACTTGACAATTTATCTATTTTGGTAAATACCATGGAAAAAGGAAGACCTTTCTCACCGCACCAATTCATGAATTCGAGATCAATTTTTTGGGGCTCTAGGCGAGCATCGAGCAAAACAAAAATATTGTATAGCGTTTCCCGCTTGGTGAGGTAATCGGAAATAAACCGCTCAAAAGTACTGCGCTGAGACCGGCTCACTTTGGCATACCCATAGCCTGGTAAGTCTACCAAATACCAAAGCTCATTGATCAAAAAATGATTAATGAGTTGGGTTTTACCGGGGGTGCCAGAAGTTTTGGCCAAGCCCTTTTTGGAAGTTAACATATTGATTAATGAAGACTTCCCTACGTTTGATCTGCCAATAAAAGCGAATTCTGCCTTGCCATCACTAGGGCATTTACTGACTTCTGTATTGGAAATAATGAACTCTGCGCTTTTAATCTGCATGTTGCAAATTTACTTTAATCTTTTATTTTTGCAGCCATGTGAACAAACTATGTTTAAGGTTGTTAAGATTTAATTACCATAGCCATGGCAGAGTATAAGATTAAAGATATTGAAATTCTAACGGGCATCAAAGCGCATACCATTCGTATTTGGGAAAAACGTTATGGCATGCTTATACCCGAAAGAACGGATACAAAAATTCGCACTTATACCGATGCTGATCTCTCCTTTTTACTCAATATAAGTTTGTTGAATAAAAGAGGGGTCAAGATTTCTAAAATCGCCACCATGGGGACTGAGGCCATACATAATATGGTTGCCGATATCCGTTTAACAACATCTGTAGATAACGCCGAAGAGAAACTCATCTTAGCCCTTTTAGAATTGGATGAACAACTTTTTCGAAATACCCTAACTGACCTCATCAATGAAAAAGGATTAGAAGCTACTTTTACCGATCATTTGATACCATTTTTAGACCGTATCGGTGTGATGTGGTTGGTCAATAGCATTAGTGCTGCACAAGAACACTTTATTTCAAATCTCATAAGACAAAAGGTAATTTCCGAAATAGATAAATTACCGATTCCTGTTAAAAACAAAGAAAGTATTTTAATCTTCTTGCCGGAGCATGACTGGCACGAGATTGGTTTATTGTTTTACCAATATTTACTTCGATCAAAAGGATTTTGCACCTATTACCTTGGACAAAGCCTTCCTTATGATTCATTGATAGACTGCATTGAAAGACTTCAGCCTACGGTAGTTTTGAGCAGCTGGTTAACAGCTGTAGATGAACATTTCATTGTTGGCTACTTCAAACAGCTTCGCAATGACGCGCCACAAATAAGAATTTTAGCCGGAGGTGCTCAAATTCATACGCATAGCGCTATACTCAAAGACCTCATTACGGAGGTTAAAAATGCGGGAAGCTTGCTGGCGCTTTTTGACTAAAGCACCATATTTACAATCTTACCATGCACCACGATTATTTTTTTAGGCGTTTTGCCTTCTAACCACTTTTGTGTTTCCGGTTTTGAGAGCACTTCAGCTTCTACCTCTGCAGCGCTTAGAGAAAGCTCAAGACTCAATTTAAAACGCATTTTGCCGTTGAACGAAACCGGATAATCAAAAGTACTTTCCTTTAAAAAATCAGGATTGCAAATAGGATAAGTTTCATTAAAAATACTGGCAGCCTCTGGATGCATTAAGGACCAAAGTTCTTCACAAATATGAGGCGCATAAGGAGCCATCAAGATAGTGAGTTGTTCTAAAATGTGACGGTTATTGCATTTTTGCTCCGTAAGTTCATTCACACAGATCATAAAACTTGATACTCCAGTATTGAAAGAGAACCGATCCAAATCATCGGTAAGTTTTTTGATGGTTTTGTGGAGCGTTTTGAGCGCTTGAGACGAGGGGGCCTCAGTTGAAAGCTCAAACTTTCCATCGCTATGAAATAAGCGCCAGTATTTCTTTAGAAAATTGTGCACGCCCGTAATGCCCTTCGTATCCCAAGGCTTGCTTTGCTCTAGTGGACCCAAAAACATTTCGTACATGCGCAGTGTATCCGCACCGTATTTTTCACAAAGATCGTCTGGCGTAACCACGTTATACCAACGCTTGGACATTTTATCAACCTCTCTTTGTACGATTACTTTACCCTGCGCATTGGGAACAAAAACTTGATTGGCAAACTGTGGTTGCCATGCTTTTAGTGCATCCAATTGTATGCTATCGTCATCATTGAGCAAGTCGATGAGAATGCGAACCTCTCGGAACCCTTCCTTGTTGGCAGGAAGCATGTCTGCCGAGTACATCTTTTGATCAGGGCCAATAAATGCAATTGCCGATTTACCTAAAATCATGCCTTGATTGATAAGTTTGGCAAAAGGCTCATCAAAAGAAATAAATCCCAAATCAAAGAGTACTTTGGTCCAAAAACGTGCATAAAGCAAATGCCCTGTAGCATGTTCAGAGCCGCCAATGTATAGATCCACCTGCTTCCAATAAGCTAATTTAGATGCATCTGCAAAAGCAGAGTCGTTGTGAGGATCTATATAGCGTAAAAAGTACCAAGAACTCCCTGCCCAACCCGGCATGGTATTGTATTCCATCCTGTCGCCTAGTTGGCAAGACCAAGCTTCTTTGGCGGCCCTTGCAAGTGGCGGTTCGCCATCTTCGGTAGGTAAATAGGCATCAACCTCAGGTAAGGTCACGGGTAATTGAGTATCTTCTACGAGCATCGGCACGCCATCTTTGTAATAGACCGGGAAAGGCTCGCCCCAGTAGCGCTGGCGCGAGAACACTGCATCTCGCAAACGGTAATTAGTTTTTCCTTGTCCTATCCCCTTTCTTTCAATTTCATCGATGATGCGCTCTGTAGCGGATTTAATATCTAGTCCATTTAAAAAATCTGAATTGGCAATGACGCCCTCTTTTTCAGTAAAAGCAGACGCTGAAATGTCTTGATCTGCAAAAATATTTGGAATAGCCAATCCAAAATGCTTGGCAAAATCATAATCGCGTTGGTCTCCGCAAGGTACCGCCATCACAGCTCCTGTGCCGTAGGAGGCTAATACATAATCGCCGATCCATATTGGAATTTCTGCACCTGTAAATGGATGAATGGCATAAGCGCCAGTAAATGCACCCGTAATATTTTTAACATCAGCTTGGCGATCGCGCTCTGTTTTGAGTGCAGCCTGTTGTTGGTAGGCTTGAATAGTTGCAGCTTGGTCGGGTGAAGAAATTTCATTTACAAATGGATGTTCGGGGGCTAATACCATAAAACTCACACCAAAAATGGTATCGGGTCTGGTGGTAAAAACCTCGATTTGTAGGTTGCTATTTTTGACGACAAAATGAACGCTTGCCCCTTTGGACTTTCCGATCCAATTGCGTTGTTGTTCCTTCAGGGCATCGGTCCAATCGACGCGTTCAAGACCTTCAAGTAATCTTTCAGCATAAGCTTTAATACGCATTGACCATTGCATCATGCGTTTTTGCTCAACTGGATGCCCGCCGCGTTCAGATACGCCATTGACAATTTCATCATTAGCCAAAACAGTACCAAGAGCAGGGCACCAATTTACCCAGCTTTCAGCCAAATAAGCCATCCTGTATTGTTGTAATACTTCCTCTTTTTGCGCTGAAGTAAAGGAATGCCAAGTTGGGGCATCAAATTGTTGCTCACAATCGTGAATGGCAGTGGTATGGAGATTCCCTTCTTTTTCGAATTGAGCAACTAAAATTTCGATATCCCGTGCTTTATCAGCGCTTGTGTCGTAATAAGCATTAAATAGTTGCTTGAAAATCCATTGGGTCCATTTATAATAAGAAGGGTCTGAGGTGCGCACTTCACGGCTCCAATCGAAACTAAAGCCCATTAAATCAAGTTGCTGACGGTATCTGTTGATATTCTCTTTGGTAGTAATTGCAGGGTGTTGGCCAGTTTGAATGGCGTATTGTTCAGCAGGAAGACCAAACGAATCATAACCCATCGGATGCAAAACATTGAACCCTTTGAGGCGTTTGTAACGGGCATAAATATCAGAGGCAATATAACCTAAGGGGTGCCCTACGTGCAAGCCCGCTCCTGATGGATAGGGGAACATATCCAAAACATAAAACTTTGGTTTAGTGAGGTCTTCGGTAACTTTATAAGTGTTGCGCTCTTGCCAAAGTTTGCGCCATTTGGCCTCTATTAAGTTAAAGGTATAGTCCATGTTTGCTTGTAGAAAGCACAAAGATACAAAGCTTAAGGTTCATTACAAGTTCATGAAGAGAAAGTAAAGGCCGAGAACTAAAAGCAATAGATCGTAACTTCCCTTTGGAAGGCGCAATTCATGTTTGGCAACTAAAAGCCCAAGCATGATCCAAACCCACGGTAGTGACATATAATAGGCAAATAAAGTCAGCAGAAAAACCACCCCATAATCAGCATTAGTTTTTCCAAGTAGACTTGCTAGGGTTCGAATTTTACCTTGGTCTTCATCTATGTCTTCGATGTCTACTTGAAGACTTAAAGCAAAATAAAACAATAAATAGGGCCAAAATAGTAAGCCAGGGTGCCCTGCTATTCCAGGAATTAGATTTAACTGGATGAACCACATAGAAGCAATTAGAAGATTTTTTAAGCCCGGAATACGACGCCAAAAAAATACTTGCTCATAACTTAAGACTAAGGTCAGTTGGACTAACAGAAGGGTCCAAAACCAGAGGAAATCAAATACCTCTTGGTAGGCCTCAATGTAGAATGCTATTGGATACAGGATCCAATGTAAAAAGTGCATACGGCCTAATTGCTTGTAATATTTAGTTTGCAGCCAAAAATAAATTTGACCGATCAAGAAAGCTTGGGTGATTGATCTAGAAAATAGGCTCCAGTTAAATGTGAGGGGTGGGTTTTCCCAAACAAATAAGCCGTAACTGAATACGAATACAAACATGGCCAATAGCCCATTGCGCAGAAAACTACTTTTCAATGACATCGGCAATTTCTTGTGGGGTGAGTAGCTGTAAAGGGGCTAAAGCATGAGCCTTGGGGCCTAAAGAGGCCCACCTGCCGGGATGAATTGGCTTTTGCTCTTCAAAAAGACCTATCGCACGTATGCCGCTGAGTCCGGCCAAGTGATAAGGGCCCGTTGAACAGGCGACTAGGGCCTTTGCCTTGGCAATGTTGGCTATAAAAGTAGCCAAATCCCAGAGGCCAGTGGCGTCAAAAATATTTGGATCCTGGGGAATTTGATCTCTAAATTGTAAACCTTCTTTTTCGGTACCCGTAAAATAGACTTTGTACCCCTTGTTTGTCAAGATTTGAGCAAGTGACATATACTTTTCAATAGGGTACTCAAGCCCATTCCCATGAGACTTCGGATGCAACAATATGACCAAAGACCAGTCTTCAGATAAATTCTCTTGTATGGGCTTTTGTGTATTTGTGAAATATTGTTTTTGGATGTCATCCCAACTGGGAATTTGCTCTATTCCTAAAGGTGTAAGCAATTTAAAATTCAATTGAGCCTCGTGAAGATCTGAGCGGAACCTAGAAAAACGCGGCCTGGCATTGCAATAAAACCAATGATGCCAACGGTGTGCGGTACCAATACGTAGCCGAATTCTTGCTTGCTTACACCAAAAAGCCACACGCCTATTTGGATACAAATGGAGCACAACAGAGAAAGTACCAAGTACTTCCCTCCTCTTGTTACTTTGAAGATTTTCTAAATCTTCTAACAGAAGAATTGAATCGATTGCATCGAATTTGGCAAGCACCGCTTTGGTATACTCTCTGCACAAAAAAACCAGTTCGGCATTTGGAAACTCTGATCTAAGGGCCCTGCATACAGGAAGTGTCAGACAAACATCTCCAATGCCATCCGTACGGCTGATCAGTATTTTTTGTGAACTAGGCATCTTGCCAATGTTTGCGCAAGCGTGCATATTTTTGATTGGTACCATATGCACTACGGACTGCAATGTGCCATCCGGCGGTTCCATCAAGAAAGCCTAACTTGATGATGTAGCTCTTGATAAACTGCGCTGCCGTTTTTATTCCAATCTTAAGTAAATTACTCTTGATTTTTTTTGCAAACAATTCCTTGGCTGCTATCTCAGAAAAATAGGCAATCTGCTTGAAATGATCTTCTTTGGTATAATAAGAATAATGCAACAAATCTCCTCGGAGATGTTGCAAAGGGAGCTGAGCATCAGGTATTAATTTATCATGGGGATTGGTTCCACCCCACTGTGCATTTTCTTTGGATACCAAGCGAAGTTTGGTGTCTGGATACCAACCGCTATGATGAATCCACTTGCCACAATAATTCGTCAGTCGGTTCATGGTATAGCCGCCTTTGACAGGTGAAGAATTTTTTATATCAAGGATCGAGGCCTTGAGCTTGGGGCTTAAGGCCTCGTCGGCATCTAAAGACAGCACCCACCCATGTTGTGCGCGTTTCAGCGCCTCATTTTTTTGTTGGATGTGGCCTTCAAATGGATGCTGTTCAAAGCGCGCTCCAAACTCTTTACAAATAGCTTCTGTTTGGTCTGTAGAAAATGAATCCAAAACCAATATTTCATCGCAAACACCCTCTAAAGATTGAAGGCAGCGGCGAATATTGCGCTCCTCATTGAAAGTAATAATGACTCCAGAGAGCTTCATTTGGACTACTTTACACGGATTCTTTGACCAATATTAATGGTGTTGATTTTAATACCCGGATTGAGTCTTTGCAATTGGGCCTGGGTCAAATTATGGCGCTGGGCTATTTTTGAGAAGGTGTCTCCAGCACGAACGGTGTAATATTTCTTAACAGGAGGAGGTGGCGGTGTTGTTTGCTTTACAGGTGCGGATTGGTCACTGTAAATGGTAAGTTTTTGCCCGACATAAATATTGGTAGTCCGCAAGGCGTTCCACTCCATAACTTGTTCTACCGAAACATTGTAGCGAAGCGCTATTTGACGCAAATTTTCTCCACTTTTCACTTTGTGATAAATCAAATTATTTGCAGGCTGTGTTTGGGTAGACGTACTGTCTTTGGTTGCCTCCGTTTGCGTAATGCTTTGCTGTGCAGCATCGCTCGTGTCTGAGCTTTGATTAGGGGTCTCTATAGCCGGCTTAGGATGATAGATAGCTTCTTCAAGTAAATAAAGCGAATCCTCGTAACCCACTATGAGTCCTATTTTCTCTAGTGGCCCTGTGATGCATCTAGCAGGGGTCATTTTTGGAATGTAGGTAGTTTTGTATACCGGATTAAGGCTTTGAATTTCTGCCAAATCCCAGTCCACGAGTTTAGCAATTGTTTGCATATGTATGCCATCTCGTAGGCACATAGTATCGAGTTGGGCATTATGGATCTTAGATTCCATCGGGATAATATTGTACTGCGCATGGTAGGTCATCATGTAGGCAGCGGCAATGAAGTTTGGAACATAGCCTTGTGTTTCCTTAGGCAAATAAGGACGAACTTCCCAATAGGTGGTTTTACCACCGGATCTCCGAATAGCATTGTTTACATTCCCTGGGCCAGCATTGTAGGCTGCAAGTGCCAAGTTCCAATCACCATAAATGCCATAGAGTTGTTTAAGGTAACGACAAGCAGCATCGGTAGCTTTTTCTGGGTCCATGCGTTCGTCGATGTATGAATTTTCCTTCAGGCCAAAATAAAGTCCTGTTTTATACATAAATTGCCAAAGTCCTAGCGCACCGGCCCTTGATTTTACTTGAGGGCGCAAACCGCTTTCGATGACAGATAAATAACGCAATTCATGAGGCAATCCATATTCGGAAAGTTTTTCTTCAAACAAATCAAAATAGAGTGCCGACCGACCCAAGGCAACGCGTATGAAACCACGGCGCTGATTCTCAAAAAAATGAATGGTTGAAAGTGTTGTAGAATTACAATCTAGGTGGAATGGGGTGAGTTCATTCATTTGTGCAAGCCTTTCACAAATCACCGAATCAGAAAAAGTTGGTATTTGGCCCGGCGTGTATTTGAGCGCAGTGATAATGGAATCATAACGATTTGAATTGGCATAATCTGCGTAAAACAAACCTAAACTCTGCTGCACTACATTTACAAAAGGATCTGGATCAAGCGTGTCAGAAGGAGTTTTAAGGTGCGCAGGCTTTTGCGCAAATACAATCGAACTACTCAAAAGTAAAATATAGAACCAGAGCCAATTTTTCATGTGATATCTTGGAGTTTTGTTGCCGAGTAAAACAAGAGATCTTCTTCAAAATCTCGGGCCATTAATTGTATACCGTATGGCAATCCATTTGAGTGTACACCAAATGGAATGCTCAAAGCCGGATTACCAGTAAGGTTGGCATGAACTGTAAAGATGTCTTGTAGATACATTTGTATTGGATCTTTTACTGAATTCATCTCAAAAGCGGTGGTGGGTGTTGTGGGCATCAACAGCACATCACAATCTTGCAGCATTGCATTGGTATGGTCCTTTAACATCCGCCTTACCTGCATAGCCTTGGTGTAATAGGCATCATAATAGCCATGAGACAAGACAAAGGTGCCTGTCATGATTCGGCGTTGAACCTCTGGGCCAAAACCTTCACTACGCGACTTCACATAAGTTTGCTCTACTCCTTGGGCTTCAGTACTCCTGTAACCGTAATGAACACCATCAAAACGGGCCAAATTCGAAGAAGCTTCAGCAGTAGTGAGTACATAGTAAGTAGGCACCATATAATCCAAATATGGAAAACTTTTCTCTATAATTTGATGCCCTGCATTCTTTAGCCCTTCGAGAGTTGCATTCAGTTTTGCTTTGATCTCGGCATCGAGCCCAGGGTGTTCGATGCATTCTGTAATGACCCCAATCTTTAATTTTTCTGAAAAATTTGTTCGAATGTCATAGGGTTTACTCGAACTTGTGGCATCGTAGGCATCTAAGCCTGCAGTAATCTGAAGTAAAAGTTCTGTGTCTTTAATTTCATTGGTAAAAAACCCAATTTGGTCAAAGGAAGAGGCATAGGCAATTAAACCATAACGACTCAGCCTTCCGTAGGTGGGTTTGATGCCATAGGTGCCTGTCCAAGAAGCTGGTTGGCGCACCGAACCGCCAGTATCTGACCCAAGAGATACAGTGCAAAGTTGTGCAGCTACGGCTACAGCACTGCCACCTGAAGATCCGCCGGGTACGTACTTAGGATTCCAATTGTTTTTAACCGGACCGAAAGCTGAATTTTCATTTGAACTCCCCATGGCAAATTCGTCACAGTTCAGGCGCCCAATGACAATTGCATCTTCGTCTAGAATTCTTTGTAGTACTGTTGAGGTGAATATGGACTCAAAGCCATTTAATATTTTTGAGGCCGCAGAAACCTTATGACCTTTGTAACAGATATTGTCTTTGATACCAACAATTACGCCCGCAAGTTTTCCTGCGGTGCCATTTTTAATTTTTAGATCAACGGCCTTTGCTTGCTGCCTTGCTGAATCTGAAAATACCTCTAAAAATGCATTTAAATCTTGATTGGCTGCAATGAGCGCCAAGTGTTCTTCGACGAGTTCTAATGCCGATTTGCCAGCATGCAGTGCATCCTGAATTGCTGAGATAGATCGGTACATGCCTTTATTTGTCTTCTTTAGAGATCTCGGAAGTAGAATGGTTTTCTGGGGCGTCTCCTTTAGAGGCGTCTTTGAATTCTTTCACGCCTTGGCCAAGACCTCTCATGAGTTCAGGAATTTTCTTTCCTCCAAAGAAAAGAATAACTATCACAAGAATAATGATGATTTGAGGCACTCCAATGACCCCAGATTCGATTGTATTAAAGCTTTCCATATTGACCATGATTCAATTTTTATACGTACAAATATACGATTAAAGCACGTGTTAAAGCATCTTACAATTTTCTTGCCACTTCTACTTCTTCGTATGCTTCAATGATATCACCAATTTTTATGTCATTGAATTTATCAATATTGAGACCGCATTCGTAGTTGTTTTTGACTTCCTTAACATCGTCTTTAAAGCGTTTCAATGAGCCCAAAGAGCCAGCATGTACAACAATGCCATCACGAATGAGACGTATTTTTGATGATCTTTTAATGATGCCATCAAGTACGTAACATCCTGCAATTGTACCCACTTTAGTGATTTCGAATGTTTCACGAACTTCAGCAGAACCTAATACTTTTTCTTCGATGTCCGGAGATAACATGCCTTCCATAGCGGCTTTGATTTCTTCAATTGCCTTATAAATCACAGAATACATGCGAATATCTATTTGCTCTGTTTCTGCAAGTTTGCGTGCAGGAAGTGTTGGCCTCACCTGGAATCCAACAATAATGGCGTCTGAAGCTGAAGCTAAATTGACATCTGCTTCTGTGATTGCTCCTACGCCTTTGTGAACTATGTTCACTTGAATTTCTTCGGTTGATAAATTCAACAATGAATCTGATAGCGCTTCAATTGAACCATCCACATCACCTTTGACAATGATATTGAGTTCTTTGAAGTCTCCGATTGCCAAGCGACGACCAATCTCGTCAAGGGTAATATGCTTGGTGGTACGCAATCCTTGCTCACGATACAGTTGTTCGCGTTTCTGAGCAATTGATTTAGCCTCCTTTTCATCGTCTAAAATGTTGAATTTATCTCCAGCACTTGGTGCTCCGTTGATACCCAGCACGGCAACGGGCTGTGCGGGGCCAGCTTCTTTAAGCGCCACACCGTGTTCGTCGTGCATGGCACGTACGCGGCCATAATAACGCCCTACCAGTACGACGTCGCCAATGCGCATAGTTCCTGCCTCAACAAGCATGTTTGTGACATAGCCTTTACCTTTATCGAGGGACGATTCAATGACCGTACCAACTGCATTTTTAGCCGGATTTGCTTTGAGATCTAATAGTTCGGCTTCTAGCAATACTTTGTCTAGGAGCGCGTCAATATTTAAATTTTGCTTGGCTGAAATTTCTTGTACTTGGTATTTTCCACCCCAATCTTCAACAAGGATATTCATTGCAGACAATTGCTCGCGAATTTTATCTGCATTGGCTCCCGGTTTGTCGATTTTATTAATGGCAAAAATCATTGGTACATTCGCAGCCTGAGCATGAGAAATTGCTTCTTTTGTTTGCGGCATGACGTCATCATCAGCTGCCACAATAATAATTGCTACATCGGTTACCTGTGCACCACGAGCACGCATTGCCGTAAAGGCTTCGTGACCAGGTGTATCGAGGAAGGTCATTTTACGACCATCCTTGAGAGTCACAGAGTATGCACCGATATGCTGAGTAATTCCACCTGCTTCACCTTCCGTAACATTGGCATTGCGAATGCGGTCTAGTAAAGAGGTTTTACCGTGATCTACGTGACCCATCACCGTAATGATTGGTGGACGCGCAATTAAATCTTCGGGTTGATCTTCGACTACGGTGATTGCATCTTGAAGTTCGGCACTGATAAATTCTGTTTCAAAACCGAATTCATCGGCAACGATTTGAATTGTTTCTGCATCCAAACGCTGATTTATTGACGCAAATATTCCTAATGACATACACACCGAGATTACCTGTGTAGGTTGTATGTTCATCATAGAAGCCAACTCAGATACCGTAACAAACTCAGTAAGTTTGAGGGTTTTTTCTTCGAGTTCAGCCATCGCCATTTCTTCTTGACGGCGCTGCGCATAATTGTCGCGTTTTTGACGGCGATTTTTAGATGCCTTTGATTTTCCACCTTGGTTTGAAAGTCGAGCCAGCGTTTCTTTGATTTCCTTTTGAATGTCTTGCTCAGAAATCTCTGCCTTTTCTACTTTAGGTTTATTGTTGTTGTTTGGCTGATGTCCCGGTTCAACTTTTTTGATACGCTTGCGCTTGCGCTTAGAATTGGCATCATCTGATGAAGAAGCCACCGGTGTACGAGGCTTTTCAACTGGCAATTCAATTTTCCCCAAAACCGTAGGGCCAGTAAGTGCCTGTCGAGTAACGCGAATGGTCTCGATTTCCGGTGCTTTTTCTGGTATTACAGGGGTTTCAGCTTGTACAGGCGCTTCTATATTTGTTGGGGTCTCAGGCTTGATTGTGCCCTCATTTTGCGGAGCAGACTCCTGTGCCTTTTGTTCGGGGGCAGCCTTGCGTTTGTCTGGGCGTGTTTTTTGATTTATTGAATCAAGATCTATTTTACCAACAACATTTAACTTTTTCTCTGCTGAAGTTTGGTCTGGAACTGACGGGGCAGATACCTCAGGAGCGTCGTTCGCTGCTGGTGACTTTGGAACGTTTTCGTTGAGCACCTGACGCTTGATTTCTTCAAGATTGATTTCCTCTTCGTCTTCGTCATCAACGATTGGCGTTTCAATTGGTTCTTCTGATGATTTATCTTTAAGAGATAAGGATTCACGCTTTTCTCTTCGTAACGCAGCTTTGGACTGCTCTTTCATACTCTGATCAGCAGCAAACTCTTGACATAATATAGCATAATGCTCCGGCTCCAAACGTGATGTTGGACTCGGGTCAATCACTATGCCTTTTGAACCTAAGAACTCGACGATTGTCGGTATTCCTACATTCAATTCACCTGCTGCTTTTCCTAAACGAATCGGTTTTCCCGCCATAATTTACTTTTGCGCTCCTAATTGGTATTAAAGTTATTCAAATTCCGCCTTTAAAATACGAAATACCTCTTCAATGGTTTCTTTTTCTAAGTCTGTACGTGTAACGAGGTCATCAATGCTGATTTCCAAAACTGATTTTGCTGTATCACAGCCAATAGCCTTGAGTTCATCAATGATCCAACCATCAATTTCATCAGCAAATTCTTCTAAATCAACATCTTCAATATCTACTTCACCATCGCGATACACATCGATTTCAAAGCCACAAAGCTTGCCCGCTAACTTAATGTTATTTCCACCCTTACCAATGGCCAAAGAAACTTGGTCTGGCTTGAGGAATACTTTTACGCGCTTTTCATCTTCCAAAATTTCCATAGTGGTGATCTTGGCAGGAGATAAAGCACGTTGAATGAGTAACTGTTGGTTTGTCGTGAAGTTAATTACGTCAATATTCTCATTGCGTAATTCACGAACAATGCCGTGAATTCGAGAACCTTTCATCCCAACACAGGCACCTACAGGATCAATACGATCGTCATAAGATTCAACTGCAACTTTAGCGCGCTCACCTGGCTCACGAACTATCTTTTTAATGGTAATTAGACCGTCAAATACTTCTGGAACTTCTAGCTCGAATAAACGCTCTAAGAATTCTGGGGCTGTGCGAGACAAGATAATTACCGGTGTGCTATTGCGCATGTCAACTTTTGCTACAACTGCTCTTACAGACTCTCCTTTTTTGAAGAAATCAGATGGTATTTGTTCAGATTTCGGTAAAATGAGCTCGTTGTTGTCGTCGTCCATGATCAGGATTTCTTTTTTCCATACCTGATAAACTTCACCAGTAACGATTTCACCTACACGCTCTTTGTATTTGTTGTAGAGTTGGTCTTTCTCCAATTCCATGATGCGAGAAATCAAATTTTGACGCAAGGCCAAAACATTGCGACGACCAAAATCGGCAAACTTGAATTCTTCTGTTACCTCTTCACCAATTTCAAAATCTGGTTCAATTTTGATGGCATCTGAATATGCGATTTCGGTATTTGGATCTTCCACCTCACCATCATCAACAATTTCTTTGTTTAAAAAGATTTGGACATCACCTTTATCAATATTGACAACGATATCAATGTGCTCGTCAGTGTTGAATTTCTTTTTCAACATAGCGCGAAACACATCCTCAAGGACGTGCTGCATCGTTTGTTTATCGATGTTTTTGAGTTCTTTAAACTCCGAAAATGAGTCAACAAGTTCCAAACTATTCATGGGTCTTATTTAAATGAAATTACAATTTTTGCTTCTTTTATCTGGTTGTAAGGTAGTTCGATGATCTCTTCTACCCATATTTTTTTCTTTTTTACTTCGTCACGCTTTTGTGTGCGTACTTTGAATACGAGGTTCTCATCGGCCATTTTTACGAGTTCTCCTTCAAAGGCCTCCTCGGTTTGTGGTTGCACTTTGAAACTTCGGCCAACATTTTTTGCAAATTGATTGATGTGTCTGATGGGTTTATCAAGACCCGCCGATGATACATGCAATTCAAAGTCTGCTTGTTCGCGATCTAGATTGTGTTCTATATTTCTAGAAACAGATACGCAGTCATGTACACTCACCCCGCCTTTGAGTTTATCTAACTCGACATGAATCACATTGGTAGGTGAAATGCGCAAATCAACCACATAGAGGCCATTGTCTAGCTCTGCAATGCGTTCAGCGATGAGTTCTTCTATTAATTTACGATCAAGCATATGTTTTAGTTTGCTGAAAAAAAGAGGGGACTTGCGTCCCCTCGTTTTAATCATCTACAAATGTGATGCAAATATAGCATAAATAAATCAAACGACAAAATCTAAGCTTATCTTTGTAGAATGTTAGTTGAAATTCAAGATAAAATTGTCTCAACGCAAATTTTCGAAAGGCAATTTGTATGCGATTTAAATGCCTGCAAAGGAGCTTGTTGTATCGAAGGAGATGGTGGGGCGCCTTTGAGTGGGGAAGAAGTTCAAATTATTGAACAAAACTTGCCTAAAATCATACCTTACATGCGACAAGAAGGCATTGTTGCTGTAGATGAGCATGGTGTAGCGCTGATCGATGACGATTTTCAAGCCGAAACCACACTCATAGAAGGTAAAGAATGTGCCTTCGTTTATTTTGATCAAAACAACACGGCCAAATGTGCCATCGAACAAGCAAACCGAGAAGGCCAAATTGATTTTATCAAGCCTTTATCTTGTCATCTTTACCCGATACGTACCAAGCAATTCAATGATTACACGGCATTGAATTATGAAAAATGGGATATTTGCGCACCAGCTTGTGCATGCGGAGAAAAACTGGATGTTCCGGTATATAAGTTTCTTAAAGAACCCCTTATTCGTGCCTTTGGCTCAGAATTTTACAACGAATTGACCATTGTTGCTAAAGAATTAGATAAAGGCTATTAAAACAAAAGAAATAGTTTAGATAAATATTTACTAAAAATAAAAAGGCCCTGTATGTAGGGCCTTTTTTGTGAGTAGTTAGTTTATTATGCAACTTAATGTGCTTGTTCTCCTTCTTTAAGTGGAGTAGTTTGCGGAATGAAATCACTTTCTGCTCCAGGAACAGAATAGTCATATGGCCAACGATGAACTGTAGGAAGTTCTCCTGGCCAGTTACCATGGATTCTTTCTACAGGAGTAGTCCACTCTAAGGTAGTCGAAGACCAAGGATTTTGTGGTGCCTTAGGACCTCTGAAAATCGAGTAGAAAAAGTTGAACAAGAAAATAACTTGACCTAATGCCGCAATGATTGCGAATGTTGTAATGATTTGATTGAGATCTACCATCAATTCAAAAGAATTACTATCAAATTCACTGTAAGCAGAATAGTCATAGTAACGGCGCGGCGCACCAGCCAGACCAACAAAGTGCATTGGGAAAAATACGCCATAAGCACCCACTAAAGTTACCCAGAAGTGAGCATAACCCAGACGCATATTCATCATACGGCCAAACATTTTAGGGAACCAATGGTAAACTCCACCAAACATTCCAAATACAGCAGACATTCCCATTACTATGTGAAAGTGAGCAACCACAAAGTAGGTGTCGTGCATCATGATGTCTAAAGCCGAGTCAGCAAGAATGATTCCAGTTACTCCACCTGTAATGAACGTTGAAACCAATCCGATCGCAAACAACATTGCTGGTGTCAGGACCAAAGATCCTTTCCAAAGTGTGGTCAAGTAATTAAATACCTTGACGGCAGATGGAATCGCAATAAGTAGGGTGGTAAATACGAATACAGAACCTAGGAAGGGGTTCATTCCGGTGACAAACATATGGTGACCCCAAACAATAAAGGATAAAAATCCGATTGCAAGAATTGAACCTATCATTGCCTTGTAGCCGAAGATTGGTTTGCGCGCATTGGTTGCAATAATTTCCGAAGACAAGCCAAGCGCTGGTAACAATACGATATATACCTCAGGGTGTCCTAAGAACCAGAATAAGTGCTGATAAAGGATAGGAGAGCCACCATGATTGGTAAGCATTTCTCCTCCAACAATGATATCAGACAAATAGAATGACGTACCCATCAGGCGGTCCATGATGAGCAACAAGGCCGCAGAAAGCAACACTGGGAATGACAATACCCCCAAAATGGCTGTAACGAAGAACGCCCAAATGGTAAGTGGCATGCGCGTCATGTTCATTCCTTTAGTACGCAAGTTAATGATCGTAACAATGTAGTTCAAAGAACCAATCAATGACGACGCAATGAATATTGCCATTGATACCAACCATAAAGTCATCCCCAAACCTGACCCAGATACCGCTTGCGGCAAAGCCGATAATGGTGGGTAGACTGTCCAACCAGCCATTGCCGGGCCTGATTCTACGAAGAGAGATACGAGCATCAATAAAGACGATAGGGCAAAAAACCAATATGAAAGCATGTTCATGAATCCTGATGCCATATCACGAGCACCTACCTGAAGAGGAATAAGGATATTTGAAAAAGTACCGGATAATCCACCAGTCAAGAGAAAGAAGACCATGATAGTACCATGAATTGTAACCAATCCTAGGTACATGTCTTCTTTTAAAACACCGTTTGGCGCCCATTTTTCACCAAGGAAAAATGATAGAAAATCTGAACTTTCTCCTGGCCATGCCAATTGAATTCGAAATAATATCGATAGCATCATTGCTACAAGGCCCATGAATACAGCAGTCATTAAGAACTGCTTACCAATCATTTTATGGTCTTGAGAAAAGATGTATTTAGAGATAAAATGCTCCTCATGATGATGGTGTTCGTCATGATGTCCGTGTGCGTGTGCGTCGTGTGAAGCCATTATGTTTTTATTTATCGTTTCTAAAAAATTAATTCATCGTTGCTGTTGTGTCAGCAGGCGCTGCTGCGGCAACAGGAAAATATTGGTCTTTGAAGGTGGCATTTTTCTTGCCATCCATCCACTTTTTGTAGGCTGGTCTGTCAAGAACTACAACCACCATTTTCATTTTGTAGTGCGCGCCACCACAAATCTTATTACACATCAAAATGTAATTGAATTTTGCATCATTTTTCTCAACGCGCATTTCAGCCGTTGTTTTATTTGGTGTGAATTTCATGCGTGTAGCCATACCTGGTACGGCATTCATTTGAGCGCGAAAATGAGGGAAGTAAGCAGAGTGAATCACATCTTTTGCGCGTAAAGCAATTTCATACTCCTGACCTTTGCATAGGTACAGGGTGTCTTTTTGAATGATATCATCCCAAGCACTTGCATCTAGTTTGGCATTGTGATTTTGCTTCATTTGTGTTAAAAAACGATACAAACGCTCTTTTCTTGACAAATCCGTACGCAATACATTTAATGTTGAATCACTGAAAATGGTGTCGCGGTTATTGAGCAACTTTTGCAAACTTCTTATCCCGGTAACACCATTTAACATGTTGTTCAATGAAGAATCAATCGTGTTGGTGGTCAAGAGTGCCAACTCATTATTGTCTAGGGTGAGTTTGTAGTCATAAAGTCCTAGGGTATTGTCTGCTCCAGCATAGCGCGCTGTCCAGTCAAATTGTTTTGAGAATAACTCAATTCGTTCTGCCTCGGAATTAGTTGGGCCTGTTAGATGGCTCCATGTTTGCAGGCCAAGAATGATAATTACCGCCAAAACAATAGCAGGAACCACCGTCCAGAGCATTTCTAATTTATTATTGTGCGGATAATAAAATGCCGGTACGCCAGGTTTTTTAACATATTTCCAAGTGAAGAAAAACAATAAGAAATTAGTCAAAAAGAAAATGGCAATGATGATCACGAAATTGAGATTCAAGAGCCAATCCATTTCTATGCCTTCTTCTGATGCCGCCGAGCCACGTCCAGTCCAACCGTATGCTTTCATTAAATAAATGAAAGATCCGAATAGGAAGATCATGAAGGCAAACATCAAACGACCATTAAGGTTGTTATCTCTGTTGGATACCTCATGCTCTTGGTGCTTGCGCAATTTTGACGAGATTTCATATACGCGTACAAGTTGCGCAATAGCTATCGCTCCTAATACAATGACAAGTAAAATGATTAATTTATTTTCCATGACTTTTTATATTGTCTTCAAATTAAATTTCGTGATGATTACTTTCGTCCAAGAATGGGTGATTCACTGGAGTGAGTGGCGCTTTGCTTAAGTTGCGAAGTACTACAAAAATAAAGGTACCAGCCATCAATAAAGCCATCCCAATTTCTAGGGCTCCAATTTTGGCGTTTGCGCCCAATGCACCAGCTGAAATCATGATATAAACATCGAGCCAGTGGCCTACTAGAATCGTTAATCCAACAAATACCAAAATGCCTGCATTACGTTTAGCATCACGCGACATTAATATCAACATTGGGAAAGCAAAATTGATAATGAACATGCCAAAATAAAGCAGTTTAAATTCTGCAATTCGCGTTTGAAAATAAACTACTTCCTCGCCAATATTTGCATACCAAATAAGCATAAATTGCGAGAACCACATATATGACCACAAGAAGGAAGTTGCAAAGGCCCACTTTCCTAAATCGTGAATGTGTGAGTCATTTACATTTGGTAAGTGACCCAACTTTTTCAAGTACAGTGTAGTGAGGATAAGAACCACCATCGTAGAACACCACATTCCGGCGAAAGTATACCATCCAAACAAGGTAGAAAACCAATGCACATCTACTGACATAATCCAATCCCATGCAGAGGTTGAACTAAAAACAGCAAAGAATACTAAAAATAGCGCACCTCTCTTGTAATTCTTAAAGTGCAACTCCGTACCACCTACTCTATCTTCTTCTAGAGAGCGGTTTTTAAAACCTCGCCAAAACAAGAAATAGGTCGTGAAGTAAGCTATGGTGCGTATCCAGAAGAAAATCGGATTTAAATATGCTGCTTTATGGCGAACCATTTCATCATGCGCTTGTACTTCTGGATCCATCCATGTGTAAATGTGAGCGCCATCCATGAATGTGATGACCAATAATACCACTCCAAGAATGATCATGCCGAATGGCAAGAAGCCTGCGACTGCTTCAATGACTCTTTTAATCGCCGCATACCAACCCGTTTCGGTGGCATATTTGAGTGCCAAGAAGAAAAGCGCACCTAAACCAAGTGCAAAGAAAAAGAAGCCACTAATTAGGCCTGATGCCAACAAACGCGTTGTGAAATGATGATCAGATGCCGACACAACGACACCAATGATAGTAAGGAGCGCACCCAGACCAATGAGCCCGAATGCTACGTTTTTCGCTTTTTTGGTGATTTGAAATTCCATTGCTCTTCTTATTTATTTCGCGTTAGTGGTGTCAGATACAACCGTTGAAATTGCCATTCCGTTTGCATCGAATTTGCCATAGTTGGCATCTTGCATGCGACGGATATAATGAATGATAGTCCAGATTTCTTTTTTATTCAATATCGAACCATGTGATCCCATAGCGCCTTTACCATAATAGATGGAGTAGAACATCTGACCTTCTGTTGCGGCCAAACCAACATAGTTTGGAACTCCTGAATAAGCTCCTGATGCTACCATAGGGCCATTGCCATCACCCTTTTCACCATGACAATGCTGACACATAGCCGTAAAGAGTTCTTTTCCTTTGTTGATTACTAAATCTGCATTAGAAGCATTTAGTTGAATTGGGTTTTTATCACCGACTGCAAGTGTATATTCATCAGCAGTTGAATAATCCCAACCATATAGGCCATGCGTTTGTTTGAAAGCTACATTTGGTTTGCGAAAATAGGGCAACATGAGCATGACTTCCGAAGAATCAGTTCCATAATAAGGGATGGTATTGCGTGGAGGGGTCATGGCCGAAAGACGACCTTTCCATCTTTTATCTTGAACACCACGGACTTCGCCGTAATCCACATAGGTTTCTATACCTGGAGTGCGGTACATATCCGGCGCATATTCTAGACCTGGGCTATCTGCATCGGAAACACATGAATTCAAAAGCAATGACATACTTAAGAATGTTCCGCTAAATGCTATATAAACTAATTTTTTCATATGGCCCTGTACTTATTTAATTTCTTTTTTATCCAATTCAAGGTAACCTATTTCTTGGAGCATGCCGTCGAGTTCAGATTCAGAAATCTGATGATTATCGCTCAAGCGGATTTCCATCACAAATTTGTCGTCTGTAGTACGCGGATCCGGATTTTGAGCAGGCATACCTGGTAAGGTTTTATTGCGAAGCAAATAGGTGATTGCCATTCCATGTGCTGCGCACATTACAGTAAACTCAAAACTAATTGGAACAAAAGCCAACATATTTTCTAAATAAGAGAAATTTGGCTTTCCTCCAATATTCATTGGCCAATCCGTGATCATGAAAAAACGCATCCCTATAGTTGCTAAAGTAAGACCCGTTAAACCATAAAGGAATGCCATGATGCCGAGGCGCGTTTGCTTCACACCAATAATTGGATCAATTCCGTGAATAGGGAATGGAGAAAATACTTCTGCAATTTTTACCCCTTTTGAAACGAGTTTTTCAGCGCTGTGTTTTAGCACATGATCATCGTCGTACATTACGTATAGAACTTTATCTGACATAACCTTTACTTAGTGGTGTTTATGATAATCTGGTGATTCTTTATAAGACTGACCTGAACCCTTCAATATTGTTTTAACCTCGTTCAAGGCAAGAACTGGGAAGAAGCGCGCAAATAATAAGAAGAATACAAAGAATAATCCAATGGTGCCGATATACACCGCAATGTCAATATGGCTCGGGAAGTGCATACTCCAAGCAGCCGGAACGTAGTCGCGGTGAATTGAGGTAACGATAATGACATAGCGCTCGAACCACATTCCAATATTTACTACAATTGAAATAAAGAATGTAAAGAGTAAGCTTCGACGCAAGCGACGGATCCACATCAACTGTGGTGAAATTACATTACATGTCATCATTGACCAATATGCCCACCAGTAGGGACCAGTTGCCCTGTTAATGAAAGCATAAGACTCGTACTCTACTCCAGAGTACCAAGAAATGAATAATTCAGTAATATATGCCGTACCTACGATTGAACCCGTAACCATAATTACAATGTTCATGTACTCGACGTGCTTAGTATGAATGTAGGCCTCAAGACCCATTGCCTTACGCATGATCAGAAGGAGGGTTTGTACCATAGCAAAACCAGAGAAAACTGCACCAGCTACAAAGTATGGAGGGAAAATCGTTGTGTGCCAACCAGGAATTACTGAGGTAGCAAAGTCAAAGGAAACGATGGAGTGTACTGAGAATACAAGCGGCGTAGCCAAACCAGCTAATACCAAAGAAACCAATTCAAATCGATTCCAGTGCTTGGCACGTCCTGACCATCCAAATGACAAAATGCTATACATTTTTTTGGCCAATGGTTTTTTAGCGCGGTCGCGGATTGTTGCAAAATCCGGTATGAGTCCGATATACCAGAACACCAATGAAACAGATAAATAGGTCGAGATGGCAAATACGTCCCAGAGGAGGGGCGAATTGAAGTTCACCCACAGTGATCCAAATTGGTTTGGAATAGGCATTACCCAATAACCTACCCATAAACGACCCATGTGAATCAGCGGAAAAGTTCCTGCCATAAATACGGCAAAAATCGTCATTGCTTCAGCTGAACGGTTGATTGCCATACGCCATTTCTGACGGAACAAAAGGAGTACGGCAGAAATTAACGTTCCTGCGTGTCCGATACCTACCCACCATACGAAGTTAGTGATGTCCCATGCCCAGCCTATAGTTTTATTAAGACCCCAAACACCAATTCCGGTGCCAAGTAGATACATAATGCTTCCTACGCCGTATAGTCCGATTACAAGAGCGATTCCAAAAAGGATATACCACATTTTGGGTGCTTTGTCCTCAATTGGACGACAAACATCTTCTGTGACATCATGATAGGTTTTGTGACCTAAAATGAGGGGCTCTCTGATTGCTGCTTCCTTTTGCATTGCAGTAGTTTAATTGAATAATAATTAATGATGAGCTTGATCAGCTACTTGAATATGATTTAACAATGAATTTTCCTCATTGCGTACTTTTACCTGGTACCAGACGTTTGGTTTCACTCCGATTTCTTCAAGGGCTTGGTATGCGCGTAAACCTTCTGATTTTTCACGGATCATTGATTTAAGGTCATTCCAGTCACCGACAACAATTGCGTTGGTTGGACATGAATCTGAACATGCCGTTGCAAATTCACCATCGGCAACCGTACGTGCTTCTTTTTTAGCAACCAATTTTGTTGCTTGAATGCGTTGAACGCACAATGAACATTTTTCCATCACACCGCGCGTACGTACAGTAACATCTGGATTGAGAACCATACGGCCGAGGTCGTCTTGTGCAGGATTAATTTCTGTAAATTTCTTGTAGGAAGGATAATTGAACCAGTTAAATCGTCGCACTTTGTAAGGGCAGTTATTGGCACAATAACGTGTACCAATACAACGGTTGTATGTCATTTGGTTTAAACCTTCATTTGAGTGCGTGGTAGCTGCCACAGGGCAAACTGTTTCACATGGTGCATGGTTACAGTGATGACACATCAAAGGCATGTGCACCACTGATGGATTCAATGCTGCTTTTTCGGCGTTGTCATAACTAAAGTTCTCCTTGTCTTTCTTAACCCCCACTGCTGCTTCTTCATCAGAAGCAAAATATCGGTCGATACGCAACCAATGCATTTCACGTCCACGACGGACCTCATCTTTACCAACTACCGGAACGTTGTTTTCTGACTGACATGCAATCAAACAAGAACCACAACCTATACATGAAGAAAGATCAATTGAAATACCCCAGCGGTGACCAATTTTTTCTACGGGGTGTGCTGCCCAAAGATCAAATTCAGAAACAGGAGCTGCGACATGATCGCCATGCTTGTCAAGTTTTTGGAGTTTGTGTCCTTCGTTGAAGGCCTCTTTTTCACTATTCTTGAAAATAGAAAGAGTGGTTTCACGAACAATTGAATCACGACCCATCACAGTGTGGTGGATCTGAGTGGCTGCAATTGGATAGGTGCCTTCTGCCGGGCTTACTTTTGCAGCAGCACTATAGATAAAGGTAGCTCCAGTAGTAAGCAATCCAAACACATTGGCGCCAATTGGTTTGAGTTGACCATCTTCAGTAGTGGCGTGTCCTCCGTACTCTTTTGTTTGAAAGGCTGCCTTACCAATATTTTCTCCGTTTGCTCCGCGTCCGTAACCTAGAGCAATACCAATGGTATTAGGCGCTTGCCCAGGCAATGGATATACTGGCAATGTAAGTGACTTACCGTTCACTGAAACGGTTGCTAAATTTAATCCGTGTTCTTGGTCATAGGTAGTGGCATAGGTTCCCTCCATTTCAACCGGATTCATGGTGATGTAGTTGTCCCAGGTTACTTTGGTAACTGGGTCAGGCATCTCTTGTAGCCAAGGGTTATTGGCAAACTGACCGTTACCAATTGCTGGCTTCTGATAGAAAACAACCTCCGTATCGGCAGATTTAGGCAATGCAGCAATAGCTGCGTTCTTGTATGTGAGAGCTGATCCTGCTAGAGACAACTCAGTACAACTGTTATGTGTTAGTAAATTAAAATCGCCCAGCGGATTCAAAGCAGCAAATGTTGCTTTGATGTAATCGTAGGCAACTGCTGAATCTTGACCACCACGCAGTGCGCTGCCATTCCAAACCAATAGAGACTCGAGTGCGCTCGCAGTATTGTGTAATGGGCGGATAGTTGGCTGACCGATTGCGTATTCATTGGCCTTGGCTTGGTGATCTGACCAATTTTCCAATTGGTGATGATCAGGGCAAACATAGGTACAAAGGCTAGCAGTTTCGTCTTCGAAAGAAGAAATAGCGATTGAAGTTTTGATGGATTTCAAGCCTTTCGCAAAAGCAGCGCCATTAGGCATGCTGTATACGGGATTGACACCCATCATAATGAGTACCTCAGGACCTTTACCAGCGGCAACGTCTGCAGCTAATTTAAGCGCTTTAGCATCTTCAGATTGGTGAAGGTTAATGGTGTTAGTTAGATCGATAGTGTTGCCATATGAAGCAACTAAATCGTTAAGTTGATTTGCTAATTGTTGAACGCAGATGTTATTTGAACCAGCCACTACAATAGCTTCTTTCTTAGATTTCTTAAGCGCTGCTACAGCTTTATCAGCTGCTGCTTTCCATGAACCAGGGTTTACTGTTGTGCCAGGATTTCCACCCAACGCTTTAATCATGTATGCGAGTACTGCAGCTTCTTCAGACGGTTTGATCATGCCGCGAACATCGGCATTTGAACCTGTGACAGTAAGTACTGATTCAAATTGGAAATGCTTAGACATCCATTCACCTTCAGGGTTACGGCGCGAGCCGTATTGAACTGCAAATTCAGTTGGCAATAACCATGTGCTCAAGAAATCAGCTCCGACAGATACTATTGTCTTTGCCTTTGAGAAATCGTAACTTGGAATCAAACGAGAACCAAAATTCAATAGATTGGCTTCTCTCATCCCTGCGTAAGAAACCGCATCGTATTGAATATGCTCAAACTTTGATCCACCTTCGCCGTTCATTTTAGTGGCCATTTCAGAAATAGCACGTTGGATAGATGGAGAAATCACCGTACTAGATAGCAAAGTGACTTTTTTGGCAGCGGCAATTGCTGCCGCAATACCTGCATCTGCAGCTGACCAAGTTGATTTTTCACCCTTAACTAGCGGAGTAGTTAATCGTGCTGAATCATAGAGGCCCAAAACAGAGGCAATAATTTGTGGATTGGTACCGCCTTTAGTAAAACCAAAATCTTTATTTCCTTTGATAAAAATTGGTCTACCTTCACGAGTTTTTACCATAATACTTGCATACGAAGCACCATCATAGTAAGTACTTGCATACCAAGTTGGCATTCCTGGCGTTACATTTTCAGGCTTCACAGCATAGGGAACAACCTTTGTTACTGGTGCCTCGCAAGCAGCTAGCGTTGCAGCTGCAACCGAGAAACCTAAAAACTTTAAAAAGTCACGACGTGCAGTAGATGACTCAGCAAGGTTTTCGTCAGCTAAAAAATCTTCGATAGTTTGTTGGTTAACAAACTCTTGATCTTTGTGCTTGATGAACTCAGGTGTCTCTTTGAGTTCATCTATACCTTTCCAATATTTTTTTGACATTTCCATGGTCTTATTTCGACAAGAATGGTTATTACTGAATTAATAGTGGCATTTTGCGCATTCCCAACCACCGAGTTCGTTGACAGTAACTTTGCCGTCGTTGTTGAGGTATTGTGCGTATAATTTTGGATCTTTTTTGAGGCGACGGTGAATCTCGTCGTAGTAGGCGTTTTTACCATTACCAATGGCTACGTCCTTTTTACCATGACACTCAATACACCAACCCATGGTAAGGGTTTTGCGTGTAAGCTTGATGTTGCCTTCAATTTTATTCAATTCTTCCACGGGCTGAACCATTGCAGTTTCTTGCATTTGAGTCATGTCTCCATGGCATTGTTTACAATCTATGCCACCAACTACAACGTGCTGTGAGTGATTGAAATAAACATGCTCAGGTAAGTTGTGAACTTTGTTCCATACAATAGGCTTGGTTTTACCTGTATATTTCATACCGTCTTTATCCCATCCGGCAGCGGCGTAAATTTTCTTTATTTCACCAGCAAATGGTTTTCCTTCGCCGTCGATTTGTTTGTGGCAATTCATACAAACATTCACCGAAGGAATAGATGCAGATTTAGATTTAGTAACCGTGTTGTGGCAATACTTACAGTCGATGCCATTAATTCCAGCATGCTGGCTATGTGGAAAGGCAATTGGCTGTGAGGGCTGATACCCTTCCATTATATTTATCGAATAAAGGGATTGGAACAAACCAACGAATATCGAAATCACCACAACGAGTGAAACCAAGCCCACTTGCAAACGGTATTTCCATGCCAAAGCACGTAATTCTTCACCGTAGGTCATCTTCTCTTGTTCGGCATCGTCAGAAGTTGCAATTTTAAGTTGTCGGCGCACGCCGCCAACTGCCATGATGACCACAACGAAAATAATTCCCATAATGATCCAAATCCAACTATTGGATTCTTCTTCAACTGGCGTATTGGGAGTGTTTGGAGTATTTGGGTCAGCTGGGCCTGCGGTTGCAGGATCTGGCTGGGCGTCTACCCAATCAAGGATGGCATCAATATCTTCTTTTTTAAGATCTGGAAATGCAGACATTGCTGTAAGCGACCATTTTGAAACCTCGGCCGCATAGGGATCATTAGCTGCAGCTGTTTGCCAGTTATTTACCCACTGATAGATACTTCCTTCTTTAGCTCCGCCAGACTCCCACTTTGCTCTTACACCGAAGAGTTTTGGGCCTGTAGAATTTTTGTGGGGCATGTGGCAGGTAGCACATTTTGCTTTAAATAGCCCCTCTCCTTGCGAAAAGGCATAGTTTGAAAATACAGCAAAGCTGAATGTTAGGGCGGCAAAAGCGAAAGATTTGAAACGCTTAAGCAACTGAATGTTAGATATTTCCATGTAAAAAATTACTAATTCACTCTTTAAAAATGAGCGGACATACCGCTTTTTATCGGGAGCAAAATTAAGCGAATCCTTACATTTTCTGACAATTTCATGACAAAAAACATTTAATGTAAGTTAATTTAAAATGAATCTAAATAAGCATTTTGAACAAACTGAAATTCTCATTTACTTTGTGCTTATGAAAGGATTTTTCGTGTTGATTTTTATTTGGTTCCAAACCAATGTTTTAAAAGCCCAAGTAAGGCTCATTGCCGACCCTAGAATTGAACAAGGTGTCAGAGATAAGAGCTCTAAACAAATGCCCGGATATAGGGTGCAGCTCTGTTTTGATTCAAACAAAGAGGCAATTGATCAGGTCCGCTCACAGTTTGTTTCTCGCTATCCAAAAATAGATACTTACATGCGATTTGAGGCCCCCAACTTTAATTTGATGGTCGGAGACTTTCGCACACTTAAAGAGGCGGAAGAATTTGCCGAGCATATTCGAGGTCAGTTTCCTCTTAATATTGTACACAAAGAAACCATCAACCTACCACGCATGGACTAACTAAGATTCAAAATGTTTGAATCCTTGTGCTCTTAGGGTATGGGCAGAACCAGTTTTATCTATGAAATAGATGCCATCTGCCGCGTTTGTCATGTGGCCGATGAGAGTAAAATTCGGATTGGATGCGATCAAGTCAACATCTTTTTGATCGATTGTAAAAAGCAATTCGTAATCCTCACCACCGTTGAGTGCACACATACTAGGGTCTAGATTAAAATCTATGGCTACCATTGATGTCTTGGCATCTATAGGTAATTTTTCGTCATAGAGATGGCAGCCCACATTACTTGCCTTACACAAATGAAGGATTTCACTTGCTAATCCATCGGAAATATCAATCATTGAGGTGGGTTGGACACCTAATTCCTTTAAGATCCCCACTACATCAAGGCGTGCATTTGGTTTAAGTTGCCGCTGTAGAATGTAATCATGGCCATCCAAATCGGGTTGGATATTTGGGTTGGCTTTGAACACCTCTTTTTCGCGCTCAAGCACTTGCAGCCCCATGTAGGCACCGCCAAGATCACCCGAAACAACTAATAAATCATATTCTTTGGCTCCAGAACGGTAACAAACTTTCTCTTTGGCTGCCACACCCAAAATTGTAATACTGATCATCAGGCCGCTTTGCGAAGAGGTTGTATCTCCTCCAATTATATCCACTTTATATTCTGCACAAGCTGCCTTGATACCAGCATACAGCTCTTCAAGTGCTTCTAAGGAGAAGCGGTTAGAAACGGCTATAGAGACAGTGATTTGTTTTGGGATTGCATTCATAGCACAGACATCCGAAACGTTGATCGCTACAGACTTATATCCAAGGTGCTTGAGTGGCATGTAAGTCAAATCAAAATGTACACCTTCAATGAGTAGATCCGTACTTACAACTTGACAATCCTCATTTCCTAAGTCAATCACGGCAGCATCATCACCAATTCCCCGAAGAGTTTCTGGGTGTATGGTCTGAATATCTTTGGTGAGGTGATCGATTAACCCAAACTCTCCTAAATCAGCTAATTCAGTGCGCTTTTCATTCATGACTTACATTTTAGTAAAGTTAAGCAAAAAAAAAGCCTCCGTTGAAGGAGGCTGTTGTTGGCCCACTAGGGCTCGAACCTAGACTCTTCTGAACCAAAATCAGACGTGTTGCCAGTTACACCATGGGCCATTAAAATTGCATTTTGTAATGCGAGTGCAAATTTAATAAGTTTTTTCTTCTCGACAAATAGCCCGATAAAAAAAATTTAGCTCGATTATTATTAAATTCGCAGTACTAAAATAATAATCAAAAGGTACTCATGACATACTCAAAATGGAATACTTACTTAGGCTGGCTTGTGTTTGCTGTTGCCACGACTGTATATCTCATGACCATAGAATCCACGGCAAGTCTCTGGGATTGTGGAGAATACATCACTGCAGCCTATAAATTAGAGGTTGGTCACCCTCCAGGTGCCCCCCTCTTTATGGTTTTGGGTCGCCTATTTTCATTTTTTGCCGCACCTGAAAATGTTGCCGTTTATATCAATGCACTTTCAGCCGTCTCAAGTTCTTTGACCATTCTTTTTATGTTCTGGTCCCTTACACTTTTGATTAAAAAAATAGTCATCAAACAAGGCGATGAGTTAAATAGTAGCAATCAAATTGCCATATTTAGTGCCGCAACGATTGGATCTCTTGCCTATACCTTTTCAGATTCTTTTTGGTTTTCTGCAGTGGAAGGAGAGGTATATGCCATGGCCTCATTGTTTACTGCCGTCATTTTTTGGGCGATTTTGAAGTGGGATGAGCAAATGCATTTGTCTCAGCACGGGTCCACTCTCTCTGATTTGCGACCAAATCGCTGGTTGATATTGATTTTCTTTCTGCTTGGATTGGCTATCGGTGTTCACTTACTCGGGATATTGGTTGTGCCTGCCATTGGTTATATGATATATTTTAGAACCCGAGAAGAAATTAATATCAAGGGCCTTTTGCTCACGGGGCTCATTTCTGTGGTTGCTCTAGGGTTTATTCAAGAAGGAGTAATTCCTGGGAGTATTGCACTCGCCTCAAGTTTTGAAGTGTCATTCGTTAACAGCTTGGGGCTTCCTTTTTACAGTGGTACAATTTTCTTTTTTGTAGTACTGATAGCGGCATGTCTTTATTTGGTTCGTTTTGCTTACAAAACAAGTAGAACGATACTATACAATGCCATGATGGGTCTTGTGATGCTGCTTATAGGTTATGGATCCTTTGCAGTGATTGTCATTCGATCTAATTCCAATACACCACTTGATGAAAATGACCCTGAAAATTTAGTTACGCTACATTCCTACCTAAAACGTGAACAATATGGTTCTGCCCCTATCCTTACAGGCCAATATTGGAATTCATTTAGGAACGGTGAAGAAATGACTCAGGATGGGCCAAGAATATTGGATCGGTCTGCATGGAAAAATCTTTCTCCGTATTATTTACGCCGATTTGTGGTGATGGAGAATGACATCGAGATCAAAGCTTTCGCCACGGAGAAAGAGGCCAATCAGTGGATGCTTAAAAATAAAGGCGCCTACAGTGTAGAAGAAAAATACTACCAAAGTAATGCAAGTGTTAGTGAGGGTGCAGTGGCAACCTATGCTCAAACTACGTTTTTTCCTCGCATGTACAATGGTGATGGGGGCTCTGCTGGGCTTCACAAACAACTCTACGCCAAATGGTCTGGCTACGATCCTGAAGACGGCACCAGCACAGAACTAGGGCGCGATGGCAAAAGGCTGCCTACTTTCTGGGAAAATATCACCTATTTCGTTCGTTACCAAGTCAATTGGATGTATGTGCGCTATTTCATGTGGAACTTTGCAGGGCGCCAAAATGATTTACAAGGCCATGGCGACAACATGCATGGCAATTGGATTTCTGGAATTACATTCTTGGATGAAGCACGTTTAGGAAGTCAAGAACATGCACCATATTTTACCAAAGAAAATCCAGCGCACAATACTTATTTCCTACTGCCACTCATTTTAGCACTCGTTGGTTTGGTGTTTCATTTCCGCAAAACTCCAAAAGATGCTTTCATCATTACACTTGCTTTTATATTTACGGGATTAGCAATTGTCGTTTACCTCAATCAAAAACCTTACGAACCTCGAGAGCGAGATTACGCCTACTCCGGTTCGTTCTATTTCTTTGCGATGTGGATCGGCATAGGTGTTTATGCAATTTTTGATTTTCTTAAAAAATACCTTCAAAATGCTCAAACTCGGGCAAGTATAGCCGCAGCGCTTGGGCTAATTGTGCCCGTAATCATGGGAGTTCAGAACTGGGATGACCACGATAGAAGCGGTAAAACAACCGCCCGCGACCTTGCGCACAACTACTTGGAATCTTGCGGGAAAAATGCCATACTCTTTACCAATGGCGATAACGACACTTTCCCATTGTGGTATTTGCAAGAGGTTGAAGGCAAAAGAACGGACGTACGGGTTTGTAACTTATCCTTAATGGGGACAGACTGGTATACCAACCAAATGAAACTCAAAACTTATAAGTCTGATCCTCTACCGATTAAATTCCGAGAAGACCAAATTTTGATGTTTGCAGGTAATACCGATCAGGTTTATTTTATGCCCTTACTTCAACTTTTCTCTCAAAATCCGTCTGACGATGTGCTAAGAAAGGTATTAGAATTGCGCCTCAAGCACAACCCTTCTGAAGCAAAAATGGCGGCAGGTTATTTTGATCAACGCGCAAGAGTCATCTTTGCAGATATTGTTGCAAGCACCCCTGAAGCAGAAGCTTTAAAATCACAAATTGCCAGCACAGACTCTACCAACATGGTGAATGCAACCATCGATAAATACCAAAAAGTATTTAGCCTATTTGAAGCTGCACGCAATGGACAGGTTGAATTTAAAAACAATAGTGCTCAATCCTTACAAGACTTATTGGATCAGTTTGAGCGCATTTGGTCTGCGGTAGATTTCGCTGAGGCCATGGCATTTGTTAGGGATGATGCCAATACAATTATTGATGGTCAAAGCAAATTGAGTTTCTTCCCGTCTACCAAATTTGCACTCAAAGTAGATCGTAACAACGCCATACGGTCTGGCGTACTCGATAAAAATGTCAAAGCAACTAACATTGCTAAAGAAATCATTTTTGAATTCGACCCTGAAAGAAACCAGGCACTTACCAGAGAAGAAGTCATGATGATGGATGTGGTAGCAAATAACAATTGGGAGCGCGGTATATATTTCTCAAGTAATCGAGGGTCCGCATTTGCCATTGCCTTGCTTAGTGCAGGATATATCAAACAAGTTGGTATGGCCTATGCCCTTTCACCAGCCAAACAAGAGCCAGCCTTGATGGATGTCAATCAAATGGAAAAAAATATGCTCGAGAACTATATCTATGGTGATATGGCGAATGCCGATGTCTTGACAGACTACTATGCGCGTCGTCATACCGTTCAATATCGTTCTAATTTCTTATTGCTCGCCGAACAACTTTATGTACTCGGGCGCAAGACAGAAGCAGTGAAAGTTCTGGATAAAGCCATGAAACTAATGCCAATTGAAACTGTATTAGACTATGGCGATGTCAATCCTGTGGATCCGTTTAGTTCTTTGAATTATAATAAAACGCATAACCAATTCACCTACCAAGGACAAGATATTCGACCTTTAAATGCAGGAATTTTGCATGAATTTGTTCAGTTATATATCTTACTCGGTCAAAAGAAAAAAGCGGCCATTCTCGGTCAAAAGATACTTGACAACTACAAAACGGTCATCGCTTATTTTGAACACAGTGCCATATCCTTTGCCGGAAATTCTGATAACACTGAAGACCTCATTGCTGTGGCCGATGGACTTCTTAAAATGAGATCTGCCATTAGCAACCAATCTGGATCTAAGGGGCTACAAGCAAATGCATTTACCAGAGACTTAGAACGAACTGTACAAAAACTTTACAAAAATGTATTGCCTCGCATTTACATTGGCCTTGAAAAAGCCGCCAATGAAAATGGCGAAATGGCTATGAGTGAAGGCTTGTACATGAATCAGTTGATGAATTTGAAATTGTACATGGGGGCACTCGCTGAGCACCATGGCTTGATCAAAGCACCTCAAGTAAATCGAACTATCACCCCGCCGGCTGAATCAAATATCGATCTCAATGCCTTATCGGCTCCTGGCCAAGGCGAGAGCCCCACTGGTATGATGCAATAAGTCAATGCGCTATTTTTTCCAACACCTGATCGAAGCCTTTCAGTTACCACTGAAAAATCCGGTGTTGGTTTTTTCCATTCTGCTGTTCATCATTTTGCTTTCGCCCATTTTGTTGCGGAAAATCAAAATTCCGGGTATTATAGGGCTCATTCTCTCTGGTGTAATAATTGGGCCTCATGGGCTTGGACTTATCGGTATTCGAGCGATGGAAGCTGAAGGTAGCATCAAACTATTCTCAACAATTGGTCTGCTTTACATCATGTTTATGGCCGGCTTAGAACTCGACCTTAGGCAATTTAAAAAACACCTGAATAAAAGCGTAGGATTTGGTCTGATCACTTTTATAGTTCCTCTTGTTTTGGGTTATCCCTTATGTACTGAAATTCTTCACATGTCGCCGTTAGCTGCTTTGTTAACTGCTAGTATGTTCTCAACTCACACCTTGGTTGCCTACCCCATCGTGAGTAAGTTCGGACTCACCAAACATACTTCGGTTGCAATTACCGTTGGGGGCACAATTTTAACAGACACAGCGGTGCTGATTATTTTAGCCATCATATCAAGTGCAGCACAAGGGCAACTTGATTTTGGCTTTTGGATGCGCTTGTTTATGTCTTTGACCATCTTTTCTTTATTCATGTTTGCGGTTGTGCCGCGTGTTGCTCGTTGGTTTTTTAGTAAGCTAGATAGCGAGAAAACCTCACAATACATTTTTGTTTTGTCGATTGTCTTTTTCTCGGCTTTTTTGGCTGAAGTAGCTGGTGTTGAACATATCATAGGTGCATTTGTGGCGGGTTTGGTATTGAACAAACTCATTCCACACCATTCCACTTTAATGAATCGAATTGATTTTATCGGTAATTCACTTTTCATTCCCTTCTTTTTGATTTTTGTAGGTATGATCGTTGACCTTGGTGCTTTTACCAAAGGGTCTTGGCCCTTATTCATTGCCGGTGTGCTCACCTTTTTTGCTATAGCTTCCAAATGGCTTGCCGCTTACCTAACCCAAATAATCTATAGGTTTTCAAGGGATGAAAGACAAATGATCTTTGGATTAAGTACAGCTCGAGCAGCAGCGACTTTGGCCATTATTAGTGTTGGATACAATGTTGGGCTATTGAACATATATATTGTCAATGGCACGGTAATATTGATTTTAATTACTACAATGGTATCTACGATGGTTACAGAAAATAGCGGAAAGAAATTACTAGTTGACCTCTCTGAAAACAGCGATGTTGAAGAAAATGAAGCGCTATTGCGAAATAAACACCTTATTGTGTCAATGAACGAGCTCAAAGGAAATGAAAGCCTACTTGACATGGCACTATTGCTTTCAGACCCCAAGGTAATCAACCCGATTTCGGTAGTGAGTGTCTATCCCGACAATGAAAATGCCGAGCGAATGATTAAAAAATCAAGAAAATCACTCGAGGATATAGTAAAACACTATTCTGGGCATGAAGCAAAATTAAATCCAATCGCTACCATTGATCATAATGTTTCCTCTGGAATTGCAAGGGTTTCTAAAGAATTAGTCGCAGATATTGTTTTGGTCAATGATTCTCAAAGTACTAATTTAATCAAACGTATAGTAGGCGATGATCGAGACCATCTTTTATCCACATGCGATAAAACTATCTTTTTCTGCTCTCTAGACAAACCTAGTGTAGAGTATGAGCGCATTGTTTTGGTTGCCCCACTCATCGCAGAATTAGAGCCGTCTTTCATTCTTTGGGCAGAACGGATTTTACGTTTGGGTAAAGAACTCAATGTGCCAGTAGCTCTTTTTGGTAGTAGCTCAACAGCTGAACGGCTTGAAAAAGTAGCAAATGCCAATAATATCGATACAGATTTGCGTTTAACGGAGCTCATCAATCTTGAAGCTTTTTATGCAAGCTATCAAAGACGCCAAAGTGACCTAGTGGCCTTGGTAGCATGCCGAGCTGGGAGTGTTTCTTATGATCCTCAAATTGACCTCATTTTACAAAATATTGAAGTGGCCTTTGAACACAATGATTTTTTATTAATTTATCCTGGAACAGCAGTATATGATCCGGCATTTTCAAATTATGATGACATAGACGCAGCACCATTGGTTGCGGGGGTCGAAACCATTCAAAAAATTAGCCGAGAGGTTGGAAATATTTTCAGAAAAAATAAATGATTACTACAAAAAACTATTCTTTTGAAAAGAAATAAATCTACATATTGGCTTTATTTTTTAGGGGCTTATGTGCTTATCCAATTTATTTGGTGGGGGTATCACCTCATTCAATTGAGCGCATACATTCCCAATCAAGACACACAGCTTTCAAAACGCATTGGCATGATATTAGGTGAAGGTGCTGTTTTTTTATTTATTCTCGTTTTTGGAATTTACCGCATCAGGCGATCAATTGGCAAAGAGTTTTTCTTTCAACAACAGCAGCAAAACTTTTTATTGACCATTACCCATGAACTAAAAACCCCAATCGCTGCTTTGAAATTATATCTTCAAACACTTAAAAAACATCAATTACCTGCAGCAAAGCAACAAGAAATTTTAAATGGCGCCTTACAGGAAAACGCACGGTTAAGTGCACTTATCGAAAATATCCTTAGCGCGGCCAAGGCTGAAAACGAAGAATTTCAAATACACAAACAAAAAACTGAGCTTGTCCTTTTTTGTCAACAAATTATTGATCGCTACCATACCCGTTTACAATCCGAGCAGATTAAATTGGTCGCCCCAAGTGAATTATTTTGTCAAATAGATCAAAATATGTTTGAGACCATAATCGAAAACTTAATTGATAATGCCTTCAAATATGGTGGTGAAGACCAACAAATAAGTATTCAAATTGAACAGCTCGACCGTTTCACTACGATCAAGGTTGCCGATAATGGTCCTGGAATTGCTCCCCAGCAAAGAACTCAAATTTTTGAAAAGTTTTTTAGAGTTGGCTCAGAGGAAACCAGGAAGCAATCAGGGAGTGGCCTCGGATTATACATTGTCTCAGAGTTCATCAAACTGCATCAAGGTAGCATACGTTACCTCGCTAATCAACCTCAAGGAAGTATCTTTGAAATCATTTTACCACTATGAAATCTAAAACTGGACTCATCATTCTCGACGGATGGGGGCTTGGAGATCAAACCAAGGCCGATGCTATTTTTAATGCTCAAACACCTTTTTTTGATACACTCATGCAAAAATTTCCAAACGCCACGCTCCAAACTTCTGGCGAGGCGGTTGGCCTACCTGAAGGGCAAATGGGCAATTCAGAAGTGGGCCATCTCAATATTGGTGCAGGCCGGGTAGTATACCAAGAATTAACGAGAATAAACAAGAGCATTCGAGAAGGTGAATTAGATTCAAACCCCCTGCTTCTTGAAGCATTTACAAAAGCTACAGATCCAGGAAGAAAATTACATTTTATTGGGCTTGTTTCTAATGGTGGTGTACACAGTTCACAAGCACATTTGCATACATTGTGTGCATTGGCAAATAAAGCCCAAGTTGGCTCCTATTATGTACACGCCATTACCGACGGCAGAGATTGTGACCCAAAAAGTGGCCTTGGATTCATAGCTGAGCTAGAAAAGGTTTTGGAAAAGGAAAATGGTAAAATTGCCAGTGTCATTGGTAGGTACTATGCTATGGATAGAGATAACCGATGGGAACGTATTTCGAAAGCTTATCATTTAATGGTAAACGGTTTTGGAAACACCGCCCAAAGTGCACTTGAGGCAGTAGCGCATTCCTACAGTCAAGAAATCACTGATGAATTTATCGAGCCGCATGTAATTGCAAAAGAAGGAACCATTAAAAATGGTGATGTGGTGGTATTCTTTAATTTTAGAACAGATCGGCCAAGAGAACTTACCATTGCCCTAACTCAGGAAGCCTTCCATGAATATAATATGACCCCTTTAGATTTGGAATATTATACCATGACCAACTATGATGAGCGATACAAAGGTATCAAAGTACTTTTTGAAAAAGATCAATTAAAGCAGACACTTGGCCAAGTGGTTGCCGAAGCTGGGCTCAGTCAGGTACGGATTGCCGAAACTGAAAAGTATCCACATGTAACCTTTTTCTTCAATGGCGGAAGGGAAACTGCCTTTGACAAAGAAGCGCGCATCTTGATTGCCTCTCCAAAAGTACCCACTTATGATTTACAACCTCAAATGAGTGCACCACAAGTTGCCGGTGCCCTCATTGAGCACATGAAAAATGAACAACCCGATTTTATTTGTTTGAATTTTGCCAATCCCGATATGGTTGGGCATACAGGCGTTTATGATGCTATCATTGAAGCAATTGAAACGGTAGATACGCAATTACAAAAAGTAGTTATTCGTGGGCTTGAACTTGGATATGAATTTATCATTATCGCAGACCATGGCAATGCCGATTTAGCCATCAATTCAGATGGTAGCCCCAATACTGCTCATAGCCTCAACCCCGTTCCCATCATTTGGGTACATCAGAACGCCAGTAATCAAAAGATTAAGGATGGAATTTTGGCTGATGTAGCTCCTACGATTCTTAGCCGAATGGGGCTCGTTCAGCCCAAAGAAATGACAGGGGGGTCGTTAATCAAATAACGCAGAAAACCTTAATTGATTTTAATCCCTCGGGCATTTAGTTCGGGTAAGTGATCAAATTTGGCTGGGTCAATGGTTCGCGCTTCGAAAACAAATCTTTTATCATACATCGTTTCATTCACCCAAAAACTCACCCAAAATTCATTGGACAGTCTAAAAAGTTCAGGCATAATAGGCTCTATGCGCGCAGCTTCACCAGGAAGCATCACCTCAATTCCCTTTCGTAAGGTTGATGTTTGTATTTTTTCTCCTGTCTGGGAATCTGTTCCATATCCTGTTGACGCCACTATGATGCCCTCCATGATATCGTCGCGGTTGTTGATCAAAAAAACCACATATTCTGGATCTCCGCCCTCAATTGGTAGTTCTACCAAAGCCAATTCGACGTTTTCTACTTTCGGGCCTAATATATCTTCTTTCATTATGCGATTATTTCAAATTGGAATACCTCTGACATTTTATGTGTCAATATGTTTTGAACTTCGTTCATATCAGGTGAGCTGCTCATTTCTTTTGCCATTGATGTGACGGCTTTATCTTCAATGCCGCATGGTACAATATGATTAAAATACGTTAAATCCGGGTTCACATTCAATGCGATGCCATGCATTGTAACCCAACGAGAGCACTTGACACCCATAGCACAAATTTTTCGTGCATTGGGCTTTTTTGCATCAAGCCACACACCAGTTAAACCATCATAACGCGTGGCGCTAATGCCAAAATAGGCCAAAGTTTGGATAACCGCTTCTTCTAAAAATCGCATGTATTTATGAATATCGGTAAAAAACTGCTCCAAATCTAAAATTGGGTACATGACCAACTGGCCTGGGCCATGATAAGTAATGTCACCCCCTCTATTGATTTTATAATACTGTGCATCTATCTGAGATAAGTTCTCTTCTGTCATCAATAAATGCTCAGCAGCACCACTTTTACCTAAAGTATAGACATGTGGGTGTTCGCAAAACAAGATATATTGCGCTGGGAGCACCGATTGATTTGATTTGCGGTTTTCTATCTTGATATCCACCGCTGTTTTTAATAATTTTTCTTGATAGTCCCAAGCCTGTTTGTAGTCTACTAACGCAAGATTTTGGACCTTTACTTTTGGTCTATCTATCATCTGAGTACATTGACATGACCTGCAAGTGTGCGGGTCACCATTTTGTTATC